>Ga0214471_10000023_pt1 | contig 159785 bp, 135 predicted proteins | sample RVTome_5_FD_207665 | JGI IMG/M metagenome (GOLD analysis project Ga0214471, IMG submission 207665) | Soil microbial communities from uranium-contaminated site in the Upper Colorado River Basin, Wyoming, United States - RVT142D155 | ecosystem: Environmental > Terrestrial > Soil > Contaminated... | reverse complement strand
GCACGGCCGTGCGCCCCAACGCGGCACCGCCTATCGGAACAGAATGTCGTACGGCCCGATGCTCCCGCGGTCGACCACGAGGTGCTGGAAGCCCAGTTGCGGCCCGCCGGTGCGAACGAACTCACCCGGCTCGGCGCTCTTGAGATCGGCCCGGTACCGTTCGTGAACGTACTGGCTCAACTCGATCGCCGAGATCTGCCCATCGCCATCGCCGTCGGCGAGGCGATCCTGGATCGCATCCGCCAGGAACACTGCCAGGTACCCACCGGCCCGGAACTTGGCCGCGACGGACGACGTCACATCTTCCTCGGATGAGAACATCCCCATCCGGCCCGGTCGCGAGATCACGTCCTTGGAGAACCCGCCCGAGAAACACGCATCCAGCAACAACAACACCCGGCCGGCACCGAGCCCGTTCATCCATTCATTGAACTGATCGTCGGTGACGCCGGCGTCGAAGAACTCGAGCGTCTCGTCCATGTTGTCGGGATCGGACGATTGAAACGCTCCCTGGCGCGGCCGGCGACCGCCATGTCCCGAGTAGAAGAACACGAACGTGTCGTTGGGCCCCATCCGCCCGGCAAGCGACTGCACGGCATCCCGGATCGCCCCGGCGGTCGCCTGCGCGTCCTGCAGGAGTAGTCCGTCTCCCGGGCGCATGCCCGCACCCTGGATCATCGCGTCACGCACGCGCACGGCGTCATCCGCGGTGTACGGGAGGTTACCGGCGCGCCCGCCGTAGTCGCTGATGCCGGCAAACACGCCATACACCTGGCCGGTGCCCGCGGCGGCGCTCGGGGCGGCCGGTTGCGCGGCGCGCGGTTGCGGCGCGCGAGGCGGGGCGGCCACCGCCTGCGGCGCGCCACCCCGCACCGCGAGTTGATAGGCGCCGGTCGCCTCCGCCGCGTACGAGGTGGCGGCCACGCGATAGCGGCCGGCCTCACGCAACGTCAGGTCGATCTGCGAGCGCTGCTGGCTCCCTTCGTGGTCGTCGTTCTGGATCGCCTCACCGCTCGGCGGCACGAGCAGCAAATAGGTGTCGAAGTCGCTCGACGTCATCTCCACGGAGATCGCCTGCCCCGCCTGCCCTTCGAACACGTACATGTCCCGGTACTCGCCGTTGTCGAGCTGACCGTCGCCGGACTCGAGGCGGCCTGTGACGGGCTGCCCCAGTGTCAACGCCGATACATCGCGCTGCCGTTCGTTGGCCTGCGCGACCGTTTGCTCACGGTCGACGAATTGAATCTCGAGCCGGTACGAGCCGGTTTCCTTTGGCGCGTAGGATGTCACAAGCACGCGGTACTCGCCCGGCTCGGTCAGGGTGTGCCGGATGAGACTCCGATTGGTGCCGCCTTCGTCGTCGTTCTCGACCTGGTCGCCCTGCGGCGGTACGAGGATCACGTAGGTGTCGAAATCGTTCGCCTGGAGATCGACGGTGACTTCCTGTCCGAGCGTGCCCTGAAATCGATACGCGTCCGCGTATTCGCCGGTTCGCAGGGTGTCGTCTCCCGCCGCCAACGTCCCCTGTTCGCGGATCGGCCCCGACGCCACGGCCGTGCCACCACCCAGATCCATCCGCAACGCGTACTGCCCCGTCTCGCCCGCCTTATAGCTGGTCACACCAACCCGGTAGGTCCCGTCCGCCTCCAGGGTCAGCGAGAGGAGTGACCGCGTCGCATCGCCCTCGTGGTCGTCGTTGTCGGCCGTTTGGTCGTTTGGACCGCGGAAGATCAGGTATGGGTCGAAGTCCTGCGAGCGCAGGTCGAGAATCACCTGCTGCCCCTGACGCCCTTCAAACGTGTGGATGTCGATGAACTCGCCGCTCGACAGGGTCTCGTCGCCCTGCTCGAGCCGTCCCGGTTCGTTGCGGACCCCGCCGGCGTTCCCCGCCTGGTCTTTGGAACTGCCGGCCCGCCCGCCACCGCCCATCGTGATGGTCACTTCATAGTCCCCGCTCTCGCCACTTTCAAACGACGTGACGACGACCCGATACTCCCCCGCGACCATGGTGAGTTCGACCATCGAGTGGTCGGTTGCCCCTTCGGCCGCGTCGTCGTTATCACTCTGCTCGCCGCTCGGATCCGTGACCATCAGATAGGTGTCAAACTGCGACGAACGGAGGTCGACACGGACGCGCTGCCCGGGAACGCCCTGGAACGTGTACTCGTCGGTGTACTCGCCGCTGGAGAGCGTCCGGTCGCCCTTGGCGAGCGAACCCCGCTCCACGCGGGCGCCGCCCGGCTGGCCCCCCAAGGCGCCGCCGGACACCCCACCCATCGGTCCTCGGCCGGCGGCCCCGCTGCCGCTGAGATCAATGGCCAATTCGTATCGGCCGGCCTCCCCCGCCCCGTACGACGTCACCACCACGCGCCACTCGCCGGACTCGTCCAGCGTCGCATCGATTCTGGACCGCCGGTTGTTCCCCTCGTCGTCGTCGTTCTGCGTGTCTTTGCCCGATGGCGCCAGCAAAATCAGGAATGTGTCGAAATCGCTCGAGCTCAGCGTCACGACGACGTGCTGACCGGACTGACCTTGAAACGAGTAGACGTCGCGGTATTCGCCGTTCGTCAGCGTTTCATCGCCTTTGCCCAGCTCGCCTCGCTCGATGCGCTGCGCCACCACCGTGGAAGGGGCCAGGCCGCAGACAGCGGCGACCGTGAAGAGCGCGAGGGTGGTCCGGTTCATGCAATCCTCGGGGAAAGAGGCCTGACGAAATGGGCGCCTGGCGGCGCAACCGCGTTGTCACACATAAGGTTGGCACGGGCACGCCCGGGGTCAAGAGACCTGTGTCACGGTCCCCGGGTGAGCGCCGCCGTGGCCCCGGTCCAACGCCGTTGCGCGGCGTCAACGGGAGCCGCACGCTGCGCTTGACGGCGCTCTGGTAAGGCAGCACCTTGCAGTACTTCGACTTAGGGGGATTCTGGCCCGATGCAATGTGCGCATTGCGCGACCCCGGTTCCCGCGGAGGCCCGCTTCTGCCAATCCTGTGGTTCGCAGGTCTCCGACGCCGAGGGACAGGCGGCGGCAACCGGGGCCATGGACAAGTCGGCGTTTGCGCACATGGAGGCGTTGCTCCGTGCGGAAACGGTCGGCGAGTTCGAAGTCGAATCGCTGTTGGGCCGCGGCGGGATGGCCGTTGTCTATCTCGCGACCGAGGTACATCTCGCCCGTAAGGTCGCGATCAAGGTTCTCCCCCCCGAGCTGACCTTCGGACACGGCGTCGAGCGGTTCAAACGCGAGGCCAAGACCGCGGCGGCGCTCGACCATCCCAACATCATCCCGATCTATCGCATCGCGTCGGGCGGCAAGCTCTTCTGGTACGCGATGAAATACCTCGAGGGCAGCGCGCTGGACACGCTGCTCAAGGAACGGGGGCGCTTTTCGCTCAACGAATCGATCAAGATCCTCGAGCAGGTGGCCGACGCGCTCGACTATGGGCACGAGCACCACGTCATCCACCGCGACATCAAACCCGCCAACGTGATGCTCGACTCGCGCGGGCGCGTCGTCGTCACCGATTTCGGGATTGCCAAGGCGCTCACCGAGGGCACGTTAACGGCGTCCGGTTCGGTGATCGGCACGCCGTACTTCATGTCGCCCGAACAGGGGATGGGGAAACCGGTCACCGGCGCCGCCGATCAATACTCGGTCGCCGTGATGGCGTACCGCATGATCTCGGGTCAGGTCCCGTTCGAGGGCGACTCCGCCATCGACATCCTGCACAAACACTGCATGATCCCGCCGCCGCCGATGGAAACCGTCATTCCCGGACTGCCGCGACACGTCTACCTCGCGGTCCACAAAGGCCTCGAGAAGGAACCGGGCCGGCGGTTCAAGAGCGTGACCGCGTTCGTCAAGGCGCTGACGGAGCCGATGGAGCATTCGGTATTGATCGGCGAACGGACGTCGGAGTCAGAAGTCGCCACGGTGCTGGTCCAGGCATCCGACGTGACGGCCCGGTCGGCGCAGATGGCCGCCGCGAACGCCAACGCAGCCACGACGCCGATTCCAGGCCTGGCGACCAGGCCCGGGAGGGGCAAGGCGCGTCGCGGATGGCCGGCTTGGGCGATCGCCGCGGGCATCGTGCTGGCCGCGGGAACCGGATGGTGGTTCATGCTCGGGCCCGGAGCGGGCGGACCGGACCTGACGGCGAATCCGGCGGCGACCCAGCCCGGCGGCGGTGAGGCCGTCCCGGCCGAACCGGCCGCTCCACCGATCACGACAGGCACGGTCACGGTGACCGGATTGCCGGCGCAGGGGTCGATCATCTGGAAGGGCCAGCGGCAGGCGGCATCGTTCGAGGTTCCGGCCGGCCACGATACGGTGACGCTACGCGCGCCCGACTACGAGAGTCAGTCGGTGCCGTTCGACATCGCGGCCGGCGGGTCGTTGACCATTCAGTTTACGGCGCCGCGGGTGCAGCCAGCGGCAGGGCGGCCGACGCCGCAGACCGCGTCTCGCCAACCGACCACGCCCGCACCGGGGGCGCCGGCGGTTCCACAGGTTGCCGCCCTGCGGTTTCTCCTTCGCCCGCCCGCCGAGATCTTCATTGACGGAGCACCGCTGGGCGAGCAGGGTCGATACATAACGGAGTTACAAGCGGGTGTCCGACATCAGATTGTGCTCCGGCGCGGGGGCGCCGTGGTCTTTGATACCACCGTGACGCCGGCCGCCGGCGAAACGATCGACGTGAGAAAATGACACCAATGACCCATCACACGCGTCATCTCGGATGGCTCACGCTCGCCGTCGCTCTCCTGTGCCGTCCGGCGACCCTTGCCGGACAGGACGGGCCAACGTTGATCCGGCAGGCGATCTCGGCGGCGGACGACGACTTCGACACCGACCGTGCCGCGGTGCTGCTGCGTCGCGGTCTCAACCCGTCGATCGGACCGGTCGATGCGTTGTGGGCGCGTGGTGTGACGTACCTGGCACAGATCCTGTCGGACGGGGGCCAGGAAGCGTTGATGACCGTATGGATCCGGTGGGCCCTCCGCCAGATGCCGGATCTGCAACCCGATCCGTCGCTGATCGTCAGCAGCGTGGCGGATGCGTTCGAGACGGCGCGTGCCGCCACGGTCCCGGGCGCCGGAGATGCGGTCACCACCGCCGCATGGGCGTGGCCGGCCGGGGACCCGGGGTCCGCGCCCGGTCGTCTGAACGTGCGGCCGCCGCCGGTCGCGATTCCGCTCAATATCCTCGTGGTGGGCCAGGGTCTCGTGACACCCGGTCAATCGCTGTCGCTCTCACCCGGGACCTATGAGATCCAGGTGAGCGCCCCGGGATATGCCAGTGCGAGTGTGGCGCGCGAAGTCCTCCCCGGCATCACCACGAACCTCACCTTCACCCTCCAGCCGGCCGTAGTGGCGGTCGAGGGAGTCCTGGCGGAGGGTGTGCGGGACGGCGTGTTGCGCGCGGTGGCGAGCGTCACCTCGGTGCGGTTCGGGGCGGAAGCGCCGCGGTGCGGCGCCGGCGCGTTCGTGGGGCGTAACGGACTCCTCCTGACTACCTACCAGGCCATCCGCGGCGCGGAGTCCTTCGGGATCCGGCTCGGCAACCGGACCATCGGCGACGACGTCACGGTTGCCGCCTATGACGTACAGCGCGACATCGCCATCCTGAAAGCGCCGCTGATTCGGAGCGACTCGCTCACGCTGGCGACCGAAATCACCGACGATCAATACGCGTGGGGGTTCGGGTTCGATGATTGCGCGTCGGCCTCCGATCAGCGGCTGCGCGTCGCCACGTGGACCAACCGCCCGCGGGGGATGCTGCAACTGCGCGACTCCCTGCCCAACGCAATCATGGGCAGCCCCATCATCGACCAGCATGGCGCCGTTGCCGGACTGTGGACCGGCGGCCTGACGGCGATCCCCGCACCCGCGGTGGCCGATCTGGTCGACCAGGCCCGCCAGAATGTGGCCGCGCAGCGGTTGCAGACGGCGCAACAGGTCGCGGACGCGACGCGGCATCGGTTTGGCACCGTTGCGATCGCGTCCGGCGCAACCGGGCTCGTGACCGCGCGCATCACGACCCGTGAGGCGTGGCAGTGGGCGAGCCTGGATACCACCACGGTCGTGCCCTTCGTGTTTGCCGGCCCCTCCGGCCGCTACCGGCTGGAACTGCTCGTCAATGGGCAAGTGCGGCGCGACATGGAATTCACCGTACGGCCCGGCGTGGCCGACCGCCTGCGCGTCGACCCCGATCAGGAGGTGGCCGCACCAGGACAGATCGCGATCGCGCCGCAGAAGGGCGGTGGCTTTCCCTGGATCATCGCGGTGCTCGGCGCCGCGGGTGCCGGGGCCGCCGGATTCCTGCTGTTCGGGAGTGGAGGCGGCGGCGACACGGGCGACCGGCTCGGCAGCATCACCATCAGCGTGCCGAATCGCTAACGGTGAACCGGTTCGCGCTTCGGACGGCCCTCGTCGCCGTTACGCTCCTCGTCGCCTGTCAGGACGAACTCGCGCCACCGACGCATGGTTCGATCACGATCGTGATCGGCGGCGGGGCGATCGCACCGCAGGTCACGGCGGACGACCGCACCGGAACGCGTCACAGCGGGATCAGTGCCGCCGTTGCCGCGTTCGACGCGGTGCAATTGGTGGTCACCGGTCCAACCAACCGCACGGTGCAGCTCCAGTTGTCCGGTGCCAACTGGACCGGTCGCGCCGATTCGCTGCTTGCCGGCGACAACTACGCAATCAAGATCCGCGCAACCACCAACGGCGATCTCAGTTCGTTTGGGAGTGCCGAGAACATCACCGTCACGGCGGGCAGAAACACGGAAGTCCCCGTCAGTAATTGGGGATCGGTGATCCCGAACCTGAACGCGATCCCGCCGGCCGGCTCGCGGCTGAGTTTCGGGGTGAGTTACAGCGCGATCGCGGCGGCGAACAACTATCGTATCGAGTATGGCGTGAGCGAGGACTTCGCCGGCGCCCGGTCGGTGAACACCGATAGCACCGGCGCGTTGATCACGGTGAGCGATACCGGGACGTACAACGTACGGGTGCGTGCCACGGTCGATGGGAGTGTGGGCGCTCCGTCAGAACCCCGTACGGTCAGCGTGGAGGGAGATCAACGCCCCACGGGCGACAATGCCGGCGAGGCGGCGACACTCGGATTCGGCAACGGCGCCAACGGCACGATCGCGAATCTCAATATCACCAGCGGCGACCAGGACTGGTTCGCCATCACGGTCTGCCAGGCGGATACGGTCATTCTCTCCACTCGGGCCGCCGTCTTGAACCCGCCGTCCACGCTGAACACGCGGCTGCGCCTGTACAACAATGACGGGTCGACCCTCATCGCCGAGAACGACGACGATGGCGTGACGACCGACTCCCGGATCGAAGCGGCTCAGCCTGCGGACGATGACGTCAAGATTCAGGTGACCGGGGTCGGGAGTTCCACCGGGCACTACGAACTGGTGATCGATCACCGCGCCGGGCCGAACAATACGGGGACGGCGTGTCTCGCGCCGACGGTCGCCACCGTGCAGGTCTCGCCTTCAACCGCGAGCTTCGACGCCGTGGGCAACACGGTGCAGCTCACGGCGGTTGGTCTTGACGCCGGCGGTAATCCGGTTTCCGGCGCCACGTTCGACTGGCAAAGCGACGACAGCGGGATCGCCGATGTCAGTACGACGGGCTTGGTCACGTCGACCGGTAACGGCACGGCGATCATCACGGCCACCTCGGTGACCGCCACGGCGGCCGCGCCGGCCTCGGGCCGGGGCCCTCGCGCGGCGGTCCGGCCCGGCAAACGGGCCACGCCCGATGATTCCACCGAGGCCCGCCTCGCGAGCGGCCCGGCCGGATCGGCGACCATCACCGTCGCGCAGGTCGCCACCGCGGTGTCGGTGGCCCCGACCGGGACGACGATCACGTCGCCGGGCGGGAACACACCGTTCACGGTGGACGCACGCGATGCCAACGACAATCCGATTCCGTCACCGGCCGTCGTCTGGTCGAGCATCAACCCCGCCGTGGCGACGATGGGCGCGGGAGGCACCGCCGCGGCGGTGTCGAGCGGACAGTCGATCATCCGCGCCGAGGTCGACGGGATCGCCGCCTATGCCACTCTCACGGTCGCGCTCCCGCAACCGGCGGTGAACATCTGGAGCGGCGACTCGGTGGTCGTGGGCGGCGGCGGCGCGCTCCGATCGGTCTGGGCGGCGTCGCCCACCGACGTGTACGCGGCGGGGTCCGACGGCGCGTTCGCGCGGTTCGACGGCACCAGCTGGTCGACCAGCGACAACGGCGTGACCGACAGCCTCGGCGCCATCTGGGGGACCGGTGCATCGAACGTCCTCGCGGTCGGCCAGAACGGTCTCATCGTGCACTTCGACGGCACCGTGTGGGACACCCTGGAGAGCGGCACCAACGCCTTTATCCGCGGCATCTGGGGCGGCCGGCTGGACCAGGTATGGGGGTTGGGCGCGCCGGGAGAAATACTCCGCGGCGACCTGACGACGGGCACGTGGACCATCGTCCCGTTGACGGGGATCAGCGAGCAACTGTGGGGCATCTGGGGCAGCGCCCCGAACAACATCTACGCCGTCGGTGAGGCCGGCCGCATCATGCGCTTCAACGGCACCCAGTGGGGCGCGCAGGCGAGTCCGACCGCGCAGGCGCTCTATTCGGTGTGGGGCACCGACTCCAGCAATGTGTACGCGGTCGGCACCAACGGGACGGTGCTGCACCGCGGTCCCGGTGGGCCGTGGACCGTGGTGACCTCCGGGACGATCACGGGATCGACGTTGTGGGGCGTCGGTGGCGTCTCCACCAACGACATCTACGCGGTGGGTGGGGGCGGGACCGCGCTCAGGTACGACGGCGCATCGTGGAGCGCAGTCACCACGTGGACCAGCGCTCCGTTGTTCCACGTTGCCGCCACCGATGGCCGCGTGTTCGCGACCGGCGGGACCGACGTCGTCCTCGTGCAACGCGGCACCCGGAACGGCGCCGTGCTGATGCGGCCCGTCTCCGATACGCTGAGCGCGATCGGGGACACGCTCCACCTGACCGGCACAGCGGTCGACGCCGTCGGCGACACCGTGACCGGTACCGCGTTTACCTGGGCCACCAGCGACGAGACCGTTGTGTCCGTGTCGCCCACGAGCGGATTGGCACTCACGGGCGTGGCCACCGGCGAGGCGTTGGGCGAGGCCACGATCACGGCGACCGCGCCCGGCGGGGCCCAGGCGAGCGCGGTCATCACGGTCACACCGGTCGCGGTATCGGTCACGCTTTCGCCTGGGAACGCCAATCTGCTCAACGCCGGCGCGACCCAGGCATTCAGCGTCGAGGCGCGCGATGCCGGTGGCAACATCATCCCCTCTCCGGCGGTCAATTGGCTCAGCCGGAACACCGCCGTCGCGACGGTGAGCGCCGCCGGCGTCGTGACCGCGGTGGCCGCCGGCCAGGTCATTGTCGAGGCCGAGGTCACCGACGTGCGCGGCTACGGGCTCGCCACGGTAGTCGACCAGAATATCCCTGCTCCGATCAACCTGTGGCAGCAGCAGGCGAGCCCGTACGTATCGACGCACTGGGGTGTCTGGGGCACGTCGGTGAACGACGTGGTCGTCGTCTCGAATAACGGGCTCACGGCCGCGTATGATGGCACGACGTGGACCGAAACCCCGAACCCGGTCGCGGTCCAACTGCGTCGCGTCTGGGGTGCCTCCGCCGGGGAGGTCTGGGGCGTCGGTGCCTCCGGGACGGTGATCTTCTGGAACGGCAGCAGCTGGTCGACGCAGGCCAGCGGCACCTCCGCAGGATTGAACGCGGTGTGGGGCAGCTCGCCGGCGAACGTGATTGCCGTGGGGACGACCGGCACCATCCTGCGCTGGGACGGCACGTCCTGGCAATCGGAGACCTCAGGCACGACCGCCGCTCTCAACGCGGTCTGGGGCGTCTCTCCGGACACGGTCTTCGCCGTGGGCGGCAGCGGCACCATCCTGCGGTACGACGGCGCCGACTGGACCGCGGAGACGTCCGGTGTCACCGACGATCTGATCGCTGTCTGGGGCACCGCGTCGGACAACGTCTTCGCCGCCGGTGGCGCCGGCCGCATTCTGCACTACGATGGGATAGCGTGGAGCTCTCAGACGAGCGGCGTCGGCACGCAGCTCCGCACGCTATGGGGCACATCGAACAACGAAGTCTTCGCGGCCGGCACGAGCGGCGTGGTCCTTCGCTACGACGGCACGGGCTGGTCGCCGGTGAGTACCCCGGTCACCGATACGTTCTTCGAGGCGTGGGGTACGTCGCCCAGTGACATCTTCGTGGTGGGTGGTTCCAGCGCGCTCCTGCGCGGGGTGCGCGGCGCGACGGTGACGATCACCCCGACAGATGACACGCTGGCGGTGATCGGCGATACCCTGCGCCTGGTGGCCACCGCGCAGGAATCCGGCGGTGCGCCGGTCGACAGCGTCACGTACGACTGGAGCAGCAGCGACGACGCGATCGCGACCGTCGACGCGAACGGCCTGGTGACGGCGGTGAACGGCGGCACGGTGGTCATCAGCGCGACGGCTCGTGGCGGCGCCGTGGGCACGGCAACGGTGTTCGTCCAGTCGCCGGCGGGGCTGGTCAAGGTAGGCGGCGACGATCAGAACGCGCCCATCAATACGACGCTCCCGGCGCCGCTGGTGGTGCAGGTGAACGATGCCAACGGCGATCCGCTGCCCGGCGCCTCCGTGACCTGGGCCGTTGCGACCGGTGGTGGCGGCGTCACCCCGAGCGCGTCGGTGACGGACGCCGGCGGACAAGCGAGCACCGCTTGGACCCTTGGACCCACACTCGGCACCCAGCAGGTCACGGCCAGCGCGGACGGGTTCGTTGTCACGTTCACCGCCAACGCGCTCACCGGCATCTTCTGGCTGGGCGGCAGCGGCGACTGGAGTGTCGGGACCAACTGGAGCACCGGCGTCGTACCCGGGCTCGGGGACACCGTGTTCATCTCGGTGGACGGCGACTACACGGTCACCCTGGATGTCGACGCGAGCGCGGCCAGACTGATCGTGGGTGCGGCGAGCGGAACGCAACTCCTCCGCACGTTCGGTCCGGCGCTCACGGTGAGCGAGCGGATGGCGGTGGTCGGCGGCGGTTCCCTGTTGCTCTCCGGGGCGACCGCCAACATCGACTCGTTGGTCAACCGCACAACGACCACACTGAACGGCACGGATCTGAACGCCACCTGGATCAACAACATCGGGTCACTGACGGTCGGGGTCAACGGGCTCAACCTGGACGTCGCCGGCAACCTCGAGAACCGCGGCTCCATCGCGCTTGACAGCGGCGCCTTCGTCAGTGTCGTCAACGGCAACTCGTTGTTCCTGCTGGGTTCGGCCCTGACACTCCGCGCAACTGCGACGCTCGATTTCACCAACCATGTCGTCGTGTCCGAAGGGCCGTTCGCCTTCGACAGTAGTACGGTACTCGTTGACGGAGGCTCCGTGAGTCTTGCCGGCGCGTTTACCGTCGGCCCGACGGCGACGCTCGATCTGACCGCCGCTGCGATCAGCGCGGACACAGTGATCAACGATGGTACCATTTCGATGGATGGGTCCGCGATCACCGCCGTCGTATTGCACAACGGGTTCCTGTCCGCCTATCTCGGGACCAATGCGCTCAACGGCGGCTTCGTGACCGACCCGGCGTCATCCGTCGAGGTATCCGAAATCGGTACCGTGCTCACGGTGGACGCCGGATTCACCAATGCCGGTAACATCACGCTCACCGCGACGGGATGCTGTACCGATCCGCGGCTGGTGATGAGCAGTGGGACGTTGATCAACACCGGCACCATCGATGTGAGTGGCGCCGCCGGGGGCACGATCGAAGGTGCTCTCGACAATCAGGGGAATGTGAATAGCAATGCCACGGAACCGCTGACGCTTACCGGCACGACGATCAGCAACAGCGGCTCGTTCAACGCGGAGACGGGTGACCTCAGCCTCACAGGCGGTGGGACGTTCACCCAAACCACGACCGGCGACATGGTTGTCGGGACGGGTCAAACGGTCACCGTCGCGGGCGGGACGTTCGCCAATAGCGGATTGGTCCACGGTACCGGCACCCTCGACGTCTCGGGTGCGGTGTTCACCAGCGACGGCGTCCTCGCGCCCGGAGCGAGTCCCGGCACGCTGACGATCCAGGGCAGCGTGACGATGACCGGTGGCGCGCTCGAGTTGGAGTTGGACGGTCTCACGCCGGACACCCAGCACGACGTGCTCGCCGTGAGTGACACGATCACGTTGGCCGGCGCCATCGACGTGATCATGGGCTTCACACCCGCGTACGGTGACGAATTCACCGTCGTGACCTTCGGCCACCGCATCGGCGGGTTCAGCGACCTCGCCTCGCTTGAGATCGGCGGCGGCCGGTACCTGCAACCGGGCTTCTTCAGCGACCGCCTGACGCTCTCCACCAGCGTGCCGCAGGTCGTCGTGACGCCCGACGTGGACACGCTCGTCAGCATCAACGAGACGACGCAGCTCACGGCCGAGGCGCAGGAATTCGACGGCACACCGATCGTGCCGGGCCCGGCGTTCACCTGGTCGAGCGGCAACGAGGCGATCGCCACGGTCGATGCCAACGGTCTGGTGACGGCGGTGGGCGTGGGCTCAACCGGCATCAGCGCCACGGCAACCGGTGGTACGTCGGGCGGCGCGGCGATCGTGGTAGACATCACGATTTCGGCCGTAACCATCTCACCGGCGGGCGTGGCCCTCGCGGGAGCCGGCGCAACCACAACGCTGAGCGCTGAAGTGCTGGACGGCATGGGCAACCCCACCGGAGCGGCCGCGACCTGGTCGAGCCTCAATCCCCAGGTCGCGACCGTCGATCCGGTGACCGGACAGGTCACGGTCGCGGGACACGGGCAGGTCACGATCGCGGCGGCGGCGGGCGGCGTGACGGGCTACGCAACCGTCACCGCGAGTATCCCCGGTAGCGTGCCGGTCAACCTATGGGCAATGGACTCCACGGGCGTCGAGGGGCTCAACGGAATCTGGGGGACCTCGGCGTCCAACATCCTGGTTGGCGGGAACGGCGCGACCATGGTGCGATTCGACGGCGCCGCATGGAGTGCCGAGGCGATCCCGACCAGCAACATCTCCGACCTCTGGGGCACATCGGACAGTGACATCGTGGCCACGTCGCTCGGCGGGTCGGTGATGCGGTATGACGGCTCGTCCTGGGGATTCCTCACGGGCGCACCGTCGACCACGCTGAACGACATCTGGGCCGCATCGCCCGTCGCCCGCTGGATTGTCGGCGCGGACGGCACCATCGCGTTCCACGACGGGACCGGCTGGACCACGCAGACCAGCGGCACGCCGGCGCAGCTCAGGGCGGTCTGGGGCGCGTCCGCAACCGACGTGTTCGCGGTCGGCGCCGACCCGAGCGTCTTCCACACTGTCGACGGGATCGCGTGGACCCCGATGACCAGCGCCTCGACGGTAAACCTCGAGGACGTGTGGGGCACGTCGGCCACCGACGTGTGGGTCATCGGCGATACCGCGGTGCTGCATTACGACGGCGTGGGCTCGCCGGACTTCGACGTGTTCCAGTACCTCCCGGGACCGCTGTACGCCATCTGGGGCTCCGCACCGGACGACATCTACGTCTCGGCAGAGGGCAACCGAATCCACCACTACGATGGGGTGAGCTGGAAGACCGACACCGTCCCCGAGACGCACTTCGGACTCTGGGGGGCGCCGCAGAGTCCGGTGTTCGCCGTCGGACGGACCGGCACCATCCTGCGCGGGTACCGCGGCGCGAGCGTGACCGTGCTGCCCGACGGCGCGACCCTCGCCGCCGTCGGCGATACGCTGCGTTTCATCGCATCGGTCGACGATGCGGCCGCCAACCCGATCACCTCGGCGACGGTGACCTGGCGCAGCCTCGACGAAGGAATCGTCACGATCGATCAGGCGGGCCTGATCACAACCCAGTCGTTCGGCGTCGCCGACATCACGGCGACCGCGCCGGGCGGCGCGGCGGACACCGTGACCGTCACGGTCATGGCGCCACTCACCACGATCGAGCTATCGCCGGTTGGCGGTACGATCGTCGCGGCGGGAGGAACGCAGCAGTTCACCGCGGCGGGGATCGATGCGGTCGGTGACACGGTGCCAGCGGTACCGTTCACCTGGACAACCGCCAACCCCACCGTCGCCACGGTCGACGCGAGTGGACTCGTGACCGCGGCCAACCCGGGGCAGACCTCGATCGGCGCGACGGGCGGCGGCATCACCGGCTACGCGACCGTCACAGTCGCTTTCGCGCCGGCCGCGGGACCGATCAACCTGTGGGAACCCGAGGCCAGCGGCACGACGGTGCAACTCAACAGCGTGCACGCGTTCCGCGGTGGGGACGCCTGGGTGGCGATGAACACGACCAACGTGCTGCAGTTCAGTGCGTTGACGTGGAACGAACTCGCGACCGGCCTGGGGTTCGGGCACCTCCAAATCTGGGGAAGTTCTGCCAGCGACATCTACACCGCGGGGCCCGGAGGGCGACTCGGGCACTACGACGGCAGCACGTGGAGCACTGTCCAGCTGCCGACCGCCAACAATCTCACCAGCGTATGGGGCGTCGCACCCGATCACGTCGTTGCCGTGGGCGAGCTCGGCACTATCGGCATGTTCGACGGCACGACCTGGAACACGGTCTCGAGCGGAACGACCGAGAGCCTGACCAGTGTATGGGGCTACGCGCGCGATCGCTATTTCGCCGTCGGGGTCAACGGAACGCTGCTGCGCTACGACGGGACGAGTTGGAACGTCGAGTTGAGTACGGGCCCCACCTATACCCACGTGTGGGGGTTCGACTCCACGGACGTGTACGCCTCGGTGGGGGGCGGCCTGGTCGTGCATTTCGACGGCGTCGTATTGGACACGGTACACCTGCCGAGCGCGCAGTCGTTCATTTCGATGACCGGCACGACCGGAACGGACCTGTATTTCGCCGGCGGCTCGGGCCGGATTGCGCGGTTCGACGGCGCGACGTTGTTCGAAGACACGTTGCCGATTGGCACGACGCCGTTGCTGGACGTCGTGACGATTCCGGATCGCGGCGCCTATGTGGTCGGTGGCGGCGGCACGATCTATCGCGGCTACCGCAATGCCAGCGTCACCGTGACGCCCGACCTGGACACGTTGCCGCTGGTCGGCGACACGGTGACGCTCTTCGCGTCCGCGGTGGACGGCGGCGGCAACCCGCGGCCGGCGGTCGAGTTCACCTGGGACACGGATGATCCCGCCATCGCGACCGTGGACGCGACCGGGCTCGTCACCGCCGCGGGCTCGGGCACCACGCTGATCATCGCGACGGTTCCGGGCGGGGCCGCGGATACCGCCACCATCGTCGTCTTGCCCCAAGTGGTAGCCGTCTCCATCGCACCGACGGGCGTGTCGTTGTCCGGCATCGGCGCCAACACGACCCTCACCGCGTATGTGATCGACAATATGGGGGACACGGTCGCGCTGCCGGTCACGTGGTCGTCGCTCAACGCAACCGTCGCCACCATCGACGGCGGCGGGCTGGTCACGAGTGCCGGTGACGGCCAAGCCGTGGTCTCGGCGGCGGCGAGCGGATTCACAGGGTACGCCGTCGTGACGGTCGCGAACCCGGCGACCACGCCGGTCAACCTGTGGGACGTGGCGCGCGAGAAGGCCGACCGCGTGATCTTCGGCATCTGGGGCCTCGACGCCGGCAACGTGTTGGCCCTGCCGTCCAGCGGGGACACGATCCTGCGTTACGACGGCACGACCTGGACGCCGGTGCGGCGGAGCTCGGTCGCCATGTTCGGCGCCTGGGCCAGCACGCCGGACGACGTGTGGGTAATCGGGGACAACGGCAGCACCGAGCACTACGACGGCACGTCCTGGGCGTCAGGGACCACCGCGGTCGACACCTCGATGCGGGCCATGTGGGGCAGCGCACCGAACGATATCTGGGCGGTCGGCCTCAGCAGCACGATCCAGCACTACGATGGGGTCGACTGGACTGACGAGACGGTCACGCCCGGCGGCCCGTCGCTGCAGGGTATCTGGGGCAGCGCACGCGACACCGTGTGGGCGGTAGGTAACGGCGGCACGATTCTGCGCTATGACGGATCCGCGTGGAGCACAGCAACCAGCCCGACCGGTTCAAGCCTGTTCGAGATATGGGGTAGCGCGGGCAACGATATCTGGGCGGTGGGCGCCGCCGGAACCATCATCCACTACGACGGTGCGCTGTGGTCGGACGTCACACCTGTGCCTGCATTACCCTTCCTCTCGTCGGTCTGGGGCAGCGCCAGCAATGACGTGTGGGCCGCTGGCACGGACAGCACCATCGTCCACTACAATGGGGCCACGTGGGATACTGTGGCGCCCAAGCCGCGCGGATTCGGCTATGGCGGCGTGTGGGGCCGTTCCACGGGCGACATGTGGGTCATCGGGACGGGGCCGCACTTCATTCTGCGCGGCGTGCGCGGCGGCACCGTGAGCGTGACCCCCGCGGACCCAACCATCACCGCGCTCGGCGATACGGTGCACCTCACCGCCTCGGCGGCTGATGCAAGCGCCAACGCGCTCACCGGCGTGCGATTCACCTGGTCGAGCAGCGACGAGGGTGTGGCCACGGTCGACCCGGCCGGGATTGTGACCGCGCTGGCCAATGGCATCGCCGATATCACGGCCACAGCACCGGGCGGGGCGAGCGGGAGCATCGCGGTGACCGTCCAACAGGTCGCTGCCACACTTGCTGTTCCAGGCAGCGCGAGCATCTCCGGGGTCGGCAGCACCCACCAGTTCACGGTCGAGGCGCGGGACGCGAACGACAACTTGATCGTGTCTCCAACCACAGTCTGGACGTCGTTCAACCCCGCCGTGGCCACGGTGAATGGGTCATCGGGGTTGGTGAGTGCGGTTGCCAGCGGCCAGACAACCGTGAAAGTCACGGTGGACGGAATCCCCGGCCATGCAGTGGTGAACGTTTCCGTTCCCGGAATCACACCGGTGAACCTGTGGGCCGAGATGCCGACCCCAGCCACCTTCGTGTCGGTTTGGGGCAAGTCCGCATCCGACATGTGGGCCGTGGGCCCCGCGGACGCGGCGTACCACTTTGACGGAACGAATTGGATCGGGCAGGTCGTTACGGGCGGAGGCGACCTCGCTGATGTCTGGGGTGTCGGGAGCGAGTTGTTTGCCGCCGGCAGAAACTTGATTGCCCATTTTGACGGTTCGACGTGGACCACGGAACCGATCGCGAACATCCTTTTCGAAGGTGTCTGGGGTACGTCGCCCACCGATGTGTTTGCCGTGGGGCAACCGTTCAACGGCAACACGAATGGGATCTATCACTTCAACGGCGCGTCGTGGTCCCCGATGGTCGCCCCCGGCGGCGGGACGGCGCTCCACGCGGTGTGGGGAACGTCGTCGTCCAATGTCTTCGCGGCGGGAACAGGACTGATGCTGCACTTCGACGGCTCGACCTGGACGCAACAAGTGGCCCCCAACCTGGATTACCGCGACCTCTGGGGCCCCACTCCCAACGATGTATACGCCGTTGCCGGAGGGAACCTCTGGGGGCTCGCGCATTGGGACGGGTTCAATTGGTCGGCGGTCCCAGGCGGTCCCAACTTCCGCCTCAACGGGGTCCACGGGACGTCGAGTTCCGATATCAACATCGTTGGAGGAGCAGCGGCATTGTTCCTGGACATCTCGCAATTCGATGGGTCGGTCTGGACATCCATCAACGTGGTGGGCGGCCTGTTTGAGGTTTGGACGATTTCGTCGTCCGATGTGTTCGCTGTGGGACCCACGAGTGTCCGCGGGTACCGCGGCGCTGCGGTCACGATCATCCCGACGGCTTCGACCGTGACGCTTCCTGGTGACACGCTTCACCTTGCAGCCGAGGCGCGTGACAATGGGGACGCGCTGATCCCAACCGTAACGTTCGCCTGGAGCAGTCTCGACGAAGGCGTGGCGACCGTTGATCCCGCGACGGGGATCGTGACAGCCGAGGGACCCGGGACCGTGGGCATCATCGCCGCCGCTCCCGGGGGCGCCGCCGACACGATGGACGTTTTCGTGCCGACGCCCACCTCCATCGTGGTGAGCCCCGCCGGCGGCAGGATCGACGACCGTGACCTGACCGAATCGTTCTCGGCCATCGTGTTGGACGAGTTCGACAATCCGATGCCGGGAGCACCCGTGACGTGGAGTGCGCGGAACCCCTTCATCGCCACGATCGACGCGGCCGGCACGGTGACCGGCGTGGGTGCGGGTCAGACGATCGTCGAGGCCGCGTACCAGGGAGCCGCGGGCCACGCCGTGCTGACCACCGCCGTCCAGGGCGCGACACCGGTCAATCTCTGGGCCGAGATGGTGAACCCGGAGTTCGGCGCGGGGCAGATCTGGCGCGTGCGCGCCACCGGAAACGGCGACGAGGCCTGGGCCTTCGGCCAAGGGGGCGCCCTCAGGTTCAACGGCACCGACTGGGTGGACATGGGTTCTCCTGCCCCAACGTACGGCGGCAGAGTGTTGGGACCGGACGACGTGTGGGCCACCGGCAACGCCGGCATGTTGTACCATTGGGACGGATCGACCTGGAACCCGGTCCAGACGCTCAGCGCAACGAACATGTACGCGTTCTGGGCATCGTCCCCCACCGACATGTGGGCCAGCGGCGAGAGCGACAACGTCGTCGAGCACTGGGACGGGACGGCGTGGAGTACCGTTGCCCTTCCGGCGGGGATCAGTTACGTGTGGGACATCTGGGGTTCCGATTCCGCCACGGTGTTCGCGGCGGGGAATTCCGGATCGGTATTCCAGTTCGACGGGTCGTCCTGGAGTGCCGTGCCCTCTGGGGCCGTCTCGCAACGCAGCTTGTGGAGTCCCGGCGGCGACTCGGTGATCGCGGTGGGAGAGGCATCGTCGCTGGTGTATCTGAACAGCGCGGGCGGGTGGAGTACCATGACCACCCCGTTCACGTCCGGACTGTACGGAGTCTGGGGCAGCGCCTTCGCCGACGTGTATGCCGTGGGTTCCAATGGCACGGTAGGCCGGTTCGACGGGGTCGCGTGGGACTCCATGCCGGCCTTTACGACCGACGCGACCACCTGGCACGTGGCCGGGTCGCCCGACGGCAACATCTACGCCGTCACGGACGGCGGCCGGATTTACCGCGGGCTACGCGGCGGGTCGATCAGCATCGCGTTATCCGACAGCATCTTCCCGGGTGACACGCTTACGTCGTCCATCGTTACGGCGTTCGACAGCGCCGGCGGTGTGGTGGACAGTGTGCGCTACCACTGGGCCTCGCTCGACCCGACTGTCACCACCGCATTCACCAATGGCGTCGTCGCACTGGACACAGGGTGGGTGGACATCGTCGCGACCGCCGGCGGCGGTGCCGCCGACACGGTTACCCTGCGGGTCGGGCTCAAGTCAGCCAATATCCTCATCATGGGCGACCTGTGGAACGACAATGACTACGTCCGGTCGGAGTTCGGTTCGCGTATGCCGGGCATCACGTTCGATACCTTGTCGACTTCGACGCAGACGCCAACGCTCGCGTTCCTCCAGACGTTCGACGCCGTCCTGATGTACATGAATGGATTCCCTGCCGATCAAACCGCTGTCGGGGATACGTTGGCGGCGTACGTCGGCGCCGGCGGGAACGTGATCGTCGCGACCTTCTACTGGCAGGGAGGCCCCTGGGGTGCGTTCAGTGCCATCGAGCCGTTGGTCAGCATCGGCGGTTCGCGGTATGTGATCGACAGCGTCGTGCCCGGCGCCATGGCCATCCACCCCCTCACGCGCGGACTCGACACGCTCTATGCGTTCTTCGAGGGCGGTACGACGCCCGCGGGAGACGCCACCGTGGTGGCCAGTTGGAACAACGGCGGGCCCGCGATGGCCTACCGCGTGGAAGGCGCCGGCCAACGGCTGCTTGGCATCAGCATGTTCCCCGCCCACGGGTTATACAACGGGAGCTTCGGCGATGAGACTTGGTGGCGCGCGTGGGAGAATGCACTACGCTGGACCTCCGACGGCGGGGCCTCCGCCGTGCCCGGACCCGCCCTGCTCGTCGCGGGGGGACCGAGCCGGCGCGCGTGGCCCGCCGCGACACTCAACCCCGATCCCGATAGCGGTCGGCGAGGCACGGGAAGCGGTGCGCGACAACCTCGGTAGGGGACAGCAGACAAAACGGGGAGGCCGCTAAGACGCGGCCTGCAATTGCGGGTACACGCTCACCTTGATCCGCTTCTTGTCCTTGTTCTCGAACTTGATCACGCCGTCGATCAACGCGAACAGCGTATCGTCGTGCCCCCGCCCCACGTTACGGCCGGCATGTACCCGGGTACCGCGCTGGCGCACGATAATGTTGCCCGCGCGCGCGAATTCCCCGCCGTATTTCTTGACGCCGAGGTATTTCGGTTTGGAATCGCGCCCGTTACGGCTGGAGCCAACACCCTTCTTGTGCGCCATACCTTAGACCTTCACGTCGGTGATCATGATCTCGGTATACTTCTGCCGGTGACCGGTCTTCTTCCGGTAGTTCTTGCGGCGTTTGAACTTGAAGACGTAGAGCTTGTCACCCTGGACGTGGTCCAGCACCTCGGCCGAGACCTTCGCGCCCTTCACCAAGGGCGTCCCGGTCTTGACCGTCTCTTCGGTCGCCGATAGCAGCACCTCGTCAAAGGTGAGCTTCGTACCCGGGTCCACTTCCATGAACGGAATCCGGATCATGCGGCCCTTCTCGGCCCGGAACTGCTCGCCCTTGGCTCGGAAAATCGCGTAAGACATAGGCGCAAAACCTACCTAGGAGCCGCGGCGCCGGTCAAGGCCGGCGCGTAGGGAGCCGATCACGCGACCGCCCATTTCTGCGTCACGTCACGACCGGCCGGTTGCGAAACCAATCGGAATTCATCGACCGCCAGAATGGGATCGTCACGAATCTCGACGTCCAACTTGGTGGCCTTGCGGAGGTCCTTCAGGAAGGTTGGCTCCTCCTCGAGCAGGTACAGCGCGACCTCGGGATGCAATCGAACGGTCACCCGCCGCTCAGCCTGCTGGTGCGCCACGCGCCTGAGCGTTCGCTCGAGCCGCCCCGCCACCACCTCCGGCTTGAACACCCGCCCGGTGCCGGTGCACGCCGGACACGGCTCGGTCATGGACTGGAGCAGCGAGGGACGCACCCGCTGGCGCGTCATCTCGATCAGGCCCAGTCCCGACACCTCAAACGCCTTGGTGCGGGCACGGTCCCGCCCCAAATGGGCGCGGACTTCCTGCAGCACCTTCTCGCGATTGCCGCGGGTCTCCATGTCGATGAAATCGATCACGATGATCCCACCGATGTCCCGCAACCGCAACTGCCGCGCGATCTCGCGTGCCGCCTCGAGGTTCGTGCGCAGGATCGTCTTTTCAGGGTCCTTCTTGCCCGTATAGCGACCGGTGTTGACGTCGATCGAGACCAGTGCCTCCGTCGGCTCGATGATGACATACCCTCCGGTCGGGAGATCCACGCGGCGGCTGTGCAGCGCCGCCAGTTCCGTCTCGATGTCGAACTTCTCGAACAGCGGGGTCGGATCGTTGTGCAACGTGATCCGGCTGATCAGGTCGGGATCGACCTGGTTCAGATAGAGTTTGACCTCGTTATAGACCTGCTTGGAATCGATGTAGAGGTGGTCGACCTTCTCGCTGAAGAGATCGCGGATAATCCCGCTGGTGAGCGATGCTTCGCGCTGGACCAGCGCCGGCGGCCGCACAAACGTCGCCTTGCGTTTGATCTTGCTCCACAGATTGAGCAGCGACTTGAGTTCGCGCTTGAGTTGATCCTTGGTAGCGTCCTCGGCCACGGTCCGCACGATGACGCCGCCGCCGTCCTTGGACGCCTTGAGCAGTTCCCCCACGAGCTGGCGGAGCCGAGCGCGTTCCTCGCGCGCGTCGATTTTGCGGCTCACCCCGACCTTCGAGGCGTACGGCATGTAGACCAGGTACCGGCCGGGGAGGGAGATCTGGGTCGTGACCCGAGGCCCCTTGGTGGAGATAGGTTCTTTGGTCACCTGGACGAGGAGCATCTCGCCCCGTTTGACCACATCCTGGATGTTGGGGAGTTTGCCACGGTGGCGACCGCCGTTGCCGCCGCCGTTGCCGTTGCCACCGTTCTCGTCGTCCTCGTCGTCGTCGTCGTCGTCGGGTTCGATCAGGTCCGACGCGTGCAGAAAAGCGCTCTTCTCACTCCCAATTTCGACGAAGGCAGCCTGGATACCTGGCAGGACGGCGTCGACCCGACCGCGGTAGATATTGCCGACCGATCGCCTGACATCCGGCCGATCCACCAATAACTCGACCAGACGGTCGTCTTCCAGGATCGCCACGCGAGTTTCGCGTTGCGACCCGCTCATGAGTATTTCGCGTTTCACGCGCTATGACCTTTGCCTGGGGGGCCGGCGACCACGGACCGGCCACACGTACCCGTCCGGCCTCCGAAACGGCACATGCCGCTTCCGAGTTCCGCAAAACGAGTAGCACAAGGCTCACCGATCTCGCTGCGCCGACCACTGGTTCGAAGAAATCGTCAGTCACGGCTCTAACAATATGTCATTGAGGCACTTACGTCAACGTGCCGCGTCCAGAAGGTCGCCGAGCAGCGCCCGCGCGATGACGATCCGCTGGATCTCGCTCGTCCCCTCGCCGATCTCGCACACCTTGGCGTCGCGCATCATCCGTTCCACCGGATAGTCCGCGGTGTAACCGTAGCCGCCGTGGAGCTGGACCGCCTTGGTGGTCGCCCGCATGGCGGCCTCCGAGGCGTAGAGCTTGGCCATGGCGGCTTCCTGTTTGTGGGGCCGGCCGTTCTGGTAGAGCCAGGCCGCATGATAGACCAGGTGGCGTGCCGCCTGAATCTCGGTCGCCATGTCGGCGAGCTGGAAATGCACTCCCTGAAACGTCGCGATCGGCTTCTCGAACTGCTTGCGCTCCGTGGTATACGCAACGGCCTCATCCAGGGCTCCCTGCGCCAGCCCGAGCGCCAACGCCCCGATCCCGATCCGCCCGGAATCGAGCGTCTTGAGGAAATTGACGAATCCCCTGCCGCGCTCGCCGAGCATGTCCTCCTTGGGCACGATCGCGTCCGCGAAGATCAGTTCCCGGGTGTCGGAGGCGCGCCAACCCATCTTCTCTTCGTCCTTGCCGGCTGACACGCCGGGGGTCTTCACGAGCTCCGGCAGGTGGCCAACGCCGATCTCAGCCGTGCGCTCGAGGTCGATGGTGTCCTTGGTGACGATGAATGAGGTGATCCCGCGGTTCCGCCTGGACGGGTTGGGATCGGTCCGTGCCGTGATCACGAAGATCTCACCGACGCCGGCGTTCGTAATGAAGATCTTGGAGCCCCGCAGGATGTAATGGTCGCCGTTCTCTTCGGCGACCGTTTTCGTGCCGCCGGCATCCGATCCGGCGCCCGTTTCCGTCAGCCCGAAGCCACCCAGCACCTGCCCGGAGGCGAGCAGCGGCACGTACTTGGCTTTCTGCTCGTCGGTGCCGAATTGGACGATCGGCGAGGTCCCGAGGGTCGTGTGCGCCGAGACGGTGATGGCGTGGCTGGCATCGACGCGCGCCAGCTCTTCGATCAGAATGATATACGAGAGGTAGTCCATCCCCGCCCCGCCCAACTCCACCGGCCAGGGAGCGCCGAGGAACCCCAGCTCGCCCATCTTCTTGACGTTTTCCCAAGGAAAGCGATGCTCGCGATCGAGGTCACGCGCGACGGGCCGGATCTCGCGCTCGGCGAAATCGCGCACGATCTCGCGCACCTGATGGTGCTCATCCTCGAGGAAGGGAAGTTCGATCATGAAGGGGGAAATATAACCGGGCGTCCTATTGGAACGGCCCTCTCGCACCGCCCGGTAGTGGCCCAGTTTGATCCGTGACAAAGCTGGCGTGATCGCGGGGCGTCACTAGGTTTCGTGGATGCCGCGCAAGAAACCGTTCAAGGACCTTGCACGACGCCAAACTCTGCGAGGGTACGGCGGAAACGGCGTACCGCGTCCTCCAAGAAGCCGTCGGGGAGCGGCCCAGGACGAAGCCCCCTGAGGAACGGGAGGACGTTGACAAACGCCCTGAGGCGGTGAAACGTGGTCGGGAGAGGCGGGAAGCACGGTGGCCCCGCTCGTAAGCAGTCCTTCACAGATCAGGAACGGAGCGACGCGGCGCGTCGGGCGTCGCGGATCCGGTGGGAAAGGGAGCAGGGTGAGGATACTGATCGCGGCACTCGCTGAATACGCGAGCATCTCCCAGCCAGGGAACAAACTGAACGTGCTCGGTGCGTTCGACACAATCGGCGCCCACCAGTTCCCTGTCGTCCATCTGCAAGCCGTTCTCGCTCTCCGAATGCAGTTCGAGTACGACGACCGCTCGTCACGCCACGCGCTCGCCATCGTGATCGTCAATCAGGACGGCAAAGAATTCGCGAAGCTCGAAGGTCCCGTCCAGACGCCTGACATCGAGCCGGGAAAGCGGAACGTCACCAACCACATCCTCATCCTTCAGCAGCTGCGCTTCAAGGCCCCTGACCAATTCTCGATCATCATCAAATGGGATGGGGAGGAGCAGCAACGGTTGCCACTTGATGTGGTCCAGATTGTTCAGGCGCCGCCCGCCGGTTGATCCGGCGGTCGTCGCCTTCCACCACTTCCGGGGCATCCCGGAGCCGACCACCGAGGACGCAGAGGAACTGCTAATGACCTGGGAATTTGACGCCGGGGGGCAGGTGCCTGTATTATTTGGTCGCTCGGCAAGGGTCTGGAGGCACAATGATTTGCCAGAGCCAGACTGGGTCGTGACACTTGAGGATGCAGTGGTGTTGCATCATTGGACCGTGATGCAGATCACTGCTGCTGTCATGAAACTCGCTGAGCGTAGGAGGGTAGCCCTCTGAGGAGGTACACCAATGTTGATTGAGCAGTATCCCGTTGGTTGGGCCGTGGACGCGGGGAAACCAGAGTCTATCATGGTCTATCTCATCGACGTGCCTGGTGTTGCTATGCAAGGCACGACGATGCGAGAGGCGCTTGACAAGCTCGCGGCTTTCGCGCCCAACGTCCTTGCCACCTATCGCGAAGAAGGCACCCTGCCTCCCCCGTCGGGCGAACCGGCTCTCGAGATCGGAGCGGTGAAGGTACTACGCTCCCAGCCGATGCCTGCATTCATGCAGTTGGAACAGGCGGCCGAACTGGATATCGGAGCAGACCTGAACCTGACCGCCGCCTAGCGGCTGATCCGTATAGTCCGCGCAGAACGAGCGCCGCCCCGAACTACCCCGGGGCGGCGCTCTGACTCTTGAGCCATTGCACTTCCGCGATCCTCGCCGCCCTCTGTGAAGGGGCCTCCATCCGGGCGACCGCCCGGATGGTCCGGGTCTCCCGCGCGACGGTCCTCAAGCTCCTGGTCGAGGCCGGGGAACTGACCGCGACGAGCCTCGGGACCCGGCGCTTGGAGATTGACGAGCTGTGGGCCTTCGTCGGGGGAAACGAACGTCACCTACAGACAGGCCCCGCGTAGCCTCAAGAAAGTGGCTGAGCCGCGCACCCAGTTCGATCCCAATTCCTGACCCTCTGCGACTGTTACAATGACACTGGGCCACTACCCACCGCCCTACGTCCGGCCAAACACCTCCGCCACCTCGCAGCGAAACCCCGGCACGACTGCTTCGCCGTCCAGCCAATCGTCCGCCCCAAGCCGTACCACGGGCCGACCCGTGCAGTGGACCTCGACGCAGTGGTGCCGCGGATCCACGACCCATACGACATGCGCCCCGGCGGCGAGGTAATCGGCCACCTGCTCGGCGACCTCACGGGCGCGATCGTCCGGCGAGACGATCTCGACGGCGAGATCCGGGGTGCCAGGAATGAACGCCTCGGGGATCTGTTCAGGTGGGATGCGCGCCTTGCTCACGTAGGAGATGTCGGGGCCGCGCACGGTGTCGGGCCCCCGTGCCAACACGTATCCGGCCTCGACCAGGACGGTGCCGAGACGGTGGCGTTCGACGTGGGCGTGCAGCAGGTACGCCAGTCGCGTGGCGAGCCTGCCGTGTACGCCACCCGGCGGCTCGGCGACTCGCAGGGCCCCGCGCACCAACTCGAAGCGTTCGTGATCGGGGTGGGCATACAACGCTTCAGCAGTCGTGATCGGAGGGAGTGACATTTGCCGAGCATAGGCTCGGCCCGGGAGCCGAGTCAAGGGCATTCTATTGCACGTCGCTCGGGTGGCGTTGTGGAGGTCGGCTAGTCGTCGAGCCCCTTGGGAGGGCCCAGGATCTCGCGCCAGATGATGGCCTGTCGCAGCGCCGCGGGGGCAAGCAGAGGCCGGACCTGGCGCGTTGGTATCACGGAGGGGGGTTGCATGTACAGGTGATGGAATCGTTCGTGGCTCGCCCCGCCTGCCCGATCGAGCGTCTCGAGGGACGTCGCGCTGCGGTCAACACCCTCCTCCCAGCCAGTCTGCCCCTGCGGCGGGCCTGGATCTGGCTCGGCCGTGGGAAGCGGCACCCGGGCGTGTTGGGGCGCACGACCGAGGATGATCCGTTCGATGTCCTCGATGTCGAACGACTGGTCGGCCGGCTGCGGCGGCGGCGGCGGGCGGCGTGGCGGCACCGACCCGCCGCCGCCCGTGGGACGCGGCTTCTTCCTCCTCCCGCCGAGCAGCCCGACCAGGATGATCCCGATCGCGACCATGATCTCGAACAGGTCGCCGCTCACGGAGCTACTTGCCCTCGTCGTCGGTGGACTCACCGCGTGCGATGCTCTTCCGCATCGAGGTGTCACTCTCGACATTGCGGTACTTCACATAGTCCATGACGCCGAGGTTCCCCTCACGAAAAGCCTGCGAGATGGCGAGCGGGATCTGCGCCTCCGCCTCGACGACCTTGGCGCGCATTTGCTGCGTACGCGCCTTCATCTCCTGCTCCTCCGCCACCGCCATGGCGCGCCGTTCTTCCGCCTTGGCCTGCGCGATCCGTTTGTCGGCTTCGGCTTGATCGGTCTGCAGTTCAGCACCGATGTTCTTACCCACGTCCACGTCAGCGATATCGATGGACAGGATCTCGAACGCGGTGCCGCTGTCGAGGCCCTTGGCCAGTACGGTCTTGGAGATCTTGTCAGGATTCTCCAGCACCGCCTTGTGCGATTCCGCCGAGCCGATCGTCGAAACGATACCTTCACCGACGCGGGCCAGGATCGTCTCTTCCCCCGCTCCGCCAACCAGCCGGTGGATATTGGCGCGCACCGTCACCCGCGCGAGGGCGATGAGTTGGATGCCGTCCTTGGCCATCGCAGCGACCCTGGGCGTCTGAATCACCTTGGGGTTGACGGAGACCTGCACCGCCTCGAGCACGTCGCGTCCGGCGAGATCGATGGCAGTGGCGCGGTTGAACGGCAGCTCGATGCCGGCCTTGTCGGCGGAAATCAGCGCCTTCACGACGCGATCGACGTTGCCGCCCGCGAGGTAATGCGCCTCGAGCAGGTCGATTTCGAGCTCGATGCCCGCTTTGGCAGCCGCGATCATCGGTCGCACAACGGCGGTGGGATTGACCTTGCGCAGGCGCATCCCGAACAGCGTCGTGATCGTGACGCGCACACCGGCCGCGAGCGCCTCGATCCACAGCCCGATCGGGACGAAATAGATGATGATGCTGAACAGGAACAGCCCGACGGCGATGGCGCCGATCACCAGAAACGGGCCGAGATCACCTACGTTCATGTGATGCTCCTCTCAGTAGATCGGCTCATGCGTCAAACTCCAGCACGACGAGGCGATACCCCTCCGAGCGAACGATCCTGATGGGCCGGCCCTTGGCGACAAACCCCGCCTCGGACACGACGTCCAGCCGCTCCGTGCCGAACACGCCGGTGCCGGATGGGTGGAGGTCGGTAGCGGCCACGCCCTCGAGCCCAATGAGGTCGCCGCGCACCTCCGCCGACACGAATCCCCGATCCTTGTTGGTGGCCGCACGCAGGAAGATACCGCGCCACCGATCGCTCGTTGGTAGTCGGCCAACGAAGGTGTAGACGGCGGCGACGATCATCATCACCGCGAACGCGATGACACCCATCGCCCGCGCAATATCACCCCAGGTGGGGAGGTTGCCAAGCAGCGCCAGGAACACACCGGCCCCGATGCACACCAGCGCGATGATCCCGGCAACCCCGAAACCGGGCACGACGAACACCTCGATGGCCAACGCCACCATGCCGACGCCCAGCAGGATCACCTCTTCCCAGCCCGCCAGCCCGATCAGGAGGTGGCTCCCGAAAAACGCGGCGAGCGACGCGATCCCGACCGATCCGGCCAGGCCGAACGACGGGGTCTTGATCTCGATCATCAGGCCCAGAAACCCGATCGACAACAGCATACCGGCGATGATCGGGTTGCTCAGAAACCCCACGACATTCTCGGCCCAGTTGCGCTCCACCTCGATGACTTCCGCTCCATCGAGTCCCAACTGGCTGAGCACGTCGTCGAAATCGGTGGCGGCCACCCCGTAGCCCACCTCCACCGCTTCAGCGGTGGTCAGCGTGAGGAGTTTTCCGGCTTCGATCACGCCTGGGATCTCGATTTCCTCGTCCACCATCGCCTCCCCGATCCTCGGATCCCTGCCGCGCCGCTCGGCCAGCGCGCGGTACTCGGCCCGCATGACGCTCTGCGCCTTTTCCGAGACCTTGGTCCCCTGGCCGTCCACGACCGTCGACGCCCCGATCGTGGCGTCGGACCGCATGTAGATCCCCTGGGTCGACACGGAGATGAGCGCCCCGGCAGAGATGGCACGTGGATTCACGAACGCGTAGACGGGAATGCGCGATCCGGTAACCGCGTCGACGATCTGCAACGCCGCGTCCACCCGGCCACCGAGCGTGTTCACATCCAGGATCACCGCGCTCGCGCCGGCCGCTTCCGCCTCGGTGATCGCACGGCGTATGAACGGAGCGATTCCCATTTCGATCATCCCGGTCACCGGGACGCGATACACCACCGGACGCTGCGCGGCCAGCGGCGCGGCGAGCGCGCTGGACAGGGCGATTGCTACCTGGACGCGGCGAAACACGGTCACCTCCCACCGAAGCACCATGAGAACTCACCGTAAGGTAGGAAGTCGCTGAACCGGAGGGAAGCGACGGTCGCCGAGCGGCGTCAAAGTCTCACTCAGTGGCGTCGCACGAACACCGAACACCCGCCGGCACGGCGGCGGACACTGGAATCCGCGTTCCGGCCGGGGAGGTGCCGCCGGGGCATTCCGGGTATATTGGACGCCATGCCCCGTCACACCCCCATGGGCTGGCAACGCCTTGCGCTCTCGATCACGCTGATAACCGCCGCGTGCGGCGGCGGAGCGGGATCGGCGGTGGACACCACGCCCGCGCCGGCCCCGGCCGCGAACGCCGAAATCGAGGCGCTTTACCGAGCCCGAACCGACAGCGCGCGCATGCGTTTCACCGAGGCGGACGTCGCCTTCATGACGGGCATGATCGCGCACCACGCCCAGGCGCTGGTCATGGCCGATCTCGCGCCAACCCACGGGGCAAGCCCACCGATGCGGGTGTTGTGCGCGCGCATCCTCAACGCCCAGCGAGACGAGATCACCACGATGCAGGGATGGCTGCGCGACCGCGGCCAACCGGTCCCCGAAGTGCGCATCGAAGGTCTGAATCTCATGATGCACGGCGTGGCCGAGCACCATATGCACATGCCGGGCATGCTGACCCAAGCGCAACTCGAGGAGCTCGATGCGGCGTCGGGGACGGACTTCGACCGGTTGTTCCTGACCTACATGATCCAGCACCACCGCGGTGCCGTGACGATGGTGCACGAATTGTTCGGCAGCGATGGCGCTGCACAAGACGAGCTGGCGTTCAAGCTGGCCTCCGATATCCAGGTCGATCAGCTCACCGAGATCGCCCGAATGGAACTGATGCTCGACGAGATGGCCCCGAACGCGCGGGGCCGGTGACCAACCCACAGAGGGAACCCCACATGCCCCGTACCGCTTCATCGATTCGACTTGCCGCGACACTGCTCGGCGCCGCCGCGTGCGGCTCATCCTACTCGTCCCAGGCGGCACCCACGCCGGCGCCGGCCGCTCCGGCTCGTGTCGCCACCATGCCGGCCGCAGCGCCCATGCCCGATCCGCGCGTCGGGTTGCGCGCGGGCCTGCTGAACGCCGGGGAAGCGGTTTGGAACCTGCGCCTGCTCTCCACGACGCCACCCGCCGCCGATTTCGTGGGTGTGACCAACTCCGACCTCGCGTTCACGGGCCAGTACGCCATTCAGGGTAACTACAACGGATTCCAGGTCTGGGACATCTCCAATCCGCGCCAACCGGTGCTGGTCACGGGCTACCTCTGCCCCGCCTCGCAGAGTGACGTGTCGGTGTACAAGAACCTGCTGTTCGTCTCGGGCGAGGGCCTGGGTGGACGGCTGGACTGCGGGACGGGAGGTGCGCCCGATGCCGTGAGCGCAGACCGCCTGCGGGGGATCCGCATCTTCGACATCACCGACATCCGGAACCCCACGTATCTGACCAACGTGCAAACCTGCCGCGGCTCCCACACCCACTCGGTGCTCGCGGATCCGAACGACAGCGAGAACGTGTACATCTACGTGTCGGGTTCCGCGCCGGTCCGGCCCGCCGAGGAGTTGGCGGGATGCGTCGGCGCCCCGCCGGACGAAGACCCGAACTCCGCGCTGTTCCGGATCGAAGTCATCCGGGTACCGCTCGCACACCCGGAGCAGGCGGCGATCGTGAGTTCTCCGCGGATCTTCGGCGGTCTCGTCGCGCCCCCGCAGCACGGCATGGCCCCGGACGACATCGCCGCGATCGAGCGGGCGAGGGCCGCGGGCGCGTTCATCGTGGATCTCGGAGGCCAGCCCCGAGTCCTGCCGTCGCGGATGACGGCACCGATGCTCGACAGCCTCGTCATGGCGCGTGGCGGAAACGGGACGCCGACGGCAGCCGATAGCGCTGCACTGCGCGCGGCGCTCCCCGCGATGATCGCCGAGCGGTTCGGCGGTCCGCGTACGGACGGCCCGCGTCCCGGCCCCACCCAATGTCATGACATCACCTTGTACCCCGAGATCGGCTTGGCGGGCGGCGCCTGCGGCGGGTACGGACTGTTGCTGGATATCAGCGACCCCGCGAATCCGGTCCGCATCGGTGCGGTGAGCGACTCCAACTTCTCGTATTGGCATTCCGCGACATTCAGTAACGACGGCAGCAAGATCCTCTTTACCGACGAGTGGGGCGGCGGCGGTCAGCCAAAGTGCCGTGCCACCGATCCGATGGAGTGGGGCGCGGACGCGATCTTCACGCTCGAGAATCGCGAGATGCAGTTCAAGAGCTACTACAAGCTCCCGGCAGCACAGACGCCCGAGGAAAACTGCGTCGCGCACAACGGATCGCTGGTGCCGATTCCCGGCCGCGACGTCATGATTCAGGGTTGGTATCAGGGCGGCATTTCGCTGTTCGATTGGACCGATCCGGCACACCCCATGGAAATCGCCTATCACGACCGCGGACCGGTCGATCCGGACCGCATGCAGATGGGTGGGAGCTGGTCGGTCTACTGGTACAACGGTGTGATCGTCAGCTCGGAAATCGCTCGCGGGCTCGACATCTTCGAGTTGGTCCCAAGCCCCCTGATCTCCGCGAACGAGATCGAGGCGGCGAAGTCGGTGCACATCGACTATCTCAACACGCAGGGCCAGCCACGGTTCACCTGGCCGGCCACGTTCGCGCTGGCACGGGCGTACGTCGACCAGCTGGAACGGTCGAACGGCCTTTCCGCCGACCGGATTGCAGCGGTGCGGCAACAGTTGGCCAGTGCCGAAAGCGCTTCGGGCCGCGGTCGGCAGGATGCGCTCCTCAGACTGTCCGAGCCGGTCGATGGGTACGCGAACGGGTCGCGCGACGCCGCCAAGGTGCGCATGCTCGCCGGGGCGGTGCGGCAGCTCGCGACGGGGATGCGCTAAGTCGAGGACGGCCGGGGAACGGTCAACGACGGTCAGAGGGCGGTTGCCGGCGTCACGAACGTGGCGCCGGTGACCGCCCGGGGCCACACAGATCGCATCCGGCACATCTGACCTCCTGCTCACCCAGGTAGGCCAGCAGGATCCGACGCCGGCATCGCCGGCCCAGCACGTACCGGCGCATGGTGGCGAGTCCCTCGCCGGCGGCCGGCCCCGCACCCTTCATCCGATCCGCCAGCACCAGGTCCCGCTTGGTCCACATCAGCAGGCAGCGTGACGCCGCCCCGTCGCGCCCCGCCCTGCCCGCTTCCTGGTAGTAGGCCTCCGGCCTCGTCGGGATCCCGAGGTGGACCACGAGCCGCACGTCCGGCTTGTCGATCCCCATACCGAACGCGCTCGTGGCCACCATCACGCGAATGCTACCGTCCAAAAACCGGCGGAGCAGGGCGCGCCGGGCGCCGGACGGGAGCCCGGCGTGGTACGGTGCCGCCGCGATGCCGGCCCGGCGAAGTATGGTGGTCACGCCGTCGGTGCGGTTCCGCGTGGGCACATACACGATGGCCGTGCCCTGCTCCGCCCGCAGCATCACCTTGGCCTCGTTGAGTCTGGATGGCTCATCCGCGAACCGACGCACCTCGAATGACAGATTGGGACGATCGAACGACTGCGTGACGACCACCGGATTCTTTAAGCCGAGCACGCGCGCGATATCGTCGCGGGTGGAGGGCGTGGCCGTCGCGGTGACGGCCATCGTCGGGGGAAACCCCAGCACCTGGCGGTGCAGACCGAGCGCGCGATAGTGCGGGCGGAACTCGTGACCCCACTCGCTGATGCAGTGCGCTTCATCGATGGCGAGTGTGCCGCACACCTGCCGGCAGCGTTCCACCAGACTTTCCAGCCGCTCCGGCGCCACGTACAGCAGCTTGAGCCGACGCGCGTTCAACGCCTCGAGCACCGAGCGCTGCAGCGCCGGTTTCTGGGTGCTACTGAGGTAAGCCGCAGCGACGCCTCTCTTGCGCAAGGCGGATACCTGGTCCTGCATCAGCGAGATGAGCGGCGAGACCACCAGGGTGGTCCCGTCACGCACGAGAGCGGGAAGCTGGAAGCAGATCGACTTGCCACCGCCGGTCGGGAGCATGGCGAGACAGTCCCGGCCGCGCAGCAACGCGAGCACGGCGCGCCGCTGGTGAAAGCGCAGCGCGTCGTAGCCCCAGACGTTGGCCAGTATCGATTCGGCGTCCGTGAGGCCCGCCGTGGCCAACTCCTGATTTTGCGAAGCCGCGAGCACGATGCAACGTGCATCCGTTCGGTGCCCACCCGTCATCATCACAACGCCGTGGATACGCTTTCACCGCACCGACCGCCGGACTACATTGCGCGAACCTCAGACCGGCGGTGGACGATGCGCCCGACAATGCACGTGATCTTGACGGCTTCGGCCTTAGCCGCAGCCCCCGGCCTGGCGCGCGCCCAGATCGCGATCGCACCATCGGGCATCGAGCCGACCGCGTGGGAGCGGATTGCGATCCGGGTGGTCAACCAGTCCGCGTCGGCGGTCGTGTCGGTGCGGGTCGACGTGCCGGACGCGATCGGGGTGCTCGGGGTGGATCAACCCGAGGGGTGGACGATCACCATCACCTCGCCCTCCGACACCGCGCCGCAGGCGATCGAATGGACCGGTGGCCGGCTCGATCGGGGCGCGTTCCGCGAATTCGCATTCCTCGGCCGGTTGGCGGGCAACGTCAAGCAGCGGACGCTCGTCTTCCCGGTCCGGATCACGCGGGAGGATGGCACGACCGTTTCGTGGAGCCGCGGGGGCGAGGGGACGGCGCCGACCATGGCGATACGCGGGTCGACGACGATCTCCTCGTGGGGTGCGTTTGCGCTCGCGGGTGTCGCGTTCGGCGTAGCGCTGGTGGCAGCGGCGCTCGCGATGCGCCGCCGGACGGATATCTAGTACACGCGGCCACCAGTTCCATGACGTACTCACCGCGGAGCACGCGGAGGACCCCTCTGCGCACTCTGCGGTGAAACACGTAACCGTACTTATGTACCGATGGCCTGGCCGTCCGCCTCCGCCCGCCACATCTGCATGAGGCCTTTGTATTTCCGGCGGAATTCGGCTGGATCCTGCGAGATGGTCTCGTTCGTGAACCGTGGGAGCACGTCCTCTAGCAACGCGTCCATCCGATCGGGCTCGATCCAGCCGTGACGCAGGTAGCCCAGCACGAGCCGGTAGTCGGGTTCGTCCCCCCGGGCGACGGCTCGCAACGCCACGCTGTAGGGATCGAAGTGGGACACGGCAAACACGCCGTGGTCGAACGACAGGCCCGTGTCCCTGGACCGCGCCTCGTAATCGTCGGGGAGCGGAATGACGTCGCCGGGCGACTCCCACACGACGGCGATGTCCCGCAGGTCGGACACGGCATGCACGGCGCGCCTCAGCGCATCGGCCGAGAAATCCGGCTCGACCGCCAATGCCAGCCGGTTCACGCGCCGGCACCAGCCTTCCAGGAGCTGAGACGTCTCGCCGACGAGATAGACTCGTCCGGACGCGCCACCACCCGCCACAGCAGTCAGGAAATCGATCAAATCCCCGCGCGCATACTCGCGCCGGCCGGTCACTTGTACCGTCGCTTGGGCGTCTTGTCGTGCCAGTCGTACACCCAGAAGGTGTAGGCGTATGGGAAGATGGTCTGGACGACATGGAACGGCTCGTACTCGAACAGACGCCGCATGGCCCACGAAAACCGGTACCGCGGGTGATCCTGCGTGATGATCTCGACCACGCAGTCGACCTGGAAGCTGAGAAACACCGGTGAGTTGCCGGTCCACAGGACCGACGCAAGCGGGCGGTGAGACAGGTTGTGGAACGTCTCACCTTCGAAGATCTCGAGCAACCCGAGCCTGCGCCAATCCACGTGCTCGGGATGCGCGTAGAACTCCCGAGCGGCCCCGACCCGCAGCGAGCGGGTCTCGTCGACGGCGTGCGGTGGCAGCTTGCTGATCTTCTCGACCGCGGTTTCGACGACGTCGAGATAGTGCTCGACGTATTCGTCCTTGGGGATGAACCCGACGCCCTTGTTGGCCAGGTTCGGCACGGCACGCTCGGCACTCCACGTCCCGACGACCGGAAGATGTCCGGCATTGAACGGCACGTACTCGTCTTGCTCGATCGCGTCGTAGATGCCGCGCTTATACGCCAATTGCCACGTGACGAAGTGCTGCGGGAGTTCCTTGATGGCGAACTCGCGTGCCGGCTCGCCGGGCTGAGCAAGACAGGCGATGTCGCCTTCGACCTGTACCTGACGCGTCAGGGAATCGGACTGAGTGCCGGTCATGTCGTCTGGTCACCCCGGGATGGTCAATGTTGGCGTCCCGGACAACGGCCTCCGGGCACGGATCGACGCCAACGGCGTCGGTCAGCGATGGAGAAAACGGTCGAGATGCTTGAGATAATAACTGAGGCCCAACGCCGCCACACCGAACGAGATGCCGAGTACGAGCATCAAGGGTGCCCCGTCCGTTCGGAAACTTACCACCATCCATACGGCGAGCCCAAGACAGAAGACGATGGCGGTAGCGATCAGCAGGCGGTGGAAGACGATCATGCGGCTCGATTCACGCTCATCAGCGCCAGCAGCAACGGCAGATAGGCCAGCGACCACCGGAACAACCGCCTGGCATGCCCGACGGTCGCGCGCCGCATCGCCTGCACCGACAAGACGAGCATGACCGCCGACAGCGTGAGCGCTCCCACGAAGTACGTCCGCCCGGCGACGCCGAGCATGGTGGGCAGGAGGCTCATCGGGAGCAGCGCGGCCGCATAGAGACTGGCGTAGCCGAAGGTGGCCCGCCCGTCGGCATCGTCGACGCTGATCATGCGGAGTCCCGCCCGCCCATAGTCCTCGCGATAGAGCCATGCGAGCGCCAGGAAGTGCGGGAGTTGCCAGAGAAACAGTATCGAGAACAGCACGGCCGCATGCAGCGTGACGGTGCCCTGGACGGCGGTCCAGCCGCCGACGATCGGCAACGCGCCGGGAACAGCCCCAATCAACGTGGCGAGCGTCGTCCGCCGTTTGAGCGGCGTGTAGATCAGCACGTATGAACCGAGCGTCAGCAGCGCGAGGGCTCCGGTAAGCGGGTTCACCAACTGGAAGAGATACGCCACACCGCCGATGCCGGTGATCCACCCAAACGCGAGCGCCTGCGCGAGTGGTAACCGCCCGTCCGGCAGCGGGCGGGTTCGCGTGCGGTGCATGAGCGCGTCGGTATCCCGCTCGTACACCTGGTTCAGCGCGTTCGTGCCCGTGGCGACCAGCGCGGTTCCCACCAGGAGATGGAACAACGCGTAGAGGTCGCTCGCCGACGGCCCCGCAAGCCAAAACCCCGCGGCCGCGGTGACCATTACCAGCCACACGATCCGCGGTTTGCCCAGTTCCACGAAGTCCGCCAGCGCGGCATGACGCGGAGCAACGGCTACCGTCACACGAACTCCATGATCACCGCCACGACGATGATCACCGCCAGCGGCAGGGGCGCGATCGCGAAGATCCGCAGTCGATTCGCCTCAAACCGCAGGTGCATGAAGTAGAGGGCAACGAGCAGGGCCTTCCAGAGCGCCATGCCCACCAGCAGCAGCACAATCACACCCTTGGACCAGGGCAGGAAGGCCACCCCGAGTTCCACGAGCGTGAGCGCCGCCAGTACGGCCCAAACCGCCCAGTAGTTGGGGTGTTTGAATGCGTGCGTTTCGCTCATGCGCTCCCCGCCCTCAGATGAGATAGACGATGGTGAAGAGGATGATCCATACCAGATCCACGAAGTGCCAGTACAAGCCGATCACCTCGACACCCCGGTGGTCGGACCGGGTGTACTTGCCGCGGAACGCCTTGAGCGTGACGAAGGACATGCAGATCACGCCCATCGTCACGTGGAACCCGTGGAATCCCGTCATGGCGTAGAAACTGGATCCGTAGATCCCGATCGAAGGGGGCAGTTCGCCGGCCGCGGCCCGTTCGGCGAGGTGACTGCCCTCCGCGTATCCAGCGGGAATGAACCCGCTGTGCACCAGGTGAATGTACTCATACACCTGCACGCCAACGAACGTCGCGCCAATCACGAGCGTCGCCAGGAGGTAGATGCGCAGGCCGCGTTGGTCGCCGTCGTGGACGGCCGCGAACGCCTTGACCATGGTGACGCTGGAGCAGATCAGCAGGAACGTGTTGACACCGGTCAGGGGCACATTGAGAATGGCGTTGGGCGCCGCGAACGCGTCAGGGGTGGCGAACCGGAGGATGACGTACGATCCGATCAAGGCGGTGAAGAACATCACTTCCGAGCCGAGGAACACCCACATCCCCAGTTTCTCGTTGTAGACGCCGGAACCGAGCTCGCGCCCCCCCGGCGACACCATGGCGGCCGCCTGTGCGTTGGCCATCGTCGTCACTCCCCGGCCGGCCGGGCCGGCAGTGCGTCGAGGTTGCGTGATTGCGGCAGGAAATCGGCATCCTGCACGAGGGGCGAACTGAACTCGTACGGACCGTGAAGTACCGTCGGCGTCGCCGAGAAGTTGCCGTGGGGCGGCGGTGAGGGGACGGTCCACTCGAGCCCGTTGTCCTCCCACGGGTTGTGCGATGCCTTCGCGCCCTTGAACCAACTGACCACGAAGTTCACCGCAAACAGGATCTGCGACGTGAACAACAGCAGCGCACTGATCGTGATGAACCGGTTCGTGCCCGCGAGCGGCTGGAGAAACGCGTACTGGTTGGGATCGTAGATTCGGCGCATGTGTCCGCCGACGCCCAGGTTGTGCATGGGCCAGAACGTCATGTTGAAGAACACGAACGTCAGGAACCAGTGCACCCTGCCCAGGGCGGGGTTCATCAGACGGCCGAACATCTTGGGATACCAGAAGGTGATGGCCGCGAAGATGGCGAACAGACTCCCGCCGAACAGCACATAGTGGATGTGGGCGACGATGAAATAGGTGTCGTGGAAGTAGATATCGACCGGTGTCGACGCCATGAACACGCCGCTCAGGCCCCCGATCACGAACATGGCGACAAACGACACCGCATGGAGCATCGGAACGTGGAACCGGATGTTCCCGCGCCACATCGTTCCCATCCAGTTGAACACCTTGATGGCCGACGGCACCGCGATCAACATCGTCGACACCATGAAGGTCATGCCGAGCGCCGGGTTCATGCCGCTCTGGAACATGTGGTGGCCCCACACGAGCCACCCCAGAAATGCGATCCCGATGATCGCGTACACCATCGAGTGGTACCCGAATACGGGCTTGCGCGACCCGTTGGCGATCACGTCGGAGACGACGCCCATGCCCGGGAGAATCAGGATGTAGACCTCGGGATGTCCGAAATACCAGAACAGGTGCTGCCACAACAGGGGTTGTCCGCCACCGGTGGGATCGAAGAAATGGGTGCCGATCGTCTGGTCGAAGAACAACATGATGGCCGCGCCCGACAGAATCGGAATGGCCAGCAGCACCAGAATCGCCGTGATGAACAACGCCCAAATCGACAGGGGGAGCCTGAACCAGGTCATCCCCGGCGCCCGCAGGTTGACCACGGTCGTGATGTAGTTGGTGGCGCCGAGAATCGATGAGAGCCCCAGCAACGCGATGCTCAACAGCCACAACTGCTGGCCGAGGTACACCCCGGTGTATTCCCCGTTGGCCGCGAGCGGCGCGTACGACGTCCAGCCGGCCCCCGCGGCGCCCCCCTCGACGAAGAACCCGGAGAGCATGATGATGCCCGCCGGCACGGCCGTCCAGAACGACCACATGTTGAGCCGCGGGAACGCCATGTCGGGCGCGCCGATCTTGAGCGGAATCAGGAAATTACCGAACACGCCGACGAGGAGGGGCATGATGGCAAAAAACACCATCAACGTCCCGTGCATCGTGACGAGCGAGTTGAAGAACTCCGGAAGCAGGAATCCGCCGGGGGCCATGGTTTCCGGCAAGAGGGCCCCACCGGGGAGCGGCGTGTCCGGGAACCCGAGTTGCCACCGAATCATCATGGCGGCCAACCCGCCGACGAACAGGAACAGCAGACTCATCAGGAGAAACTGGACACCGATGGTCTTGTGATCGGTGGAGAAAATGTACTTGCGAATGAACGGCAGCTCGTGGGTCTCCCCGTGCGCCGTGTCGTGCGGCATCGCTGTGGTTGCCATGGTTTCGCCCCTACCTGAGCGCGGTCGTGGTTGCCTGCGACGCAACCCACCGATCGAAATCCTCGGCCGCGTGGACCGTCACGGTCGCTCCCATCGTCGTATGGCCGATCCCGCACAACTCGGCACAGGCGATATCGAATTCGCCCGTCTCCATCGCCTCGAACCACACGTGCGTGTTCAACCCCGGTACCGCGTCCTGCTTGACGCGAAACGCCGGGATGAAGAAGGAATGGATCACGTCCTCCGCCCGCAGGCGCACGACCACCGGCCGGTACACCGGCACATGGAGCTGGTTACGAATGGTGAAGTCATCCGCCGTATCGAGGCTGCCGTCCGGGCCCGCGTAGGTCACGTTCCACTCGAACTGTTTGGCCGTGACTCGATACGACAAGGCGTTGGCGGGGATGCCGGATTCGCTCTTGACCGACCGCCACACCCCGCCGCTCATCAGGCCAATGGCGATCACGGTCACTGCGGGCACGGCGGTCCAGATGACCTCCGCTCGCATGTTCCCATGCGTGTACGCGGCCTTTCGCCCGGGCCGGGCTCGGTACTTGATCGCGAACCACACCAATCCGGCCTCGACGACCACGAACGCGATTCCGGTAACCACCAGAATGACGTAGTAGATGAAGTCGATGTCGGCCGCGTAGGTCGACGCTCCATGGGGCAAAAACCAGCTCATGCCGTTGCGCTCCTCAGGTGGTAGGACCGTAGACGAACGTCACGGACATCGTGCCGCCGGCCGCGACTTCGACCTGCATCGTGCGCGTACCCAAGGTCTCGTGCCAGGCGTCCAGCGTGTACGTCCCCGCCGGCAATCCGCCGATGCTGAACGACCCGTCCGCCCCGGACACCGCGAAATAGGGATGGTCGACCACGCCGACATACGCGTTCATCCACCCGTGCACGTTGCACTCGAGCGGGACCATCGTCTCCGGCGTGGTGAACGACCGGGTCGACGTCATGCCGGCCCGCGGCTGGCTGATGTTGAACGGGCGGTTTTGCGTCGGGACGGCCTTGATGTTGTGGAGCACCGCATCGCTGTTCGTGACGGCCAGATCCTGACCAACCATCACGCCGACGACGCGCGGATGATACAAACAGCCATCCTGATCGATCGTGACCGCCGGCGCATGGGGATACGGACCGGCCGGCAGGCCGCTGGTCACACGAATGAAGACATTCGCCAACATACCGTCGGTCACCGTGACGACGGGGTTGATCGCGCCATTGGCGTACTTCTCCGCGCACGCCGCTTCCTCGCTCATGTCGATGGTCGCATTGGCCGGCGGCATGCCATCGAACGTGACCACGCCGGCGATCGTCGAGTTCCCGAGGGGCGCGACTGCGGCCTGCGCGGCGTCATCACCGCCACCACGGCTCGCGTCCCCACCACCACATGCGAAAAAGCCGAAAACCGAGAATAAAACGAGACGTCGCATCATTCCTCCGAGTAAACTGCGTTACGCTCCACCTTCACGTCGCTGGGCTCGAACGACCAGCAAGATACCCAACCCCGCCGTAAACAGGGCGGCCAGCACCGGCGCCACGAACACCGCCGGTGGCGTCGGCACATCGAGATAGATCGCGTACCATGCGCTCACCGACCCCCGAATGCCGGTTTCCCCCGAACTGCCATCCGCAACCTGAAACGCGATCGGGATCGCTTCACCTTCCGCGAACGTCGGGCTGGCGGTCGCATCGGCCGGGGCCAACGACCGCGTAATCTGTATCGACCACTGCCCCGCGTCGAACGCCGCCACATGCGCAACCTCGGATGCGCCGGCCACGAACTGGTCGAGCCCGGAGGCCGTCCCGACGGTGAGTTGGTCGGGGGTGCTACTCCAGCGCCAGCTGTAGACCGGCCGCCGGCTGTCCCCCCCGAGAAAATAGGGCCGCTGCATCCCCTCCGACGGTCGTGCCGGGAACTGGATGGCCAGGCGATCAGGACCCTGCACGGCCGCCATGACGCCGTCGGCGTCCTGCATGACCGCGCTCAGACGGTCCAGCCACTCCTGCCAGGCGGCATCGGGACTCGCCGACGGGTCGCTCCACGTCACCAGCATGGCGAGGGTCGTGCCATCGTGCACCGCCCGCACCCAGAGTCCATCCACAGCCGGAGCGAAGGTACGCGGCGCACGGACAATCTGCCCGACCATCGGAATGTACTGAGGCTCGATCGAACCCCACAGCGAGTCGGTCGGATCAGCCGGCATCGCCCCGGAAAGCCGCACGGCGCGTATCACCTCCCGCACCTCGGGTTGCTCGGGTCCCAACGAACGAACGAATTGCGCCACGCGCCAGAGCTGTTCCTCGGTCACGACGGCGGCGTCGATGGCGTCGCTGAACGACGGCATCGGCGTCGCATCCAAACCGGTGCGCATCCGGCGATAAATGTCTGCGACCGCCCCGCCGCCGTTGAATGTCCAGGGACGCGTCAGGTCGGCGGGCCGGATGGGATGGTCCCAATCGTCGGTCATCGTCGGTGCCGAGGGTCCGTCGCCGCGACCGGCATCACCGTGGCACTTGAAGCACTCCATCTCCCGATACACGCGAGCTCCCTCGGCGAGGCCCTCATCGGAGCGCCCGGGCGCCTTGCCGAACGCCATCGGCTGGGGCGACGCGCCCTCGAAGAACGCCGAGAACGACTTGATGTACGCGATCACGTCGTCGCGGTCACCCGACGAGAGCCGTGTCTTCCACCCCGGCATGGCGGTACCGGGCATGCCCTCGTCGATCACCGCGCGCAGGTCGGCGTCGGTCGGGAGCTCCCCACTGGCAGTCGTCCGAATCTGATACAAGCCGCGCGTGAAGTCCCGCGGGCGGGGCAGCATGTAGGCGGCGGCCTCGCCGTCGCCCGCGCCGGTGTCGCCGTGGCAACCGGCGCACCACTTGTCGTACAGCGCCTTGCCGTTCTCGAGATCCTGCGCATGCGACCGCGGGACCCCCTGACCGAACGACGCCGCGACCAGCACCGCGACCAGCACGATGCCGATCGGCACGACCCGGCTAGTCATGGCCGCCTCCCTCCGCCTCGCCTTCCGCTTCCCACCGCCGCGGCTCGAATCCACTCTGCTCGTAGAGGAAGATGATCACGGCCCAGATCTCGTCCGCCGTAAGGAAGTCTTCCCACACCGGCATCGCCGAGTTCCAGGGCGCGCCTTCATGCGGGAGTCCCGGCCCACCCTTCGCGATGCGCCAGAAGACGTAGCTCTCGGTGAGCTGCGCGATGGTGCCCGCGTCGTCGAATGGAAGCGGCGTCGGACTGAACCCGGTCCCGAAATGCCCCTCACCGTCGAGCAGATCGCCGTGGCACGGCAGGCAGTTCTGGTAGTACACGCGCCTTCCGGTCAGATAGTGCTGCTCGATCGACCCGCTGCGGCGGAGCGGGTTCTCGAGCCCGGTCAGCGCCATCGACCGGCCGCGGAAGGTGATCTGACCGGGCGGCGCGGGGTGGATCGAACGCAGTTGAAGCGGCGCGGACACCTTGGGCCGCGTCTGGTCGAAGGCGACGAAGCCCACGAGCGCCGGCACCAGCACAAGCATCGCGCGGCGCAGCCAGCGCTTGTCGCCGTCGACGAGCGCGGCGTTGATCGGTTGTTTGAACAACCGCCAGCGCTCCTCGTTGTCGCTCACATACATCAGCACGCCCACGAGCGCGGTCAGCATGTACTGCAGGACGACACTGCGCGGAACCGGCGCGCTGGCAATGCCCAGCAGCGGCGGCACGACGGCGATGCCCCACGTGAAAACCAGATACGCGGCAATCAGCAACGCGATCGCCTGCCAGAACGGATGGCGCAGGTACTCCCGAAGGGCGCCCATCATCGCCTGCCTGCCAGAAACTGCACCATGATCTCGAGCTGTGCGGCGGAGAGCTGGTCACCGAACGTCTTGGGCATCATCCCGGCGAACTGTCCGAAGCCGTCCGCCACGTCCGCGTCGGGATCGATGATCCCGCGCCGGATTCGGTCGGCGCCGATGCGCGTCCCCATGCCGTCAAACGAAGGTCCGATGGGCGGGCCCGCCCCGTCGATGACGTGGCATCCCAGGCAGGCGTTCTCCGTGAGCAGTTGGCGCGGATCGCTGGTGGCGCTGCGCGCCGGCGCCGCCGCGGCCGGGGCAGCGGCGGCGGCCTCCGCCTCCGGTATGTCCGAGCCCGTCACCGTGATCTCGCCGCCCTGTGACTGGAGATAGGCGACCACCGCCCAGACCTGATCGATCGGAAGCTGGCGTCGCATGTCGGGCATGATGTTGTCGAACCCGTCGACGACGAACGCACCCGGTTCGGTGAGGGACGCATACAAGTATGCCTTGCACGTCTGGCCGGCGACCCGGTCGGCGCATCGCGCGCCGATGGCTCCCTCCCCCGCGTGGTCGGTCAGCAGGTTGGGCGCGCGCTGCCCCAGTCCGTGACACGCGACGCATCCGCCGGCCCCGGTGTAGACGCGCTCGCCCGCGTCCGCGAGCTGCTGCGGTGTCACGCCGGCTCCGAGTGCGATGTCTTCCGGCACCGCCGACTCGAGCTGGGGAATACTGCGCGCGACGAGCGTATACAGCGCGACAACGAGCAGGGTGACCGCGAGCACCTTCAGGTTCGTTGCGAGCATGTCCTACGCTCCTCCCGCGGCGTCCGGTTTGGCCATGGTGCGTTCCGCCAACCCGCCCAGCCAGAAGATGAACGCGACCAGCCCCAGGAAGATGAGGACGCAGGCGCTGATCATCGTTGCGGCGAACCCCAGGGCCGGCGTAGCGGCCTGCGGGCTATTGTCCCGCAGCACCTCCCAGACGTGCCAATGCTGCCGGATCCCACTCCGCGCAAAGCCCATGAGGCCCATCAGCCAGGTGAACGTCACCGCCAGCACGAACAGCGCATACTGCGACCGCTCCGGCATCTGGCCCCAGCGGATCTCACCGCGCGATTCGGCTCCGCGCCCCATCGCGATATCGATGATCGTCACGCCGAAGATGCAGGCGAGCACCGCACCCACCTGGTACACGCTGAATCCGATGCGCACGATCGCTTCGACAAAGTACCCGTATACGCCGAACCCAAGCACCACCACCGCCGACAGCGCGAACATGACGGCCTGCACCACCGTCCCGATCCCGGCCCAGGGAACCGTCGGGCGCTTGTTCGCCCTCCGGTACATGAGGAAGGAGAGAAACGTGGTGAGGATCATGATGTTCACGGCCGTGTTTTTGGCGCTCATCACGCCGAGCACGCCGAGCAGCGGGTGGTGCGACCCGCCCATCGCCGTGAGCTCCTCCCGGCTCGCGATCATCGTGTGCGGCGTGGACCACACCAGCCACCCGATCACCAACACCACCAGCATCCACTTGGTATACGGCGCGAACCGTTCCGCGCCCGGGATCCGCTGCATGCCAATCCACAGGTAGTAGTTGGCCGCCAGGAACAGGACGCCGATGAGCACCGCCTGTACGATCCACAACCAACTCATGAAGCCGCCCATCATCGTCACGCCCATCTGCTGGTTGTACTCGTAGATCTCGCGGCCCAACCAGTAGCCGGCGAAGGGGAGCACAATGAACGTCGAGATGGCGATGAAATTGCCGACGTACCCCATCCAGTCGTAGTGGGCCCTCTCCTCGTCCGTCCGCGCCGCCAGGAACCGATAGCCCGCATACGCCGCGACGATCGATCCCCCGAACACGGCATTGGCAATCAGCCGATGGATGTTGATCGGCATCCACGTGGCGTTGGCGATCGCGTTCCAGGTCGTGAGTGCCGGCGGCAGGCCCAGCGGGGTGACGCCTTCGGGCGGCGACATCATGTAGGTGAGCCAGCCGTTGGCGATAAACATCACCGCCGTGCCCCACGCGTTGAGCAGCAGGCCCAATCCCCAGTGTCCCCACTTGGCTCGGCCCGCGTTCCAACGGTCCCAGCCGTAGTAGTAGAGGTACAGGGTAAACGACTCGAGAAAGAACATGCCGACGTAGATCCACATCGACACACCGAACACACCCGTCATGTGCGTCCAGAACTGCGGGTAGAGCGTCGTCAGCAGAAATACGAGCACCGCGCCCCAGAGTGCGGTCGCGCTGTAGGCAAACACCAACAGCCGGGTGAATTCCTTCGAGAGTTTGTCGTACTTCGAATCCTTGGCGACGATCCCGATCAACTCGGTAATCACCGCGAACATCGGGACCCCGAGCACGAACGCGGCAAACATCAGGTGTACCTGGGCCGCGATCCAAACGGCGCCACGGGCACCGATCCCCGGGAAGCTCCGGTACGCGGACGAGGCCGTGTCGGCGGCGGACTGGACCAACCCGAGGAGATCAAGCATCATCGCGCAGGAAGAACGGGAGTCGCTTGGAAAAATCCACCGGCATGGCGCGACGTACCTCGCTGAGTAGGTCGATGGTGACCTCGCCCCGGCCCTCACGCCGAGCGAACGTCTCCACTCGTTCGATCACGACACCACGCACGAACGAGGGGATGCGGTTGATTCGCGCCTCCGCCTCGGGCGTCCAGCGGAGCCTCCGCTCGGTCGCCGATCCATACGTCACGGCTCGCAGGTGCTGCACCAACGGCACGTCCCCTGCCGGCTCGTACGCGCACGACGGATCCGCGGCCAACGGGTCGCCGGTGGTGGCGTACGCGCGTGCGCGACACCCGCCACAGAGCTGCCGGTATTCGCAGGCGCCACATTTGCCGCCCACCTGTCCACTCCGCAACTGGCTGAACAGGGGAGACGATTGCCAGACCTCGGCGAACGGTGTCTGCATCAGGTCACCGGCCGGTAACGGCATATACGGACACGCGGTCAGCTTCCCGTCCGGGGTAATGCGACAATAGTGCACGCCGCAAGGGCATCGCGTGGCGTAGTGCAGCATGGGCGAGGCGGGGACGCGCTGATGCACCAGACGCATGAAATGCGGCGCACACTTGGCGCGCACCATCATCCGGCCCAGATACGCCTCGTGCAGATCGACCAACTCCTCGAGCGCGCTCTCGTACGCAGCGGGCGACAGGTCGCCCATGCCACTCCCGCGTCCGGTCGCGACCAGGAAATACGCGTTGAACGACACCGCGCCGGCCTCGGCCGCCCACGCGACGAGCTCGTGCAGCTCCTCCCGATTGCCCTTGGTGAGCGTCGTCTGGACCACGAAGTCCAGTGCGTGCGCGCGCAGCCGCTCCACGGCGGCGCGGGTGGCATCGAGCGATCCGTGTCCATGGCGAAACCGATCGTGATACGCCGGTCGCAGCGAATCGACGCTCACCGCCACACCCAGTACGCCGGCCTCACGCAGGGCATCGATCTTCGCGTCCGTGAGCAGCGTCCCGTTGGTCCCCACGACGACGGTCGCGCCGCCGCCGACCGCGTGGCGGGCGATCGTGCCCAAATCCTCACGCAGCAACGGCTCCCCACCTGACAGGATGAACATGGGCGCGGGGTTGAGTGCGAGGATCTCGTCGATGATCCGGAGGCAGTCGGCCGTGGATATCTCGCCAGCGAGCTGTTGGCCTGGCCCGGCGGAGATATAGCAGTGGGCGCACTCGAGGTTACACCGGCGGGTGAGATTCCACGCAACCACGTGTGGGACATACGACACGCGGGCGCCGGTCTCGACCTCACCGACCGGAGCATCCCCGAGCAGGGCGAGCGACGCCACCCCGCTCAGTTGCTCCCGCTCGCGTCCTGCCGCATGAACCGCTCGAGCGCCGCCTTCGCTTCCTCCGGCGTGGCCGTCTTGAAATCGATCGGACACGCCGACGCTTTTTCCTCGATATCGCGGATCGGGCACCGTGTCACGCCTGACGCCTTGGCCTCCTCGATAAACCGCCGCATTTCCGGCGTCATCGCGTCGCCTCCCTCCGCCTCCGCGCGGATCTGCTTGGCGCGCAGCTCGCGGAACATGCCCATCATCGTCTCGGCGTCGAATTCATCGGCCTCGATCATCGCCTGCTTGTTCTCGTCCATGACCTGCGTGGTGATCCGCCACATCTCGTGGGCGCGCGCAAACCGTTCGACCGTGTTGCGCGCGAGCGGACGGGCGATCAGTGGCACGGTGCGCAGGCGATCGAACGCCTCGCGGGTCCAGACGGGCGGATCCGCCACCGTGCGGGCGCGCGTCGTCACGTGCGAGGTCACCGGACACGTCACGTCGACGGTCTGGCCCGCCGGCGTGGCGTCGTGGTCGCTGCCCAGGACCAACGTCCGCGCCATCTGTTCGTCCGCCTTCAATTCGGCAGCCGCGAGTTCTTCGGCGTCTCCGATCCCCATGATCAACTGCATATGGGTGGGCAACAGTTTCGTGATCGCTTCGTCGAGCCACCGGCCCGTCACGAGGTCGCCGCCCCCCTCCAGTACATATTCCTCGACCGCGCGCCGCGCGATGCCCTGGGCAAACGGCGGGACGCGCAGGATACGCATCTCCGCATCCGGCGCCCACTCGAGTCCCGCTTCGCCGTCTTCCTCGATCCAGGGAATGTCTTCCGGTCGGATGCCATCGGTCCCGGTCACCAGCATGTTCGAGGCGGACAAGCGCAGCAGATTCTCCGTTTGGGAACCCATCTCCGTCCCATCGATCCGGTGCCCCCCGTGCCGACCGACGACGAGCAGACTCGGCTCGATTTCCGCCGCCCACTGCAGGATCACCTGAAACGGTTTGCCGATCAGGATCTGCGTCACGACCTCGACATCGGCAAACTCTCCGGCCATGACCTCGGCGCGTTTCACATTGGCCTGCGACAGCTTGAGCAGACCCTTGTCGATGATGTTGTTGTGCAGTTCCTCCTGTTCCTCGAACTTGAAGACCTTCGAGGCCTTCACCGACAGCACGTCCTTGATGTTGTTGAACACCGCGTGGTGGTATTCGACGTCGAATGCGCTGCAGACGTAGAGCGTGGCGCTGAATTCCTGCGCCAGTTCGAGCGCCACCCGCATGGCGCGGTAGCTGTACGCCGAGCCGTCGACGCACACCATGAACTTGCCGCCGCGCAGGGGACGTTCGTCGCGCACCACCAGCATGTCTTTCACGACCGAACGCGCCACCCGCGTCACGACGCCGCCGAGTTGTGAAAGCTCCTGGCGGCCGATCCCGTGCGCGCCAATGACCATCAGATCGTAGGCGCGCCCGGACGATCCGGCGACCTTCTCCTGCTGCGCTTCGTCTTCCGCGACGATGCGCCCGTCCTCGCCGAGCCGGACGTCGCCGCGGCGATGTTCCCCGCCGTCGTAATGAGCGGCGATATTCGGATCAAATCCGATCAGGCTGGGAAGCTGCCCTGCCCCACCGTTCACTTCCTTGACGATTTCTTCGTAGTTGATGCCCTCGAGCAACTGACGCCGCAGGGGCACGTCCTGGCCGGCGCAGCGCCGTTCGACCTGATCGAGGAACGAATCCGAGATGAGTTGAAGCCCCTTTTCGATTAGCTTGTCGTGTACCTTGCGCTGGCGTTTGATCTCCTCCGGTGTCTGAAATTGCGCGGGCAGCCCCGTCTCGAGTTGGCGAAACCGCACGTCGTGGAGCCTGGCGGCGTACACATGATTGCCGGTGATGCGTCCTCCCGTCCGCGCGCAGAGTTCGATGGCACGCTCGACGGCCCAATCGGAGTGTGGCGAGTTGTCAACCGGGACGAACACCTCACGGTACATGCACGATCTCCGTCGCTGGCGCACGTGACGCGCCGGCGGGTTGGTGAGTTCTCACGTCAACGGCGCCCCCGTCGGCCTACCGTCAGGCCGACCCCAGCGCCGTTCGATTTCCTACCAAACAGATCCCAAAAACCCCGCGAGTATGAGATACGCGGCGAGGCATGTCAAGGGACGATCTGACGGCCGTCCGCGTCCCAGACGGTGAGCGCATCGACGGGACAGGCTTCACAGGCGCTGATCAGCCGCGGGCGGTCCACTCGCTCGGGTTCCACGAATGCGCAGATCCCGTCCCCATCGAGCTGAAACGCGTCCGGTGCCGCGTCCACGCAGTCACCAAACGACACACACAGGGTCACGTCGATCGCGATCCGGAGATCGTGAACCTGCCGCGCCGTGGGGTCGTCCACTACATCCCTTCCAGGCCAAGGTCGCCACGCGCCCGGTCCATGACCGCAGGGGTGATCAGGTCGATACCCCGTTCCACCGCATATTCCACATAGATCTTCTTGATCATGCCGCGCACGAACGTCGGCGCCCGGGTGAGGCGTTCTTCGGCTTCCGGCGACCAGCGGGGACGAGCTGACCGCGCCGGGAGCGCATCCACGAAGGCATCGTCCCGGCCTTCCACCCGCGAGCGGACGAGTTCCATCGGTTGGGGGTCGAGCGTTCGGCCCCCGATCTTGACACCCAGCGAACTCACGAGCTGCGATTCCATCGGGTTGGCAAGCATGGCGACCGCGCGGCCGCACTGCGGACACCGGAACGCCGCGCCGAAGGTGCCGTCGCCCGATTGCTGGCGCTCCTCGAAGTCCATCTGCCGGTCGCATTCGAGACAGAGGAATTTCATGGCAGCAGACCCACGGTGCGGGCAATCGTCTCGGCAAACTGAGGTGACGGTGTAGGGGAAAACGGGATCGATCCCAGCAGCGGGGCGCCGAATGCGCGAGCGAGTTGGGCGCCGGCGTCCCCGGCGAATAGTGGGCGCACCATGCGGCACTCAGGGCAATGATATCCGGCCATGTTTTCCACAATCCCGAGCACACGGATTCCGGCGTTGCTCGCCGCTCGCAAGGTGCGCTCCACCGACCGTCGCGACTCGTCACTCGGAATCGTCACGGCCACGGCACCGTAGAGATCGGGAACCAACGCCGCCACGTCCGTGACACCGTCCGCGCCGGGAGGCAGGTCGATGACCAGGAGATCCAACGGGCCCCAGACGACGTCACTCAGGAATTCTCTGAGGGCCCCGGTCTCCAACGTCGAGCGCCAGACGAATCGTTCGGCTTCGGGCTCCCGCCAGGTCAACGGTTGCCCTTCCGCAAGCAGGTGATCGGACGACACCACCCGGGTGCCTGCGGTCCCGATCGCGGGATGCACGCCGTCATCGGTCACGTGCAACGGCCCGTGGGCTTCGAGCAACCGCGCAACCGTCGGGCTTCGGAGATCGGCGTCCAGCACGCCGACGGCGCGGCCTTCCCGCGCCGCTCCGACCGCCAGCCCCGCCGAGACGTAGCTTTTTCCCACCCCACCCTTTCCGCTCAGGACGGCGACCACGGCGCGAACGTCGGCGAGCCGCGCACGGACCCGTGCACGCTGGGCCTCGACCTGGGCGCCGAGCGCCGACCGGTCGGTCCCGGACAGCGCGAAATAGCCGCGGAAGCTCACAGGTCCCACGCGGCGCGGGCGAGCGCCCACATGCTGACGAGCACGATGACCATGGCGATGATGTAAAACCCGGGGGGGAGGCGAGACAACTCCGTATCCACGAACGCCCGATTGATCAACGGCGGGAACCGTAACGCCTGCACACCCCAGATGATCCGAGCGATCCATACATTTTCCCAGCCGAACAACCCCCAGAACACAAACAGGACGATCCCGGCACCGAGGAGGAGGAACAGGACAGGGGGACCGAACCGCGCCGGCAACATGTCGTGCCGATACATCACCCAGGCAGCGGCCTCATACAGAATCCCGAGGTGCAGGTAGACGAAGGCCGCCTGGCGGAACTTGCGCGCGCGCGGCTCGGGCCAGCGGGCACGCGCGGTGGCCCCCGCGGGAGCAGTCTTGTCAGCCATGGTCAGGCCCCGCGGCCGCGAATTGACGGTGCGCGCCGCGCCCGGCTACTGTCCACACCATGTCGGCCACCGGTTCAAGGACTCGCATGCCCATGCCCCTTGCCATCCTGCTTCTGGCGTTCATGCTGGTGTTGGGCTACCTCGTGGTGAGCCCGTTGGCCCGCCGCGACGTCAGGGCGTATGCTCCAACGCCGGACGGGAGGCGGGAGCCCCCCCCCGAGGGACTGTACCTCGATACCGTCACGGTCGACGCACGTGACGAAACCGCATGGCGGTACCTCGACCTGGCCACGGGCATCATCGGCGTTCCACCCGATACCACCGGCTGGGATCTTGCGTTCCGACGTTTTCACGTGATCACGTCGGGCGCGGCGCTGGACCTGGGCGCAACCGGGTTCGACGATGTCCGTTTGCTCCCGGACACCGGGTATGTCGTCACGACGATGGCGGATGACACGGTGAACCCGGCGTTGCATCACTGGTACCGCTACAGTTTCGTGTCGCACCTACTCGAACCCGGCGGGCGTACGTTCGGGCTCCGCACGGAGGACAACCAATACGCAAAACTCGAGTTTCTCAGCTACTACTGCCCCGGTACCGTTCCCGGCTGCATCACGCTCCGCTACGCCTACCAGGGCGCCGGCGGCAACGCGTTCGAATAGAGTTCCCTACTCGCCGTCGGCGGTCTCGCCGAGTGGATGCAGGGCCAGGACCTCCCGGATGCGCGGATGTACCCGCCAGAGGTAGAACCCCATGCCGCCGGCAGCAATGAGGTTGCCGATCGCCACGTTCGACCACGCGAGGGCACCCAACAGCGGCTGCGCCATCGTCGCCACCACGATGTAGAAACCCACTTCGAAGATGGCGAAGAAGACGACCACGATGAACAGGGTCGACGGAAACGAGTCGACCAGGGCCGCGAGCATCGCCGCGACGAGACCCACCGCGCCAAACGCCACCACGTGCAGCATGGTATACGCGATCACCGCCTGGAACGTGACCGCGACCGCCTCCGGATCATGCACGCCCCAGAACGTGGCGGAACCCAACATCGCGGGGGTGAAGAACACCCGCCCCGCGACGAGGTCCACGAGAAAGAACCAGCACGCGACCGCCGCCGCTCCGATGAGGCCGGCAATCAAGCCTTCCCGCAGAATGCGCTGCACGTTCATACGCGCTCCACCGTCCGGTTCAAGGTCACGCCAATATATCGATTCCGAACGAACGCGCGAGTCAGTGCCACTATTGCCGGAGGAATCGCTCGATCGCCTCGCGAAAGTCGGGCGTCTGCCGCGCCACCGCGTTGACCTCGGCGCCAAGCCGTACGCCCGCGTCGAAACCCATCACGTCGAGCGCGTAGAGTTGCTGTTTGATGAGCGCCAGGGCCGACGGGCTCGCGGCCCGCAATAGCCCGAGGAACGCCGCCACGGAGTCCTCGAAGCCGGCCGCCGGGAACACACGGGCGACCAGGCCGCACCGCACCGCTTCGGTTGCATCGAGCGACCGTCCGGTTGCGACCAAATCGAACGCCACCCGTTCGCTGGTGGCGCGTCGCAGCATGGTCATCACCATCGCCGGAACGAACCCCCGGCGCACCTCCGGATAGCCGAACGTGGCATCGTCCCGGGCCACGGTGAGGTCACACGCGGTCGCCAGTCCGCAGCCACCGGCCAACGCCCGCCCATGGACGATGGCGACGACCGGCTTGGGCAGTGCCCGCATGCGCGTGAACACGGCCCCCAGGCGGGCGGCATCTTCGCGATTCTCCGCCAGGCTCCGGTCGGCGGATGCCAGGAGTTCGGTGAGATCGGCGCCGGCGCAGAAGTCCGAGCCGCTGCCTCGTACCGCAACAACGCGAACCGCGACGTCGAGATCAGCGCGCTCGAGGTGTGCCGTGAGGGCGTGGATCATCGCGCCGTCGAGCGCATTGCGTTTTTCGGGACGGTTGAGCGTCAGGGTGAGGACGCCATCGTCCAGCGTGTCGAGGACGCGGTCAGTCGACATCGAGCGTGGCGGGAACGGGGATTTCCATACGGAGCAGCGCCGTCGAAAGGACCTTGCCCTGCGCGTCGGTCTTGAGCGACAGTGTGCCGCCACCACCCAGTGCCCCGTGCAACAGAAAGTTGAGCGCGCCCAGGTTGGGGAGTTCATGCCGCTCCACGGGGCCGTGAATCACACCGCGAAAATGCCGCGTGACCCGCGCCACCGTAACTTCCTTGACCAGAATCGGATAGTACCGCGGATGAAGCGCGATCAGCCCGACGTTGGCGGTATCGCCTTTGTCGCCGCTCCGCGCATGCGCGAGGCGCACGAGCGCTACCATCCGGCCGGTCGCCTTCGTGCGCCGTTTGCGATTCGCGCGTCGCGGCATCAGAGGGACACACTCATGGTCGGGTCACGCGCGCACCACCGTGACGCGCGGGCGGATTTCCGCTTTGGGAATCAGCGCCGGCCAGTAGGCCACGATCTCTTCCACCTTGGGTCGCCCACCCGCGAAGCCGGTCACGCTCGGCGGGCCGTTGAGGATCAGTGGCGCAATTTCACGAGAGAACCGCTCGACCGGAGCACGATCGCGCGCGCGCACTCCCACGCGCAACTGCACCTCCGGCAGGTCGGGACCGGGGGGACCAGCCAGGCGACCGTGCGTCGCGTCGACGCCCACGTACTCCGTCAACATCTCTTCGAATCCCAACCCGAGCCGGTCGAGTCGGGCGCGCAGAATCCGATCGGCCTTGCGGGCCTTCTTGTAGGCGTCCGGCCAGGCATACACCAGCGTCCCGACGGCCTTGTAGCCATAGAAGTACGAGATCGACACCTTCAGGAACCTGGTGGCCGGTTTCCCGGTGATCCCCCGGACGCGGACCCGGTTGGCCCCATCCCGCTCGAGCCGGATCGACGTAAAGTCCGCGACGACATCCGGCGTGATGTAGTTGGTCGGATCGCCCATTTCGTACAGCAGTTGTTCCGTCACGGACGCGACCGACACGCGTCCACCGGTTCCGGCATGCTTGGTGACGACGAACGCGCCATCGGCGGTCGCGTCGACGATCGGGTATCCCGGATTGTCCATGCCGGGGATCCGTTCCCAGTCCACGAGGCAGTTACCGCCGGAGCATTGCGCGCCGCATTCGATGATGTGACCGGCGACGGTCCCCGCGGCCATCCGGGCCCAATCGGTGGCCCGCCACCCGAATTCGTGGATCATCGGGGCCAGCGTGAGGCCGGTATCCGTGACGCGTCCGGTGATCACGATGTCGGCCCCCTGCGCAAGCGCCTTCACGATCGGCTGGGCGCCCAGATAGACGTTCGCGCTCAGAACGCGATCGCGCACGGTCGACAGGGGCTCACCGGTCTCCATGTTGTCGAGCGTGTGCCCGCGGGCGGCCAGCGCGTCGAGTCGCGGCAGGATGTCGTCGCCCGTCACGATGCCGACGTGCACCCGCTTCCCTAATCCGAGGTGTCGGGCCCGATCGAGCACCGCGTCGGCGCATGCCTGGGGATTGACGCCTCCCGCATTCGCCGTCACCCGCACACCCCGCTTCACCAGATCGGGCAGCAACCGCTCCATCAGGGGAACGAAGTCCTTCGCATAGCCGAGCGCGGGATCGCGCGACCGCTGTTTCTGCATGATGGACATCGTGACTTCCGCGAGGTAATCCATCATCAGGTAGTCCAGCGGCCCGCCCTGCACCAAGCGCACCGGCGCTTCGACCCAGTCGCCCCAGAACCCCTGTCCCGACCCGATGCGGATCGCCTTCATCGCCCGGAACCGGTCGCCAGTTTCACGACGTGGCGGCGCTGAGCGGCGGTCGCGCCGTCGACCATGACGCTGGTCTGCACCAGGTAGCCGAATCCGTCGGGTAGCTCGGGGAACAGCTCGGGCAAACCGCCGGCGACCGCACGCCCGGCGCCCGGCTCGATGGTCACCGGCGCCACCACGCGGCCCAACGCTTCCCGGGCGAGGAAGGTGATGCGGACCTCCGCGAACCACCCACCGACCGGATCGGGCTCCGCGAACGCGGGGGAGAGTTCCAACTCGAGCGATCGGTTAAGGAGGCCGTCGAGCGAGAACATCTGCCGACCAACCGCGTAACTGAGGGGGTTCTGACCAACCAACGCCCCGTCGGCGTCCCACAGGGTGACCCCGAAATCGGTAAACCGGCGCCACAACGCGTCGTCGATGCGCAACTCGATCACGACCTCCGCGGCCCATGGCGGCGCTTCCAGCGGCATGCGGTTCGGTCCGCTCGAGGGGACCGTCATGGGGAATCGCCCCACCACACCGATCACCTCAGTCGACACCTCGGCCTTGAGTGCCTGCGATCCGCGCGTCGTCACGGCGATCGCATGGCCCGCGTACTCGCCGATCATGACGACCGGCGTTTCCGCGCCGAGCGTGTAGGTCGCTCCGTCGAGTGGCGGCGCGACGACCACCGCCTCCCAGACGCCCGGCGTGAGATCTTCCGCCCGCACCATGAGCGAGCCGCGCGCCGGCAGATCACCGCCGACGCTCACCACGCCAAAATCGCGATACGGCTGCCCACTTGGCTCGAACAAGTACAGGGTCACCTCCCGTTCGCTATCAGCGACGGCGATGGAAAAATCCAGTCCACCGGCGTCCTCACCGACCGCGAAATAGTAGCGTTCGGCGCCTCCGGCCGGCACGAATCGCCGCTCGCGAAACGGGCGGTCGAGCGCCCGGGGCACGACGATGGTGCTCGTGAGTCCAAACGCCGCTCCGCCGGCGGTGTCGCTGACCGGGGTGGCCCACACCGTACCGACGTGGAGACCCGGGACCTGGAGTTGCCGCGCGTCGTACGTCACGGCGACCGTGACCGGTTCGCCGGCGAACGCGATCGACGACGGAGCCTCCAGCCACGGCGCGTCGGCACGCAGCTGCAGCAGCGCGAACGCCTGGCCGCCGACCGTTTCGACGACGAAGCGTTGCACCGTGTCGGCCGCGGAGATGAGCCCCGCGCGACGGTACGCGGCGTTGGCGGTGGACGCGTTCCCGCCGTCGGGCAAGGCCCGCACCCGGTAGCGCCCCGCACGATGGGATGCCTTGAGCCACCGGAATGCCGCCGGAATGTCGAGCACGCCGGTTCCCTGATCGAGCAGTGTCGCTCCCGCGAGCGGCGCGGCGGTCGCGACCATCGCGTGACGCAATTCCACGGCGCGGGCCCGCTGACCTCCCGACTGCAGAAGACCCGACAGCAGGAGTGCGGCGCCCCCGCTCACCTGAGGTGCCGCCATGCTCGTCCCACCCGAGACCTCTTCTCCCGTGTTCCACGGGGGTACGTTGGAAAACGCGACGCCCGGAGCGCACAAGTCGGGTTTCCGGATCTCTCCTCCCCGCCCGCTCCACCAGCCGAGCACGTCGGCGGCCGGCCGCACCCCCGGCTCAGGCGGCTGCGCGAACACGCCGGGAAACAGGGCACACACGCTGACGGCGAATTCCGACGAACCGGGGAAATCGATGGTGGAGATCCCCGGCCCGTCGTTGCCCGCGGAAATCACGAACAGGATGTCAGGGTGATCCACGGCGAACGCGTCGATGATCGAATCGATCGTCGCGTGGCCCTCGACGCCGTTGCCGATCCCGAAACTGAGGTTGAGCACGAGCGTCAAGCCGCGGTCGTCCGCGTACCGGGCCGCATACTCCATGGCGCGCGCCATGGCCCCGGTGACCGAGATACCACCGCGGGCGTTGTTCGAGATCTTGAGACCAAGCAGCTGCGCTCCGGGCGCCACGCCATCGAACCCGTCGAGTCCGAACATCTCGTGCCCGGCGGCGATGCCCGCCACATGGGTGCCGTGTCCGGAGTTATCGAAAAACAGGGCCAGATCCGGGTGACCGCCGGCGGCCTCGGTGAGATTGACCGCGATCGTCAAGGGGCCGTAGGCGAACGTCTCGCCGGCGACGGCGTAGTCCCGCACCGCCCGTTCGTCGGCCAGCGACCCATCGCCGTCCGTATCGCTCGTGAGGAACCACCCGTCGCTGGCTCGCGCCACGACCAGCGGAAATCGGTCATCGCGGTCGCCGTCACCGTTGACGTCCGATCCCGGCATGGCGCCGAGCGGGCGCTCGGCGAACGTGCCGCCATAGAAAGGACCGCGGGACAACCGGCGTATCCGGCCGAAGCCGGTCAGCGCCGTCCCGTCCACCACCACCGCGTCACCGGACGAGGTCGGCAGGGGCGAGAGCTCGATCCGTCCCTCGTCCGAAAAATCACGCAGATCGAGCAACTTCACCTCGCCCGTGGAGGTCCTCCGCAGACCGGGCACGCCGGCGTCAACGCCGCTGTCCAGAATCGCAATGACGATCCCGCGACCGTCGTACGTCGGGTTCGTGGCGCGAAAGGCCTCGGCGCCGGTGGAGCGCAGCGGCATGAGCCCGGCGAGCATGGCGAATTGCGGCGGCAGGAGGGGCTGCTTGAGCGGCACGGACGCCGCGGCGACGTCGGGTTGCACCGGATCCGGCACCACGGGAATCGGCGCTGGTGGCGGTGCCGCCGTGCTCGAACACGCGACCCCCAGGACGAGCACCGGCAAGCGCGCTCCGCCGCGGCGCCGCCTCACGCGTGGAGATCGCTCGGAGGGAGCACGAAGGCGCCGAGATGCGGCCCACCATAGTTGGCACACACCCGCAGCGCGAACGCGAGCATGTCGCGCGTTTCCTCGGGGAGCAGGATCGCATCGACGAACCCGCGCGCGCCGGCGTACTTGGCATCGAGTTGGTGGTCGTAGTCAGCGCGCATCCGCTCGACCGCGTCGCCCACCGCGGGATCGTTGGCCTTGGCACCGTACACGGCCTGCACCGCCGAGTCCCCTTCCATGACACCCATGCGGCCGGTCGGCCAGCTGAAGATGAAGTCGGGATCGAACCCTTGGCCCGCCATGGCGTAGTAGCCGGCTCCCGACGCGTGGTTCACCGTCAAGACGAGCTTCGGGACCGCGGCGGTCGCCATCGCCTCGACCAACTCCGCGCCCGCGCGAATGATGCCCGAGTGCTCGGCATCGGGCCCTACCATGAATCCGCTCACGTCCTGCACGAACAGAATCGGGTAGCGTTCACGCGCCGCGTTCTCGATGAAGTACGCGACCTTGCGCGCGCTATCCGTGTAGACGATGCCACCGAACTTCGGCCGGGCGTCCCCCTTGGCGGCAATCAATCCTCGTTGATTGGCAATCACGGCCACGGGATACCCCTCTATCGTGCCGTGACCGCACAGCATCTCCTTGGCGAGATCGGCCTGGAACTCATCGAGCACGCCATCGTCCAGCACGCACGCCAGGACGTCGCGCATGTCGTACGCCATGCGATGGTCCCGCGGCAGGATATCGTACAACGCAGCCGGGGCACGGCCGGCGGGACGCGCAGGATCACCCCGACCGAACGGCACGGGCGGCCGCGGTAGCCGGGCCACGTAGTCGCGAATCATGTTCAGGCACGTGGCATCGTCGTCCGCTCGATAATGCGCGACGGCGCTGACCGCCGTATGGGTGCGCGCCCCACCGAGCTCCTCGCCATCCACCGACTGCCCGGTCGCGCCCTTCACCAGGTTCGGGCCGCCGAGCCCCATGAACGACGTCCCCTCGACCATGTAAATCACGTCCGATAACGCCGGAAGGTACGCGCCCCCCGCGACGCACGGCCCCATGACCGCGCTGATCTGTGGCACCCGCAGGTACCGCCGCATAATGGAGTTGTAATAGAACAGCCGCGCGGCACCATACTGCCCCGGAAACACGCCGCCCTGATAGGGGAGGTTCACGCCCGCGGAGTCCACCAGGTAGATGATCGGGATGCGTTGCCGCATGGCAATTTCCTGCGCCCGCAGCATCTTCTTGATCGTTTCGGGCCACCAGGACCCTGCCTTGACCGTCGCGTCGTTGGCGACGACCACCACGTCTCGACCCGACACGACGCCCACACCCGTCACGACGCCGGCACCCGGTGCCTGCCCGTCGTACAGGTCGTGGGCGACGAGCAACCCCACCTCGAGCCACGGCATGTCGGGGTCGAGCAACCGCCCCACCCGTTCGCGGGCGGTCAGCTTCCCCTGCTCGTGTTGTTTCTGGATCTTGGCGGCGCCACCACCCTGCTGCAGTCGCAGCGCGAGTTCACGGTATTCGGCCGTCAACTCGCGCAAGCGGCGCCCGGCGCCGGGTTTCTCGGCGCCGCCGCTCACGCTGACCGCTGTCCGACCCGATTCCGGATGAACTCGATGATGTCGGTCGTATTGGTGCCGGGGCCGAAGAGCTTGGCAATACCACCCGCCTCGAGTTCCCGCGAATCATTCTCCGGGATGATCCCCCCACCGAGGATGATGACATCGTCGCGCCCCGCCTCGTCCAGCAGTGCCTTGACGCGGGGAAACAGCGTCATGTGCGCCCCGGACAGGATGGACAACCCGACCACATCGACGTCCTCCTGGATGGCCGCGGACGCAATCATCTCCGGCGTTTGATGCAGCCCGGTGTAGACGACCTCCATGCCCGCGTCGCGCAGCGATGCCGCCACGACCTTCGCGCCGCGGTCGTGGCCGTCGAGGCCGGGCTTGGCAACGAGCACCCGAATCGGGCGCGACGTCTCTCCGGGAGTCATCGTGCGCGCAAGCTATCCACCGGTTCCGAGCCAGACAAGCGCATCTAGCCCAGCTTGAACCGCAGTAACGCCGCCAACCCATCGACGGCGCGTCGCGCGTCCGGATCCTCCACCACATCCACATGGCTGCCCTGCCGCAGGGCCTCCTCAATGGCATCATCCACCACGTCGGGCACGGGACTGGCCCGCTCGGATTCGACACACTCCGTCCGTTCAACCACGAGGTGGCCGGCGTCGAAACACCGAAACCCCGCCCGCTCGGCGGTTGGGTCCACGAGCAGCGTCCTGACCTGCCCGCGCGCCAAGGCGGCCAGCGAGGCGGCGATCCCGTTGACCGCCCATCCCTCGCCGATGCCCTCCGCCAGTTCGCGCACGTGACGCGCTTCCCATTCCCGCTCGTGCTGTCGCGCCACGCCGAGCACCGATTCCATTACCGCCACGGGCGAGACGGACTTGGGATTCAAACGCACCGTGCCGAGCAGCGCGTCGCGCACGTACGGATGAAGAAAGGGTTCGACGGCCGCCGCGTCCGCGCCGGTCCCACCCAACACCACTCCGGCCACCCGGCGGTCGCGGGTGAGTTGAAACACCCGTTCCGCTACCCCGGCATAGTGGCGCTGTTTTTCTTCGCGGATGCGCGCGTTGAAGTTGTGCTCGCCCAGCGCCGACCCACCGACACCGCGCCCGGCGTCCCCCTTGTTCCGGTGGTTTCGTGACTCCGATGAGGCATGGAATCGACCGGTCCGCGTCGTCTGCCCAGCCGGCAGCGCCGGGAGTTCGCTGATGGCGCCGGCCGATACCTCGAAGAATCGGGCGCTCGTCCGATCGTACACGGCGCACACGACGCGGCCGAACTCGTCATCCAGGGCCGCCAGTTCGCGCACCAGGGGGGTGTGATCGACCGCCATCCGGGATCGGAAGACCTGTGCCAGGGGAATCGCCGAGAACAAATCGAGCGGACCAGAACTGAAAATGGCGATGCCCCGGCCCGTGGGAAGATGCGCAGGCGTTTCGAGATACGCACGGATGCGATCGAGATCCGCCTCGACGGCCCGGCGTGCCGCGCGGGATAGGCCAAGGGGATCGGCCCCTTCAAGCAACCGCTTGGTGCGGTTCTTCAGCTTGATCAAGTACTTCCCACGGGCGCGGTCGCGGGGCTCGAGTTTGAGGTAGCACGAGACCACCCAATGTTCCCCGGCTTGCACCGCGCCGAGTTCCGCGATCAGCTGGGTCAGATTGGCGGGTTCGTCCCCCGGTACACCCCGTTTCCTGTCACGCCCGGCGCGTGTGGATCCCCGCTTGGCCCGCTTAGAAGAAGACCGGTTCGCGATAGGCACCGTAAACCTCCTCGAGCGCATGCCGGATCTCGTACAGCGTACCGTAGGCGCGTGCACAATCCAGCATCGCCGGAATCACGTTGTCATCGTTTTCAGCCGCCCGGCGCAATGCCAGGAGACACTCCTCGACCCGCGCGTGGTCGCGACGCGCGCGCAACTCGGCCATGCGACGTTGCTGTACCGCGTTGGCCGCCTCCCCGATTCGCAGGGTCTCGATGGTGGGCTCGTCCTCGTTGACGAATTCGTTCACCCCGACGACGACCCGCCGCTTCTGTTCGACCTCATGTTGAAAACGCAGGGCGCTTGTCGCGATCTGGCGCTGGAACCACCCCTGCTCGATACCCGGCACCACCCCACCCAGGCGCTCGATTTCCTCGAACAGCGCCTCGGCCTCGCGCTCCATGCGATCCGTGAGCGCTTCGACGAAGTACGACCCGCCGAGCGGGTCGATCACGTTGGGCACGCCGGTCTCATAGGCGATGATCTGTTGCGTGCGCAACGCGAGTTCGACCGACTGTTCGGTTGGCAGCGCGTACGTCTCATCGAGCGAGTTGGTATGCAGCGATTGCGTGCCCCCGAGGACCGCGGCGAGCGCCTGGTACGCCACGCGTACCACGTTATTCATCGGCTGCTGCGCCACCAGCGAGACCCCGGCGGTTTGGCTGTGGAATCGCAGCATCCACGACCGCGGGTCTTTGGCGCCGTAGGTGTCCCGCATGCGCCGGGCCCAGATCCGGCGCGCGGCACGCATCTTGGCGATTTCCTCGAAGAAATCGTTGTGCACGTCCCAGAAAAACGACAGGCGCGGGGCGAACGCGTCGACCTCGAGCCCCCTGGCGATCCCCCGCTCCACGTACTCGAACCCGTTCGCCAGCGTGAACGCCAATTCCTGCACGGCGGTCGCACCGGCCTCGCGAATGTGATAGCCGCTGATCGAGATCGTATTCCACGCCGGCGTGTGCTCGGACGCCCACTCGAACATGTCGACGATCAACTTGAGCGCGGGCTCCACCGGATAGACCCACGCATGCTGCGCCATGTACTCCTTCAGGATGTCGTTCTGCACCGTGCCGCGGATCTTGGCGATGTCGATCCCCTGGCGTTCCGCCGCCGCGACGTAGAAACAGAACAGCATCGCGGCGGGACCATTGATCGTCATCGACGTCGACACCTGATCCAACGGAATCCCGTCGAACATCGTTTCCATGTCGGCCAACGACGAGATGGCAACGCCGCACATGCCGACCTCCCCTTCAGCCCGCGGGCTGTCGGAGTCATAGCCCATCAGCGTCGGGAAATCGAACGCGACCGACAACCCGGTCTGCCCGCGCGCCAACAGGAACTTGAATCGGCGATTGGTGTCGTCCGCAGTGCCGAACCCGGCGAACTGCCGTTTGGTCCACAGGCGGCCCCGATACATCGTCGGATGCACTCCGCGCGTGAACGGGAAGGCCCCGGGATACCCGACGTGCGTCTCGGGGTCCGTCCCGGCGAGGTCGCCCGCCGTATACAGCGGTTCGACCGGAGCGGAACTCTGGGTCATGAACTCCACGTCTCGCTTCGCGCCTTCCTCGAAGCGCCGGCGCCATGCGGCACGGTTGGGACTATCGTCCATTCGTATCCTCCCGGAGACCCGCCACGATGTCCTGCGCGATTTCATAGGGGCTCACCGCGCCGCCGTCGAGCTGTTCGAGGCGATTCCGCAACGTCGCCTCGCCGTCGCCGTCCCGCCAGACCAACTGTCGCAGGTTGCGTTCCACGACGTCCCGCGTGTGTCGGGCCAACCGCTCCCGCCGTCGCGCGGCCAGGAGGCCGGTCTCGCGCAACGTCTCGGCGTGGCGCTCGATCGCGTCCACCAGCCCCACGACGCCGTCGTTGGTGACCGCGCAGGTCGCGAGCACCGGCGGCTCCCATGCGCCACCGGGTTCGGGCGTGGTCACGGGCTCGGGCCGGAGCCCGGCGTGGTGATGAGGCACGCTGTTGCGGTACGCGTTCCCGCGCCGGATACCCAGCATCACCTCGATCTCGTGGCGCAACCGGTCGGCCCCCGGCCGATCGGCCTTGTTGATGGCGAAGATATCGGCGATCTCCATCACGCCCGCCTTGAGGACCTGCACCCCGTCGCCACTCTCGGGAACCAGCACCAGCACGGCCGTATCGGCCGCCGCGGCGATGGTGAGTTCGGATTGCCCTACCCCCACGGTCTCGATCACGATGCGGTCGAACCCGAACGCGTCGAGCACGTCGCAGACCTCGCGGGTGGTCGTCGCGACGCCGCCGAGCTGCCCGCGGGTCGCCATCGAGCGGATGAACACACCGGGGTCGAGCGCCACCGACTCCATGCGAATGCGATCGCCGAGCAACGCGCCACCACTGAAGGGGCTGGTCGGGTCGACTGCGACCACGGCGACCGTGCAGCCGCGCGCTCGATAGACCTGGATGATGCGTTCCGTCAGCGTGGACTTGCCGGCACCGGGCGGGCCGGTGATCCCGATGCGGTGCGCGTGTCCGAGTCGGGGATACAGCGCGGAGAGCAACGACTCGTATCCGTCGCGCTCGTCCTCGACGACCGAGATGGCCCGCGCAAGCGCCGACGGCCGTCGCGCCTCGATCCCCGCCAGCAACTCCCCGGTGGCCATATCGTAAGTTCGCGACCTGCTTGGGCTTCCCGCAAGCGTGCCGGCGCGAGCGCTCAGCGTGCCTGGTCCTTGAACAAGGTGTCGATGTCGAGCCCGCGCCGCGCCGTCCCGCGTTCCAACGCACCAGGGGAGAGGGACCCGGCCGAGATGATCAGCTTCATGGCTTCCTCAATGCCGATCTCGGTTGCTCGCACCCGGGTCCGTGGCACAACCAGCAGGAATCCGGACGTGGGATTGGGGGTCGTCGGCACGAAGACATTGAGGCACGGCTCGCCGACGATGCCGGACATGACCGGCGCCTCTTCGTTGGTCACGAAGCCAACCGCCCACATCCCGTCCGTTGGGTACGGCACCAGGACCGTGCGCAGGAACACGCGGCGTTGATCGCCCACCACACTCTGCACGATCTGACTGGCCGCATTGTACAGCCGCCCGGTGATCGGAAATCGGACGAGCGCCTGGTTCCACGCGCCGAGGAGCCGGCGGCCGATGGCGCGGTGCACGATCCATCCAACCGTCAGGATGACGGCGCCGAGGATGACGAACCCGAGCCCGGGAATGTGGAACCCGATCGCCGCCTGCAGCGGCGCACCGAGGATGGCGTCGATGCGGCGAAACAGCCAGGCGAGCACCAGGGCGGTCACACCCGCCGGCGCAATCACGATGAGCCCGACGAAGAAGTAGCGTCGCAGGCGCGTCATCGCCGTGCGTGCCCCGGCGCCTGCGCGATCACGGTGGTCGGCACGGGCGCACGCCGCACGAGCACCCGCGTCACCCGCGTCGGCGTCGCTTCCACGACGTCGAACTCGATCCCGCCCACGGTGACGCGTTCGCCCGCCCGCGGGATACGCCCGAGCGCACTGGCCAACAGGCCGCCCACGGTTTCGACCGACCGCGCGACGCCGACGTCGAACCGCGCCGCGATGTCCTCGATCCGTGCACCACCATCGAGTTCGAGTACGATCGACTCGGGTGCGTCCGGCACCGGCATCTCGTCGAATTCGTCGAGAATCTCCCCCACCAATTCCTCGAGCAGATCCTCCAGGGTCGCGATCCCGGCGGTGCCGCCGAACTCGTCGATCACGACCGCAAACTGCCGCCGGTCGCGCAGCATCTCGACCAGCAAATCGGCGCCTCGACGGGACCCCGGCGTCACCGTGACCGGGCGCAGCGGCAGTGGACCGCCCTGCTCGACTTTCAACAAGTCGAAGGCGTGGACCATCCCGAGGATGTTGTCGAGCGTTCCCCGATACACCGGCAGACGGGAGTACCCGGACTCCGAGAAGACCGTCGCCACCTCCGTGGCGCTGGCCCCCTCTTCGACCGCGACGATTTCCGTTCGCGCGGTCATGATATCGTGCGCCGGGCGCTCGGTGAACGCTATGACGCCGGCCAGGGTGTCCGCCCCGGTGTCGTCATCGGCGGGCACGGCCGATGCAGCCCCCCGCTGCGGTGGGAGTGGCACGAACGGTCGCGCGAGCACGCTGAGGCGCTCGAGCCATGGCGCGACCGCATACACGACCCACTCCGCCCACCGGCGGCCAATGGCGCGCGGCACCGTCAGCATGGCCGCGAGGGCGACGGGAATCGCCGCGAACAGGAGAGCCGCGGCCATGACGAGCGGCACCGACGCCAGCCATGACGCGGCGGCCAGTCCCACGACGAGCGTTCCCACGGTAATCAACCCGTCCGACGTCCCCAAGACACGTCCCGGGGCCTCCAGCAGCCCGACCGCGAAATCGGCAGCGCGCTTCCGGTCGGCCACCCATCGCGCCAACTCCAGTCGGCTCACCGCGGAGGCCCCCACGATGATGACGGTGCCGAGAAACGCCACCACGCCACCAATCGCCACGACGACGAACGGCATCACGGCTGCACCCCGCGCTCCGACGGGGCCGCGGCTTCCTCGTCTCGCGGGAGGCGCTCGAAGTACACCCGGGTGATGCGACGGCCGACCACGTCCTCGACCACCACGCGAAACTCCCCGATGCGCAGCTCCTCGCCCGCCTCGGGCACGTGCCCGAGTTCGGCGTACACGAGTCCACCAACCGTGGAGACCTCGTCACGGGCGAAGGGGTTCTCGAGCAGCTCGGCGAGATCATCGAGGCCCACACGGCTGTCCACCCAGAACTTCCCATCGCCTTCGCGGACGATCAACGGCGCTTCGTCCACGTCATGTTCGTCATGAATCTCGCCGACGACCTCCTCGAGAATGTCTTCCAAGGTCACCAACCCCGACGTCCCGCCGAATTCGTCGACGATGATGGCCAGGTGGAGCGCGCCGCGCTGGAAGTCCCGCAACTGCACCGTGAGGGGTTTCGTACTCGGAACATACGCGGCCGGCCGGAGGAGGCTCTGCCATCCGCCGCCGGGCAGCGTCCCGCGGGTCACGAGCGGCGCGAGGTCCTTGGCGTGCAGGATACCGATGATGTCGTCCAGGCTGTCGCGGTACACGGGGATGCGGGAGTGTTCGCTCCGCCGTACGAACTTCACCACTTGGGCCCACGTGGCCCGTTCGTCGATCGCGGCGATGTCGAGCCGCGGTGTCATGATGTCCTCGACCGTGCTCTCCGCGAGGGATTTCACGCCTTCGAGCATCTTGCGCTGGCGGGCGCCGAGCGCGCCGGCCCGCTGCCTGGCGGTGGGAAAGATGCGGTGCGCACCGCGGTCGGCCGCCGCGACCATACCGAGCAGCGGCCGGAACGGGCCGAGGGTCCGCCGTGCGATTCGGGCCGCGCGCGTCGCCATCTCCGGCATGAGCGTCGCGAGCGCGCGCGGCAGCGCGTCGGCGATCATGTACAACAATCCCGCGGTCAGCGTGATCGAGAGGGCGGCGCGGATCGGCCCGAACGCCCACCAGGGATACGCCAATCCCGTCGCGGCCCCGCCCACAATCAACAATGCGCGACGGCCCGCATGATAGGCCCGCTGTAACGGCACCGCGTTGCCGGGATCGACCGGTGGATCGCCGAGAGCCGCATGGATGCCGGGCGCACCCTCCGCGACGGTGAACAGCGCGGCCCACACGACGCTCACCAGCGCGACGACGGCGATCATGGGACGCCACCGACGGCGGTGACATACTGTTCCTGGAGACGCCACATGCGAGAACGGGTGCGATGGCTCTCGGGATGGTCGTGCCCGAGCAGGTGCAGCGTGCCGTGGATCATCACCCGCACGAATTCCTCCCGCACCGGACGGCCGTGGTGCGCGGCCCCGCGCCGCACGGCGGCCGGGCACACGTAGATGTCCCCCACCAGCCGATCGTCATGCCGCAGGGTAAAGGCGATCACGTCGGTCGAGCGGTCGCGGCCGAAGGTGCGGCGATTCAGCACGCGCATTCGCTGGCTCGACAGGAACACGATGTGGACGCTGGCCCGGGCAGCGCGCTCACCGTCGAGCACGACCCCAACGGCCCGGCGGGCAAGCGCCGGCGACACCGGCCGCGAGACACCCACGGCCGCCACACGCACTTCATGTCTGCCCACCCGGATCCCACTCCGCCGCAATCCCGCCGGACGCGACCGGGTAGTCGATGCGGTTGTGGTGCACGCCCGACAACACGCGCGCGAACTCGTCCTTGATCCGATCGAGTTGGGCGAGGGTCAGCGGCGCATCGCTGAGTTGGCCGGCGTCGATCCGCTGCCGCACGATGTGTTCGATGGCGTCGCGGACGCGCTGCGGGGCAGGATCGTCGAGCACGCGGAGGGCAGCCTCCACGCCGTCGGCCAGCATGGCGACCCCGGTCTCGACCGATCGCGGCTTCGGGCCGGGATAGCGGTACCGGTCCGCTTCCGGTACCTCGGCGCCTTGCGCGCGCGCCCGATCGAGGAAATAGGTGATCTCCGCGGTCCCGTGATGCTCGGGGATGAACGCCTTGACCACGGACGGCAGGCCGGCTTCATCGGCGAGCGCGAGGCCTTCCTTCACATGATTGCGAATGATCGATGCCGACACATCCGGTTTCAGTCGGTCATGCGGATTGGCGCCTCTGGACTGATTCTCGACGAAGAAATGCGGCTTCTTGACCTTCCCGACGTCGTGATAGTAGCATCCGACTCGAGCGAGCAGTCCGTTGGCCCCGACCGCGTTGCAGGCCGCCTCGCACAAGTTGGCCACCGCGATGCTGTGAGCGTAGGTGCCCGGCGCTTCCGTGGCCAACCGTCGCAGCAGCGGCCGGGACGGGTCGGACAATTCGAGCAACGTCAAGTCCGTCGTCATCCCGCCAAGCGACTCCAGCACGGGCAACGCGATACTCACCAGCGCCGCCGAGACGACCGCGTTGAGCGTGCCACGGAGCGCGGACGACCCCACGTCCGCGATCGGCCACCCCGACTGCAGGCCAACCGTGATCGCCGCCACGGCAAACACGCCGGACACGATGGCCATCGTGACCAGAATCTGGCTCCGCCGCCGCACCACCCGAATCCCGATGGCGGCGGCCACCCCACCGAACAGCGCGATGTAGAGCGCCGCCGGGCTGTCGTATACCGACTGCGACGCGATGAGCACGGCCAGCACCGCGGCGGAGACCATCGCCACGCGACCACTGTAGAGCACCGTAATCAGCATGGCGGCGAACGGAATCGGAATCAGCTCGGGACCTGACGACACCCAGCGGTAGTTGGCCGCCGCCGCACCGAGGACGATGCCAAACAGGGACGGCAGGATCAACAACTCGCGAAGATTGTCGTAGGTCTCGCGGCGATACAGCATCAACAGCAGCCAGAAAATCGAGAGGATCAGCGCGTTGGTCAGCATCTGCCCGACCGCACCCGGCACGTTGCGTCCTTCCGCCCCACCACGCCGGAGCACCGCATTGCGAAGCGCCACCAGACGGTCGTACACGCGCGTCGTGACGACCTCGTGCTCCGCGATGATGCGCTCGTTGTGCTGCACCACGTCCTTGACCGAATCGACATCGGCGCGAAGCGCGTTCCGCAGCGCCTCCGTCTCGGCGAGACTCGCGAACAGCGTTGGGCGGAAGATCGCGATCAGCAGCTTCACGTAGACCTGATCGCCGACCACCGAACTCGGCGCCGGATGCGCGAGCGATCGGCCGGCCAGGAACCCCCCATACGTTACGGCCGAATCACGCGGGAGCACGCGTTCGGATCCGTCGCGCCGCACCACGATCACCCGCGCGGCCTCGGCACCGAGTACCGCTTCCGCCGCCACACCGCTGGTCAGCGGGCCGCGCACCATGCGCCCAACCGCCGCGCGGTACGCGGCGCGCCGCCGCGGCTCCATCAGAAACGCCGCCTCGTCGGGCGTCAGTCGGACGTCGCGCACGGAGGCCGAGTCGACCAGCGCGGTCGCGGTCTCCGCCCCGTCAAGTGCGTCGAACAGACGCTCGGACACCAGGCGAATCGAGTCGAGGGCCAACTCGTCGACCACGTAGATCGGGCGAACCGTCGCCGCGAGCGCGTCCCCTTCACGCGTCAATTCCGCCGGCGATTTGCGAACCTCGAACGCGAACGGCGCGACCACGTCGGCGCGGGCGACCGCCCCAACCTCGAGAATCTCGGTATCGGCGCCGGTCGAGACCGGGTACAGCGCGTAGGTTGCGGCGGCGAGGATGACGAGCGGCAACCAGCGCATGCCGTGGTACCGCACGCTCCCGCCGAGCGTGGCGACCCGCGGTTCGCCCGGCGGGGTAAGCCGGCGCGGCGCGGTCATTCCTGCTCCTCCGCATACGCGCGAATGATCTCGCGAACCAATCGGTGGCGCACGACGTCACGATCATCGAGGTAGCAGAACGCCACACCCTCGATGCCCGGGAGTATCCGCTCGACCTGAATGAGACCCGACGCGTCGCGGGGCGGCAGGTCGATCTGCGTCTTGTCCCCGATGATGACGGCGCGCGAGTTGAGACCGAGCCGGGTGAGGAACATCTTCATCTGGCCGGTGGTGACGTTCTGCGCTTCGTCGAGGATCACAAAGGCATCCGCCAGCGTCCGACCGCGCATGTACGCCAGCGGCGCAATCTCGATCGCGCGGCTCTCCAGCGCCTTCTGCATGCGCTCCGCCGGCATGAGGTCCTCGAGCGCGTCGTACAGCGGCCGCAGGTAGGGATCCACCTTGGCCTGCAAATCGCCGGGCAGAAACCCGAGCCGTTCGCCGGCTTCCACCGCGGGGCGCGCCAACACGAGCCGGCGCACCTGCTTGCGCCCGAGCGCCTCCACCCCCATCGCCACCGCGAGATAGGTCTTCCCGGTGCCTGCCGGGCCGATCCCGATCACGATCTCGTTCTCCAAAATGGCCGTGATATAGTCGCGCTGCCCCGCCGTCTTGGGTTGCACGACCTTGCGCATGCCGGGCAAGGCGATCTTCAGGTCGCCGTTGCCACTGGCATCGCTTCGTTCGGGCCCATCCTGCACGAGTCGGCGGACATCGTCCACCGTCAGCAATTCACCGAAGCGCGCGCGTTCGATCATCACCGACGCCAGCCGCGTCGCCCGTTCGACCGCTTCGAGCACGCCGGCGAGCATCATCTGGTCGCCGCGCAGCGTCACCTGCGTCCCGGTGGCGTCCGACAATTCGTCCAGGTTGGCGTCGTTCACGCCCGCTAACGCGAGCGGATCGGCGCCGACCACCGAGAGACGGTGCGTGACGTCGTCGCTCATGTGACGGTCCTGATCCCGAGTGCCGCCAGTTCGTCGGGCCCCACCGGACCCGGCGCGTCCTCGAAGAGCGCGCGCGCCGCCGTGGTCTTCGGAAACGCGATCACGTCGCGCAGGCTGGTGGCCCCGGCGAGCAGCATCGCGACACGGTCGAACCCGATCGCGAACCCACCGTGCGGCGGCGCACCGATCTCGAGCGCCTGGAGGAGAAACCCGAATCGCGTGGCCGCGTCGGCCTCCGTCATGCCGAGCGCGGCGAACACCGCCCGCTGCACCGCCGGGTCGGTGATCCGGATCGAACCGCTCCCCAACTCGTGCCCGTTGTAGACAACGTCGTAATGCAAGGCGCGGACGTGTTCCCACTCGCCGTGCCGGAACCGTTCGAGGTCGTCGGGATGCGGGGAGGTGAACGGGTGATGCGCGAACGCCAGCGCACCGGTATCGGGGTCGCGCTCGAACAGCGGGAACTCCTCGATCCAGGCAAACGCATGTGGTGTCGACTCCACGGGCGCGAGCCGATGGACCAGTGCGAGCCGCACCTCACCGAGCGCCGGACCGGTGACGGCGTCGGGGCCCGCGGCCGCCAGCAGCAGGTCGCCATCGGCAAGACCGAACAGGCCGGCGTCCGCTCCGTCAAGTCGCGCCAGCGGCCCGCTGAGCGCGTCGCCCTTGCGCTTGAGGGTGGCCAGGCCGCTTGCGCCACCGTGTTTAGCGACATGCGTGAGCTGATCCAGATCCTTGCGCGACAGCATCGCACCTCCGGGCACCCGGATCGCCCGAACCCGCCCCTCGCTTTTCAACACGTCGTCAAACGCGCGAAATCCCCGTCCGCGCACAAGGCCACTCACGTCCTCGATCGCGAATCCGTACCGCAGGTCGGGCTTGTCGGTGCCGTAGCGCTCCATCACGTCTGCGTGCCGCAGGCGCCGAAACGGCGCCGGCACCGTATGACCGGCTTCGTCCCACAACGCCACCAGGACAGCCTCGACGGCCGCGTACACGTCGTCGGTCGCGACGAACGACGCCTCGATATCGATTTGCGTGAACTCCGGTTGCCGGTCGGCGCGGAGATCCTCGTCGCGAAAGCACCGCGCGATCTGGAAATACCGGTCAAATCCCGACACCATCAGCAACTGCTTGTAGATCTGGGGTGATTGGGGCAGCGCATAGAACTGCCCCACGTGCACGCTCGACGGGACGAGGTAGTCGCGTGCGCCTTCCGGGGTCGGCTTCGTGAGGATCGGTGTTTCGATTTCGAGAAAGCCGAGCGCCGCAAGCGTGGCGCGCGAGCGTTGCAGCAGCCGGTGCCGCAGGGCGAGGCTCCGCTGCATCTCGGGCCGTCGCAGGTCGAGATGGCGGTGGAGGAGCCGCAGTTCCTCACTGGGCAACGCCTCGCCTTTCGTACGCCAGACCGGAATCGGGAGCGACGCCGGCGCGGCACTCAACACGGTTACGTCGCCCGCGCGGACCTCGACGTCACCGGTGGCGTGCTCCGGATTGCGCTGGTCATCGGGCCGCAACGTCACCCGGCCGCTGATGGCGATCACCGATTCCGCCGTCACCTCTCGCACGCGCGCCAGGGCTGCTTCCGAGGTCCAATCGGGACCGAACGCGACCTGCACGAGGCCTTCGCGGTCGCGCAGGTCGAAGAACACGAGCCCCCCGAGGTCGCGACGCCGGTGCACCCAGCCCGCGAGACAAACGTCGAGACCGGAATGGTCGGCGCGTAGCGCACCGCAGCGGTGCGTGCGCATCGCCGTCGCGCTCATCTGGTCGAGACTAGTTTCCTGCGGAGGGGGACGGCACGTCGCCGGGCAGCTGCCGCGTACACAGGGAGGTTGGGTCGCCCCGGGATCCCGGGGCGCGGACCAAAGCACGGGTCATCGAACTGGCGCGGGCGGGGTTGCCCGCTCAAATGCTGGCATCGCCTCAACATAATGGTCGCCGGGAGGGCCAGCAAGGCGAGCGGGTTGACACCCCGAACCACGCCGGGCACCCTTTCACCGTGCGCCCTAGAGGTATGTGCCTCGGTCTGACGTTGTTCGCAGCGTTGCCGGCGTCGGGTCAGGTTCCCGAGTGGGCCGAGCTGTGGCGGGTCGTGAGCGTCACCCTCCCCGGCCCCGCCGCCCTCCAACACGGCCCGACCGCCACATTCTGGAATCCGGCGGCCGTCAACGATGGAACGGGGCTCGGCGGCGGGATCGAAGTGCTGCAAACGCCTGACGTGGTGTCGCTGAGCTCGGTCGTGGTCGGCGTGACACAGCGACTGGGCCATCTAGCCCTTGGGGTCGTCGCCGGACGGGTCTCGGTTGCCGACCTCGTGCGTACGACGACCTCCCCCACAAGCGAGGCCGGCGACATCCCCGTCTTCTCGCAGTTTGCCGGGGCCGCGTTCGGCGGTCGCGTGGGCGCCTTTTCGCTCGGGGCACTGGTTCGCGCCCACGACGCCCAGTTCGATACTCGATCCCAAGGCGGGCTCACGCTGGACCTGGGCATACGCGCCACTCCGGTCGAGCGCCTGAGCCTCGGCGTGTCAACCCGCTTCGTGACGCCGGATCGTCCGGGCGCGCGGGTGGGGGAATACTACGCCGGCACCGAATACCGTCTGAAGACGGCATCGTTGTGGGGCGCCAGCGCGCTCATCACCGGACGATACGGCGTGGCATACCAACCGACCGTCGGCGTCGAGCATGGACTGTCGGCCGGTCTGGGCCTTGAGGGGCGGTTCCGGGTCGACTGGGGCTGGGTGCGCGAACTTGGGCCGGTCGCCGCGTCCTGGCGCCCGGTGCTCGGCGTGGAGTTTCGCGCGGGCCGCTACATCATCACCGTCGCCCGCGGGGCGGGGTTGAACGATGTGGGCGCGGCATTCCGGTTGGGGCTGATCGCCGGCATCACCCAGTGACCTGGTTCGACCGGCCGCCGCTCGACGCGGAACGTGAGGTGGAGACCTGGGTCGCCGCGCACGGTCTGCCGCGGTACCGCGCGTCGCAGATCGCCCCACGCCTCTGGACCCGCCCCATCGCGTCGTGGGACGAGGCGACCGACCTGCCACGCGCGCTCATCGAGCTGCTCCGACGTGAACACCCCGTACCCCGCGCAACCCTCGCCATCCGGCAACAGTCGGTCGACGGAACGATCAAGTATCTGTGGCAGCTGGATGACGCGACCGCGGTCGAGGCGGTTCTGATCCCCGAACGCCGGCGCCGCACGCTGTGCCTATCCTCACAGGCGGGGTGCGCGTTTGCGTGCACCTTCTGCGCCACGGGCCGCATGGGATTCGGCCGGCACCTCTCGCCCTGGGAGATCGCGGCGCAGGTCCGCGAGTTGATGCTGCGACCTGACGAAACCGCACCCACGAACGTCGTGTTCATGGGCATGGGAGAGCCGTTGCACAACTGGCGGAGCGTCGACACCGCCCTCACGATCCTGAACGCGCCATCGGGTCTCGGCATCGGCGCCCGGCACGTCACCGTCAGCACGGTCGGGCTGGTCCCCGGCCTGCGACGGCTCGCCGCCCGGCCCGAGCAGTTCGGCGTCGCCCTGTCGTTGCACTCGCCGTTCAGCGATCGGCGCGCCCAACTGATGCCGGTCGAGCGAAAATACCCGCTCCCCACGGTCCTCGATGCGCTCCGCGCGTTCCGACGCCGCGTCACCTTCGAGTACGTGATGATCGACGGGTTCAACGACCGCTCGGAAGATGCCACGGCCCTGGCGACACTGGCCCCGGACCTGCACGCGCACGTCAACCTGCTCGCGTTGCATCCCGGCGGCGACGGGAACCTCCGCCCGTCGCCACCCGAACGGATCGAGACGTTCGCCGGCTGGTTGCGCGCCCGCGGTACCAACGCGACCGTCCGAAGGAGCCGTGGCCTCGATATCGACGCGGCCTGTGGGCAGCTACGGATAGCGGCCGAACTGGGCCGCGTCGCGCCCCAGCACGACGGTCACGTCGAGCAGTAGGCGGGCATCGGGATCGAGCACGATCCTGCCGAATCCCAACGCATCGCGCACCGGAATCGCGGCCGTCGTGTCCCCGCGCCGGACACGCAGCACCGTCGAGTCTTGCGGCTCCCCGGCGGCGGACCCGTACGACACGACGTCCAGCCCCTGACTCCGCAGGTAGTGGGTCGCGCGTCGCGCCAGCCCGTCGATCGCGGAGGCGTTGAGAACCTCGATCGCGAGCGGGATCACTTCGCCCGGCACCAGTGGTGGTGTCACCGACTTCGGGCGCGGGTTGACCCGCCACACCACCGCGGCCACCACCGCAACGACGATCAGCGTCGCGACCGACTTTACGCCAGTGTGCGCCAAAACTCGACCGTCTCCGGCTGGAGTCGTTTGCCGGCGTTGAGCAGGTAGGCGATCCGCTCGCGCGCAACCGCACGCAGCACGACGGGCATCTGGAAAGGCACCCGATCACACAGCGCCTGCCTCGCGCGGTCCTGGACACCGCGCCCCGGTTCGAGGTAGTCCGCCAGGTAGAGCATGCGTCCGACCTGATCCCAACCAGCGTACCCGACCGAGTGATATCGCACGGCGTCGAGCACGCCCCGGTCGGTCTCGCCCTCCCGCGCGGCGCGCGCGGCCGCCGCCGGACCGTGCACCAACTTGGGGTGAGGTAACGCGGACCCCGCCCACTCGCGCAACGCGTGCAGGGGGGCATCCTTCAAGGCGTCGTGCAGATACGCCGCCCGCAGCCATCGGCGGCGTTCGGCGGCCGGGACAGCCATGTCCGATGCCCATCGTTCGAGCAGCGCCGCGACCCGTTCGATATGGGCGCGTCGCGCCGGCGACACGTGCGCCCATACCGGCAGACCCGCGCACGACTCAGGAATCGACGATGATGTCACCGGACAGCCCCGCGCCGAGGGGTACGTTGTCGATGAGTCGCGTGCCCCCGACACGCGCCGCCACCGCGAGCAACGTCTCGGGTTCGGCCTCGCCGGTGGGCGCGAGTGTATCGGGATGCACCGCTTCGACGTACTCGACCTCGACACCCGGTTCGGCGTCGAGCACGGCGCGCACCCGCGCGAGCACGCCGGCCGCTGAGCGCGTCCCGGCGGCGAACGCCTCGTGGCCGGCCTGCAATGCCCGGGGGATGGCCGAGGCGGCCGCGCGTTCACGCGGATCCAGCCGCACGTTGCGCGAACTGAGCGCCAGGCCGTCGTGCTCGCGCACGGTCGGCGCGACGTCAATCGCGATCCGGCAATGCAGATCGAGAATCATTCGCCGGAGGATCACGGCCTGCTGGGCGTCCTTCCTTCCGAACACGGCGACGTCGGGCTCGACGATATGAAACAGTTTGAGCACGACGAGCAGCACGCCGGCGAAGTGGCCGGGCCGTCGCGGGCCGCAGAGGTGATCCGCCAGACTTCCCGGGTCCAGCGTGATGGCGGCGGGCACGGGGTATATCTCGGCGGCGGACGGCAGGAACAGCAGGTCGGCGCCGCGCGTGGTCGCGGCCGCGCGGTCCCGGTCCAGGTCCCGCGGATACGTCGCGAGGTCTTCCGTCGGACCGAATTGAGTTGGATTGACGAACACGCTGATCACGACGCACGCCGCGCGTTCGCGCGCGCGATCGATCAGCCGGAGATGCCCCTCATGCAGAAACCCCATCGTCGGGACCAGCGCGACCGACTCCCCGGCGTCGCGCCGCGCGTCGCGCCAGGCCCGCACAGCCGAGATCGTGTCGAGTTCAATCACTCGGCGAAACTGTGATCGGCGTCCGGGTACTCGCCGTCGCGCACTTCCTGGCTGAACGTCGCGATCGCCTGGCGCGCCGCCTCGCCGAGTTGACCGTACCGCTTCAGGAACCTCGGATTGAACGACTCGTTGAGACCGAGCATGTCGGGCAGCACCAGCACCTGGCCGTTGCAGTGCGGCCCCGATCCGATCCCGATCGTCGGCGGCGCAATGGCTTCGGTGACGAGGGCCGCGAGCGGCGTCGGCACGAGTTCGAGCACGAGCGCGAACACGCCGGCTTCGGCCAGTGTCCGCGCATCCTGGATCACCCGCTCCGCCTGCCCGGCGCCCCGTCCCTGCACCCGGGCGCCGCCCATCGCGTGGACCGACTGCGGTGTGAACCCCAGATGCCCCATCACCGGGATGCCGATGTCGACCAGCGCCCGAACCGTCGGCGCGATCGCGGCGCCGCCTTCGAGCTTGATCCCCTGCGCGCCCGTCTCCTGCATCACGCGCCCGGCATTGCGTTTCGCGTCCTCGACCGAGACCTGATAGCTCATAAACGGCATATCGATGACGAGCATCGCGCGTCGCACGCCGGCCCGCGCCGCGCGACCATGATAGATCATCTGGTCGAGCGTGGCGTTGAGCGTGGACGGCTGGCCGCAGAGCACCGTGTTCACCGAGTCACCCACCAGCACGATATCGACTCCGGCCCCATCGACCAGCGCGCCGAACAGCGCGTCGTAGGCGGTGAGCGCCACGATCCGGTCACCCCGGACTTTCATCTGGGCCAGGGTGTGCACCGTGACCAGCTTCATGTCAGACGGCATGGGCAAGCAGCTCCTGGAGTTCGCGTTGCCAGAACGTCCGATTGGGCAACTCCGGGTGCGGGACAACGAGGTCGGGTTCGTCGACTCGCCGCGAGCCGAAGCGGACGATATCGAGGTCGAGGGACCGCGCGCCCCATCGCTCGCCGCGCACACGACCGGCCGCGCGCTCGATCGCATGGCACGCCGCGAGCAGCCGCCGCGGGGTGAGCCCGGTCCGCAGCAGGGCCATCTGATTCAGATACGGAGCCTGGCCGGCGGGCCCGATCGGTTCCGTCTCCTCGATGGCGCTCGCGGCAACCAGCGTCGTCCGCTCGAGCCCCGCCAGCGCCTCGCGCGCGCGCGCGAAGTGGGCCGGGCGATCGCCCACGTTGGATCCGAGCGCGACGAACGCCCATTCCATCGTCGTCATCCCGCGCGTTCGATCACGACCTCAACGTAATCCAACGGACCGGGGATCGGCGCGTGCGGCTTGCGCGCCGCCACGCGCACGCGCCGGATCGGTTCCCGCGCCAGCGTGCGCGCGGCGATCTTCTCGCAGAGGGCTTCCAGCAGCTTGTGCGGACTCGTCCCGACGACGTCCGCCACCAGTTCGTACAGGTCCCGATAGTCGACGAGCTGGTGGGGCGAATCCGATTCGCCCACCTGACGCAGCGAGAGCCACACCGTGAGGTCCAGCTCGAGCGGCTGCGGGACGTGTTCCTCGTGCGGCAGCAGCCCGACCAGCGTGTGGAACCGCATGCCCTTGAGCGAAATGCTGTCGAGCGACAGCGCCGGGAGATCGGGCGCCGGCATCATCACACCGGCGCCGGGCGAAGCGCCCCGCGCAGACTCCGCATCAATTCGGCGGCGGCCGGGAGCCCCTCGGCGAGCCGGCGGACGAGCGCGCTGCCGACGACGACCCCGTCGGCAAAGTCGGCGATCGCGCGGGCCTGGTCGGCGGTCTCGATGCCGAATCCGACGACAATGGGCAGATCGGTCTCCGACCGCAGCTCACGCACCGCCCGCGGCAACGCCTCGCCGATCGTCGTGCTGGTCCCGGTCACCCCCAGTCGGGCTATCACGTACAGGAACCCCTGGGCGGCGGCCGCGATGGTCGCCCGCCGCGCCGGCGCCGTCGTGGGCGCGACGAGTTGTATGACATCGAGGTCGCTCCGCCGCAGCACGCGCTCGATCCCGGGATCGGCACCCCAGGGAAGGTCGGTCAGCAGTACACCCGATACGCCGGCCGACGCGGCGGCATCCACAAATCGTGGCAGGCCAAACTGGAGGATCGGGTTGAGGTACGTAAAGGCGATCAGCGGAACCGACAGGTTGGCCCGGTCCACTGCCTCCAACATCCGCGCCACGGTCATGCCACCCTGGAGCGCGGCGTGCGTCGAACGCTGGATCGTGGGTCCATCGGCGAGCGGATCGCTGAACGGGATCCCGACCTCAATGAGATCCGCCCCCTCGGCTTCCAGCATTCGGAGCAGGTCCGCCGTGCCCTCGGTGCTTGGGTACCCAGCCGTGATGTAGGGGATGAGCGCCGCCCGTCGTTCCTCCCGCACGATGTTCCAGCGCGCGGCAATCGGACGTTCAGACAAAGTAGTCGCCCGGCGTGATACCCCACCGCTCCGGGTCGGTCACCTTGATGATGGATCGCGTGAAGTTGCCGTCGGGACCGACGGCCGACAGATCCGCCAACGGACCGGGATCGAGCCGCTGACCGGTTTCCGAGAGCACCACCCGCACGACCGGGCGGTGGATTTGCGTCAGATCCGAGTTGGCCGCGTGCACTACCGCCAACTCATAGGTGTCGAGCACGACGCACGTCCCCACCGGATAGATGCCGACGAGATTGATCAGCGCCTTCACGAGCACGGGATCGTACCCACGGCGCGGGTTCTCCCACATCTCCCGCAGAACCTCGTCGGGCTGGAGCGGGACCGTCTGGTACGACCGACGCGACGTGGCCGCATCGAATCCGTCGGCCACCGCCACGATCTTCGAGTACACCGAGAGTACCCGCGGCCGGATCGACTTGGGATAGCCGGTGAGATCGGTTTTCATGTGGTGCTCGTGCGCCACGATCATGCCGCGATAGGGGATGTCCCCGTATCCGCGCAGCCCGAACAGCGTCAACACGCCCAGCCACGGATGCGCCTGCATGATGCGCCACTCCTCTTCATCGAGGGCACCCTGCTTGCTGAGCACCTCGATCGGCACTCGGCTCTTCCCCGCATCGTGGAACAGGGCCGCGAGCCCGAGATCGTAGAGTTGGAGCCGCGTGAGCCCCAGGCGCTTCCCGATGGCCACGGAGAAAATGCACACGTTGACCGAGTGGGTAAACGTGTATTCGTCATAATCACGAATCGTCGTGAGCCCGACCAGCGAGACTTCATTGTTGAGCACCTGATCGACGATGCCCTGCACCGCGCGCTTGACCTTCTTCACGCTGGCGCTGCGGCCCATGCGCACGCTATTGATGACTTCCTTGGTGACCGCCACCGACCGCTCGTACGTACGTTTCGCCACCTCTTTGCGACGCGCATCGTCATCGAGGTCTTCTTCCGAGTCGGATGGCGGCTCCACCCCGATGTGGGTGACGCCGCCCGCAAGCATCTTCTGGTGCAATTCGGTGAGCTTGGATGGGGTCAACTCGGTGCTACCGGACGCGAGCAACAACGAAACGAACACCTGCCACTCGTTTCGCTGCACGTCGCTGTCCACGTTCATCGCGCCGACGCCGCACTGCGACAGCGTACTCAGGACGTGCCCGAACGACGCATAGTTGTCCAGGTTCAAGCGGAGGCGGGTCTCATTGACGAAGATGAACTCGCCGGAGATGCGCACCTCGAGCTGATCCTCGATCTTCATGAGCGCGGAGGCCGAGCTGTGCAGGTCGTCCAGCGCGCGCTGCACCTGGTCGTTCTCCACCGGATAGAGCTTGAGGCTCCGCAAGGCCGCGTAGAGATGGAGCAGGAAATCACGCCCGCCCTGCCGCAGCAACCCGTCCGTGCTCTGCAGCCCTTCGGTCATCGAGTGCCGGTCACTCGGCGTTTCGCGCATCCGCCTATTTCCCCTCTCGCAGCGCCTTGTTGATCGCGTTGCGCACCAGGGCGTCCTTATCGTTCTTGGCCTGCTCCAGCAGTTCGCGAGCCTCGGGCGTACCGAGCTTGCCGAGCGCCATGGCAACACAGGCCCGGGTCTCGGCATCCTCCTTCTTCTTCATGAACCCACCGCCGCCAAGCAGTGGCTTGAGGTGGCGGATGGCTCCCGGGGGCGCGAGTAACCCGTACGCCTCGAAGTACACCATCTTCTCGGTGAGATCGGCACCTTTGAGGTCCTTCCCGACCACCAGCGCCTCGATCTTGGGAAACGCCGCGCGATGCCCACGCCCCCCCAGCACGCGGACCGCGGCGACGCGGACGTCCCGATGCTCGTCCCCGATGCCGCGCTCGAGTTGCTGCATCGCGCCGGGTGATCCGATCCCCGCAAGTGCCTCGACCGTCGCGACCTTGAGGGCCGCGGACACGTCGCGGATCAGCAGGCTGCCCAGGGCCGGCACGACCGACGGGGCCTTGAGCTTGGCGGCCAGTCGCACCGTCTCCAGCGCGACGTCCTCATCGTCCGATCCCATCGCCTTCGCCAACTCATCGGGATACTGGCCGGCCATCCGTTGGACCGCGAGATGCAGCAGATCTTTCACGCGCGCGTTCGATAGCTTCGGGAGCCACGTCAGAATGGTCTCCAGCGCCTCGCCGCGGAGCTCACCGAACAGGTCGGTCAACTCCTCTTCGGTCGGGTGCACCACCGCTTCGTCGAGCGACTGCAGCAGCTGCGACACCGCGTCCGACTGGGACAAGCGTTCTGGCAGGATCTCCAGCTGCTGCCGTTGATCGGGCCCGAGCTCGCGGGCGCGCTCCATCAGCGACTTGAGTTCCCGAAGCACGAACGCCACCGAGCGGAAATCGCCGACGCCCAGCAGGTACGGCAGGAAGTTCTCGATGATCGACACGATCTCGTTCCGAACCGTCGCGAACGTCTGCAGTTCAAACAGGTCGAACAGAATCGCCAGGATGTTGCCGCGGAGGTCCTGCTGGTACTCGCGTTCGATCTCCGACTTGAGGTACGCGATGTCCTTGTCGTCGAGGAAGTAGAGCGTCGAGTCAAAATCGTCGACGTTGACCAGCCCCGTTGACTGCTCCGGTTCCGGTTCCTGCTCGATCTGCTCGCGCGGCGGTCGCTGCTCCGGTTTCTCCGCTTCCTCCTCGGCCTTTGCCAACGGGGCCGCATCATCGGCGGAGAACTCGACGAACTGGTATTTGACCAGTTGGAGATCCTGCTCCCAGAGCAGCGTCAGCAGGTCATCGTCCGCATCGGGCGGCAAGGTGCGCGCCTTCTGCAACACGCCGAGAAGGGCCGGGATGTCCGACTCCTCGCAACCCGGCAACAGCGTGAGCGTGCGCACTCCATCCTTGAACAGGAGCCAGGCAAGGCTCTCGGCGCGCGGCTGCGAAAGGACGACCTGCCCTTCCCACTTGAGGTCGTTTTCCACGACGTGGAGCACCAGTTCTGACGTCTCCTCCCACACCGGGCCAAACGCCGTGGTGAGGTTCTGGATGGCCGACTGATACACCGGGTTATTGGGCATATAGAGCTGCGTGGCTCGCAGGCCCTTGAGCAGCGTCTGCAGCATCGCCTCGACGGCGGCGGTATTGACGGTGGGATCGGTGGCGGACGGGTCGGTCATGCCGGCTGGTTCACCAGGTTGGCCACATGCGCGACGTCCTTGTCGCCGCGACCGCTCACATTGATGAGGACGATCTCGTCGGGTCCAGCGGCGTCGCGGTCCAGCACCCACGCCACGGCGTGGGCGGTCTCGAGGGCCGGCATGATACCCTCCAGACGGCTCAGCGTCTCGAACGCCCGCAGCGCCTGGTCGTCCGTGACCGACACGTAATGGGCCCGGCCCGCGTCCCGCAAATAGGCGTGCTCGGGCCCGACCCCGGGATAATCGAGCCCCGCGGACACCGAATGCGCCGGCGCCACCTGGCCATCGTCGTCCTGTAGCAGGTAACTCATCGTCCCGTGTAGTACTCCCGGTCGTCCGGCCGTGAGGGACGCCGCGTGCCGCCCCGATGCAATACTCTCACCCCCCGCCTCGACCCCGACAAGGCGAACCGCCGGGTCGTCGAGGAACCCGGCAAACACACCCATGGCATTCGAGCCTCCGCCGACGCACGCCACGACGATATCAGGCAGTCGTTCCGCCACCTCGAGCACCTGTCGGCGCGCCTCGCGCCCGATCACCGCCTGCAGGTCGCGCACGATGCGCGGAAACGGGTCCGGCCCCACAACCGACCCGATGACATAGTGTGTCGTGTCGACATTGGTCACCCAATCGCGCAGGGCCTCGTTGGTCGCGTCCTTCAATGTCCGGGTGCCTGAATGTACCGGGATGACCTCCGCTCCGAGTAGCTCCATGCGGTAGACGTTGAGTCGCTGGCGCTCCATATCCTCCGCGCCCATGTACACCACACACGCGAGCCCGTAGCGCGCGCACGCGGTCGCCGTGGCCACGCCGTGCTGTCCCGCGCCGGTTTCGGCGATGATCCGTCCCTTGCCCATCCGGCGCGCCAACAGCACCTGACCGATCGTATTGTTGATCTTATGGGCGCCCGTGTGGCACAAGTCTTCGCGTTTCAGGAGGACGCGGCATCCGGCGGTGTCGGACAAGCGGGGAGCGTCGCTCAGCGGCGTCGGTCGCCCGACGAATGTGCGCGCCAGGTGGTCCAGATCGGCCTGGAACGCCGGATCGGCGCACGCCGCGTCGTAGGTCTCCGCCAACTCATCGAGGGCGGCGACCAGCGTCTCGGGAACGTAGCGGCCGCCGTAGCGGCCGAAACGTCCGGCGTTCAATCCGGGACTCGGCGCGATCAAGACGTTCCTCCAGACGCCGCACGCGGTGCACGGTCTCGGTGCACACCCGTCAACGCGCGAGTGGCCGCCACCGGGTTCGTCGCGCGGGCGAGTACGGTGCCCACCAGAATAGCATCTGCACCCCACGCCGCAAGACAAACCACGTCATCCCGGGTGGACACCCCACTCTCCGCCACGGCCACGCGATCGGACGGAATCGTGCGCAGCACCGGTTCGCTGCTTGCGAGGTTCACCTCGAAGGTGTCGAGGTCCCGCGCGTTCACGCCGATCGACTCGACGTCCAGTCGCAGCGCGACCTCCAGCTCCCGCAATCCATGCACTTCCACCAGGCATCCCATGCCCAGCTCCCGCGCCAGCGAAGCGAGGTCGGCGAGGCGATCGGCATCGAGCGCCCGAACGATGAGCAGGATCGCGCTGGCACCGATCGCCCGGGACTCGTACACCTGCACCGGATCGACGATGAAGTCTTTGCGGAGCACCGGCACCGCGGTGGCGCTCCGCACCGCCACGAGATCGCCGACCGAGCCGCCAAAATGCGCGGCGTCCGTCAGCACCGAGATCGCCGCGGCGCCGCCCGCCACGTAGTTGGCGGCGTGCACCGCCGGATCGATATTCGGCGCAATGGCGCCAGCCGACGGCGAGCGACGTTTCACCTCGGCGATCACGGAGACATGCTCCCCGCCGAACGCCGCCGTCCAGGGTGGCGAGATTTCGGCCTGCTCCGCCTGCCGGCGGATGTCACCCAATCGGGCGCGCAACTCGGTGACGCGGCCCTTGGTGGCCGTCAGAATGTCGTGCAGTGACGTGAACGGGGCCTTCTTGCGGTTCGGGGAGTTTTCGGGTATAGTCACTTCGGCCTATATTCGGTTCTCGACCCAGTTGGGGGCACCGCTATGCCGCTCACGCGCCGCCAGAAGCAAATACTCGATCACCTCGAAACGTACATCCGGACCAACGGTTACGCGCCATCGTTCGAGGAAATCGCCGAGCAGTTCTCCTTCAGTTCCCTTGCCACCGTCCACGAGCACCTGACCAACCTGGAGCGGAAGGGCTACATCCACCGGACCCACAACGAGAGCCGGGCCATCGAGATGGTGCCAATCCCCGGCCAGGCAGGTGCCACCGAGATCCCGTTGCTGGGGCAGGTGGCGGCAGGCGAACCGATCGAAGCGGTGGCCGAGGCGGAGACGATTGCCGTCCCCAACGACCTCCTCCCTCGTCGCGGGTCAAGTTATTGCCTGCGCGTGCGCGGCGATTCGATGATCGATGAGCACATCGAAGACGGCGATTTCGTCGTGGTCCACAACCGCAACACCGCCGATCAGGGCGAAATGGTGATCGCCCTCGTTCAAGGAACATCCGCCACCGTCAAGCGGCTGTACCGAGAAGCGGGCGGCTGGATCCGTCTCCAACCGGCCAATGACCGAGTCCAACCCATTCGGGTCCATGAAGACGACCTCCTGGTACAGGGCGTCGTGGTTGGCGTCATCCGGAAGTACTAGCCGGCCCGCCCGCTGCTCGAACCAGCGCATCCAGCGCCCGGGCCGCACTGCCGTCGTCGAGGGCAACGCTGGCCTGCCGCAACCCCTCCGGGTACGAATCGGCCAAGCCCGCTACATAGATCGCCGCTCCCGCGTTCAGGACGACCACGGCCTTCGCGTCCGGATCGGCATCGGGCTCCCGCAGCAGCGCGGAGAGCCGGGAGGCGTTCGCTCCCGGTTCCCCCCCGGCGAGCAGGCGAAGGTCGGCGATTGAATGTCCGAACTCCTCCGGGTCAATGGACCAGGTGGTGATCTCGTGCCCCCGGATTTCCCACACGTCCGTCCGGCCCACGGGCGACACCTCGTCCATTCCCGCCGTCCCATGGACGACCATGGCGTGTTCGGTGCCGAGACGGGCGAGCGCGGTGGCGACGATCGGCGCACGGTCGGGGTCGGCAACCCCAATCACCTGTCGTCGAACGCCGGCCGGGTTGGCCAGCGGACCGATCAGGTTCATGACCGTGGGGACGCCCAACTCGCCCCGGACCGGGCCAACGAACTTCATGGCGGGATGAAATGCGGGCGCAAACAGGAACGCCATGCCAGCCCGTGCAATCATCGCCGCCGCCGCACCAGCCTCCACGACGACCTCGATACCAAGCGCCTCGAGCACGTCCGCCGATCCGCAACGTGATGTGTACGATCGGTTGCCGTGTTTCGCGACGCGGGCGCCCGCCCCGACGGCCACGAACGCGGCCGCGGTCGACACGTTAAAGGTCGAGACGACACCGCCCCCCGTCCCGCACGTATCGATTACCGGACCGGCCATTGCCGGCAGTTCCACCCGACGCATGACCCGCCGAAGCGCACGGACCGCGCCCGCCAGTTCCTCGCCGGACTCGCCCTGCACCCTGAGACCCATCAGCAGCCCCGCCGATTGTGCCGCGGTGGCCTCCCCCGTCATCAGGACCCCGACGGCCTGCTCCACGAGTGCCTCTCCCAGCCGTTCTCCGGCGGCGAGACGTTGGAGCGCCAGGATGAGTGGAGCGGTTTGAGGGGACGGCGGGGGCATGGTCGCGTATCCTACGGACCATCGACGAGGTTGTCAAACTGACGCAACCCCTTGTCTCACTTGCGACTACGTGGTCGTTGTGTATCTTCACCGCGCATGGCGGAGCACCCTTGGTACGCTGTTTTGCAGTACTGCGGCCGCGACTTCGCCGGCTGGCAGTCGCAGCCCGCCGCGCGCACGGTGCAGGGCGATCTCGAACAGACCCTCAGCCGACTCGAAGGACAACGCGTGATGACCCATGCCGCGGGTCGCACGGACGCGGGAGTGCACGCACTCGGCCAGGTGATCTCGTTCTCGACCCGTCGCGCCTGGGAGGGCCCGGATTTGCGGCGGGCCCTTAACGCCCTCCTGCCCGACGACATTTGGATCGAACGGGTGTCCGCGGCACCGGCGGGATTCCACGCCCGCAAGAGCGCCATGGCCCGCGTGTATCGCTACGTGGTTGGGTGCGACGACGGCTCGCGATCACCGTTTCGGCATCCGTTCGAATGGGCGCTCGGCAGGCCACTGGACCCCTCGGCCCTCGCACACGTTGCAGGCCTGCTGACCGGGGAACACGATTTCCGGGCCCTCTCGACGGTTGGGCAGACCAAGCCCCATTATCGCTGCCGCGTGGTGCAGGCAAACTGGCAGGCGCGCGCGGACGGCGAAGGATTTATTTTTACCATCGAGGCGGATCGGTTTCTGCACCGGATGGTTCGTTTTCTGGTCGGACTCAGCATCGATGTTGCACTCGGCCGCCGCGGCCACGACGACGTTACCCGGCTCTTGACGGCCCACACGAACGCCGACGCGAGCCCGCCGGCACCGCCGGAGGGCCTGTATCTGGTCGCCGTTCGATACCCTCAGTTGGAGGAGGACCACGCGCAATGAAATTCTTCCTGGATACCGCGGAGCTGAGCGAGATTCGCTGGGCCTCACAAGCCGGCCTGATCGACGGCGTCACCACCAATCCCAGTTTGCTGTCGAAGGTTGCGGGGGACCTCGATCCGCGAGATGTCCTGAAGGAGATCTGTTCGCTCGTGGAGGGGCCCATCAGCGCCGAGGTCATCACGATCCAGCCGGACGAGATGTACACCGAGGGCAAGGCGCTCGCCAGGATCGCGGACAACATCGTGGTAAAGATCCCGATGATCGAAGACGGGTTGACCGCGATCCGCCGGCTCAGCGCCGAAGGGATCCCGGTCAACGTCACGTTGTGCTTCTCCGCCGCGCAGTGTCTGGTGGCCGCCAAGGCCGGCGCGGCGTACGTCTCGCCGTTCCTGGGGCGGCTCGACGATGTGGGCCAGGAGGGCATGGAGGTCGTCAGCGAGACGCGGGTGATCTTCGACAACTACGATATCGAGACGGAGATCCTCGCCGCGTCGATTCGACATCCGCGCCACATCACCGAAGCCGCGATGCTCGGCGCCGATGTGGCGACCATGCCGACCAGCGTACTCAAGAAGCTGCTGCTGCATCCCCTCACGGACCGGGGGTTGGATCAATTCCTGAACGATTGGAGCAAGATCGCGCATCGGCCCAAGGTCGAGGTGTGACCGCGGGCCTTGCGCTGACGATGATGGTGGCGGCGTGTGGCGCCGCAGCCCGCGACGCCGCGCCGCTCGAGCACGCCGCGGCGGTCCAACAGACCCAGAGCGTCACCGCATCGCGCAAGTCGGCGATCGTGACCGCCGCCCAACGCGTGGCGCCGTCGGTCGTGAGCGTCAATGTGGTCCGCCGCGAGCGTCAGCGCGCCGGCGACCCGTTCAGTCTCTTCTTCGTGCCGCGTGGATACGAGCGGACCGTCCAAGGGCTCGGCTCCGGCTTCGTGGTCACGCCGGACGGCCTCATCATCACCAATCAGCACGTCGTTGAAGGCGCCGAACAGATCGTCGTGACCACCAGCGACGGCTCCGACTACCCCGCCGAACTGCTGGGCGAGGATCCCGTGACCGACGTTGCCGCCCTGCGCATTCAGGCCGACGGGCTCCACCCCGCCCCGTTAGGGAGCAGTACGGACTTGCTGATCGGCGAGTGGGTCGTCGCCATCGGCAACCCGTACGGCTATCTCCTCGGCAATACCGAGCCGACCGTCACCGCCGGAGTCGTGAGCGGCATCGGGCGCAACCTGCTTCCGTCCCCTGATCAGCCCGGGATCTATGTTGGCATGATTCAGACCGATGCGCCGATCAACCCCGGCAACAGCGGCGGCCCGCTGGTGAACGCGGATGGCGAGGTCATCGGGGTCAACAGCAGCATCTTCTCGAGTTCGGGTGGATCGGTCGGAATCGGCTTCGCCATCCCGATCGAGCGAGCGTTGCGCGTCGCGCACCAGTTAGCGGATTCGCACGCGGTGCGACGCGCGTGGGTCGGCTTGGCCGTGACCGGCGCCGAGGGAATGCGCCAGTGGAAGGAGCGGGGTGGACTCGCGGTGATCGGCGTCACGCCGGGGAGCCCGGCGGAATCGGCGGGATTGTCGGCCGGTGACGTGCTCGTGCGCGCGGGCACGCGGCCGCTGCGCACGTTCCTCGATTGGGAAGCGGTCAAGCTCGACGCATCACCGGGCGATACGGTCGCGCTCGAAGTCAAGGGTTCGCGCGGCAACCGCGTCGTACGGTTGGCGGTCGAGAACCTGCCCACCGAGCGTGCCGAGAAGATCGATGTCATGGGGGGGATCCGGCTGATCTCGGTCACGCCGGCGGTCCGCCAGGAGCGCGGCATCCAAAGCGAGAAGGGTGCGTTGGTCTACGAGTTGAGTGAGCGTACCCAGCGGATCACGGGGCTTCGACCCGGGGACGTCATTCGCCAGATCAACCGGAGCGTCATCGAGGCCGCGGACGACGTCGATCCCGCGTTCGAGACGGCGCGTGGGCGCGGGGTGCGCGTCTTCGTCGAACGCGGAGGTCGTATCAGCTACGTCGAGTTCTACATTCGATGAACGCGCGCGATCGCTACGAATCCCCGCTGGCGACGCGCTATGCGTCGCCGACCATGCAACGGTTGTGGGGCGGCGCGCATCGCGCCGGCCTGTGGCGCCGCCTGTGGCTCGCGCTCGCGGAAGAGGAACGCCGGCTCGGCGTCGACATTCCGGAGCAGGCGATCGCCGACATGCGCGCGCATCTCGACGACGCCGACCTGGCCGCGGTGCGCGACTACGAACACACCCTCCGTCACGATGTGATGGCGCACATCCATCATTTCGGCGATCAGGCGCCGGCCGCGCGCCCCTACCTGCACCTGGGCGCTACGAGTTGTTTCGTCACGGACAACGCCGACCTGATCGTGCTGCGCGAGGCGTTGCGCTTGATGCTGGGGCGGTTGATCGCCCTGCTTCGCGCACTGCGTGACCACGCGCTCGCGTTTCGCCGGCTCCCCACGGTGGCCTACACTCATTTCCAGCCTGCGCAGCTCACGACGGTGGGCAAACGCGCCGCGCTGTGGTTGCAGGATTTCGCGATCGATGCGGCGTCGCTGGCGAACGTGATCGAGACGCTGCCGTTCCGCGGCTGCAAGGGGACGACCGGCACGCAGGCGAGCTTTCTCGACCTTCTCGATGGAAACGAAGACGCGGTGCGTGAACTCGATGCCCGCGTGGCGGCGGCGTTCGGCTTCGCGTCGACCATCCCGGTCTCGGGCCAGACATACACGCGCAAGATCGACGCGCGGATCATGGACGGCTGGAGCGGCATCGCCCAGTCCTGCGCCAAGTTCGGGAATGACCTCCGGCTGCTGCAGCACGAGGGTGAGGTGCTCGAACCGGCGGAGTCCGCGCAGGTGGGGTCGAGCGCCATGCCCTATAAGCGTAATCCCATGCGGGCCGAACGGCTCTGCGCCCTGGCGCGGTACGTCATCACGTTGCGGGAGAACTCGGCCCATACCGCGGCCACGCAATGGCTCGAGCGGACGCTCGACGACAGCGCGAACCGCCGCCTGGTGCTGCCGGACGCGGCCATGGCGGTGGACGCGCTGCTGATCCTCGCCACCAACGTTGCCGCCGGCCTGGAAGTGCGGGAGACGTTGATCGGTCACCACGTGGCGCAAGCCATGCCGTTCATGGCGACGGAGCGCTGGCTCATGCTGGGTGTCGTCGCGGGCGGAGACCGCCAGGCGCTGCACGAGGTGATGCGCCGGCACAGCTGGGCCGCCAAGGACGCCGTGGACGGCGGCGCGGCCAATGATCTGCTCGATCGCCTCGCGGCCGATCCCGCCTTCGCGGCGGTCGACGTCCGCGCGCTACGCGCCGAGCTGGATCCAGATCGCTACGTCGGCCGTGCCCCCAATCAGGTGGTCGAATACATCGAACACCACCTCGATCCGCTGCTCGAGCGCCTGACACCTTTCCAGACCACCGACACCACAGGGGTGACCGTCTGACTGATAGCCCAATGGTCGCCAGCGACCTCCCGCTGCCACTCGTGCGCCGTGGTAAAGTCCGCGAGATGTACGCCGTCGACGACGACACGCTGCTGCTCGTCGCCTCGGACCGGGTGAGCGCGTTCGACATCGTGCTGCCCAATCCGATTCCGAAAAAGGGCGCGGTCCTGACGCAGATCAGCGCCTACTGGTTCCGCGAACTCGCGGCCGTCGTCCCCAACCACTGTCTCGCGGCCGACGCCGACACGATCGTGGCGCGCGTGCCCGAGCTGGTGGCGCATCGTGACGCGCTGGTGGGTCGAGCGATGCTGTGTCGGCGCACCGAACCGCTGCCGGTCGAATGTGTGGTGCGGGGTTACCTCGCGGGCTCGGCCTGGGGGGAGTATCGCGAGCACGGCACCCTGGCCGGGGAACCGCTGCCGACCGGCCTCAGGGAGAGCAGCCGACTGGACCGGCCGATCTTCTCCCCGGCCACCAAGGCGGAGTCAGGTCACGACGAGAACATCACCTTCGCACAGATGACCGAGATCGTCGGCCCCGACACCGCGACGCGACTGCGCGACACGAGTGTCGCGCTCTACGAGGCCGGGCGGGATCGCGCGGCCGGACACGGCATCATCATCGCCGACACGAAGTTCGAGTTCGGGCGCCTGGCCGACGGCGCGCTGCTGCTGATCGATGAGCTGCTGACGCCGGATTCCTCCCGGTTCTGGCCCGCGGACCGGTACGAGCCGGGCCGCGGCCAAGCGAGCTTCGACAAACAGCCCCTGCGCGACTACCTCGCCGGGCAGAAGCGGAGCGGCGCGTGGGACGGTGGATGGGACGTTCCCGCATTACCCGACGAGATCGTGCGTGCCACCAGCATTCGCTATCAGGACGCGTTCCTGCGCATCACCGGTGCCCCGCTGCCCGAGGGCGGGTGAAGGTCGCGCCGGAAGGCATCCCGTTTATCGCGATCGGGCTGGCCATGCTGTTCGCGCTGGTGGCCGTGGCGCAGGTGGCGGGCGGTGGATGGTGGTACGCCGCGCCGGCGGCCTGGACGCCGGTAGCAGTCTGGGTACCGCTGTTCTTTCGCAACCCGGCACGCCGCGGACCGCGGGGCGACCGGTTGATCATCGCGCCGGCTGATGGCCTGGTGGTGAGTGTGGCGACGGTTGACGAGTCCGATTTCATCGGGGGACCCGCCGTGCGGGTCTCGGTGTTCATGAATGTGTTCAACGTGCATGTCAATCGGGCACCGGTCTCCGGCACCGCGGCATACCGGCAGTACCGGCCGGGAGCGTTCCTGAACGCGTCGCTCGACAAGGCGAGCGAACGGAACGAGCAGATGTCGCTCGGGATCGAAGCGGGGGGACGCCGCGTGCTGCTGCGCCAGATCGCGGGTCTCATCGCGCGACGCATCGTCACCGACCCGCGCCAGGGGGATCCGGTGAGGCAGGGGGAACGCGTGGGACTGATTCGGTTCGGCTCGCGTGTGGACACGTTCTTTCCCCCAACCGCCACCGCGCGCGTCACGGTGGGCGAGCGGACGCGTGCCGGGATGACGGTGATCGCGGAGTGGGCCGAATGACGCGCCGACGCGGGCGCGGCGTGCGGCAGGCCGTGGTGGTCGTTCCCAGCATCTTCACACTGGCGAACCTCTTCTTTGGCATCTGGTCGATCATCCTGGCATCAAGCGGCGAGTTCTATCGCGCGAGCTGGTACATCGTGATCGCGGGGATTCTGGATACGCTCGACGGCCGCGTCGCGCGCATGAGCCAGACCGGATCGCGGTTCGGCGCCGAGTTGGACTCGCTCGTCGACATCGTCAGCTTCGGCGTGGCGCCGGCCCTGCTGATCTACTACGTCATGTTCGCCTCGCAAGGCGGCTTCACCTGGGTGTTCTCCTACGCCTTCGTCGTCTGCGTGGCCCTCCGCCTGGCGCGATACAACGTCGGCGACGTGGGCCACGATCCGGCCGGGGAGTTTCAGGGGCTGCCGTCACCCGCCGCGGGCATGACCCTGGCGACCTACTTCCCGTTCACTCAGACCGAGTTCTACCAGGGACAGTTGACGGCCTTTCCCTGGTTGCAGCTTATCATCTTCCTGATCGTCGCGCTGAGCCTGGCGATGGTATCCGGCGTTCGGTACGCGCGACTCCCGGGGATCGGAGTCCGAACGACCCGCGGATGGATCGGGCTGATGGTGATACTCACGGTGATTGCCTTCGGCGTTTGGGAACGCGACATATTCTTCTTCCCGCTTGGTCTGGCGTACCTGACCTATGGGTTGGGACGGCAGGTGGTCGTAGGGTTCCTGGCGCACGGGGATGTCCCGACATACCCGCAAGGAGAGTAGATGGGACGGTATCTAATCGACGTCCGCGTGATGCCGAGAGAGCGGTTGCTCGATCCGCAGGGAAACGCGGTACATCATGCCCTGGCGGCACTGGGATTCGACGAGGTCGCGGAGGTGCGCATCGGGAAGTCGCTGTCGCTCGCGGTCGACGCGCCCGATGCCGCCAGTGCCGCGGAGCGCGCCAACGTCATGTGTGAACGCCTGCTCGCCAACCCGGTGACGGAGGACTACGTCGTCGTGGTGGAGGGCGAAGCGTGACCCGCGTGGCTGTCGTGCGGTTCCCCGGATCGAACTGCGATTTCGACGCGCTACGCGCCGCGCAACGCGCCGGCGCCGACGCGTACTTCGTTTGGCACCGGGACAACGACCTCGATCGTGCCGATGCGGTGATCCTCCCCGGTGGGTTTGCGTACGGCGACTACTTGCGGGCCGGCGCGATTGCGCGGTTCAGCCCGGTCATGGATGCGGTCGCGGCGCATGCCGAGGCGGGCGGGCCCGTGCTCGGGATTTGCAACGGGTTCCAGGTTCTGTGCGAGGCCGGTCTCCTGCCGGGGGCGCTGATGCGCAACGCGGGCCAACGGTTCGTGTCACGCCCGGTGGACGTGCGCATTGAAGGCGTCGAGACCCCCTTCACGGCATCCTACGAGAAAGGTGCTATTATTCGTGTTCCCATTGCCCACGGCGAGGGACGCTATGTGGCAACCGAGGCGGTCGTACGCGAACTCGAAGCCGACCGGCGCGTCATCTTGCGATACCTGGAGAACCCCAATGGGTCGATCGGGAACATCGCGGGAATCGTGAACCGTGGTGGGAATGTGGTGGGGATGATGCCGCACCCGGAACGCGCGGCGGACCCGCTGGTTGGAGCCTCCGCCGGCCACGGGGTCTTCGCCTCGATGATGACGAGTCTCGAACGCCTGAAGCAGGGCATCGCATGAGCAGGGAGATGTCTATCCTCAACCGAGCCGCGTGGCGGCGGGGCCTCCGATGACCGACAAGCCCAGTCGTAACGAAGAGGAATATTTCGCGCGCCAGCACGCCGAACAGCTCAAGGCCCGGCGCGCGGAGGCGGCCGCGGAAGCGGCACGGAAAGAGCGGGCGGCGCACCACATGAAGTGCCCTAAGTGCGGTGCCAACCTCCATGCGGAGGTATACCACACGATCCACGTGGACCGCTGCGAAGAGTGCCAAGGGCTCTGGTTCGACGCCGGTGAGGCGGAACTCCTCATCAAGGCAAACGAGGCGCATGGTGTCGGCGGCATCTTCCGATCGATCGTGCGGGGCGTCCGGGGGAAGACCGCGGAATGACCCGGTCCCGGGTCGAGCCGTTTCCCGGCGATCCGGCTGTCACCCCGGCGATGGTCTCAGAGCACGGCCTGACCCCAGTGGAGTTCGGCCTGATTCGCCGGATGCTCGGGCGCGATCCCACGTTCACCGAGCTTGGCATCTTCTCGGCACTGTGGAGCGAGCACTGCTCCTACAAACACTCGAAACCGATCCTCCGGCAGTTCCCCGTCGAAGGCACGCACGTCCTCCAGGGGCCCGGCGAGAACGCGGGCGTGCTGTCCCTCGGCGACGGGTGGGCGGTGGCCTTCAAGATCGAGTCGCACAATCACCCCTCCGCCGTCGAGCCGTACCAGGGCGCCGCGACCGGCGTGGGCGGCATTCTCCGCGACGTGTTCACGATGGGCGCGCGACCCGTCGCGCTGCTCAACAGCCTGCGTTTCGGCCGGCTGGACGAGCGCCGCAACCGGTATCTCTTGGGCGGCGTCGTGCGCGGCATCGGCGACTACGGCAATTGCATGGGCGTCCCGACGGTCGGTGGTGAAATCGCCTTTGCCCCGGCGTACAGCGGCAACCCGCTGGTCAATGCGATGTGCGTGGGGGTGCTGCGGGAGGAGCAGTTGATCCGAGCCACCGCGTCCGGCGAAGGGAATGTGCTCGTCGCCGTCGGCGCACGGACGGGACGGGACGGCATTCATGGCGCCTCGTTCGCCTCGGAGGAACTGACCGCGCAGAGTGAAGCGCGCCGACCGCAGGTGCAGGTTGGCGATCCCTTCACCGAAAAACTGCTGCTCGAAGCGAGTCTCGAGCTGATCGCGTCCGGGCACATCGTCGGCATTCAGGACATGGGCGCGGCGGGACTGACGTCATCGTCGGCGGAGATGGCGGTGCGTGGTGGGGTCGGCGTCGAGATCGACACCGCGCGGGTGCCGACGCGCGAGCCGGGCATGACGCCGTACGAGATCCTGCTCTCGGAGTCACAGGAGCGGATGCTTGTGGTGGTGCTGCAGGATCGGGTCGATGCGGTCGTCCGCATCGCCGCCACATGGGAACTCGAAGCGGTTCCGATCGGCCACGTGACCGGCGACGGGATGTACCGGGTGCGGCACGGGACGCGGGTGGTCGCCGAGATTCCCGGCGGGCCGCTGATCGACGACTGCCCGACCTACGCCCCGGAAGCGACCGAAGCGGCCGAGGCGGTCGTGCGCCGGGGCCTGCCCGCCCCGCGGGCCGCCGTGGCACCGTGCGAGGCGCTGCTCGCGCTGATCGGTACGCCCGACATCGCATCCAAGTGGTGGATCTACGAGCAGTACGATTCGACCGTCCAGGCGGGCACCGCCCTCGGGCCGGGCGGCGACGCCGCGGTGATCCTCGTGCCGGGTACCCATCGCGGCATCGCGGTCGCTACCGACTGCAATGCGCGGTTCGTGTTGTTGGATCCGTACGAAGGAGGGAAAGCCGCCGTGGCCGAGGCGGCCCGCAACGTCGCATGCACCGGCGCCCGACCGATCGGCATCACCAACTGTCTCAATTTCGGGAATCCGGAGCGGCCGGAAATCTTCTTCCAGTTCCGCGAAGCGTGTCGCGGGATCGGCGATGCGTGCCGGGCGTTCGAGACACCCGTGACCGGCGGCAACGTGTCCTTCTATAATGAAAGTCCGACCGGGGCCGTCGACCCAACGCCGGTCATCGGGATGGTCGGCCTGCTGCCCGATGTGTCGAAAGCGGTGCCGTCGGCGTTTCAAGCGGAAGGCGACCATGTGCTGTTGCTCGGGACCTCCGCGGGACACCTCGGCGGCTCGGCGTACTGGGCGTTGGTGCTGGATCACGTCGGCGGTGCACCCCCTCCCGTGGACCTACCGGCCGAACGACGACTGATCGATCTGCTCGTGTACCTGGCCGATGAACGCCTGCTGCGGAGTGCGCACGACCTGTCCGAGGGAGGGTTGGCGACCGCGCTTGTCGAGGCGGCGGTCGGCTCGGTCTACGGAGAGGATGGATTCGGCGCGACGCTGGACCTGCGCCCGGTAGGGCCGGAGCGGGCCGATGCGATCCTGTTCGGGGAGGACCACGGACGCGCGCTGATCAGCGTGGCGCCGGCTGCGCGCGACCGCGCCTACGCGCTCGCCGAGGCGGCCGGTGTGCGTGTGGTCGAGTTGGGCCGCGTGACGTCGGCGAGTGGTGACATCGCATTGACGTTGCCCGACACCACGTGCCGGTACACCGCCCGGGAACTGCGCGACACGTTCTTTGGCGCCCTGCCGGCGGCGATGCAGACCCCCGCCATGGGAGGATAGCGACGTGTGCGGCATTTTCGGTGTGTCGGGCGTCCCGGACGCGGCACAGCTCGCCTATCTCGGGCTGTACGCCCTTCAGCACCGCGGGCAGGAATCGTCCGGCATCGTCGCGATCGACGAGTCCGGTCGGGCGCATTCGCACCGCGGCATGGGGTTGGTGCATGAGGTGTTCGAACCGGAACGTTTGCGCCACTTGCCGGGCGACGTGGCGGTCGCCCACACGCGGTACTCGACGACCGGCAGTTCGGTCCTCGCGAACGCCCAACCGGGTCTGGTCGAATACCACGGCGGGCCGCTCGCGCTGGCGCATAACGGCAACCTGACCAATGCGCGGGAGATTCGCGACGATCTGGTGAAACAGGGCTCGATCTTCCAGTCGTCGTCGGACTCGGAAGTCCTGGTGCACCTGATCGCCCGCTCGGACGCGCGGGTGTTCGAGGACCAGGTGCGCGACGCGCTGGAGCGGGTGGAGGGCGCATACACGTTGATCCTCGCCGTCGGGCGCACGCTCCACGCGATCGTCGATCCACGGGGGTTCCGACCGCTGGTGATCGGGAAGCTCGGTGCCGGCCACATTCTCGCCTCCGAGACGTGCGCGCTCGATATCGTCGGGGCGACGCCGGTACGCGAACTCGAGCCGGGCGCATGGGTCAAGATCGAGGACGGGGAACTGCGCGAGGTCGCCACGCTCGCGGCCCAACCGGCACGTCGCTGCATCTTCGAACTCGTCTACTTTTCCCGTCCGGACAGCCGGGTGTTCCATCAATCCGTGGACGGCGTTCGCCGTGAACTCGGACGCCGGCTCGCACGAGAGCACCCCGCGCCCGGCGCCGACTGCGTGTTTTCCGTTCCGGATTCGGCCAACGCGATGGCGCTCGGTTTCGCCGAGGAAAGCGGACTCAAACTCGAGAACGGCCTCATTCGGAATCACTACGTCGGCCGCACGTTCATCCATCCGGGCCAGGCCACGCGGGTTGCCAAGGTGCGAATCAAGTTCAACCCGGTCCAGGAAGTCATCGCCGGGAAGAGTTGCGTCGTGGTTGATGATTCGTTGGTCCGTGGCACGACGTCGAAGGAGCTGGTCAGCATGCTGCGACAGGCCGGCGCACGGCAGGTGCATTTCCGGCTCGCGTCGCCTCCCATCACCGGTCCGTGCTACTACGGAATCGACACACCCACCCGGAGCGAACTCATCGCGTCGTCCCATTCCGTCGCGGAAATCGCCGCCCACCTGGGCGTCGATTCGCTCGGCTATCTCTCGCTGGACGGCCTCACCGACTCGGTGTCCAGCCACACCACCTACTGCGATGCGTGTTTTTCCGGGGCGTATCCGACCGGCCGTCCCGGTCCGGCGGGTGCGCATCACGACAGTAGCCCGCAACCCGCTGCCGCCACCTGACCACTATGGGCAACGTTTTCTTCTTCGGAGACGGCGCCGCCGAAGGCGCGGCGACGATGCGCAACGAACTCGGCGGCAAGGGCGCGAACCTGGCGGAGATGACCAACATCGGCATTCCGGTCCCGCCCGGGTTTACCATCGCGACGGCCGAATGCATGACGTATCTGGCACGCGGCGTCCTCAGCACCGACGTCCAGGACGCGGTGCGCGCGGCGATGGCCCGCCTGGAACGCTCGGCCGGCAAGACGTTCGGCGGGCGGGACGCGCCCCTGCTGGTCTCGGTGCGCTCCGGGGGTGCGGCATCGATGCCCGGCATGATGGACACGATCCTGAATCTCGGTCTGAACGACGAAACGGCCGAAGGACTCGCCGCCCGTTCCGGGAACCCCCAGTTCGCATTCGACTCGTACCGGCGGTTCATCCAGATGTACGCCGACGTGGTGTTCGGACTCAGGGCCAACCACGGGGCCCCCGATCCGTTCGTGGCCGCCGCGGACGCCCTGATGGCGAAACGGGGCGTGCAACAAGAGGTCGACCTCCCGGCCGACGACCTGCGACAACTGGCGGACCGCTTCAAGGCGATCGTCGAACGCGCGACCGGGGACCCGTTCCCGGACAACCCGTGGCAGCAACTGTGGGGCGCGATCGAAGCGGTGTTCCGTAGCTGGCGGAATCGCCGCGCGGTGGAGTATCGCCGGCTGCACCACATCCCCGACGATCTCGGCACGGCGGTGAGCGTGGTGGCGATGGTGTACGGCAACCTGGGATCGACCTCGGGCACCGGTGTCGCGTTCACCCGCAATCCGTCCACGGGTGAGCGCGCGCTGTACGGCGAGTTCCTCGCCAACGCGCAGGGCGAAGATGTCGTCGCGGGCACGCGCGACCCGGAACCGTTGAGCGCCATGGCCGCCCGGATGCCCGAGGCCTTCGCGCAACTGCAGCAAACGGCTGAACGCCTCGAACGGCACTTTCGCGACATGCAGGACATCGAGTTCACCGTGGAAAGCGGCACGTTGTACCTGCTGCAGACCCGGCGGGCCAAACGCACCGGCATGGCGGCGGTCCGCGTCGCGGTCGAGATGGTGCGCGAGGGGATGATCTCGAAAGCGGAAGCGATCCGCCGCGTCGACCCCGACCAACTCAACCAGCTGCTGCATCCCACCGTGGATCCCAACCAGCAGCTGACGGTGCTGGTGACCGGACTGCCGGCGTCACCCGGCGCCGCCACCGGCCACGCGGTGTTCGATGCCGATACGGCCGCCGAGCGCGGCGGCCGCGGCGAGCCGGTGATTCTCGTACGACGTGAGACCAGTCCGGACGACTTCCACGGCATGGCGGTCGCGCGCGCCATCCTGACGGCGCGCGGTGGGATGACGAGCCACGCTGCCGTCGTGGCGCGCGGGATGGGGAAATGCTGTGTCGCGGGCGCGAAGGAACTGGACGTCGACGAGGCCGGCCGCGCGTTCACGGTCGATGGTCATCGCGTCGCCGAAGGTGACTGGATCACGCTCGATGGTTCGACCGGCCACGTCATCCTCGGCAAGGTGCGGTTGGTCCATCCGACACCGGGCGTCGAGTTTACCGAACTGCTGGGTTGGGCGGACGAGGTGCGCATGCTGCGGGTCCGGACCAACGCGGATACGCCGCACGACGCGGCACGCGCCAGAGAGTTCGGGGCCGAGGGTATCGGCCTGTGCCGCACCGAACACATGTTTTTCGAAGGCGACCGGCTCACCGCGATGCGCGAAATGATCGTCGCGACCGACCTCGAAGGTCGGCGGCGCGCGCTGCTCAAGCTGTTGCCGTTTCAGCGCGACGATTTCGCCGGCATCTTCCGCGCCATGGACGGTCTCCCGGTCACGATCCGCCTGTTGGACCCGCCGCTGCACGAGTTCGTGCCGCACGAACACGCGGAAATCGATGAGATGGCCGACGCGCTCGGTGTGACGCGCGAGCGGCTCCGCCATACGGTCGACGTGCTCACCGAAACCAACCCGATGCTCGGCCACCGCGGCTGCCGGCTGGGCCTCACGTTCCCCGAGATCACCGAAATGCAGGCCCAAGCGATTTTCGAGGCCGCCTGCGAAGTCGCCGCGGAAGGGATCGGCGTCGTGCCCGAGGTGATGGTGCCGCTGGTGGGCGACGTCGAGGAGCTCCGCCGGCAGACGGACCTCGTCCGCAGCACCGCGGAGCGCGTGTTCACGGAACGCAAGCGGCGGGTCGAGTTTCTCCTGGGAACGATGATCGAACTGCCACGCGCCGCGGTCACCGCCGACAAGATCGCAACCGTTGCGGAGTTCTTCTCGTTCGGCACCAACGACCTCACCCAAACCACGTTCGGCCTGTCACGCGATGACGCCGGCCGGTTCTTGCCGTACTATGTGGAGTCGGGGATCCTCCCGGCCGATCCATTCCAGACGCTTGATCAGCCGGGCGTGGGCCGCCTGATGGAGATGGCCGTTTCGCTCGGACGTGACGCGAATCCGAAGCTGAAAATCGGAATCTGCGGCGAACACGGGGGCGATCCCAAGTCGGTGGAGTTCTGCCACGGGCTGGGACTGAACTACGTATCGTGCTCGCCGTTTCGCGTCCCGGTCGCCCGGCTGGCGGCGGCGCAGGCCGCCCTGGCCGACGCCTAGCGCCGGTCACCCGACAGCCACAGCCGCGCCCGGCGGGCCGCCTGCCACAACGCGGAGTCGGCGCCGGACCCTTCGAGTTCGTCGAGCGGGCACCATCGCCACGGGTGCTCCGACCCGGCAAGCGGCCCCGCCCGCCCGGCCACGAACGCGAACATGAGGTCGTGGTGCAGGTGCGCCGGCTCGCGGTCCGACACGGGAATCTCGTGCACGTCCACCCCAACCAGCATCCCCGAACCGTTCGGCACCACGCCGGTTTCCTCACGCACTTCCCGCTGCGCGGCCGCGAGGATGTCGGCATCTCCGGGCTCGATGTGCCCTCCCGGTTGGAGCCAGCGATCGAGCGTGGGGTGCAGCACGAGCAGCGCCCGTGCCAGGTCGGGGGCCAGCACCAGGCCGCTCGCGGTCACGTGTCCCGGCGCATAACTCCCGCGGTCGAGCGGCATGGGATGCGTCCGCAACAACGTGAGCACGAGGTTACGGCTCCGCCGCCCTCGTCGGTCGAGATCGGGCACAAACCGCTCAACCAGTTGTATCGCATCCGCTACGCGTTTCGCCATAGCCCCTTCCACACGGGCTTCGAGGGTAACGCGTCCGACGCGAGTCGGGAAGCGGGGTACCACCACTCCCGCCCGTCGCTCAGATTTCATCGCCGTTCCTCTCACGGGATGTGATAAAGGGCATGCTCGAGGTGGTGTTGTGGACCGCGTACGGCATCATGGGCGGGATCCTCGCCGCCAACGTGCGCTACCTCAACCGGCGCCGCGGCCTCCGAGGCACCTTTCCGGCCGATCGCCTCGTTTCGATTCTGATCCCCGCGCGCAATGAAGAGCGGAACCTCACACGCCTGCTTCCCACGATTCTCGATCAGGTTGGGGTCCACTTCGAGGTCATCGTGTACGACGACGACTCGAATGACGGGACCGCTCGGGTCGTCGCGGACTACGACGATGCGCGTGTGCGGCTGATTCGCGGTTCCGGACCGCCGGCGGGATGGGTGGGGAAGGTCCATGCGCTGTACCAGGCCAGCCGCATCGCTCGCGGGCAGACGCTTCTCTTTCTGGACGCGGACACCGCGTTCAAGCACCCGGCCGCGCTCGCCGAAATGCTCGGGCGGTTCGCCGCCCTCCCCCCGCGGGCGGTACTCACCGGGCTGCTGGATTTCCGGGGTGGCGGTCGCATCCTGGTCAGCGCCATTCCCCACGCGCTGCTGCTGAGCCTCCCACTCCCCTTGATCGGCCGGATCCGGACCCGATTCCTGGGTGCGCTCAATGGCCAGTGCTGGATGACGACCGCTGCGCTGTACCGCGAATGGGAACCACACCGAACCCATCCGGATGAGGTGCTGGAGGACATCCGGATCGGTCAGTACTTCGCGGCCCACGGGATCGCCACGCACTTTGCCCCGCTCAACCGCGACCTCGAGGTCTGGATGTATCGTGACTTCAGCGCGGCGTGGAGGGGGTTCCTCAAGAATACGTACCCGCTGATGGGCGGCCGGCCGATCCCGTTTCTTGGATTCAACCTCTGGTTCGCGTTTTGTTGGGTGGCCGCCCCGTGGCTCGCCTGGCCCTTCCTGGTGCCGATGTACCTGACCAAGTTGGCCGCCGACCGGGTGGCAGGCCTCCCGCTCCACCTGTCCGCGTTCGCCCCCCTCACCTTCCTGCTGACTTGGTTCCTCCAGCTTCACTCCGCCTTCTGCCATCTCTCCGGTCGCGTCCAATGGAAGGGTCGAAACGTCGCATCTGCGCGTCCGAAACTTGCGAGCCCTCGCTAGATGTTTTCCACATCGCCGATCACCTTGCGTAGTGGATGACCTGTTGAAAACAGATCGCGATCGTCATGTAACTGCAAGATAATTCAATGAATTAGCAATGTTGATCTAAGGTATGTTGATATGTTGGACTTCAGTATCCACATCGTGTTCGAGCCGTCTGCGCACCGGTGCGACCGCCTCAGACCGTAGCGGGACGGGCGCCACGCCGGTGGCGGCCGGCCGCCACTGCGCTGCTCTTCGCGGGCGTCGTGATCGGCGCCCGGGGATGGCTCGCGTGGCCGGACGTCAGGCGCTTGGTAGACGCAAACCCGACAACCACCGCCTTCATCCAGCGTGAAACGGAGGTGCGTGGAGGGGGCGCAAAGGTCGCCTGGCTTTGGGTACCGCTCGAGGAGATCTCGCCGCATTTGATCCGGGCGGTGCTCGTGGGCGAAGATATCGACTTCTTCTCCCATCACGGGTTTGCCTGGGGCGAGATCCGCGTCGCGGCCGCGCAGGCGCTGCGGGAAGGCACCAGGACCCGTGGCGCCTCCACCATCCCCCAGCAACTCGCGAAGAACTTGTGGCTCTCCAGCGACCGCAGCGTGGTCCGCAAGGTGAAGGAGGCGGCCCTCACGGTCCAGCTCGAGGAAGACCTCACGAAGCGGCGCATCCTGGAGCTATACCTCAATGTGGTCATGTTCGGGCCCGGTGTGTTTGGCGCCCAGGCGGCGGCGCGTGCGTATTTTGATAGGGACGCGCTCATGCTCACCGAGCGGCAGGGGGCCATGCTGGCGGCGGCATTGTCGCGGCCTTCCCTGTGGAACCCCGGACTGGTGTCCGACGAGTACCTGCAGCGCGTGGCCCTGATCGAGCGACGCATGGCGGTCGCGGAGTTCCTGTGGAGACACATACTGGGACAGTAGCCCCATGAGCCAACGCGATGCCGAGCGGCGCCTACGCGATCTGCGCGCGCAGATTCGGCACCACGAGTACCTCTATCACGTCAAAGACGCCCCGGAGATCGCCGACTCGGCGTATGACGCGCTGTTTCGGGAGTTGAAGGGCCTCGAGGAGCGCTTCCCCGCCCTGATCACGCCCGATTCACCAACCCAGCGCGTAGGCGGCTCGGTCTTCGACCGGTTTCCCGCGGTGACGCACGCCGCGCCGATGCTCAGCCTCGATTCCGACCGGGACAAGGCGGCGCTGATTCGGTTCGATGAGCGGGTGCGCAAAGCACTGGGGGACGGGGCGGTCAGCTACGTCCTCGAGCCCAAGCTCGATGGCGCCTCGCTGGAACTGGTATACGAGGGCGGAACGCTCGTTCGGGCGGCAACGCGCGGCGACGGGACCACGGGCGAGGGGATTACCGACAACGTCAGAACCATCGACGCCGTTCCGTGGCGGCTCGCCGGGCGCTCCCAACCGGCGTTCGTGGCGCTCCGCGGGGAGGTGTTCATGCGCCTAGGAGCGTTCGAGACGCTGAATGAGGCGCTGATGGAGCGGGGCGAGGAGCCGTTCGCCAATCCGCGGAACGCCGCGGCCGGAGCGCTGCGGCAACTTGACCCGACGATCACCCAGTCCCGACCGCTCGACCTGTACGTCTACGACGTACTGGCCATCCGTGGCGTGACCTTCACGTCACACAGCGAGGCGCTCGACGCGATCAGGACCTGGGGTTTTCCCGTGCCCGACCTGGTCGCATCGGCCGACTCGGTCGAAGCGATCCTGCAGTACCATCGGGATCTGCACGATCGCCGGGACGATCTGGAATACGAGATCGATGGCATCGTGATCAAGCTGGACGACCTCGCCGGCCGGACGCGGCTGGGATCGACCTCGCACCACCCGCGCTGGGCGTACGCGTACAAGTTTCCGCCGCGCCGCGAGGTGACCCGGATCCTCCGCATCGTGCCGAGCGTGGGCCGGACGGGCGTCGTCACGCCCGTGGCGATGCTGCGGCCGGTCGAGCTGGGCGGGGTCACCGTCAGCCGCGCGACACTGCACAACCGCGAGGAAGTGGCGCGCAAGGACGTGCGGGAGGGCGACACCGTGCGCGTGCAACGCGCCGGTGACGTCATCCCGCAGGTCATCGAACGGGTCGAGGAACCCGGTCGCCAACGGGGCACGGCCTTCAGCATGCCCGCCGCTTGTCCGTCCTGCGGCACGACGCTGATCGCACGCGGGCCGTTTACGTTTTGTCCCAATGGATTCGCATGCCCGGCGCAACTCGCGGGGCGGATCGTGCACTTCGCGTCACGCCACGCGCTCGATATCGAGGGGATGGGAGAGGAATCCGCGCGCGTGTTCGTGGCGGAGGGCCTGGTGGTGCATTTAGACGATCTGTTCGACCTCGAACCCGCGCATCTCACGCCGCTCGAGGGATTCGCCGAGAAGTCGGCGGCAAAGCTGGTGGCCGCGATCGCCACGGCGTCACGCGTGGCGTTGCCCCGCTTCCTCTATGGGTTGGGGATTCCCGAAGTCGGCGTGACGGTCGCGCGCGCGCTGTCCTCGCATTTCGGTACGTTCGAGGCGTTGCGCCACGCCGACGCGGACGCGTTGCGGCAGGTCGATGGGATCGGACCGGTCATGGCCGATCAGATTGCGGCGTTCTTCCGTGACGACGCGAATGTCCATGCGCTCGACCGATTGTTGACCAAGGTGACATTGCAGGAAGGGGCGAGCCCGACGGAGGGCGGTCCGCTCGACGGAAAGAAATTCGTGCTCACCGGCGGTCTCGACCGCATGACGCGACCCGAGGCCGAAGCGATCATCATAGCCCTCGGCGGACGGGCCGTATCGACGGTCTCCAAGAAGACGGATTACGTGGTGGCGGGCAGCGATCCGGGTTCAAAGCTCGCCAAGGCCGAACAACTCGGCGTTCCGATCCTCGACGAAACGGCTTTCCTGGCGCTGCTGGCCGAATATGGAGCTCACCCATGACACAGGGGCCTTCGTACGTGGAGAACGACGAGATCGCGCGGCGGCTCATGGACGTGGGACTGCTGCTGCAGATCCAGGGCGCCAACCCGTTCCGGGTGCGCGCCTACGAAAACGCGGCGCGCACGGTCGAGACCCACGCCACGCCGATGCATGCGCTGGTCGAGGCGGGCGCGGATCTCACTGATCTCCCGGCCGTCGGCAAGGACATGGCACGCCACATCCACGAGATGGTGACCACCGGCCACCTCTCGGTACTCGACGAGTTATCGAAGGAGATCCCGCGCACGTTGATCGACATGATCCGCCTGCCCGGCGTCGGCCCGAAACGCGCCAAGAAACTCTGGCAATCGCTCGGCGTGCAAACGATCGAGCAGCTCGAAGCGGTGGCGCAGGCGGGGGCGGTGCAGGAACTCGAGGGATTCGGCCTGAAGACCGAGCAGCGCATTCTGCAGGGTATCGCCAACCTCAAGCAACGGCAGGGACGGTTCAAACTGTCCGACGCCGACGCGCTGATCGGACCGCTGCTCGCGCATCTGCGGGCACACCCCGGCGTGCAACGCGTGGAGGTGGCGGGCAGCTACCGGCGCCGCGTGGAGACGGTCGGCGACATCGATCTGTTGGCGATCGCGGACGACGCCGAGTCGGTCATGGATCACTTCACCACGTTCCCTCGCGTCAAGCGCGTCGAGAAGTCGGGCGGTACCCGCGGGACGGTGATCCTTTCGTCCGATCTGCAGGTCGACTTGCGCATCGTGCCGGCGGAGAGCTACGGCGCCGCCCTGCAGTACTTCACGGGATCGAAGGCCCACAACGTGAAGTTCCGCACGAAGGCGGTCGCCAGGGGCCTGCGCGTATCCGAGTACGGGGTGTTCGAAGTCGATCCCGATCAGGACCCGGAGACCGCCGACCCGCGCTCGGGCCGGCGCGTCGCCGGCGATACGGAAGCGAGTGTCTATGCCGCGGTCGGTCTGCCGTGGATTCCGGCCGAGCTGCGCGAGGATCGGGGTGAGATCGCCGCCGCCGAGCGCGGTACGCTCCCGAGCCTGGTCACCGTCGGCGCGATGCGCGGCGACCTGCAGATGCACTCGACCTGGTCGGACGGCAAGCACTCGATCGAAGAGATGCTGGTCGGCTGCGCGGCACGGGGATACGAGTACTTCGCGCTCACCGATCACAGCAAGAGCCTGGCGATGACCGGTGGGCTCGATGAGGTGGCTCTGCGGGAGCAGTGGCGGGAGATCGACGACGTGACCGCGCGGCATCCCGAGATCCGCCTGCTGCGAAGCATGGAGATCGACATTCTGCGTGACGGCTCGCTCGATCTCGCGGACGAGATGATCGCCCAACTCGACATCGCGGTCGTGTCGATCCATTCGCTGTTCGATCTGCCGAGTGGGACCCAGACGGCGCGCATCGTGAAGGCGCTCGAACATGCGGGCGTACACGTCCTGGCGCATCCCACCGGACGTCTCATCAATCGGCGGGAACCGATCGCGTTCGATCTGGACGCGGTGCTCCAATGCGCCAAGGCCCACAACGTCGCGGTCGAGTTGAACGCCCACCCCAACCGACTTGACCTCAAGGACACGCAGGTGGTGCTGGCGCGGGAGATGGGTGTGCGCGTGGTCATCAGTACCGATGCGCATCGCGTCGAGGAACTGGACCTGATGCGGTACGGCGTTGAGCAGGCGCGGCGTGCGTGGCTGGAACCGGCCCACGTCCTCAATACCCTTCCCCTGCCGGCGCTCCTCGCCACCCTCGGCTGAGCCGGCGGGATCAGCGAAACCGAAAGTCGGGACTGCGACCCTTCAACTGCATCTGCGGCAGCGGGACCACACGCACGAGCATGCGGCGGGCGGCGCGCGTGATGAAGCCGGGTCGATGCACCCTGGCGGAATCGCCGCCGGCACCCTTGAGCCAGGCGAATACCTCGTCGACGTCCTCATCTGACAGCGTCCGCGCCGATACCACCGCCTCATAGTAGTACGAGCCGGGCTCGTCCGGTTCGAGACCCACGACGTAGACACTGGCAAGGTGTGCGCTCAACGCGCGTGGAGTCGGGAGCTCGATCGTCGAATCCGGTTGCTCCACCACAAACACCTCGCGCACCGGATCGTACAGCACCACGTAGTCCCACGCGAAGGTCCGTACGGTCCGGTCCTTCCAGGAGCGGGACTCGCGCAGCGCCACGCGGTACTCGACGTACAGCGGGAACCCCGATTCCATCGCCCGCGTGACCCGGCCGCCCGCCAGCAGCGACTGCAGGCTCACCAACGCTTCGGGCACCGCCGCCGCATTGAGTTCGACGGTCACATGGGGCCGATCCTGCGCCCGCGCGACCGCAACCGCGGCGCAGCACGTGAACAGGACGGCGGCGCGAATGCGCAACGCGATCAGAACCGCTGATGCAGGCGAAGGCTGAAGCGCACCGGGCCGTCGACGGACAGCGCCTTGGCCGCGTACACCCCGAAGCTCCCGAACACGATTCCCCCACCGATATCGAATTCGAGATCGCCGGGACCATCGTCTCGCAGCCACGCGGTGCCGGCGTCCGCGAGTAACACGAGGTCTGGACCGTCAAACCAGAACCAGTCACCCCAGTCCCCATCGAACCAGTCCGCGCGCGTCTCGCGCCGGCGCTCATGGCGATGACGGCGGTGGTCGAACGCCGACAAGCCGAAGGTGAGGTCACCGCGGTATTCGGCCTGGAACAGCACCATGCGATCACACAATGCCGGGGAGGACAGGTCGGCAACGCCGTTCTCACACGTGATGGCTCGGAACGGGAATCCCGGCATCGCGCCGGGTCCTCCCAGCGACAGGCGACGTTGCACCGGAAGCGGATCGTCCCCGATCGTCCCCGCCCCAAGCGCGCGCAGGCGCAGCTGTCCCGACCACCCGATCCGTTCGTACCACCGCAGGTCGATGACCGCACGGTCGTAAACGTGGTCGGCGGGCAGCGGATCGCGCACGGCCACCGGCAGGACCCGCGGCCGCACGCCATCCCCGATGCCCCGCTCCCACGTGGCGCGCACGTGCAGCCCCGATCCGTTGTAGCGGTAGGATTGGCGCGAGTCATACTCGATCGACGCCGAGAGCAGCGTCACGTCGCCTTCGTCCACGGCCGGGTTGGTTCGCCACCGTTCGTCGTTGCGAAACAGCGTCCACGGATCCCGGGCCGGGATCGACACGTCCTCGTTGCGCGCCACTTCACCGGCGATCGTGAATCCGTCCACCGGCTCGAGCGCGAGGTAGCCCGCCACACCGCGCCGCAGGAAGTAGTCGCGGTAGTCACGGTGGAACAGGAACGCGCCGAACCCGACCTCATCGTCGTCGAGTTGCCAATCTTCGATGGGCGCGACGACGTCGTACGCGCGAGCACCCAGTGTCAGGATGTCATTGCCAAACCGGATGCGGCCGTTCGCCTCGTACCCGAGGCCCGCGCGGTCGTCACCGAATCCATCGGCGGTCCGGAAGATGGCAACGGCCTGGAACCGGCCGTTCACGTCCCGCCCGCCCCGCGTGATCCGCGGTCCGACGACGAGGGGCAGTCCTTCGATGCGGTTGTACGTCCCTCCGGTCGACAAGACGATCGACGCGCCGGCCGACGACCCGTAGCGGCGAAACCGCGTCGGCGGCCAGCGTCGCACCCGTTCCGGCTCCGCTTCGATGACCTCGAGCCGGTCACCCACTCGCCGGATCGCCACGCCCGCACGGTGCGCCTCAACCGATCCGCCGACGCGCGCATCGACACTCCGGACCAACCGGCCGCCCACCACCAGGATGTCCCCGCGGACCTCCGCGCCGCGCGCCAGCTCGACGTCCGCGTTCACGGCAACCAGATCACCCGCGATCACGCCTTCGACCCGCAGCGGACCATCCAGCACGCCGACGTCATCACGCACGAAACGGTTGGGACCGATGGTGTTCGGTCCGAAAAACCGGGTGGTCATCCTTCCGTTGAAAACCCATATCGCGCGGCGCGCGGCGCGCACCGGTTCGCTGCCGCGGCGAACGACGACGGTGTCCTGCGCTCGTCCCACCACGGCGGTCGCGGCGACCAACAAGCCGGACAGCAGCACGATCCGGGCGGTCATGGCGTGTAGCTCCGCGCGGGCACGACGACGAACACGGTATCCGTCGCCGAACACCGCGGATCCGGCAATACCGTGGAGCGGCGCCGGAGCGCCACATCGAACACGACGTCGTGACTCAGCACGTTGATTGCATAGGTCATGTGATGCCCCTGATCTCCTTGCGACGCCGGCCGTGCCGCGGGTCGATCGCGCATCAACACGGGCATCAGCGCGACCACCCCAACCGCCACCACCAACATGGGTCCCAGCTTCACCGAAGCAGCCTCCGCAAACGTTGCCCGGTGATAAGGCAGGACGCATGCCTGGCGCGCCGCAATGTCCAACCTATTACATCGCAATAAGTTACGAACCAAACCCGCCCTATCGATTCGCACACGGACGCGCGTCATTTCGACACGTTACGTGTCGTTTCGGTCGATTCCGAGCCGTCGCATGCGGCGATACAGGTTCGCTCGATCGGTCTCGAGGCGGCGGGCCGCGTCCGCCACGTTGCCGCCGGCCTTGGCGAGGGCGGATCGAATGAGATTCGCCTCGAAGGCGTCGAGCGCGGAAGCCAACCCCGGCGCCCCATCCGCCTCGGACGGCGAACCCGATTCCGCCGGCCCGGGCGAGCGACCGAGCACGGTATCGACCTCGGCTGCGGAGATGGGATCGCGCCCACCGATGATCGTGAGCCGTTCGATGAGGTTGGCCAGTTCGCGGACGTTCCCCGGCCATCCATGCTCCTGAAGCCTGGTGAGAGCCGGGCCAGTGAGCGCCCGCGGCGGCCTGGCACACGTCGCCGCCGCGACCGCCGCGAAGTGCGCGGCCAGGGCCGGCACGTCACTGAGCCGTTCGCGCAGGGCCGGCACGCGTATCGGAAAGACGTTCAAGCGGTAGAACAGGTCGGCACGAAATCGTCCGGCGGCGGATGCGCGCTCCAGGTCCCGGTTCGTCGCCGCGACGACGCGGACGTCGACCGTCCGTTCGTGTTCGGCTCCAACCCGCGCGAACGTTCCCGTCTCGAGCACGCGCAGCAGTTTGGCCTGCGCCCCCTGTTCGAGGTCCCCGATCTCATCCAGAAACAGCGTGCCGTGGTGCGCCATCTCGAACTTCCCGATCCGGTCGGCGTGGGCGCCGGTGAACGCGCCCCGCTGGTGCCCGAACATCTCGCTTTCGATGAGGTCGCGTGGCACCGCGGCGCAATTCACCGCCACGAACGGTTTGGCGGCGCGTGGGCTCTGGCGGTGAATGGCGCGCGCCACCAGCTCCTTGCCGGTTCCCGATTCACCACTGATGAGCACCCGCGACGGCGTGGGGGCCACCCCTGCGATGAGCGAACGCACGTCGGCCATTGGCGGCGCTGAACCGACGATGGCGTCCTCGGCGGCCGTCTGGGCGCGCAGCGCGCGGTTCTCCGCGCGCACATGCGCCAGTTCGGTCGCCGCGCGCAAAGCCACGAGCACCGATTCGGGCGTGAGCGGTTTCTCCAGGAACTGAAACGCGCCAAGCTTGGTGGCGCGGACCGCGTCGTGCAGCGTCGCCTTGCCGCTCATCATGATCACGATCAACTCGGGCCGGTCGGTGCGCAGGTGCTCCAGCACCGCGAGCCCGCTGGGGCCCGGCTCCATCACGAGATCCAACAACACGATTTCGGGTTCAAAGCGTTGGACGGCGCCCGCGACGGCGTGGCCGTCCTCCGCCTCCTGGACCGCATACCCTTCCTGCGCGAGGATCGCCGCCAGCATCTTGCGGATGTTGCGCTCGTCGTCGACGATCAGCACGCGTGCCGTCATGCGCCAACCGGAAACTGGATCGTGAATTCGGCGCCGCCGGCGGCGGTTTCGCCGACGACGATGGTTCCGCCGTGGGCCGACACCGTCTGGCGCACCATGGCCAGACCGAGCCCCGTCCCGAGGTGCTTCGACGTGACGTACGGCTCGAACACCCGGTGGCGATCCTGTTCCGGAATCCCGGGGCCGTGATCGCGCACGACGATGCGAACCGCCGTTCCGTCGTCGGCCGGCGCCAGTCCCGACTCGACCTCGATGCCGCGCTGATCGGTGGCGTCGACGGCGTTCTGTACGACGTTTTGTACCGCGCGCCGGATCGGTTCGTAGCGACCATGGATCGAAAGACCCGGCGTGATGCGCTCGGTCACGGGGCAGCCCTCGGGCACCGTGGCGCCAATGACGCTCGCCAGCAGCTCCGCCACGTCGATCGGCGCCGCGGGTCCTTCAGGAAGCCGCCCGAACTCCGCAAACTCCTTTGCCATCCGCTCGAGCCGCTGCGTTTCATCGGCAACGACCTCGATCGCGTGCGATGGCGGCGCGACGGCGGCGAGCTGGCGGATCGCGAGCTGCGTAGCGGTGAGCGGACCACGCATCTCGTGCGCCACCCGCCGCGCCGTTTCCCGGAACGCGTGCAGCCGCACCTGTTCCAATTCCTGGTGCCGGACCCGGTCGAGCGCCGCATCCATCTCCCTGAGGGCGTTGCGGAGCGCAGCGAATTCCGGCGCGTGACCGCTCTCCGCGTCGGCCGGGAGGGGCTGGCGGCGTTCGACCAGACGGACCCAGCGTACCAGCTCTTCGATGGGCGCCGAGACGTAGCGTGACCAACGCCGCGCCAATCCGAGGGAGGCCGCGATCAACACGACCGCCACGACCAGAATCACGAGGCCCAGTGCGCCGGCGGCATAGCGGCTGAGCGTTTCCGCGCGGCGCGCCATCGAGGTTCGACGCGCGATCGTATCGGTATGCGCCCGGATCGCGTTCCGGCCGGCGGCATCGAGCGCAAGCGTATCGACCGCCGTCATCAGAGCCCTGCCGCTCTCGGCGACCTCATCGAGCGCCGCGCGCGGGCCGGTCGCGGAGGCGGTCGAACGGACCTGCACCGCCAGCACGAACAGCGCCGCGGCGAGCGGCAGGGTTCCGAGACCGACCAATCCGAGAAACACACGTTGCCGAAACGCGAGCCGCATCCGTCTAGTCACGCCCGCAATAGGCGGTCGCCGCCGCCACGAGGATCGCGCTCAGGTTCCGCACGGATTCGAGGTCGACCCATTCCTCGGCGGCGTGTGCGCCCGCGCCGCTCGCGCCCAGCACGACCGTTTCGATCCCCGCAGCCTGGAGAAAGGCCGCATCCATCCACGGCGTCTGACCGCCGTACGCGGGCGGCGATCCAAGCACCGCCGTGGCCGCATCGGCGACCGCGCGCACGATGGCGGCATCCTGATCCACGCCAAAAGGATCCCGCCACAACAGCGCGCGCACCGCCGCCCTGAAATCCGGATCGACCGCGGCAAGTTGGTGCACCACGTGCTCGATCTCCCGCACGACCTGTTGTTCGGTTTCGCCGGGAATCGTGCGTCGTTCGATCTCCGCGCGCGAGCGGGCGGCATAGATCGAAGGGCCGGTCCCGCCCGCGAGTAACCCCACGTGCAGCGACGGCGGCCCGACGAGCGGATGGGGGTCGCGGGCGCGCAGCTCGCGTTCCAGCCCATCGAGCGCGGCGAGAAAGAGCCCCATCCGCATGTTGGCATCGACCCCGAGATCGAACCGGCTGCCATGGGCGGCGCGCCCGGTCGTCTCGACCTCGACCCAGCAGAACCCCTTGTGCGCCAGACAGATCCCGAGATCCGTGGGCTCGGTGACGATGGCCGCATCGGTGTGCACGTAGCGCAGCACCTCCTGCATCCCGACGCTCTCCGTCTCCTCGTCGGCGACGGCGACGACGAGCACGTCACCCGCCAGGTCGCGGTCGGCCAGATCGTGGGCAGCCTGCATGCACGCCGCGAGCCCGCTCTTCATGTCGTACGCGCCGCGTCCGTAGACGCGCCCATCCCGCACCGCGCCCGAAAACGGCTCCGCCATCTCCCCAACGCCGACAGTGTCCAGGTGGGCGTACAGCATGAGGCTCTTGCCGGCTCCGGTCCCGGCGCGGCGTCCAACGACGCTCATCCGCCCCGGCTCCGGCTCGTAACTGGTGACAGCGAGACCGATCCGATCGAGCCATTCCGCCACGAAGGACGCGATCGCCCGTTCGTCGGTTTTGCCGCCGGAGAACGCGGGATTGATCGAATTGATCTGCACCAGCTCTGACAGCAATCGCGTGACGCCGTCTGGTGAATCGCTCCGGTGGCTTGCCATGTCGGGCTCCTTACATTTCCATCCCCTGCCCTGGTTCAATCCACGAGAAGGCGATGGCCGTCAGCGATAGTTACCGTGAATATGCGCTCGAGCAACTGGGCCGGGTCATCCCGGTCACGGCCTGGGCGATGTTCGGCGGCGTCGGGATCTACGGCGAAGCCCTCGACCATCAAGGGGCCTTCAATCACGATCATCCTGGACCGGGATGCGACTGTGCCGCATCGCTTTCGCCGCGGCGTATGCCGACGGTGGGCCGCGGCCAGCCGCTTGTACTCCTCGTAACGGGCTGGGTTGGTGACCTCGATGTCGACGATGATATATCCCGGCATGTGGGTACCCGTCCTGGTTCGGTTGAATGGTCCCTGAGACATCCGTTGGCGCGGGCGACACGACGCCCCGTCATGCGGGCAGCGCGGTTCCCCAATAATTGGGGGCTTCAGGGAATCGTGTGGGTTCCTGGTCGGGTTTCCTGGACGAGGTTAAGGAGGGGCACACTCGGCACCGCCCCTCCCCCCGCGTTGGACCGCAGAGAGCGCAGAGGACGCAGAGGGCTTGCGGCACCCGCGACAGGTTCCAGATCGCGCGACCCGAGCATCAGTCCTCGATGGTCCCTTCCACCCCCAACAACTCCTGACTCAATGGGCACGACGGAGCGGCGGGGAATCACGCGGAAACCCTCTGCGTCCTCCGCGTCCTCTGCGGTAGGCACGGGCGGGGGTGGGGGCCCCGCTGCGCTCGCAACGGTCTCCGTGAGCGGCCCCTACCCCTCCGCGGGTTGGGTATCGGACCTGTGACAACCCATACGAAACACCGACCCGGCAGGTACATCGTGTCGATCACCTCGATCGTGAAACCGCCCCCATCTCCCCTCGATCGAGCAGCGCTCGCAGGCGTCGATGCGTTCCATTATGAAGCGCGGCCAATCGCGGCGGCCGTGCCCTCGATCGGTCATCGTAACGATGAGATTCGATATCAGAATCTGCAACCTTATTCCCCTGAGGAGCGTCTAAGTCAGTAATCGACAGACATCACAGCGCGGAGTGAGAAGCATGGGGCGACAAGCACTGGCGTTGATACTCCTCTCTTGCGGCACCCCGCTCGCGGCGCAAAACGGCCATACGATTCCGTCGCCCGAGGTCCGCGCCGTCCGTTTGACCGAGCGGATCACGCTGGACGGCCGACTCGCCGAGTCGGTCTGGCGAACCGCGCCACCCGCCGACGGGTTTCGTCAGAATCAACCCCGCGAAGGGCAACCAGCCACCCAGCGCACCGAAGTCCGGTTCGCGTATGACGGCGAGGCGGTTTACATCGGGGCGCGCATGGACGACAGCCTCGGCGCGGCGGGGGTTCAGACTCGCCTCGTCCGCCGGGACGGGGACCTGAGTTCGGACTATCTCACCGTCATCTTCGACCCCTATCACGATCATATCGGCCGTTTGTTCTTCACCGTAAACCCCTCCGGCGTCCGCGCGGACGCCGACGGGTTGGGGGGTGGCGAGGACGACTCATGGGACCCTGTATGGGAAGTGAAGACCGCCATCGACGACGACGGCTGGACCGCGGAGATCCGAATCCCGTTCTCGCAACTCCGCTATCCCGAGACGCGTGACGCCCAAACGTGGGGCCTGCAGATCTGGCGCGCGGTCAATCGGCTGAACGAAATCCAGATGTGGTCGTTCTGGGGGCTGCAGGAGACCGGCGGGCCGTCGCGATTCGGCCATCTCAGCGGCTTGGAGATTCAGGCGTCGCCGCAGCGGGCTGAGATCCTGCCGTATGTGGTCGGCCGATCGACCAACGAGCCGGTGATCGACCCCGATGACCCCTTCGCCAAGGCCCATACGGCCGACGGCCGTTTCGGCGCCGACGCGCGGGTGCTGCTCACCTCGAACTTGACGCTCAACCTCAGCGTCAATCCGGACTTCGGGCAGGTCGAAGTCGATCCGGCGGTGGTGAACCTCTCGGCGTTCGAGACCTTCTTCTCGGAACGACGACCGTTTTTCGTGGAGGGCGCCGGGTATTTCGGCTTCGGCGGCTTGAACTGCTACTTCTGCTCCAACGTGTCGAGCCTGTCGATGTTCTACAGCCGGCGCATCGGACGCTATCCCCAGGCAGCCGGCAACGCGTTCGACGCCGGCTCGTACGCCGACGTGCCGGAGAATACGAATATCCTCGGTGCCGCGAAGCTCACCGGCCGAACGGCAAGCGGATGGTCCGTCGGCGTGCTCGATGCCGTCACGCGCCGCGAACGCGCGACGGTCCAACGGGCCGATGATTCCCGCACGCAGGTCACCGTCGAACCGTTCACGAACTATTTCGTCGGACGCGTCGCGCGGGATCTCCGCGACGGCGCCACCGTGTTACGCGGTATCGTCACGTCCGTGGTTCGGAACTTCGACGATCCGGCGCTGGGCGAGCACATGAGCCGTCACGCCGAGTCGGTCGGGCTCGGAACGGACTGGTGGTTTGGAAACCGTGATTACCGGTTGATGGCGCAGTTCGCCGGAACGCAGGTGACGGGCGACGCGGCCGCGATGCTGCGCCTGCAGCGATCGAGTGCCCGCTACTTTCAGCGGCCCGATCGTGAACACGGACGCAACGGCTTCCTCACCGACGCGTTCGATCCGTCGCTCACCGTCATGCGCGGGCTTGGGGCCTACGCCCGTTTTGCCCGGGAATCCGGCAGTCTGCTGTGGGAAGTGGCGACCAACGTTCGCACGCCGGGATTCGAGAACAACGACATCGCGTTCCTGTCCCGCGCCGACTACTGGTGGATGCACGCCAACGTCTTCCCGCAATTCACCCGACCGACATCCTGGTACCGGACCTTGTTCTTCATCGGAGGGGGACAGCAGCAGTACAACTTCGACGGTGACCTCACCGACCGGCAGGCGCAGGTTTTCGGATACTGGCAACTCCTCAACTACTGGAACATACAGACCTTCTACATCCATCGCTGGGAACTGGACGACGACCGGCTCACACGGGGCGGGCCGGTCGTCGAGCGCGCGGCGCTCGACTTTTGGCAGGCGAGCGTCTCGACCGACTCGCGCAAGGCACTGGTACTGTCCGCCAACCCGACCGTCTCCGGGAACGCCGATGGGGCGCGGAGTTGGTCGGCCGACCTCGGCGTGACGTGGCGGCCGGCATCGAACATCTCGATCTCGCTGGGACCGAGCTACAACTACGGGGAATCCGCCGCGCAATATGTCACGAGCATCGCCGACACCACGGCCGTCGCGTTCTTCGGCCGGCGCTACGTCTTCGCGGGGATCACGCAGCGCACGCTGTCGATGAATACGCGACTCAACATCACGTTTACGCCGAACCTGACGCTCGAGTTGTTCGCGCAACCGTTCATGGCGAGCGCCGACTACGATGGTTTCCGCGAGTTCGCGGCGCCGCGGCAACTCGAGAAGCTGGTGTACGGCCTGGACGTGGGCACGGTGAGCAGCAGGCGCGCGAACGGCGTGACGACGTATACCATCGATCCCGATGCCGACGGACCCGCCGACGCGTTCGAACTCGACGACCCGAGCTTCACGTTCCGGTCGCTTCGCGGCAACGCCGTCCTGCGGTGGGAGTACATGCCCGGCTCGACGCTCTTCCTCGTCTGGACCCGCCAGAGCGCGTCGTCGATTGGTGCGGGAGACCTGCGCATCGGCCGCGACGCCGAGGCGCTGTTCGAGGGTCCCGCCGAGAACATCTTCCTGGTGAAGGTCAACTACCGGCTTGGCGCCTAGAGAGGCTGTTCCCTGGACCTTCGAGCGCCTGCACAAGACCCTCAACGGGGGTCGTCCGCGGCAACCCGTGTAGGGTCACGGCGTCCCGTCGCCACGATCAGCGCCTGTCCGGGCTCAACCACGTCCACATACTCGACGGACCCGAAGCCGGCCGACTCGAGTTCGGCGATAATCTCCGCCTCGGTGAAGTGGTGCTCGTAGGTCGGCTCGAGCTTGTCACCCAGCTCGACCGGCGGGCGCCGTCGCAGTCGCCGGAGCGGGTTGGCGATGGCGGCCACCGCCCGGAAGTAGAACGCGCCCTCCCGCCGTGCGCAGAACCCGAGGACGACCGGGCCGCCGGGAACAACGGCACGTCGCAGCGCCTCGAGGAACTCGATGCGACGCGCGCGGGGGATCATGTGGATATACACGCCCCATCCGACGAGCGCGCCGTCCCAGGGCGTGTCCGGTCGCGGGCATTCATCCGGCGGGACGCGCCGAATCCGCGCCGCGCTGCCTTCGCGCGTGAGAAACGCGTTGCCGTAGTCGACGAGCACGTCGTTGCACTCAAACCCATCCACCCGATGTCCCATTCCCGAGAGCGCTAAGACCTCGCGCCCGCCTCCGGCCCCGAGCACGAGGACGGACCGCGCGTCCGCGAGGTGGCGGACGACCGGGACCTCTTCGCGTGGCGTCAGACCGCGCCGATTGAACGCGTCGTCGGCGTAGGGGGTTGGTCCGGAGTAGAAGGCGTGGTTCACGCGGTCGAGCTGCTGGCGTGACAACAGCCCGAGCCACACGCCGCCATGAACCGCCTCCACGAAGCGAATGGCGCCGGTGACGACCTTCGTCACGGCCCGCCCTCCTGCTTTGAGCCAGCGATGGGTGCGGATGACGAGCAACGCGACCTCCTCCCGGTCGGACCGCCGCCCGCCATCCTCCTCCAACGGGCTACGGCACGAGGTTCAGCGGCCGATACTTGAGGAAGAACACACCTTCCTGACCGCTCGAAACCACGATCGTTCCACTCTCGAAGAACGGGTAGTTGCTCCACGACCCGTCGAACTCGACTTCCTCGCTCCACGGCACGGTGTCGAAGTAGCCGACCTCAGTGGGATTCTCCGGATCGCTGATGTCCAACACCCGCAGTCCGCTCACATAGTTGGACTGATACATCAGGGTGCCCTTGATGTACAAGTTGTGGTCGATCGTGAACGTCTCGCCAAAGTGTTCCTTGACCATGATCGGATCATCCAGGTCCTGGATGTCCCAAATGAGCGTGCGCGTCCCCGGCATGGGCTCGCCCGCCTGCACCGAGTTCGACTCGTCGCCCTCATCGTCCATGAAGAAGTACCGCTGATCCTCGGTGATCCACCCCTGATGGGCGTACCCAACGTTGGGGTAGTCGGCGGCCGACAGGCGAACGGGATGAGCCTTGTCGGTCACGTCCGCGATCGACAGCGCGGTCTCGTTGGACCCGAAGCAGATTTCCTTGCCGACGTGTTCGGCGTCGGGCCCGCTATACACGATGCACATCCCGTCGTGGGAGTACCCGGTTCTGGCATTCCCCGTGGTCGTATCGGCGAAGCAGCCCGCAAAGGCCGGTCGCGTCGGCGCCCGAACATCGATCATGTGCAACCCGCCGCCACACGTCTCCCCGCCGCTATTCACCCCGACCGCGTAGGCGAACCCCGTCTGTTCGTTGATCACGATGTTGTGCGCCGACGCGATCCCGTCGTAGTGTGCATCTTCCTCGAACGTCACCGGCGGCACGCGCACGTCGCGCAGATGGGTGAGATCGAACACCTGCACGCCGTGCGGCCCCGCCCCGTCGGCGACGACGAACGCGTGATTGGCGTACACCTTGATGTCGCGCCAGGCGTTGCCGCGCGAGCCCGCCGTCTTCGGGAGGTTCCCCAGGTACGTCGGACGGGCCGCATCGGTGACATCGATGAACGCCGTCCCGTCCGTCCGCCCAACGATCGCGTACTCGCGGCCGGACGCCGGGTCGGTCCACCCCCAGACGTCATTCGTCTTGGCGCCGCGACCGCCGCCGATGCCGCGGACCGGCAGGAACGACACGATGTCCACCTGCTTGCAGTCGAATTGGTCGGCTTTGCCCTCGGAACACGCAACCTCACCGCCCACGATCGGCGATAGGGCGTCGGGCTCCGGCCCGAGCAGCTTATCCGATGCCCGCCACGTGTCGCCGTCCCGCTCCATGATGATCGCGGAGCCGAGTCCGAAATCGTCGCCGGTCGCGCCAATGACCGCGAGGTTGCCGCCCACGGCAATCACGTCGCCGAAGTTGTCGCCGACGTCAGCCTCTGGACCGGCGAGTGCCGCTATGGGGGTGAATTCCCCTGGGGCCCCGTCGAACCGCAAGCGGTAGACGCGACCGGAGGCCCCCGCGCCCGGTGCGCCGACCCACAACTCGCCGTTCGCCGCCAGCAGCGTCGACCCAAAACGCGACCCGGATTCGCGCGGATCGGCATTCAGCGTCGGTCCGGCCTCCCACCCGGCGCTCCCGCGGCGGTAGGTACGGATCTCTCCGGTCCCCTGGTCTCTGCCCGGAACGCCGATCAGGGCCTGCCCATCCATCCAGGCGACCGACGATCCGAATGTGTCACCAGGCCGCCGGTCTGCTTCGTCGAGCGCGAACCGCTGTTCGAGGGCCCAGTCACCCGTGGCGTTACGGCGAAACACGTAGGCGCCGCCGCGCTGCTGCAGCGCCTGGCTCGCCTGTAACGCGCCGGTCAGCAGCCGTTCGCCATCGAACGCGAGCGACCACCCGAGGAACTCCTGCGGTGGGGCGGAATCGCCCGGCACCAGCTTTGCCTCCTGACTCCATCCGCCCGACGCGTCACGGTGATACACGTAGACCGCGCCACGGCTTTCGTTGTGGCCCAGCGCGCTGACGAACAGCAGGTCCCCTTGCAGCAGGCCGAACCGTCCAAACGCGTCGCCCTCCCCGACATCGGCCGGTCGCAACATCTCGGCGTAGGCCCAATCATCGCCGTCGCGCCGATACACGAACGCGGCACCGGTGCTCTGGTCCAGCAGCGTACTGCCGATGATCATCGACCGGTCGTCCATCGCGATGAATCGCCCGAAGTAGTCGCCGCCTTCGTGTTCCGGGGCCGTGAGGGTACCGCTCCGCTCCCACCCGCCTCCCGCTCGACGATAGATGTAGATCGTCGCGGGCTCGGACTGCTTCACCGGCTCACTGATGAGAATCTGGCCGTCGCGAATAGCCGCGTAGGCCCCGAACTGCTGCGCCTGCAGCGACGCGGCGGTCAGGATCGTGAAGGCAATGGCATAGGGAAGTCCGCGCATCCAAACACCTCGCTCGTGTCGTTGACTGTGAACCGGTTGGGCCGGGTTGAGCGGTTGAAGATACCCCGCCTCCCCCCGCGTGGTTCAGGGGGGGCGAGACGCATCGTCCACCCCGACACCAATGTAGACGCATGTGGCACAAAAAGGGTTTCAGATCGGGCGCAGCGCTCTCCGGGGATCGGCGTCACGCGACCCGGTCCGAGGTCAGGGCTCGTGCGGTGGCAAGAACTCAGGCGGGATCGGGTTGTCCTCCCGTTCGCTATCGAAGATCCACCCGACGATCCACCAGCGGGTTCCGTCGAAGTAGAGCTGGATACTGTTGATGCCGCGCCCGCGGACCGACCCGTTCGGCGCGTCGCTGGACGCGTAGGTACTCCAAACGTTCGCCACGTTGCCGAACCGCTGGGTCACACGGTGGATCTCCCATTCGTAGAACGGCCGTTGACGGGGCCCGCCAAACCGGTCGTGGTATTCCCCCAGCGACATCATGCGGATCGTTGGCCGACCGCCCGCCCCACGCACCGGGATACCAACCCGGGCATCCGGCACGTGGAGCGATGCGTCACGGACCCGGTCAGCTCGCCCGCCCGCCGGACCCGACACGACGTCGTAGTACGCCTTGAGCATTCCATCTAACGTTCCGACGTCCTCGGCCCGCGCGACGGGAGTCGAGTCGGTCTGGGCACGTAGCGGCGCCGACAAGGCCAGGCCGGCCATCCCGATGGTAAGCATGATCCGCTTCATGCCGTCTCCAACCGCCTGCCTGCGACGGCCATAGTACCCACGCGCGCATTCCACAGTCCGAGCCCAACCGTGGTACCACCGGACCACAACGGAGGATCGGGTCGAGGCGTCGTGAAATCGAGCAGCCAATGGCCGACGTCGACGCCCTGGCGCGAAATGACCTGCGAACATGTTCCTCGTCCTCGATAGAAGTGCCCGATGTTGGGCCGCTGATCAGGAAAGGTCGACCGGCGCACTGTCGGTCGCCTGGTGGTCGTCGATCAGGAGGAGATTCCCGATCGCGAGCGGGTCCCACCCCGCGTCGTCGGACAACGGCTCCGAGCTGACGATCAACGACGACAGCTCCGGCTCGCACGCCACCATCTGCGACCGCCGCGCCAGCACCTCATACCGACGACCACGATGGACGTACAGCGTGTCCGCGTTGCGGGCGGCGTCCGTGGTGAATCGGCACGCGACCGTGTCTCGCCCATCGGTCAGCACCGCGTTGAAATAGACGTGGTCGACGGCTTCCGCCGCCCCGCGCAACGCCAACACCCGGCGCAGTGCCCGTGTGAGCGCCGCCGCCAACCGGCCCGGACCGCCGCCGGCGGGCTCGGCCTGCAGCTCGTCCACCACCAGCGCGAACACGTGCTCGGAATCCGTCGTACCGCGAATGGTGTCGAATGCCACGTCCGACAGCGAGCGCAGCAGTGGACGCCGGATCTCGTGGAACCCTCCCACGTCGCCGTTATGCATGAAGCAGACGCTACCCCAGCGGAACGGATGGCAGTTGGCTTCCGCGACACCGATCCCCTGAGTGGCCGCCCGCACGTGGGCGAGGATTCTCGGCGACCGCGTGACCCGGGCGATTTCGACCAAGTTCATGTTGCTCCACGCGGGTGATACTGAGCGAAACAATGCCGGCGGCTCGCCCGGATCGCCGTACCAGGCGACGCCGAATCCGTCCCCGTTCAGCGGCTCCTCGCGCTCGTGGGCATGAAAGCTCTGGTGCACCAGGGAATGTTCCGGCTCCGTGACGAGCGAGGCGAGGGTAATCGGTGGACCTTGATAGTACAGGAAGCGACACATGCGCGGTGGCCGCCGATGGAAGATCGTGTCGAAGGTTACATTCGTTGCGATCCAGCGTCTACGTGGCCTGGCCACGCCCACGAGCACCCGGATGCGAGCAGCGAACGGCCTTTACCGCGAGGCGAGGTCGAGGACTCCGGCAACCGCCAACCCGCCCACCAGGAGAAAGCCCAGGCCGAGCACTACATAGAATACCCTCGTCCCGGTTTGGCCCATGATCTTGATGAAGAACTGCGCCTTGCGGTGCTCCATGAAGAACGGCCACCGCATGACCGCACCCGCAATCGCGAACGCACCGATGCCGATCAGAAACCACCCTGCCATACAGACCTCCTGGACATACCGTGAAGCCGCAAGCGCATCCGAACGAGATGCAGCCGCGGTCGCTCTACGAGGTCGCCCGCAGCATCCTCATCCACGGAAACCCGGCCCCGGGACGCGAACCGCCGCAGCGTGACGGACACCGAATCGCCTCGCGTGCGGAACGTGGCCAGCATGCGGCGTGACGGCTGGATGCGCAAGGCCGGCCGGTCAGTCACCGCGAGGCGACAGCGCCGTTCACGGCCGATCCGGCGCGCGGTGTCGCACCAGCCGATGCAATCCCCTGCCCACCATCAAGCCCAACGCGAGCCCGGTCAGGTCCCACCCCCCGGCAACCACGCCCGCAACGCCGATTGCCAACGCGATGCCGCCAACCAGGAGCGCGACCGCAACCAGTGATTCCCGGCGCCGCCTCAACAGGTAGCCGACGGGCAGCGTCAGGCAGACCGCCCACAACAACGTCGCGACTCCGTTGGCAGCCCACGGCCACGTGTGCCCGCCGATCAACGCGCTCCAGCCGGACGCAAGCGACACCCGCATCCCGCATACCCGGCGCGTGTCCACGTCGAGACAGATGCCACCGGCCTCGCGCCAGACGGTCACGGACGCCGTATCCCCCGGCTCCGCATCAGCGAGGACGCCCCTGGAACGAAAGTCGGGTGTGCCCAGTCCCAACGCCACCGCGCGCGTACGCGGTCGGAACACGAGGTCGGTTTCGTCGATTGCGATAAGCAACTGTTCATCGTTGGCGTCGTTCACGATACCGAACACCGGCGCCAGCCCCGGGGGTGCGGGGCCGAGGATCACACGAACGCGCACCGGCGCACCGGCGGCCAACAAGGCTCGCACGGTGTCGGTCGCCTCGATGCGCCGGGACCCAATGGCGCGGTCACCGACGTGGACGTCGATCACGCGACCCTGGTACGTCTCGAGCGTCTTGCGTTTGGCGGTCCACATCCCGAAGTACCCACCCGGGAGATAGTCAGGCGCAAAGAGCCAGGCCGGGGCGGCGCTCAGGACGGCCGCCAGCAACGCCGCCGCGACCGCCAAGCGGCTCGCGAGGCGCGCGCGCAAGACCAGCAGCACATGCAGGCGCGGCGTCACGAAGAATGCGCTGGCGCCTCCGAGCCCGTTGAGCATCACGTCCGCGACGCTGGCATGACGGCCGGGGATCACCAGTTGCGCGCTCTCGAGGACGATCGAGAACGCGAGCAGCGCCAATACCGCCCTTGGCGTCCTCCAGTCCAACAGCGCGAGGCCGATGCCGATGGGCGCGAAGAGCAGCAAATTGTTGAACACGTCCGCGACGCCACGGCCGCACGTGACACAATCCTGCGCGATATCGGGATTGGGGACGCGAAACGGCATCGCCGTCGCGGTCACGACGGCCACCACGGAAGCAACGAGCACGAAGGTGCCGAGGCGTCGTGCGGACAACGGCGCGCGCGGGACTATGGCGGCGGCCGAGTGATGCCCACCGGATCGGCCACCGGACCACGCAGTCCCCCGCGCGTGGGCCAGCGTTGCGGTTCGGGCACCACCGCAGGCGCGGTGCCCACCATTGACGCGTCCTTCCCATCGGGGCGCGTCACCGCCCACAGCATCGTATTCATGATCCAAGTGGTGTAGAACCACGGGACCAACAGCGACGCGTAGAAGATGCCCGACAGGACGTTCGCGAGGTTGGCCCCTTCGAGCGCGTAAGCCAGGTAGCGCAGGTTGTATGCGCCGCCCGTGCGGGCCTTCCAGCGCTCGGCCGCTTCGGGTGTTTGAATCGCTTTGTTACGCCGCACGAAGTCGATCATCAGCAACGTGAATCCGATGACACCCACCGCGCCGAGTTCGCTCAGAATCTGAAAATAGGAGTTGTGGAGGTTCTGACCGTACAGCGCCCCCGGAAAGGGGTACTCCTCGATTTGGCCGACGTGGAAGAAGGTGGACGCGAACGCGCCGAAGTTGCCCGCCCCCACCCCAAAGATCGGGTGCTCCTTGAAGACGTCGATCGCCGCCATCCACAGCGCCCACCGCAGGCCGCCCGTTCCCTCCTCGGTCCCTTCGGAGAAGGCGCTGGCCATTTCCGACCAAAACGCCCCACCGGGAAACAGCACGCCGGCCGCTCCGATGACCAGGACCACCCCCACGATCCCCCACATGGCCGTGAGGACCTTCCGCGGTGAGCGGTACCAGAGGTAACCGGCAACCACCACGAGCGAGAGGAACGCGCCGCGTGCAAACGAGATCATCACGCCGATGACGCAGTAGGCGGCGAGCCCCAGCAACAGGCGCCGGAGCCATGGCGAGCGCGTCGCCATACCGCACCAGACGGACACGGCCACCCCCTGCACCATCAACCCGCCGAAGCCGTCGTAGTTGCGCAGGCCGGGGTGCCACGGCACCAGACCCATGTTTCGCGCGTGAAGCGCCCACCAGATGAACTGCACGAACAACATCGCCACGATCGGCACCGCCTGGCGCGCGGTGCGGACGAACACCGCGGTCGCCACCCCCAGCACGTAGTAGATCACGAAGAATTGCGTCGCCGCTCGCGCGTACAGTTGATTCGCCGCCGAAGGGAAGGTCACGAAAGCACTGAGCAGCAGCAGCAGAAACGGAGGGTACCACACCCAACCTTTGGCCCAGCCCAGGATACCGGGTGCGTTCACGGCGATCATGACGAGCAGTGGGACGAAGACCAGCGACGCGAGACGCCCCAGCGGCCCGAACACCACCGTCCCCAGGAAGAAATGCACGTCGAACAGCACGACGACCCACACGACGTACAGGTACATGACGGCGAAGGAGATCTCTCCCCCGGCGCCGGCGGGATTGGTGCGGGCGGCTCGGATGTACCCCTCCTCCTGCGTCATGCGGTGCGCGCGGCGCTTCGGTGGAGCGCAACCATCATACCAGCAGGCGGCGCGCCTCCCCGTGTCGCGGGTTGTTGCATCGATGCAACAGTGTACCGGATGCCCGGTGAGCGGTCAATGGGCATACATTGTGCGCTCCGCCTGCGTGGTGCGGACGGCCGTTTGTTCCGACGTTTCTCTGGGGGTGGCGTGGCGGGTCGACTGAAGCGGGTGGCGGGCAGTGCGGTCGTGTACGTGGGAATCGTCCTGGGCACGCTGGTGCTGCTCGATCTGACGCTGATCGTATTCGGTTTGTTCCCGCCGACCCACGATTATGGCGATCCCGAGGTGGGGTGGGTGGCAGCGCGGCCGTCGGGCGAGATGCGTGAAGACCGGTGCATGGAGTTCTCCACGCGCGAGATCTTCCGGATTTCGCGGAACGAGGACGCACTGCGCACCTCCCGCTCGGCCGAACGGCTGCGCCAGGACGACGACCTGTTCAAGGTCGCCGTCACGGGCGACTCGCAGACGGAACTGTGCGCTCCCAATCCGCTGACCCACTTCGGCGTTCTGGAACGTGAACTGACGGCCTCGGGTATGCCGAGCGCGGCGTACGCCTACGGCGCCGGCAAGTACGCGCCACTGCAGGCGTACCTGGCGGTCATGCGTGCGTCGCGCGGTTACGCGACGGACGCGCTCGTGTTGAACTTCTATACCGGCAACGATTTCCTCGACATGCTCCGGGTCGACGATCGACCGCACTTCGCGCCCGCGGGCGACGGCTACACGATCGCCGCGCCCGTCTGGTTTCAACTTGACGACCCGACGGTGCGGCGTCGCAGCCGCGTACTCTATGCCCTCCGGACGGTCCTGAAGCGCACGGGGCTGCACACGGTGTTGGTGCGCGTGCGGTATCATCGCGCCACGGCCGCGGCGCAGGGGAAAGGGCTGCGCTCGGTGCTGGCGTACATGAACGACCTGAGGAAGTCGGCGTCGCCGGAGGTGGGGTATGCCGCGGCACTCACGGCGCAGATGCTCAACCAGCAACTCTTCTTTCATCGGTTTCCGGACAGCAAGGCCGAGAGCCTGCGGCGCGTCAGGGCGTTGTTCGAACTCGTGCGGCGCGAACATCCCGAGATGGTCTTGGTACTGAGTCCGCTGCCATCATACCAACTCGTGCGGGAACAACCCGTCGACGACATCCTGCTCCGTACCATCGAACGGCTCCCGATCACCTACGAATCGGGCGTCCGGGAGGAAGGCGAGTTGTATGAAGCGCTCCGCGTCCTGGCCGCCCAAACCGGCTGGCGGTTCGCCGACAATCTGGCGCCGCTCCGGGCCTACGCGGGAACCGAACGGTTGTTCAACGACTTTGATTATCATTACCTGCCGCCGGCCAGCGATATCATCGGTCGGGCCCAGGCCGCGGCCTTCGCGACACCGTCCGACACGCCGCCCGACCCCTCCCGCTGACGGCGTGAGCCGTCCCATCGGCCACCACCGTTTGCGGCTTCCCCGCCGCACCGGCATATTTCGTCGGACGTCGGTATTCCAACGTCCGGGCATTCAGCTGTGAGGCAATGACGATGTCGAAGCGAGTCGAGCAGGTCACGGATCACGAACCACCGGAACGCGCTGGCGCGGTCGATCGGCGCGCGTTCGTCAAGACGGCTGGTGGTGTCGTTGCAACCATCGCGTTCGGGACCGCCTGTGGCGACGACACGCCAAACGGACCCAACGGCGATACGGGCACGCTCTCCGTGATCATCTCCGGTCTCGCCGGTGCAACCGCGGGATCGGTGACCGTCACGCTACCCGATTCCACCGATCCGGGTATCACGGTCACACTGCAGGATGCCAACAGCTCCGGCGTCAGCGTCGGAACCGCGACGGGTGTCCCCGTCGGAACGTACCGGATCACCTACGATCCGCCGGCGGGGCACGTGATCACGAGCGGCGGCGACTTCCAGGACGTGACCGTCGTCGCCAATCAGGCCGCGAGCGCCGAATTCACCGTGTCGGCGTCGGGCACGCTTGAGGTGGAGGTCACGGGAATCGATGCGAGCGCGACGACCGCCGGCACGGTGGAGCTGACCGACACCGACGGAATCCCCACCGGAGTAGCCGTGCCGCTGCCCGCGCCGGCCGCAGGCGAGAGTCTCGCGTCCGTGAGTCACCCCGCCGGGACGGTTCGCGTCACGGTCATACCACCGCCGGGCCACATTCACGGCGGCGCGGCGTTTCAGGATATCGTCGTGACCGCGGGCGGTACGGTACGCGCGTCGTTCGCGGTGCAGGTCGTTGTCCAGCCGGGCCTCATCTTTGCCTCGGCCTGGGCAACCGCGCTGGGTACATCGAACGCGGCCCGTCTCGATACGGACAGCGCGACACCGTGGGCCGCGGCGGGCGGCAACGGCGACGCCGAGATTATCGATGCGACCGGACGGGATTTCCCGACCGCCAACTGTCTCCGCTCGGCGTACGAGGCGGACGCAACCAATACCAGCGTCAAGGCGTTTTCGATCGCGGCCGACGGCATTCTCCATGACAGTCCGTTCTGGCCCGACTTGGCGGTGGGCGGCCACCTCTATCACCGCGCGTATCTCCGCAACGAACTTCCGAATTATGTCGCGGGGTTTGGTGCCAACCACCCGTGGAACGGCGAGACGACGTGGAACTGGAAATTCGACAACCGTAATGATGGGATGTTCGAACTGATCTTCAACATCCAGGACAAAACGGTATCGCCCAACGTCGTGGCAAACTTCGCCTGCCAGACGTTGCTCACCAAGAACACGACGTACCGCTTGGAACACCACGTCGTCCGGATCGCGGATGTCGGGGGCGAGGAGCACTGCAACATCGACCTGCGCGTCTATGACGCGGCCGGCGTCCTGCTGTTCGACAACGACGATTTCCGAAACCAGCTTGGCGCGAACGAACTCCTCAGTACGGTCCCGGCGCTGCGCTTCTCGGTCGCACAGTCCAGCAACATGAAGATCGGCTGCAACGGACCGGGCGGGAGTGGGTGGCCGGGACCAAGCGGGAACATCTTCTGGGCTGGAGTCGCCGCGTCACTGGCTGACTGGTGCGGCCCCTATGTGCCCGGGGAAAGCGCCTGAGTTAGCCGGGCGCCGTTCCCATCGATCGTCGGCCACGGGCGACGGCGTACCGCCGCGCCTCGGCGGCCGCAGCACGATCTTGTGAGCCGTGCTACGCCGCGTACCCGATGACGGCGAAGAAGTGGCATACCGAGCCGGTCAGCACGCACAGATGCCAAAGGAAATGCGCGTACCGCACACGCTTCATGCCGTAGAACCCCACGCCGCCCGTGTAGGCGAGGCCACCGGCCGCCAGCCACGTCAGGCCCGCCGGCGCCATGCGCTGCCAAAGCGGCTGCACAGCCACGACCACGAGCCACCCCATCGCCACGTAGACAACGGTGGAGACGACCGGGTAGCGCACGCCGCGCAGCACCTTGAAGATGATCCCGACCGCAGCGAGGCCCCATACCGTCCCGAACAGCGACCACCCCCACGCGCCGCGTAACACCCCGAGCGTGAACGGCGTGTAGGTGCCGGCGATGAGCAGGAAGATCGCCCCGTGATCGATGACACGGAGTACGTGCTTGGTGCGGGATTCCGGAAAGGCGTGGTAGAGCGTGGAAGCGAGGTACAATACCGCCATCGATGCGGCAAAGATGCTGACGCCCACGATGTTCGCTGCTCCGTGCGGGATCGCGGCGAGAATCAGAAACGGCGCCGCCACCACCGCCGCCACGACGCCCACGCCGTGGCTGACGCTGTTCGCGATTTCCTCGCCTACCGACTGCCGCGATGCGTGCACCGACACCCCGCTGACCTGTGGCTCGCACGGACCATTCTCCCGTGGGATTCACTCAATCTAACGCACCGCCGGACCGTGAACCGCCTTCATCTCGCCGCGCTGGTTGAACGCGGTGCCGCCGCACGATCACGATGCCTGGTCGATCACGCCGGCGCCACCCGAGGGCGGCCCCAGACCGGGGCCGCCCGACGCCTATTGCGGAATCGCGATCGGCATGGAAATTGCTGCCATTGGCGTGGCGCCCCGGCTGCGGGGTCGGATCGAGTGGACTTGTTGGAGTCACGACATGCACAGCGAAGAAGCCGATTTCGACGTCGGGATCATCGGAGGCGGACCCGCAGGCGCGAGCATGGCGGCCTACTTGGCCAAGGCGGGTGCCAAATGCGTCGTCTTCGAGCGTGACCTCTTCCCGCGGCCCCATGTAGGCGAGTCCCTGGTTCCCTCCTCGACGCGGGTCTTCAAGGATCTGGATTTTCTCGCGGTCATGGAGCGGGAGAGGTTCCCGCACAAGTTCGGCGCGGTGTGGACGGCCGCGGGTGGGCGCCGTGAATTCGACCACGATTGGCTGGGTATGGCGCCCGACGTGCGCGCCGATATCCGGTTCGAGGAACGCGACCAGCCGGGCGTGGATCAGAACTACACGTACCACGTCGATCGCGGCAAGTTCGACAACCTGCTGCTGCAACACGCCAACGGATTCGGAGCCGAGGTCTTCCAAGGCGTCGCCGTACGCGACGTGCGACTGGAGGCGGGCGAGCTGCCGCAAATCTGTTTCGCGTTGGGCCAGCGCCAGGTCCACTGCAAGGTCCGGGTGGTCGTCGACTGCAGCGGGCGCCGCACCTTCCTGGGCAATCGACTGAAACTCCGAATCAAGGATCCGGTCTTCGATCAGTACGCGATCCACGCGTGGTTCGAAGGGTACGACCGCACGGCCGCCATGAAGAAAGGGTCCGGGAAGGGCGACTATATCTACGTGCACTTCCTGCCGATCACGAACAGCTGGATCTGGCAGATCCCGATCACCGATTCGGTGACGAGCATCGGCGTCGTCACCCAGCGGAAGCACTTCGCCAAGCGGCGCGAGGCGCGCGAAGGGTTCTTCTGGGAGAGCATCGCCAGCCGACCCGAGCTGCACGATGCCCTCCGCAAGGCCGAACAGGTTCGGCCCTTCACCGAAGAGGGCGACTACAGCTACGCCATGCAGCAGATCACGGGCGACGCCTGGTTGATGGTCGGCGACTCCGGGCGCTTCGTCGACCCCATCTTCTCCACTGGCGTCAGCATCGCGCTCAACAGCTCCCGCTTCGCGCATAAGGATATCCTGCGCGCACTCGAGACGGGCGACACCAGCCGGACCTCGTTCCGCGAGTACGAGGGAACGCTACGGCGTGGCACCAGGAACTGGTACAACTTCATTTCGGTCTACTACCGCCTGAACGTGCTGTTCACGGCGTTCATCACCGACCCGCGTTATCGGCTGGACGTGCTCAAACTGTTACAGGGCGACGTCTACGAGGAGCAGGAACCGGAAGTGCTCGCGCGGATGCGGGAAATCGTGACCACGGTCGAGAACACACCCAGTCACCCGTGGCATCAGCTTCTGGGCGACATGACGGCGAACGCGTTCAATCCGGCCTTCTGACCGGCCCGCGCAGGATCGAGGAATTCCACGAGATCCAGTCTGGCGGCCGCGTAGCCCGCCGCCCCGCTCGGCATCGTCGCGCGTCCGCAACATCGGGGTGGCTTGGGTGGCCGCAATCGCATAGGGGACAACCGGACGAGTGTCGTCCTCTTGCGGGCATGGGTCTTGAGGGGATTGTGCGGCCGTCACAGCAGCAGCCGGATCCGCCTCGGAAGGTAGCGAGCCCGATGCGCGTGGTCCACATCCTCGCACGGCAAATCCCGACCGGAGACTATGCCAGCCCCTGACACACCAGAAACCGCACCCGGACTCGAGGGAGTCACAGCCCGTTCGGTCCGCCTTCTCCCATGGCAACGCGCGCTCGCAATCTGCCTGGTGCTCGGGGGCAGCGCGGCAATCCTCGTTGCCGCCGCCGGCGACGTAATCGGCCTCGGCGGCAGTCCGGGCATCGGCACATTCCAGGTGATGCTCGGGCTGCTGGGGCTTGCGGTGGTGTGGCAGGGGCTCGCCTTCCCCTCGGCGCCGGAAGAGGTGGTCGGGCACTGGCAATCGCTCCTGCTGCGAATCGATGCCGGCCGGATGCGCCGCTTCGCCGTCATCTTCACGCAACTCGTGCTGCTGGTCGTGGCGGTCCGAGTCTTCCAAATCGAGAGTCCGGCATTCTATCAGCAGATCATCCCGCTCGCCGCCTTCGGTTTCATCGTTCACCATCTGCTGCCGCAGCGCCACCGGCTGCCGTTCTTCGCCGCCCTGTCGATGGGCGGGGTGCTCATCGTCGCCGGGACGGCCAACACCCTCTGGATACTCGGCCTCGCGATCGTGCTCATCGCCATCTGCCATCTCCCCATCCCGTTCTCGCTCCGCCTTGCGGGACTGGTGGTGATCGGCGTAACGCTGGGCCTTATGCGTTCCGGCGTGATCCTGACGCCGTGGTCGACGGCCGTATGGCCCATCCTGGCGTCGCTCATGATGTTCCGCCTCGTGCTCTACGTGTACCACATCCGGCACACCGCGGAAAAGCCGGCGCTCGCCTGGACGCTGTCGTATTTCTTCCTCCTACCCAACGTGGTCTTCCCGCTCTTTCCGGTCGTCGATTTCAGCACGTTCCGCCGCACCTACTACGACCACGACCCGTATCTGATCTACCAGCGTGGGTTCGACTGGATTCTGCGTGGTTGTACGCACCTGCTGCTCTACCGCGTGATCTACCAGTATTTCACGATCGCGCCGGAGGACGTCGAAACGCTCGGACAGCTCGTCCACTACATGGTCACGACGTTTCTGCTGTATTTGAAGGTCTCCGGACAGTTTCACGTCATCGTGGGTCTGCTGCACCTGTTCGGATTCCGATTACCCGAAACCAACCACCTGTACTACCTGGCCTCGAGCTTCTCGGATGCGTGGCGCCGGATCAACATCTATTGGAAAGACTTCATGACGAAGGTGGTGTTCTACCCCACGTATCTGCGCTTGAAGGGCAGGGGCGATCGCGTGGCATTGGTCGGGGCGACGACGGCGGTGTTCGCCGTCACGTGGTTCCTCCACGCGTACCAATGGTATTGGCTGCTGGGCAGCTGGCTCATCGCGTCCACGGACATCATGTTCTGGGTGGTGTTGGGGGCCTTCCTCGCCATCAACGCGCTACGGGAGTCCAAACGGGGACGCACGAGGATCATCGGGACGTGGTCCGGCACGCCGCGTGAGGTGATCGCGCTGGGGCTCCGAACGACCTTGACGTTCCTCACTATCGCGCTCCTCTGGTCGTTGTGGAACAGCGCGACGCTTGGCGACTGGTTCAACTTGCTGACCGTCCGCATCGGAGGCCCGGGTGATTTCGCGCTCCTCGCGGCGGTCGTGGTGCTGATCGGCGGAGCGGCGGTACACGCCGCGCGCCGCGGGCGCGCGCCCGGAGCCACCGAGCGCGCCTGGGCGGCGGGGAACGCACCGGCGATGCGTGCCTGGCCGTCGGTCGGCGGGCTCGCCGCGCTGTGCCTCGCGGGGATCCCCGGCATCGGCCCCTTCGCTGGTCCGGAGGCGGAACGGTTCTTGAGCATGCTGCGTGCACCGGAGCTCAGCACGCGGGACGTCGCCCTCATGGAGCGCGGCTATTACGAAAACCTCAACGGCGTCGTCGTGCGGAACAGCGAACTCTGGGAGTTGTACGCGCAGCGGGCGGCCCGGGGCGCGACCATCTGGACCACCGACCTCGTGCGCCAGCGCGACGACTTCCTCGGCACGGAGCTGCGTCCGCTGCATACGGAGTTCCAGCCCGGCATCGTCTTCAGTACCAACCGATGGGGCATGCGGGACAAGGACTACGAGCCGGCGCGACCGGCCAATGCCTACCGAATCGCGTTGCTGGGCGCGTCCCATGTGGCCGGCGACGGCGTGAGTGACGGTCAGACCTTCGAGACACTCGTCGAGAACCGGCTGAACCAGGAGTACGGCCCCCGCGTCGGACGCCTGTTTGAGATCCTCAACTTCGGTGTCGGGGCGTACAGCATCCCGCAGCAACTCTTGACACTCGACCGCGTGTTCTCGTTCGACCCCGATGCCCTGTACTTCGTCGCGACGCCCGGCGACGGCGACCAGGCGGCGCTCCACCTCGTGAAGCAGATCAGGCGGGACGTTCGCCCGCCGTTCCCCTACCTCGACAGCCTGCTCACCGGTTCCGGAGTGACGCCCCACATGGCGGAGACCGAAGCGCTGCAACGCCTCGCGCCATACCAGGACGACATCGTCCGCTGGGGGCTGTCCGCGCTGGCCGCCGCATGCGCCGCGCGAGACGTGAAGGCCGTGTGGGTCTACCTGTACCTGCCCGAAAGCCGGGACGACGCGGCCGACGCGGCGCGGCTCGAGACGATGGCCCGCGCGGCGGGATTCACCACGCTCAACCTGCGCGACGTCTACGGCGACGGAGACCTCTCCGCGTTCTGGGCGTCACCCTTCGACCACCACCCGAACGCGCGGGGCCACCAGGTGATCGCCGAGCGATTGTTCGCCGAGCTCACCGCGCGCGACAACCTGGACCTGCCGGTAGGCGCGGTCCCGGAGACACCCACTCGATGACCACCGACCAGATCATGCAGACCGTGCGGAACTACGTCGCGCAGGAGTTCCTCCGGCCCGAAGACCGCGCTGGCCTGGCAGCGGATACGCCACTCGTCACCGGCGGCATCCTCGATTCGCTCGCCTCGCTGAACCTGGTGGGGTTCCTCGAGAACGAATACGGGATCGAGATTCCGGCGCACGAGGTGACCATCGACAACCTCGACACCCTGGCGACTATCGTGGCGCTGGTCGAATCCAAGCGGCCATGAGCCGCCAACCGACGGGAGCCACCGTGACCCCGCAACGCGGCGATTCGCTCCAAACCCGGTTCATGAAACAACTGGCCGACCGGCCCGGCCCGGCGGTCGCGTTCATGTCAGGAAGAGGCGAGTTGTCCTGGCGCACCCGCGAGGAGTTCTTCGCGCAGGCGTCCGGATCGGCACGGGTGCTTCAGGAACAAGGGCTGCGCCCGGGTGACGCATGCCTACTCGTGCTCCACAGCGATGAAACTTGCGCCACCGCGCTCGCGGCGACACTGCTGGCCGGCGCTCTTCCGCTCCTGATCGCGCCGCCGACGCTCCAGGGGACACGCACGAGTCTCACGGATATCCTGGTGCGCACCGCGCGACGGACCCGCGCGCGCATGGCGGTGCTGGACGAGTCCATTCCGGCAATGCACGACGGCCTGCCGGGCGCGTCGGCGCGGATCGTGCCGGGACGAACGATCCTTCAGGCGAAACCGGCGGACATTGCGCCCGTGCTCCCCGCGTCGGACTCGCTCGCGGCACTGCAACTCACGTCCGGCACGACCGGATTCCCACGCGTCTGTGTTTGGAAGCAGCGGGGCGTGCTGGCTGCGCTCGACGGCATGGCGGAGGCGATGGGGCTCAGGGATGACGACGTGTGCTTCAACTGGACGCCGCTGTATCACGACATGGGATTGGTGAACAACTTCCTCTTGTGCATGGTGACCGGCGTCCCGATGGTGATGCTGATGCCGCAAGACTTCGTCAAGCGGCCGGCGCTCTGGCTTCAGGGACTCCACGCATCCGGCGCCACCACCACCTGGTCACCGAACTTCGGATACGCGCTCGCCGCCAAAGTGGTCAAGGATGAGGAACTGGAGGGTGTGCGATTGGACGGCGTGCGCACGTTCTGGAACGCCGCCGAGCGGATTCACCTGGAGACCGTGCTGGCGTTCCGCGACCGCTTCATCGCGCACGGGCTCCGTCCGGGCGCGTTGAAGACGAACTTCGGCTGCGCCGAGAATGTCGGTGGCGCAACGTTCACCGAGCTAGACGGCGAGATCCGTTATGAGGTGGTCGACCGGGAGGCGATGCAGCGGCGTCGGATGGCGATCCCCCTGGCGGCCGGAACGGACACCACGGACGCGGTTACGTTGGTCGGTGCCGGTCAGGCGGCGCCCGGATTATCGATCGCCATCCTATCCCGCACCGGCAAAGAGCTGGGCGACGGACATGTCGGCGAGGTCGCATTGAAGACCCCGTCGCGTATGGTGGGATATCTCAAGGACGCCGCCGCGACGCGCCGGGCTGTCTACGGGCCGTATCTCCGCACCGGCGACATGGGCTACCGCCGGGACGGCGAGCTGTACTGGGTGGGGCGCGTGCGCGAACGGATCACGGTTCGGGGCAAGAAGATAGACCCGAGCGATCTCGAGCCGACGCTGTTCAAGATCCCCGAGCTCCGACCGGGCTGCTTCGCCGCGTTCGGAGTGGACAATACAGAGCAAGGGACGCAGCACATCGTGGTGGTGAGCGAGCTCAGGGACGCAACCGCCGTGAACGCCGACGACGTGCGCCGCCGCGTGCGCGCGATGGTCACGCTGGACCTCGCGGTGCCGGTCGGGGATGTCGTGCTGGTACCCAAGGGCACCCTGACCAAGACGTCGAGCGGCAAACGACGCCACCGGCACTTCCGCAACCTCTACGTCGATGGACAGCTGGACGCGCTGGCGGTCTAGTCGGCGTCACCTCCCGGCACGACGAGGGCCATCGCGAGCCCGGCACCCCGCAACACGTCGACCATACGTTGAGTGCCTTGAGGGCTCGGATTGTATGCCTGCCCCCGCCGATCGGCCTACTTCACGTCCGCGGTTTCCGTTATCTTCGGGCGTTCAACTTCACCGAGTGATTGCACTTGCCGGCCAATCTCAGGAAGACCTACGAGCAATCGAGCATCCACGACGGATGGGAATCGGTCTACCGCGGTAACCCCCGGCAAGATCGGCTCAACGACGCCCTCATGGACCGCATTGTCGCCGAGGTGGGCGCACCGCCCGATGGCCTGTTCCTTGACGCGGGGTGCGGCGTGGGCGACCAGGCCATCCGCATCGCCAAACGCGGCTACCGCTGCATGGGCGTCGACATCTCCTCCACGATCCTCGCCGACGCCCGGCGCCGCGTCGATGAGCTGCACCTCGACGATCGCGTGTCGTTCTCCTGCCAGGGCCTGGAAGATCTCGGGTTCGACGCGGTGTTCGACGCGGTGCACTGCCGCGGCGTGCTGATGCACATCCCCGACTGGGAACGCGCCCTCGCGTCGCTCTGCCGCGCGGTGAAACCGGGCGGCGCCCTGGTCATCGTGGAAACCAATACCCAAGGCCTCGAGCTGGCCCTGGTGAAGTTGGTGCGCACCGTACAGCACCGGAAATCGGAAATGCGGGAAACACCGGGCGGCGTGGAGTTCTGGTCCACCCACAACGACGAACCGTTCGTCGTGCGCGTGACTCGCCAGAGCCGCATCGTCGAGCTGATGCGCGACAACGGCGTACGCGCCGAACGCCGCCTCCCCACCGAGTTCATCGATCCCCACCGCTTCGGTGGCGGGTTCCTGCGGAATACGATGATCCAAGTCAACAGGCTCTACCTTGGCCTGGGACTCCCGGCCCGCTTCACCTCCAGCAACCTGGTCATCGGCCGCAAGGCATAGCCACCGTCGTGACCGTCCCGCCGCCGGTCGCTCCTCCTCCGCGGTCTTCGTGGCTCCGCGTGAGCAAACCGTCCCGCACTCCCGACCATACGCAGTACCTGGCGGAGGAGCACAACCATTCGGTTGCTGATGTCGTATGGTGACGCCGACGACGTTTGAAGCTCCGATTCACCCGCTCGAAATCCCGAAGACCCCCCATGGCCGCCTCGTCCCCGGTGCCGATTACTCGGCTGGGGCGGAGGTGCGGGCGGAGCGTTCGGTGGGGGAGCGGTGAGCTGAGCAGGGGGGAGCTACCCGAGTACGACGTGGATCCGGTGTTCGAGACCGTCGTCGGACAGCGGCACGAGTGTGCCCACCGACAGGGGGATCCCGTCGAGACTGATGCTGGACACCCCGCGACAGACGCCATGCGGATTCTCGACCGCAATCCGATGGACCGTGCGGCCATGACGGTAGACGATCTCGAAGCTCCGCCACGCGCGCGGGATGCACGGATCGATGGCGAGCGTTGAGCCGCGCTTGCGGAAGCCGAGGATGGATTCGAGCCCCGCCCGGTAGAGCCACCCCGCCGCACCGGTGTACCAGGTCCAGCCGCCCCGCCCGACGTGCTCGGGCGCGGAGTAGATGTCTGCGGCGACCACGTAGGGCTCCACCTTGTATCGGTGGGCGCTTGCGCGACGGCTTGCATGATGAATGGGATTGAGCAGGCCGAAGAGATTGAAGCTCGTGTCGCCCTCGCCCAACTGCGCCCAGGCGATGACCGACCAGACGGCGGCGTGGGTGTACTGCCCGCCGTTCTCCCGGATACCGGGCAGGTATCCCTTGATGTAGCCGGGATCCTGCGCCGTGTCGTCGAACGGTGGGGAGAGCAGCAGCACCAGCCGGTCGTCCTGCCGGACGAGCCGCCGGTTCACCGATTCCATGGCCTGGCGCGCGCGGTCCGGGTCACCCACGCCGGACAGCACCGCCCAGGACTGGGCGATCGAGTCGATCTGGCACTCGTCGTTCTGCGCCGATCCGAGCGGCGTGCCGTCGTCGCAGAAGGCCCGCTTGTACCATGCCCCGTCCCAGCCTTCCTGCTCCAGCGCCGTCCGCAGGGCCGTGGCCGCCTGCCGCCAACGCGCCGCGCGTGCTGCTTCCGCGCGGCCATCCGCGAGTCCGGCAAACGCGGTCAGATTCGCGTGGAGAAACCAGCCCAGCCACACGCTTTCGCCGCGACCCTCCCGGCCGACGCGGTTCATCCCGTCGTTCCAGTCGCCCGCGCCGATCAAGGGGAGTCCATGAGTGCCCACGTCGAGACTTCGGTCGAGTGCCCGCGCGCAATGCTCGAACAGGGTCGCGCGGTCCTCGGAGACCCGGGGCTCGAAGTAGGATTCCTGCTCGTGCGCCGCGAGGGTCGGACCGCGCAGCCAGGGGAGCGTTTCGTCGAGCACGCTCCGGTCCCCCGTCACCGACATGTACTGCCCCACCGCGTACGGCAGCCACAGGAGGTCGTCGGAGATCCGCGTCCGTACCCCCCGGCCGGTGGGGGGATGCCACCAATGCTGGACGTCTCCCTCCGGGAACTGCCGGGCGGCCGCCCGCAGGATGTGCGCGCGCGCAATGTCGGGTCGCGCCACCGTCAGCGCGATGACATCCTGGAGCTGGTCGCGGAAGCCATAGGCCCCGCCGGACTGGTAGAAGGCGGAGCGGGACCACAGGCGACAGGAGAGCGTCTGATAGAGCAGCCAGCGATTGAGCAGCAGATCCATCGCCGCGTCCGGCGTCCGGACCTGCACCGTGCCGAGCACGGCGTCCCAGCCCTCCTGGACCTGCCGAAGCAGCGCGTCGCAATCCTCCCGGCGAAAGCGCTCGATCAGCGCGCGCGCCTGGGCGGGACTCTCTTCCTGTCCGAGCAGGAACAGCACGTCGGCGCGCTGCCCGGGCCGCAGCTCCACTTCCGTCTGCAGCGCGGCACAGGGGTCCAGGGTGGCGCCGGTCTTTCCCGAGAGCTGAGCGCCCCGCTCGAGCGAGGCGGGGTGGTCGAGGCTCGCATTCCGGCCCAGAAACTCCAGGCGGTCACAGGTCCAGGACGTGGGGCGCCTCCCCAGGTCAGCGAAGGCGACTCGACTCGCGAACACGCCGTTCCAGGCGTTGCGCGCGAACGTCGCGCCCGTGTCGTCATCGATCTCGGTGACCACGTACGGCGCGGCGTCGCTGCGCGTGACGCCCAGCACCCACTCCACATAGGCCGTGACCGACAGGCGACGGCTGCGACCGGACCGATTCACGAGCGTGAGGCGCGACACCTTGACCGGAGCGTCCGGCGCCACGAACTGCACCAGGTCCAGGGCGATGCCGTGCGACGAGTGCTCGAAGCGACTGTATCCCTGACCGTGCCGGACGACATAGGGCGGGCCTTCCTCGCGGATCGGCAGACAGGTGGGCCCCCAGATCAGGCCGCTGTCCAGATCGCGTACGTAAAACGTCTCGCCCGGCGTGTCGCTGACCGGGTCGTTCGACCACGGTGTCAGCCGGTTCTCCCGGCTGTTGACGGACCAGGTGTAGCCGGAGCCCGATTCCGACACCTGGAATCCGAAATCCGGATTCGCCACGACGTTGATCCAGGGTGCCGGGGTCCACTGTCCCCGGCCCAGCACGGTGACATACTCGCGTCCGTCCCGCGAGAATCCTCCCAAGCCGTTGAAGTAGTCGAGATCGAGGGTCGGGGGGGACCCCGGGTCCGCGTCCTCGCGCGGCGCGCGGACCGGGCGCGGCACCGGGCCCGGCCGCGAGCGGTCCACACGAATCACCTGCTCGGATAGGGTGCCCTTGCCCGCCACAATCACCACGCGCGCCGCCGAACGCAGCAGGACCAGGTCCTCGGGAGGCAGCAGGTCCTCCCGCAGCACGAAGGCGCTCCCGCGTACCCCGTCCCCGCCGGTACTGAGCACGGACTGCGTCGCCCGCACCATGCCTTCAAAGGCGTTCTGGAGATCCTGAGCGTAGGAGGCGCCCTTCGCATTCAGGATCACCAGGTCGCAGGGAATGCCCTTGAGGTGCCAGTACTCGTGCGCCCGGAGGAGCTGTCTCGCGACGGTCCGTTCCTCGTCACGCTCCACCCGCACGACGGCGATCGGGAGATCACCGGAGATGCCGTGGGCCCAGAGGCCGGACGCCCCCCGACGATTGGCGGCCAGCTCCGCGGGATGGGTGCGCAACGTGCGATCGCTGTAGAGCAGACGATTGGCCAGGCGCTGGAAGAGATGCGCCTCGTCCTGCGTGATCTGGAGGTGATGCAGCTGGACCTGGGCGTACATCCAGGCCAGGGCGCTCTCCCGCTCGAACGTGTCCGACTGGCGGTACTTCTCCGCGATCTCGAGGGCTGCCTCGCGCGACGGCGCCACCAGCGTCGTGAAGACGAGACGAATCGTCCCGCCGGCCGGGATCGCCACGCGGTACCGGAGACTCACGATGGGGTCCAGCACCGTCCCCACGGTGTTCGTAAGGGGCCGGTCCTCGATCACCGAGACCGGTGTCCGCACGCCCCGGCCCCGGCCCAGAAAGCGGGCGCGGTCGCTCTCGTACTGACAGGTGCCGACACGCTCGCCTTCGATCGCGGCGACGTGCGCCAGCCACGGCTGTTGTTCCTCGGCGGAGCGCGGGCGTCGGGTCGCCAGCAGGGTCTCCAGCTCGGGAACGAATTCGGTTTCCACGAAGAGGTTCGAAAAGGCAGGATGCGCCTCGTCCGCGGCCTGCGGCGCCAGGGCGACTTCCGCATAGCTCGTGAAATCGATCGTCCGATCACGGGCTTCGAGGTTGGTCACGGTCAATTGGCGCAGCTCGGCGTCGTCTTCGGGGGAGACCACGATCTCGAGCGTGACGGCCAGGGACCGGTCGCGCTGCATGATCTTGGCCCGGTCCTCGGCATACACCACGTTGTACCGGTCCGTCTCGGTGCCGCTGGGCTGGAACCCGGCCGACCAGACGTCGCCGGTCTTCGCGTCCCGCAGGAACACGAAGGTGCCCCAGCAGTCCCGGGTCGTGTCCTCACGCCACCGGGTGACGGCGAGGTTGCGCCACCGGCTGAAGCCGGCCCCCGCCGCCGTCACCATGACGTGGTACCGGCCGTTCGAGAGGAGATGGGTGCGCGGCGGGATGTCGTGCGGCGACTCGAACCGTCGCAGGGTCGGGGGCACGAGGTCACGAACGTGGGCCGCCTGGACTTCCTCGCCGCGTGGTCGCGTCACGGCGACCGCGCGAGGTGTACGCTCCTGCAGCAACAGTTCCGCCGCCTGGATCATCGGGTGCGCGTGAAAGCGTCGCTGGGTGCGGCCGCCGTGCACGACGTTGCCGAGGGAGACGATCGTCATCCCCTGGTGGTGCGCCATGTAGGCCCGGATCACCGCGACCCGTTCATCTTCGGGCAGTCGCGTCGGCGTGAAGTCCAGCGCCTCGTAGAGCCCGTAGGCGCCGCGTGCCCCGGCGGCGCGGAGGCGGGCGAGGTTGATGACGGCGGCTTTGGGGTCCAGCATGGCCGCGAGCGCGGTGGCGTAGGGAGCCACCACCACGTCCTCGAAGAGCCCGCGCTTGAGGCCCAGGCCGGGCACGCCGAAATCCGAGTACTGATACGTGAGGTGGACATCGCGGACGTTGTAGGCGGACTCCGACACGCCCCAGGGAACTCCGCGCTCGGCTCCATAGCGTACCTGGCGACCCACCACGAGCCGGCAGGTGAGATCCAGCAGGCCGCCCGTGGGCTGCCGCATCACCAGCAGCGGCATCAGGTATTCGAACATCGATCCCGACCAGGACACCAGCGCCGCCCCGCGCCCCACCGGCGTGAGGGACCGGCCGAGCAGGAACCAGTGGCGTGGCGAGACATCGCCCTTGGCGATGGCAAAGAAACTCGCCAGCCGCGCCTCCGAGGCCAGCAGGTCATAGCAACTGGGGTCGAGGGTGTTGTCGGCCATCCGGAAGCCGATCGCAAACAGCTTGCGCGAGGAATCGAAGAGGAATCGGAAATCCATGGCCTGGGCCATCTGCTCGGCCCGGAGGGCGACGGCCGCGAGGCGATGCTCGAGCGTCGTCGTCCCAACCGCCGCCCCGTCCTCGGCCTGGAGCATCGCCTGGTCTCGCGCGTGACTCCGGACAGTGTCCCGGACGGCGGTTGCCCAGGCCAGGACTTCCGGGCCGGATTCGTGCTCCGCGGGGTGTGACAGCGTGCGGACGATGTCCAGCAGGTTCTCCGCACGACCTTCCATCTGCGCGAGGCGGGATCCCCATTCGGGCGTCGAGGAAGGGGGGGCCTCCAGCCCAGCCGCCATCGCGTCCAGGGCCTCCCGCACCTGCGCCTCCGTGACCATCTCGCTGCGCGTGCCGACCTGCGATCGCTCGACCGCATCGCGCACCGGATCGAGCGCATCGCGGATCCCATCCAGGACCCGGGATCCCCACAGCGGCTCCCGGGCGAGCTGGCGGCATCCCTGCGCCAGGGCGATGAGATGACCCGCGAGATTCCCGCCGTCCACGGTGGAGATGTAGAGCGGCTCCAGCGGCCGGAGGTCCCGGGTGTCGTACCAGTTGAAGAAGTGACCATGGAACCGACGCAGGGCGGTCATCGTCTTCAGCGTGGCTTCGAGCCGCTGCAGCATGTCCGCGGTCCCGATCCACCCGAAGTCGCGGGCGACCATGGTACTCAGGAGGTACAGCCCCATGTTGGTGGGTGAGGTGCGGTGGGCGACCGTCGGCTCGGGATCCTCCTGGAAGTTGTCGGGTGGGAGGTCGTGCTCCTCCTCGGTCACGAAGGTCTCGAAGAACCGCCAGGTGTGCCGGGCGATGCGCCGCAACGCGCGCGTCTCCGCGGGCGACAGGCGTCGTCGTTCGTCGAACGGCCGCGGGACACTCAGCCGCCACGCCAGGAGGGGCGCCAGGCCCCAGAGGGCGATCAGCGGTGCCGCCACCGGCCACGCCCCCGGCCTGATCGCGACGACCCCGGCGCCGATGCCCGCGGTGAGCACGAGGCTCCACCGAAAGTGCCAGTAGAAGGCACGCAGCGTCAGATCCACGCCGTATCCGGCCTGCGCGGCGGGGACCCACTCGAGCAGATGTCGCCTGGTGACGTACAGTCGTCCGAGTGTACGCACGACGGCATCCGCCATGAGCTGGGCCCGCTGCGCCAGCGTCGCGACGGCCAGCAGCACCTGCAGCCACGCGAACTGGAGATCCCGCCCCGTGGCCCCCAGGTGATTCCGCTTGGAGAATCCGTGCCGCCGCGGGATCACGCCCTGGAGCGCCGGCAGAAACGCAGGGAAGGCGATGGTGACAAGGACCAGCCCCGTCCAGATCGCCGGCAGCACGGCGGGCAGCGTCCACGCGGCGGCCATCAGCAGGAACGACGACGGCGCGGAGAGGCTGCGCCGGAGGTTGTCCAGCATCTTCCATTTGCCGTGCACGGGGATCGGCGCCCGGCGCCCCGTCCGAGGCTCCCTGGGGGCGTGGCCCAGGATCCAGGGGAGGAGCTGCCAGTCGCCCCGCACCCATCGGTGGCTCTGCCGGACACCCACTTCGTAATTGCTGGGGAACTCCTCGAACAGGTCGATATCGGTGACGAGTCCGGCGCGGGCGAACAGGCCCTCGAAGAGGTCGTGACTCAGCAGCGCGTTGTCCGGCACCCGTCCCGCCAGCGCGGCCTCGAAGGCGGTGACGTCGTAGATCCCCTTGCCCGTGTAGGACCCCTCGCCGAACAGGTCCTGATAGACGTCGGAGACCGCGGCCGCGTACGGGTCCACGCCTCCCGGCCCCGATACGATCCGCTGGTAGATCGTGCTTCCGGGTCCCGTCGGCAGGGACGGGGTGATCCGTGGCTGGAGGATCCCGTATCCCGCGACCACCCGGCCCACCGCGGCGTCGAAGCGCGGGCGATTCAGCGGGTGGGCCATGGCCCCGACGAGGCGGGAGGCGGCTCGCCCGGGAAGTCGGGTGTCGGCATCCAGGGTGATCACGTACCGCACCCCGTCGGGCACCGTCGGCGGTTGGCCCCCGACCGGAATGAACGTGGTATCGGTCGCTCCGCGCAGCAGCCGATTCAGCTCGTGCAGTTTCCCGCGCTTGCGTTCCCATCCCATCCACCGGCCCTCGGATCCGTTCCAGAGGCGCCGCCGATGCAGCAGGACGAACCGGTCCCCGCCGTCCTGCAGACGTCCGTATCGGGCGTTGAGCCCCGCGATGCCCTCGGCCAGCTCCGCGAGCAGCTCCTCGTCGCCCGGCATGTGTTCGTGGGCGGCGTCCTTCCAGTCGGTGAGCAGGGCGAAATGGAGATGGCCCCCGGGATTCGCCAGGTAGTGCACGTGGAGCCGCTCGATGGACTCTTCGATGCCCTCGTGGCTGGTGAGCAGCCATGGAACGACGACCATGGTACGCATGTCGGCCGGCACGCCGCGCGCGAGATCGAGCTTGCAGAGCAGCCGGGGGGGAACGACCACCGTGACCAGACGATGGACCAGGGCCACGGCGGTATCGGAGGCGGGGACCAGGGCGAGAATGCCCAGCAGCACGAGGATCGGTGCGCCGACGCCCGCGCTCCAGGTCACGAACAGCGGGGCAGCGAGCAGGAGCGCCGTGAGACCGGCGATCAGCCCGAAATAGCCGGCGGTGGCATGGGCGCGCCACGCGCGTCGCGTGCGGACGCGCAGCGAGGGCCGATAGGTCAGCCGAGCTTCGAACGCCCGCCGGCCGGCCGACACCAGGTAGTATCCCGGGTCCTCCTCGCGGCGCTCCGGAACGGCGGGGGCGGCGGGGGCGGCGGGGGCGGCGGTCAGTGCGTCCGAGGGAGCGCGCGCCGTGGTGGCACTCGTGGGCGGCACGGCGCGCTCGCGTTCGAGCCGAGCCGTGCCGGCCTGCGCCACGGCTTCGCGTGCCACGTCCAGCTCCGACCACGTGGACCCCCGGGACAGCTCTTCGACCGCGGTCCGGTACTTGTCGCGCGTGCCGAAATCCATGGCGCCGAACCCCGGAACCGCGCGGAAGATCTCGTCCACCAGGCTCACGGCCTCGAAGAACTCGGGCCAGCTGATGGAGGACATCCACCGCATGCTGGTGATGATGTTCCGGACCGAGATGTTCGCCGCGGCCTGCGCCTGATGGACGTGCGCCACCATTTCGCCGGGGGAGGTCCCCCCGGCGGCCAGGGTCTCGTTCAGCCAGTCGAGAGCCGGGGTGACGGACTGCGGCTGGTCGCGGAGGCGCTGCAGCAGCTGGACGGCGAACGAGCTGGACAGGGGAGCCGTCGCAAGACCGCCCAACACCTCGTCGACGCGCTCCGGCGGCCGGCCACTGAGGCCCAGCAGGCGATCCGCCACCTCGTCGGCGCGTGCGCGCCCCTGGCGGGCGCGGATGACCAGGTCCGACAGCCGGCGCAGGTTCTCCAGGAGGGCGACGCGCAGGTGGATCGCGACCGCCCAGAGTTCGCCGATGCCGAGCGGCTGGACGTGCTGGTACGCCCGGACGAATGCCTTCAGCGTCTCGAGATCGAAGCGACTGTCGGTGTGGGCCACGTAGGCCCATGCCAACCCATAGACGCGCGGATACCCGCCGAGGTGATGGCCCTCGGCGATCTTCGGCAGGAGGCGGTAAAAGCTGAGGGGGAGGTGGTCCCGCACCTCCCGGAGCTGCCCGTCCACGACGTGAAAGTTGTCGAGGATCCACTCCTCGGCCGGCGTGATGTGTTCCTTCTGGCGCACCGCCTCGATGATGTTCCGGTACCCCGCGAGCAGCACCTTCCCGTTCTCGTGGACACGGGGGAGGAGGCGGCGTTCCCGGGCGTGCCTGTCGGCGGTGGGCTGAGCCGCGGCGAGGCTCTCGGCGTGCTGCGCGAGGCGCTCGATGCCGAATACTTCGGCACGGATCGGCTGCTCGACGTCAGCGAGGGCCGTGACTGCCGCGCTGCGGGTGTTCACTCCGTGGTCCGCGCCCGGAGGCCCGACCGGGCGCCAAAGCCACCCCGATGGGTCTGTCGTCTGGTGGGAAGTGAAGGCATGGTCGGCCACACAATCATAACACGGTGTGCCGAGGCGACCGCGTCAGGTCGGCTCGCCTTCACCTCGGAGCGTGTTGAAGACCGGGTCGGTGCCTCGTGTCCCGCACTCAGCCGCCCTCGGAGCCGGTCGGCGGTGGCGCGCTCGCGGGCGCGCATCACCGCGTGCCGCTGACTGCAGCGCGGCCAGGATGGCCTGACTCGTCAGTTCCTGCTGCCGATCGCGGTCAACGGTGGCGAATCGGTCGTCGGGCTGGAACCCGTACCGGCCGAACTGGGAGCGGTTGCCCCCCTCGATACGTCGACTTGACAGCGGAGGCCTTACAGGTGTTATGCAGCCCCGCGTAATGCAGCTACTGGGCCAGGTCATAGTTCAGTGAACGACGCTGCAGGAAAAATCCTCGGTGATCTTGGTGCGCCGCGCGTGGCGACGCAACCTCTGGCCGGCGCCGACGCGCAGTCCAGACCGGTGGGTAGGTGGAAACCGCCATCGCCTCACGCGAGCGCAAGATAGGTCACCACGCCGTGCAGGAGCACGCCGGCCAGCACGGCGCCGAACACCTGCGCTCGAGGCAGCCGCGCTACCGACGCTCGGAGAACAACGACGCTCAGCGGGAGCGACAGGAGTAAGCCGGTCGTGGTTCCGGGGGAATACCGACCGAGCAGCGCGCTCGCGAGCGCGTGCAAGACTCCATTGAGGCCCAGGAGCGTCGCTACAGAGGCGACGATCCAGGCCATCTGCGGCTCCCGGAACGCAGCTAACGTCCAGAATGTGATCAGCAACAGGCCGACCGCGTTGATGAGGAGGAACCGCTCAGCGCTCACTCCGTTGCCCACAACGAAACGGGTCCACTCTGGAAACCCGCCAAACCACTCCTCCATCTGGTGGAGAAGGAGCACGACGGGAAGCAGCAAGGCTACTCGCGGCGGAAAAGAGTCTGTATCGGCGGGCAAAGCCGGCATCCGCTCCTCGTGTGCGCTCAACGCCTGCGCTCAGCGGCGTGGTAAAAGTGGCGCGGCGGAGGCCGAACTTCCCACATCCTCCCTCTTGAGTCCAGCTCCCGACTTCTCCTACATCCTCACCGCTCACGTTCACCCGCGGCCGGCGCAGCCGGCCGTCGGGTGCAACGCGTTGTTGGGCAGCCGGTCATGCCGGTTCGTACTCAAGTGACACGGTCCCGGTCTTCGGGTATAACCGATGATGGGCGAGCTTGAGCTTGACCTGCTTGGCGGGATGGGCCAGAAGCGGGATCCCGCCCCCGAGCAACACGGGAATGACAGCCACTTCGACAGAATCGACGAGCCGCAATGCGAGCATGCTGCGAAGGAGTTCCCCGCCTCCGAAGAGCCAGATGTCCTTTCCGGGCGCTCTCCGCAGGGCTGTTACCGTCTCCTCGGGACTGGAAGAGAGACGTACTCCGGGGCAGTCGTCCTCCCGGAGCGTGCGAGAAAAAACCGTGGCTTGCATGCCGGGCATTCCGCCTCCGCCGTGCTCGCGCGTAGCCTCATAGGTCTTTCGACCGAGCAAGACCGTATCGAACGCGCCCATGAGCGCGCCGAAGTCGATGTCCGGATCCACGACGATCCAGTCGTTCTCGCCGTTCGGCCCGGCGATGTATCCGTCCAGGCTTATGGCCACGGAGAAACGAACTCTCCTCATGTGCAACTCCTCTTGTCGGCCCAACGGCGTGCGGCTCACCTGCGGGCGACTTGGTCGCGGGTACCGCGATGCCGAACCTACCCCTCAACCGGCCAGCGCACAGATCAACGCTTCCTTAGCAAACGTGAGCGCGCGGCGAATGCGGCCCGGAGTCGTCTCGGCCTCGCGCCGCAGCCAATTGGTGAGTGACTCTGGTCGACAAACCGATGTGACCGCGCCGCCTCGCTGGGCGACCTGCCCCCTACGCTCAGTGCGCGCACCGCTTCCGCCAGCCGCACTCGCCGGACGAATCCGCCAGGTGTCAGGCCGAACCGCTCGCGGAACGAGCGCGCCAACGTAACACGGTGGACCCGGCTTCCTCCGCTCTCAGACAACTGAACGGCTCCGACGATGTTCTGCCCCTCACCCGCGCCTGGACCTGACTGATCTGTCCCTCCACGGATGAGGTCGCCGCTTGAGGACATCCCAACGCCGAGTCTCGATAGGTGTTTGGTGCAGAACAGCGCACCGATCCCGCAATGAAGTCAGAGCACCGGGGGCCGAGACACACGTTCAAACGGGACCACCCCACCCCCGTGTTGTCGAGCTACATCGACTTGACAGCGGAGGCCTTATAGGTGTTATGCAGCCCCTCCGCGACGCCCGCGTCCCGCTCGCAGTGGCCGGCGCTGAATCTCTTCTCGCACCACGCGCCGCATCACCGCCTCCAGGGGCTCGCCACCCTGTTCCATGGTTCGGCGTAGCGCCTGGTTGATGAGCGTTTGGTAATTGCCCCCGCCCGCGGCATGGACCTGCTCACGGAACCACGCCAGCACATCGTCGTCGAGGCGAATCGTGATTCGGGTCTTGCCCGGCGGAACCGGGAGGACCGGCCCGCGCCTCGCGTTACTGAAGTCATATTCCTTACGCATTGTCCAAGCTCTCCGTGTATTGGCGGCGCTCGCGGGGCGTCGCGTTCCGCGCCGAAATGAGTCGAATGTCGCCGCGCCAGAGCCACGACACGAGCACCACCCGCTCGAGGAAATCGCGACCAATCGTCACGAAGCGGTCCTCGCTCGGGTGGGGATCCTCCTGCGTGAGGGCGAAGGGGTCGTCGAACACGCCCACCGCATCGGCGAAATCGACGCCGTGCTTGCGGCGGTTGGCCTCCGCCTTGTCCGGCTCCCATTCGCAGTCCACGGTAAAATGTATGTACGTGTGTACACCGCCGCAAGGGCGGCCCCACAGTGGGGTTACTGAAGTCAGCAGAGGAACGGAGGGTTGGGGGCTGCATAACGGCTTGGCGTTCTGCTGCGAACGCTCAGAAGGAATGCGCCGCGCAGCGGCCGCCCACCGCTAGAAACCGCGTTCGGCAGCAGCAACGCCTTGATACTCATGAAGGCCTCCTGTGGAGCTTACCATAGGGGGTAAGCTCAGGTCGCATGTCATCTTCACGCCAGGAGGCCCTCATGAGGTTCTACACGCAGCAGCACCAACATGACTGCGGCATCGATCTCCACGCCCGCACCATGTACCTCTGCATTCTCGACCAAGCGGGCGAGGTCCTGCTGCACCGCAACCTCCGGGCGACGCCGGAGGCGTGAGCGAGCAAAGCGCGCATGCACTAGATCGGCTGACTGCTGCATGCGAGGTTAGGCGCCGGAACGATCGAGCCGTGTCGCTCTCGCGCTAGCCGATCCGCGATTATCGACCAACGGGCACGCGCCACGCTTGGCCAAGGGCGCCGCTCACCGCCGCTTCCAGTACTTCGTCCCGTCCGGCGCGGATGCCGGCGATGGTAGGAAGAACTACCTGGTCGGGGATGATGCCAATACGCTGCGTTGGGGACCGATCGGCATAGAATACACCGACGCCGCTGATCAATCCCCGAATACCACCGGGCAAGTGAATCGGCGAAACGTTCCCGTCGGCGCCAGCCGTCGTGCTGCCGACGACGGTCGCGTGGGGCGCCGCGCGAAACGCCATCGCGGTATACTCAGCCGAACTCTGAGTGATTTCGTCGATCAGAATCACGACATGGCCCGCGTAGTGCGGCTCCTTGGGTTTCAGCACAATCGGTTTCGTCCAAACGAACGCGCCAGGGTTGGCCGCGTCGCCACGCGTCGAGCGAGCGATGTCCGTTCGCTCGCGCACGAGATGCTCCCCCAGTCTGAAGACGACGAACTCGCTCGGATAGTTCCGGATGTCGATCACGAACACTTTCGCCCTGCTTGCCCGTCTCACATAGTCCGCGGCATCAGCTCCCACGACTGACGACAGCTTCAGGTAAGCCACCTCGTCGGTCAGCATCTGGAACGGGTCGCCGGGGCGGTCGTGCGCGCGACCGATCTCGGCGTCGAGTTGGTCCCTCGGAGCGCGTGCAGAGACCCACTGGAAGCGGTGCGTGCCGCGGCGGACAGAAACGGTCACCGGGCCCGCCGGGCCCTTCGTGAGCTTGACGGCAATGTCACGGAGCCGCGTGGGCTCGTTTGACGCGGCGTAATACGGGCGCAGGGCGCTCACAAGCGAATCCACGCGAGCGCCCCCGATCGCCTCGATCACATCGCCGACTTCGAGTCCGGTAGCCTGTCCGAGGGCGGGATTCGAGAATCCAGTGACGACGGCCTCCCCCTCGATGAACCGGACGACCACGGGCAGCCGTGCCGTGCCGACCGGCGGCTGAACCGCCAGCGACGTCCACAAGTTGGCGTGCGTGTCGTCGACCCGCGCGATCACCTCGATCATCGTCAGGCGATAGGTGTTGGCGTCCGCGACCGTCATCAGCCGAGGGATGAATTCCGGGAGGACGTCGTCCCAGTCCGCGTCGAGCACGTCTCGATAGGGGAACCAGTACTCGATGATATTCCACCACCTGTACAGTGCGAGCAGCCTGAAGCCAGCGTCGGGGAGCGGCTGGTCGGCGTAGGCATTCTCGTTCGAGAAGTTAGGATTACCGACCTCTGGATCATGACTGACGTAGTACTGCTTCCGTGCGCCGTTCCGGTTCTCGTAGACCGAGACGAGGCGCGCGCTGAGTGCATGGCCGAGGCCGACCGCATCTCGGATCCAGTCGACGGGGGGGGGCACGTGGATTGCGGTCGGCACCATGGCGCAGGCGGTACATCTTTTCGGGGCACCTACGGCTTCCACCCACTCCGTGATGGCCCCGATTCCCACCGCGCGATTGGCGGCGGCGAGAACCTTCGGCATGACGCGGAACAGTTCGTAGTCCCAATTGCGCTGTCCCGCAGTCACCTTCGGGTGGTGGTACTTCAAGAATCCCCACACACGCGCCAGGAGCGCCAGATTCTGAACCTGCACGTCGCTGAGTACTTGGTCTTTGATTCGCGAGCCGCCGTTGAACTCTGTATCACGCTCGACAGGCGAGGGACCAGCGCGACACGACAGCACGGCGCCGAGCAGCAGGAGTGCGTAACCGAGCGCCACTGCGCGCGAGTACTTGCCATGGCCGTACGTCATCACTCGAAGCCTCATCTACCGAAAGAATCGGTGGAGTCTTGTTGTTGGACTGAACGAAGTGCTGCCAAGGCGCCTAACGTACAGGATTGTATCCGGAGTGCTCACGGATGAGTCCTCCGGCGGCCGCTGCGGCGCGCTGGTCTCACCCGGCCGAGGCGCGTGAGCATTCCGGATACAATCTGTTGGACGAAACCGCTGCGCGCTATCCGCTATGGGCTGGAGCATTTCATCCTCCGCACCGCGAAGGGTCACGACGCCAACACGCTCTACCGGCTGCGCACCGTGCCGGGGATCGGCAAGATCCCCTCGCTGGTAATCCTCTATGAGATTCACGACATTACCCGCTTCGCGCGGCCCCAAGAGTTGGCCTCGTATGCCCGGCTGGTGCAGTGCGCCAAAGAGTCCGCGGGCAAGATCCGGGGCAACGGGGGCACGAAGATCGGCAACGCGCACCTGAAGTGGGCCTTCTTCCGAAGCGGCCGTGGGGTTCCTGCGGAAGAACCGCCCGCGGGGACGGTGCCATGTCCCGACGGACAGAGTCTCGATAGGTGTTTGGTGCAGAACAGCGCACCGATCCCGAAATGACGTCAGAGCACCGGGGGCCGAGACACACGTTCAAACGCGGCCACCCCACCCCGTGTTGCAGAGCTACGTCGACTTGACAGCGGAGGCCTTATAGGCGTTAGACGGCACAACGTCACACACCGTATCCGCAGACGCCCATCCGCGGTGAATTGACGACCGGCAAGTACACCCCCTCTTCGGCACACGGGTGCTCTCGGGCATGCTCGTCACAGAATAGACAGGCACCGGAGTCGATGCAGAACGGGCAGACGATTGTCGCCGGCTGAGTGCAGTTCTCACAGTGCCATTGCAAAGGATCGTTCCGCGCCAGAAGCCGAACGGGCGCTCGACCCACGGAGCCCTCCCGGGAGCCCGGTACCTGACCGCGCAACGCCGTTGTACTCCCGAAGTCGTATTCATAGCTGAACCGCTGGCCGGGATCCACGAACGTCACTCCCAGCTTGCTGCTCATCGCGAGCTCACGCTGCCCGCTGCGGAACCCGCTCATGTGACCGCAGCACTCGAGCCATACCCGCCGCAAGAGGGCGTCCAGCTGTCGAAGGGTAGCCGCGAAGCCCCCCTCGACATAGAGCCAGTAGCGCGGGTCGCCGGCAGCTTCAACGCGGAGTTGGACGAGGGCCGATAGGGCCCCCTGCGCATCATGACTGGGCGCGCAGCTGGCGAGATGTCGGGTCATCTGGGCCTTCGATGCTCGCCGCTTGCAGAGCTCGCAGGTGCCGGTGTTAGCGCGCGGCAAGCCTCCCCCCGGTGTGCCGTCTAACGATTTGCGGTTTGCTGCGGGCGACCCCTCGTCGGCCACACCGCAGCATGGACGATCCCGAACTTGCCTGGGACCCCATCATTCCGCCAGCCGCGCCGCCCGCCAGCACCAACCGCGGGTTAGACGGCGCGCTGCTGCCAAGACGCGGGATCCCGGCTCTGATGATGGACAGCGATGACGATGACGACGCTCGATGTGATGCGGAAGAAGATGGAGTAGGGAAAGCGGCGCATCACGCACTGCCTGAACTCCCCATAGACCTTCGGGAAGGCCTTCGGACGCTCAGCGATGGCAGCGACCGCGCCATCGACGGCACGCGCAAAGTCCTGCCCTAAACCCGGAACTTGCTTGTCGTACCACGCCCTGGCCTTCCGGACCTCGGCTCGAGTCTGAGGCCGAAGGGAAACACGCAGAGTCACTCGTCGGGCTCGTACAGCTCACTTCGAACCTGATCCCAGGGAATGGCCGACGAAGGATCCCGCTCATGCTCGGCCCAGCGGCGATCTAGCTCCGCTCGCAGCTCGTCGGTGAGTGGAAGGGCCTCGGCATCTTCGGCGATGCTATCCCAGATGGCCTCGACGAGTTGGATGCGCTCAGGAATCGGGAGCTTTCGGTAGTCAGGGGCTGATTTGGCCATGCTGCAATCTCCAAGGCTCACGCCTCTGACGCAAGCGCGCGCCGTCTAACGGTCTGGCAATCACCTGCAAAGCGGGCCAGCGGGAACGGGCCGTGGAGGACGAAAGTTCGGCCCACTTTGGCAGGTGCATTGCCCCGTTAGACCGCTCAGACGGGAGGTTGGAATGCTCCCGTGCTACGCACCGGCGGAGCGCACAACGTCCGCGGGATACGGCTTCAGGTCGTTGCTAGCCGCGCGCAGTGTTCGAACGCCCAGGGACTTCAGGCTGCATCATTGAACCCAGAGAATCACCTCGTCGGCGATAAGCCAGCCATTGGCGACGCGCGAAAGCATATAGAGCACCCCCCAGCCGCAGTGCGTGCCGCACCTATACTCCGCCGCGACCATCGCGCTCGAACGGTCCTGCTTGAAACCAGCCTCCGTAATTCTCACCCATCCGGTGGCTGGCGCATGCACCTCATGGAAGCGCTGCCAATCCGCGTCCGCATCCTCACCGTCGCGTGGCGCCAGTTCGGCCGGCGGCACAAGCACGATCTCGGCTCTTGTGCCATTGGGCGAAGGCAATGCGACCTCAGACGCCGCGCGGGCGCGGAAAGCCGCGAGCATGTCGCCCGGCGCGCCAGACTGGTCCCGCGCCCGCTCCGCGATTACGCCCGTGACCGGATCGCCCGGCACCCACGTCATACCGCTGAGCACGAGTCTCGCCGTTCCCACGCGACGTGCGATCATGTCGAGCACGGCGACTCGCACCCGCTCGTCGTCACTACCAGCGGACGTTGGTCGCTGTGGTGGCGGCGTTTGCCCGCTACAGCCCGCGACGAGCGCAGCCGAGAGCGCCAGTGCGCCGAAGCATTGCGACATTGTCAGCCCGGCGCTCATGGCTTTAACGGGAAGGGTGGGTGTGGGGGCAGCGTCGCGAACGCCTCCGCTAGTTCGAGCGCCGCGCGTGCACTGAGAGGCTCGAGGAGTGGGAGTGATGTCAGCGCCACGGTGGTCAGGAACGGGCTGCTGGCAAGCCTTGTGACGCCGGGTGGCACTTCCGGCCCGAAGTAGTCGTCCCCACCGACATCGATCACCGTCGTGGCATCGATGATCCAGGACGCCGGCCCCGAGTACATCAGGTCGTGTCGTTCGGGCACGTGGGCTGGATATGCGGTCGTATGATTCGGCGCAGCCTCTGCTACAATCCCGAGCGTATGAACGAGGTCGTGCAGCATGGCGAACTCCCAGTAACGCGGGAACTGCGTCGGAGATGTCACGAACTGCTGCGCGCCGCACTGCACACCCCCTGGCGTCCCTCTCAGATACATCGCCGCCATCTGCCCCGGCACCCGCGGGGGCCACGCCGCGCCACCGCACGAGTACGTGCTACCGCCGTCGTAGTAAACGATGTAAAGCTTGTTCGGGTCGATTCGCCCAGCGTTCCTAAGCTCCTGCTCGATCTGGGTCACCAGAAACGCGGCGAATGCGATCATCTCAGTGTTTGTACGCGACAACCGATAGAACGTGATGTCGAGCACGCCCTGGAACGTATCGAACCGGAAGGCGAGACCATTGGAGCGCTGGCTGAACCAGTTGTGGAACGAAGCCACCGACCGCGCCAGTGTCCCGTCGACATCGAGCTGCCGATCCTCGCCGTCGCTTGGGATGACGTACATTACATGGACTTGCGGACCGCTCGAGTCATCCGAACGATCCACAATCGAGCGCCCTGAACTCACGGGCGTAACGCTGATCTGCGCCGTAGCGCTCTTGCCCTCGCTGGTGGCGGTGATCGTAGCCGCGCCAGGGGCGGCACCGGTGACCAGACCCGTTGAGGAAACGGCGGCCACCGAAGTGCTGCTGGAGGACCACGTCACGCTGCGGCCGGTGAGCACGTTACCTGAAGCGTCTTTCGTGGTCGCGGTGAGTTGAAGCGTCGCTCCCACGATGACTGAGCCTGAGGAGGGATTCAACTCAAGGCCGACGATCGTTGGTTCGGGCCCGCTAATCGGCGGCGAGCCGCTGTCCGAGCACGACAGGAAGCCGGCTGCCGCAAGGCTCACGAAAGCGAGCGTGGTGGCGATTGTGCGCGTTCAGATCTCCTTTTCAGCCGGAGAGGGGCGGCCGGCGTCTGGCCGCATAACGACGGCCAGCAGTTCTTCAAGGGTGAGGCGCACATCGTGGGCGTTTGGCGCAACAGCGTCGGCGCAATGTCGCGGCCTTTGTGGACGGGCACGGTTGTCACACGTCCGTCCGGATGTCTGAACTGCTTGTGTGATCCTCGCTGCCGGACTTCTTGAAACCCGAGCCGCTCAAGCAAGGCGATGACCTCGCGCGGCTTGAGGACAGGCGGCTTCACGGTGTCAGGCTACGGCGACGGTCTGGATGCCGATGAACTCGGCCTCGAGCTTCGGCGATCCGTCCTCCAGGAGGAGGGCAATCACCTCACGCAGATTGGCCTGGAGTTCGTCCAAGGACTCTGCCTGGCTGTGGGCGCCGGGGAACCCCGGCACATAGCCCACGTAGAGGTTAGTTTCGGGGTCCCGTTGGACGACTGCGGTGAACGTGGTCATGCCTGAAGACTACGAGGGTCTAGGGATTTCGTCCAGCAGCCGCATAACGTCCCGGCAATGAGCGGCGGGCGTGCATCGCGCCGTACACAATCCTCACTTCCTTCTCCGCGGGACGGAACCAGCCAGCGCGCCGTCGCTTGCCATCGTGAGCGCCCGGCCGCTCCATTGCCTTGATGTTCATGAAGGCCTCCTGTGGAGCTTACCAAAGGAGGTAAGCTGAGGTCGAAAGTCACCCTCACCTAGGAGGCCGCCATGAGGTTCTACCCCCAGCAGCACCAACACTACTGCGGCATCGATCTCCACGCCCGCACCATGTACCTCTGCATCCTCAACCAGACGGGCGAGGTCCTGCTGCACCGCAACTTCCGGGCGACCCCGGAGGCGTTCCTCCAAGCTATCACCCCGTACCGGGAAGATCTCGTGGTCGCCGTCGAGTGCCTGTTCACCTGGTACTGGCTCGCCGATGTCTGCGCCGCCGAAGACATCCGGTTCGTCTTGGGTCACGCACTCTATATGAAGGCGATCCACGGGGGCAAGGCCAAGAACGACCGGATCGACGCCCCAAGATCGCCGTCCTCTTGCGGGGCGGGATGATTCCCCAGGCCTACGTCTATCCCGCCGCGATGCGGGCCACCCGCGACCTGCTGCGCCGCCGGCTCCACTTCACCCGCAAGCGGGCCGAGCTGTTGACCCACATCGAGAACACCAACAGCCAGTACAACCTGCCCGTGTTCGGGAAGAAGCTCACCTACCGCGGCAACCGCACGGGGGTCGTGGACCGGTTCGACGAGGCCAGAGTGCAGCAGAGCATCGCGGTGGACCTCGCGCTGATCGCGCAGTACGACGCGTTGCTCCGCGAGCTGGAGAACTTCATCCTCCGCACCGCGAAGGACCACGATGCGAACACGCTCTACCGGCTGCGCACCGTGCCGGGGATCGGCAAGATCCTCTCGCTGGTGATCCTCTACGAGATCCACGACATCACCCGCTTCGCCCGGCCGCAGGAGCTGGCCTCGTATGCCCGGCTGGTGAAGTGCGCCAAAGAGTCCGCGGGCAAGATCCGGGGCAACGGGGGCACGAAGATCGGCAACGCGCATCTCAAGTGGGACCTTCTCCGAAGCGGCCGTGGGGTTCCTCCGGAAGAACCCCGAGGGGAAGGCCTGCTACGAGCAGCTGGTGAAGAAGCACGGCAAGGGCAAGGCGCTGACGGTGCTGGCGCACAACCTCGCGCGCGCCGTCTACCACATGTGGAAGCACGACCAGGTGTTCGACCAGGAGAAGTTCCTGGCGACCTGACACCAACCACGGAGGAGGCGGGCGAGCCCGATGCCTCACTCGTCCGCAGCAATTGCTGGAAGCCCTCGCATAAGCGGCGGCTGCCGGTCCCTTGTGCTCGATGAACCCCGCCAGGATCCTGATCCCGCGCCCGAGCACCCCGCCCGTGGGTGTTTTTCGCTCTCGACCGGCCTCATTCCGCCTCCACCGGGCAAACCCACGATCATCGCTTACCCGCCGCCAGTTTTCACACCGGCTCTGCAGTTGTTAGACGCCGCCTCATCCCGCCGAGCCCCTGCGGAATCCGCGGAAAAAGGCCCGAAGGTCATCGACCAGCAACTCCGGCTCCTCAAGTGCCGGGAAGTGCCCACCGCGAGGCATGTCCGTCCAGCGCTTAATGTTGTAGCAGCGTTCCGCCCACTCGCGAGGCACAAGCAGATCCTTCTCCCCTGGAAACATCGCGATGCCGGTCGGCGTCTCGATTCGCTCTCCCAGCTTCAGCGGATTCGGCATCGGATTGTGCCGGACCTCGAAGTACCGGCGCATGGAAGACCCGATCGTCTGGGTCAGCCAGTAGATCATAATGTTGCTGAGTAACTCGTCCTTCGTGAATCGGCTTTCGATGTTTCCGCCACAGTCGCTCCACGCCCGGAACTTCTCCACGATCCAGCCAGCCAAACCGGATGGCGAGTCGTTGAGGCCATACGCCAGAGTCTGTGGGCGTGCGGCCTGAATATCTGCATAGGCGCCCTCGTCCCTTTCCCAGCGTTTGACTCTCTTCAGGTAGACACGTTCCGCCTCGGATAGGTCACCGTCGTGCGGCAGGGGATCGGGCCAGTCCAAATCGACCGAACCAATATGGATGGCGGACACTGAACCACCGTGAAAGCGGCCAAGAGCGCTGGTAACGCGAGCCCCAACATCGCCCCCATGAGCCACGAAACGGCGATACCCCAGAACATCCGTCATGAGCTTGCGCCACAAGCGGTCCGCGTGGGTGGGTCCGCGCTCCGTCGGTCGCCCGGAAAACCCGAAGCCCGGCAAGGATGGAATGACCACATCGAAGGCATCACCAGCATCGCCGCCGTGGCGGACGGGATCGGTGAGCGGGCCGGTGATTCTGTACATCTCGACGAACGAGCTGGGCCAGCCGTGCGTAATGACGAGCGGCAACGGATCCGGGCCTGCACCTCGAGCGTGGACGAAGTGAACCTCAAGACCGTCGATCTTGGCAATGAACTGTGGCAGCTCGTTGAGCAGGCGCTCCTGTTTTCGCCAATCGAACTCCGTCCGCCAGTACTCGACAAGCTCGCGCAGATAGGCGCGGCTCGTGCCGTAGTCCCACGACGCCCCGTCGACTTCGTCAGGCCAGCGCGTTCTCGCAAGGCGATCGCGAAGGTCGACGAGGGTCTCCTCGGGGACGCTGATCGTAAATGGTCTCACCTGGCGCGCTCCAAATCCCTTGGCCGAGTCCGCCCAGTGGCAGCACCGGCTCCGATCGCTCGAGGGCACCGACTGGGTCGTCTATGCGAAACCACCCTTCGGCGGCCCGGCGCAGGTCCTCGAATACCTGGCGCGCTACACGCATCGCGTCGCCTGCCTGCCGGCAGGCAGGCCATCAGCAACCAGCGCCTGGTGGCCGTCGCCGCCGACCAGGTGACCTTTCGGTGGAAGGACTACGCCCACGGCCCTCGCGCCCGCACCATGACCCTCGATGCCGTCGAGTTCCTACGACGCTTCCTCCACCACCTCCCCAAAGGCTTTCAACACATCCGGCCACTATGGCCTGCTGGGCAATCGCCGACGCGGCGAGGCCCTCGCCCACATCCGGGCACTCCTGGACCAGCGGCCCACCGCCACCACGCCCGAACCGGCGGAGGCCATCACTGACCTCCCGCCCCGTGACGCCTGCCCCCAGTGCGGCACTGGACAGATGGTGGTGGTAGCCTCGTTCAGCCCGGTCGCCGCCCCCCACCGCACCCCTCGGTCACTCGTATGGGACCCCTCGTAGTGGGGACCGTAACCCCACCACGACCTCCTCACCCCACCGACTCCCCGTCGGCGGGACCCACCTCGTGCGGGCACCGACGCGCCCACACGCCCACGGCGCCCCTCACCGGCCGCGCGGCGCCGGCCGCGCCACTCGTCACTCGCCTGCTCACGCCCGAGCACCTACCCGTCTCCACCACCCTCCCCCGCCGGTGCGCCATTCAATCCCCATAGCGGATAGCGCGTAGCGGTTTCGTCCAACAGATTGTATCCGGAATGCTCACGCGCCTCGGCCGGGTGAGACCAGCGCGCCGCGGTCGGCCGCCGGAGGACTCATCCGTGAGCACTCCGGATACAATCCTATACGTTAGGCGGTGGCGTGGGGCCGAACGAGGCCGTACAGAAACTCGGGCGCGAAATCGGCACCATTCGGCCACGCGATCGTGTGCAGCTCCGGATCAACGCGGACCTCGGCGAAGAACGCCTCAGCCTTGAGCGGCGCGAAGATCTCGCCGCGGAGTTCGCCCGCCAGGTCGACCTCACCCGCCGTGCCGTCGCTGAAGCGCAGCCACAAAACGTACTCGCGAACGTGTCGCGCGTCCTTGACCGAAATGAGTTCATCCATGGTCACTCCCCCTTCCGTTGCAACATCCTATTCCAGCGGCGGGATCGCTTTCAACGGCCGCCCGACGCGTGCAAGGTCCCAGCCCTCAAGGAGCTCATCGCGGTGCAGCGACAGCCACTCGAGTACGTGCGCCTGCGCCCGCCCCGGAAAACGCCTCGGACCACCCCCTCGCGGATCGTGACGCTAATCCGGTACTCGCCGTAGACCGCGTGGAAATGCGGAGGATCATGATCCCGATACAGAATCGAGATTGCAATACCAAGGAACCGGCTGACGACGGGCACGTTTCATTATAGTCGCCCCGCTCAAAGGATCCCACCCTCAGCCGGCACCGGGCGACCGCGCATCCCGCCCACCGACGCTCGGTGACAATCGCCGGTCGTGCCAACGACGCCGTTTCGCGGCCGCATAACGCGGTGGCGTTCACCTGCGGGCGCGCGAAGCGCGTCGTCAGATGCGACGCCTTGATACTCATGAAGGCCTCCTGTGGAGCTTGCCAAAGGGGGTAAGTCAGGTCGCACGTCACCTTCACCCCGGGAGGCCCCCATGAGGTTCTACACGCAGCAGCACCAACACTACTGCGGCATCGATCTCCACGCCCGCACCATGTACATCTGCATTCTCAACCCGGCGGGCGAGGTCGTGCTGCACCGCAACCTCCGGGCGACGCCGGAGGCGTTCCTCCAAGCTATCACCCCGTACCGCGAAGAGCTCGTGGTCGCCGTCGAGTGCATGTTCACCTGGTACTGGCTCGCCGACCTGTGCGCCGCCGAAGGGACCCGGTTCGTCTTGGGTCACGCCCTCTATATGAAAGCCATCCACGGCGGCAAAGCCAAGAACGACCGGATCGACGCCCACACGATCGCCGTCCTGCCGCGCGGCGGGATGCTTCCCCAGGCCTACGTCTATCCGGCCGCGATGCGGGCCACCCGCGACCTGCTGCGCCGCCGGCTCCACTTCACCCGCAAGCGGGCTGAGTTGTTGACCCACATCGCGAACACCAACAGCCAGTACAACCTGCCCGTGTTCGGGAAGAAGCTCACCTACCGCGGCAACCGCACGGGGGTGGTGGACCGGTTCGCGGAGGCGAGCGTACAGCAGAGCATCGCGGTGGACCTCGCGCTGATCGCGCAGTACGACGCGTTGCTCCGCGAGCTGGAGAACTTCATCCTCCGCACCGCGAAGGGCCACGATGCGAACACGCTCTACCGGCTGCGCACCGTGCCGGGGATCGGCAAGATCCTCTCGCTGGTGATCCTCTACGAGATCCACGACATCACCCGCTTCGCCCGGCCGCAGGAGCTGGCCTCGTATGCCCGGCTGGTCAAGTGCGCCAAGGA
>Ga0214471_10000022_pt1 | contig 160331 bp, 170 predicted proteins | sample RVTome_5_FD_207665 | JGI IMG/M metagenome (GOLD analysis project Ga0214471, IMG submission 207665) | Soil microbial communities from uranium-contaminated site in the Upper Colorado River Basin, Wyoming, United States - RVT142D155 | ecosystem: Environmental > Terrestrial > Soil > Contaminated... | reverse complement strand
TTCCTATATTGTAAAAGCATTGGACCGGTTGTCTAGTGGCTAGGATGACGCCCTCACACGGCGTAAAGATGTAAAAATCTCGCTAAGGTCATGGGTTCAAATCCCATCCGGTCCATTTAATTTTCAAAATGAAAGGTATACAAGATGTTAGTTTTAAAATGATGTTATGCCAGAAGAATGTGGGCACTTTAAGCAGAAAAAAGAGGGAGTAACGCCAAAAACTAAAGGTTGTGAAGAGTGTGAAAAAGAAAAAATGCCATGGGTAGCTATACGACAATGCTTAACGTGCGGTCATGTAGGCTGTTGTGATTCTTCAGCTGGCCGTCATGCAACAAAGCACTTTGAAGAAACAGGACATCCTGTGATGATTGCAGTGCAAGATCACCCTTGGAAGTGGTGCTACATCCACAAAGAATATTATTGATATTTCCAGGACATGTTATCTGAACTGATATGAACAAATACGAACTTGGAACGTGGAATCTCAAAGGCTTAGTAGCCAACCCAAAAAGCTCTGCGTTTGAAAAACAAATTCAATTAGTTGAAAGAAAAGCAAAACAGTTTGAAAAAATCAAATCAAAACTAAATCCAAAAATATCATCTAAGAGATTTCTTGAAATTTTACATGAATTAGAAGAACTTGATGAAAAAATGAGTATAATTGGCGGATATGCGTCACTAACTTATTCAGGAGATACACAATCAGATGAAGCAACTTCTTTACTTACGCGTATGACAAAACTTGGTTCTGAGATTTCTAATCGTACATTATTTTTTGATTTATGGTGGAAAAGAGGAATTGATGAAAAAAATGCAAAACGTCTAATCAAAGATTCTGGGGAACTCTCAGGATATCTAAAATACAAACGACTTCTTGCAAAATACTCCCTTAGCGAACCTGAAGAAAGAATAATCAATACACTTGATGTCACCGGAAGCACAGCTCTAATCAAGCTTTATGATAAAATAACAAACGCATTTGAATATGTTGTAAAGATTGAAGGTAAAAAAAGAAAGCTCACACGCGAACAACTCTCTACATATGTAAGAAGTACAAAATCAAAAACACGTGAAATAGCATACAAAGAACTTCTATCTAAATTTTCAAAAAATAAAGGAGTGCTAGGTGAAATTTACCAAAATGTAGTTCTAAACTGGAAAGATGAAGGGATAGAAATCAGGGGATTTGCTTCACCAATATCAATTCGCAATATTGCTAACGATGTGGATGACAAAACAATAAACTCTCTTTTGACAGTATGCAAAAAAAACGCACCAATTTTTCAGAATTTCTTTATACAAAAGGCAAAAATGCTTGGATTAAAAAAACTTCGAAGGTATGATCTATATGCACCATCTACTGCAAAAATTAAAGAAAAAAACTATCAGTATGACAAATCAGTAAAGCTTGTTTTTGAATCATTAGAAAAATTCAGCCCGAAACTATCGACCTTTGCAAAAAAAGTATTCATAGAGAAACATGTTGATTCCTCAATTAGACAAGGAAAGCGAGATGGTGCATTTTGTAGTACTTTATCACCAAAAATTATACCATATGTGTTAGTTAATTTTGCAGGAAAATCAAAAGACGTTTTTACAGTTGCACATGAGCTAGGTCATGCAGTACACAGTATGGCAGCCTCAGATAAATCAATTCTAGTGTCTGACGCCCCACTACCTTTAGCAGAAACTGCATCTACATTTTCTGAATTGCTTTTGTATGATAACTTGTCTGATAAAATTTCAGCAGATGAGAAAAAAATTATGCTTTCTGAAAAAATTGATGATTTGTATGCAACAATAATGAGACAATCATTTTTCACATTATTTGAAATTGAAGTACATAAACAAATTGCTCAAAGTACCACAGTTGAGGAAATTTCAAAGACATATTCGCATAATCTAAAAGAGCAATTTGGAAATTCGGTAGATATATCTGATGATTTTGCATTAGAATGGAGTTGTATTCCTCACTTTTTCCATACGCCTTTTTACTGCTATGCATATTCTTTTGGAAATTTGTTAGCTTTGTCACTATTCCAACGATACAAAAAGGAGGGTCAAGATTTTATTTCCTCATACATTAACATTTTATCTGCTGGCGGATCAAAAAAACCAGAACTTTTACTAAATGAATATGGAATTGACATAAGTTCATCACGATTTTGGCAGGATGGATTTGATTATGTTTATGATCAAGTAAAACAGCTTTCTGCCTTGAACTAGAATGGAAAATTTTATTCAAAATTAAAAGTGACTGACAGTCATTAAACGCATCAGACTGTCAGTCTTCTCGTTTTGTTCCCCTTCGGTTTGAACCGATGTCAAATTAAAAAAGAAATCTACTAAATTTAAACTTTTGAAAGCATTTTAGTTTGTTTGACTATATAAAACTGGGTTGAATTACCCTAGGTGTTGCAACAAAAAAGCAAAGTATCTTGTGACATATGATTGTGGGCCAGAAAAAAACCAGACAATTCTGGTGTGTGAAGAACACTATTCAGAAGAGCCATTTCGTCGCTTTGTAATCAAAGTGGAAAAAATAAGATAGTAACCTTAATAATTTCAAGCCAAATTGTGCTCCATGTGTATAGATTATTCATTTTGGCATCTATTTCTTTGATAGTATTTTTCAGCTCTGCTCAAGTTTATGCACAAGAACCAAGGCTAGCTACATTTCAGGAAACTGCTCAAATGATAATTGATCAGAGTATCTCAAATAATGTTACTGCGGCAATTTCTCTCCAGAGTACAAGCAATCAGGAAATTAGGATTCCTACAGAACTTGTAAAAAAGATTCAAGAAACAGAAAAGATTCTTTCAGTCATTGTAACTAGTGAAGAACAATGCGTTCTTGGGGTGTCATATGATGAAAGTTGTATTATGATTAACATGTCAATACAAGGTATTACCGGGGGCATAAAGGCAATTCAAGATACGGGGCGACAAATTGGAGATTCGTTAATTGAAGATATCAATGTTACATTTGATACTGATGCAAAATTTCATTCCGTCTTTATACATCACAAAGATGAAACGGGTAAAGCATTAGAAACATCCGGGGTTATCTCTGGAGAAGGTACGTTTTCTGCAGTTTATACTATGCCTCGTGAGGATGCCAGAACATTTTATGAAAAGTTCTCAACTATTTTGCTTCCTATGGAGATTAGAGAGTCTGGTGGGTTTTATGATCTTGCAAAGAAATTATCTGAGCAACAAGATGCTAGGATGACACTATCAATAATTCCACAAAATGGAATTTCACTTTTTCAGCTGAAACTATCGGTGGATTATCCAAATACTGCAACAGGAATAAAAAATATCAGCCCGCTTGAATTTTTTAAGACTAATGAATTAAAACGCTCAGATTATTTTTCAAAGGATTTCTATCCACTAAATTCTCTTCTAAAGGTTATTTTACTATCACCAGAACCACTCAGAGTAAGTGATGTCAATACCAAAATTGTACCTGATGTAATTAAAGACGGTGAACGTTTACCAGAATTTACAACTGATGGATGGTTCTTTGATCAAGACTCAGGAGAAAAAATTGACGCGACATATCTTTTTGGAAAAAAGTTCTCAGTTGGTAAAGATGAGCTTGTTTTTACAGTAATTCCCTTGAACAGTACTAATGGTAATGAAATAAACACACCATCAAATACAGAAAAGATGGATTCTTTTCAGATTGTAATTTTAGTTGGGATAGTTATGGCAGCAATTGGAGCCTCAATTTATTATATGAAAGGATTTAGAGCAAAACATTAGACGAGTAATACCGCTGCAGCAAAAACTGTAGTCCAGCGTCCTTGTTTATCACCTATTGCAGTCTGAGTAACGTTTGCCGTTTTGTAGATTTCACCAGAGATAGTCCACTGTTGTCTTTTCTCATCCCAGCTTTTATCAATATCAAATGGGATACCAAGGGATGAGGCAAGCATTTGAGCAGCAATATCTTCGGCATAATCACCTGCCTCCTTTTCTGTTTGCCCAAAGGAATCGTATTCTGAAAGATACCCATAATGTTCTGTGTCTTTTGGTTGTGCAATTCCAACTGAGGCTGCAGTTAACCTGTGGGGTTCTTGTGTTTGGTTCTTTGAATAAATTGTAAAAAGAATCTGTCCAGGATTGATTAGCTTTAGTCCTTCATTTCTTGAAATAAGTTTTGCCTGAGGGGGAAATATACTTGATATCAAAACCAAATTGGTTCCAGCAATTCCTGCATCTCTTAGGGCAAATTCAAAACTAGTTAATCTATCCTCGTGAACTCCTTTTCCTTTGGTAAGAAATAATTTCTTGGCAACTAGGTCTAACAATTCTTCAGTTTTTCAAAGGTTTTGATATTTATAGTTTGATTATTGCAAAAATTTCTCGTCAAAGCTGTTTGAGAGAATTTGCAATTTCTTGTCCATGTTTTTTTACATAAATATCGCGGAAGATTTTCTTAATTACTCCTTGTTTGTCTATAATGAAGGTCGAGCGTTTTGCTAATCCTACAATATTTAGTCCGGCATACTTTTTACAGGTCTCCTTTGTTGGGTCACTTAGATGCAAATAGGGGATATTATATACATCTACAAATTTTTTCTGTTCCTCGACTGTGTCAATTGATATTGCAAACAAAACAGCATCTCTAGATACAATATCAGAGTAAGATGCGACTACGCTTTGGGCTATCTTGAAGACTTTTTTTGATGGACATGCAAAAAGATGGTTTTTTGGATAAAAACATAAAACAACATTTTTTTTGTTTTTAAATGATTCTAAATGAATGAGGCTTCCATCATTCGCTTTTAGCTCAAAATCAGGAGCAGTATCTCCTTCTTGCATGGGTAATTGTACCTCATTCACCCATATGACTATTTATCAAACAAGAGTATAGTGCGATTTTTAGGAACTAGTATATTTATAACATCAATCTGACTTGTTGTTGCTTTGGATCTTGGATTTTTTCAATCAGAGGCTTTTGTTATTGGATACTATGTGTTGACCGTTTCAGCCTCTCTCCTATTGATAAAAGAGACAAAAAAACGATGGCGTGATCTAATAGACGGCAAAAATTCTATGATATTTGCACCAATTTCATTTGGAATAATTCTTGCTTATGTTTTCCTTGCTTTTGATTTTGTTGAATCAATTCCTATTCTAAATTGGAGCTGGCTTGGCTACAACATTGCGTTTGGACCATTTGCAGACCAAGGATTATGGGGGGTTCTACCGTTTATTCCACTATTGCTTTACATGTTTATTCACATAAACTATGTAGAAGAGCTTTATTTTAGAAAATCAAAAAAGATGGTAATAGTTTGGGCACTAGTCCACATAGCAATGGGAGTCAAAATTCACATGGCAATTATGCTAATACCGATTGGATTTTTGTTCAAATATATTTATGATAAAAAAGGATTAAACCACGCTTATGCTATGCACTTTGCAACAAACATTATGGTCGTAATTACATTATTCCTTTCTTTTATCCCGTAAGTTTGGTTCTTGAGTAAAGAAAACCCAACCTAAAAAACCACCAAGGCAGATATTAATAACGCCCATAAATGTAATAAAAAACGAAACTTGTGAATGTGTAGATAATCCCATTATAATTCCCATAGATCCAGTTCCAAAAAACAAGAGCATTAGAACTTTAAGCTTATGTGGCTTTACGTATTTCATCGATGTTGCTCAATGTTATATGGTATTAAAGATTGATTATTTTTTAGCATGATGAAAAAACTCGCAACTTGCTTTTAGAGAACATTTTAAACCGTCTGTCTTTTTTGTACCTTATGCCAATGTAGCTCAGCCTGGCTAGAGCATTCGCCTTGTAAGCGAAAGGTCGCGAGTCCAACTCTCGCCATTGGCTCTTTTAGTTCATTTCTTCATCAAAAAAGCTCGTTAATTTTTAACAAGGGTTTATTAGACGTGAAATGGTCAAGTGATTTATCGGAAATAATGACGGATAGGCAATGAGCTTTTTCTGTCATTGCTAAAGATGAAAAAAAATGACTACATTTGATGAATTAGGGATAAAAAAATCCATTTTAGATGGACTAAAAGAAATTGGCTTCAATGAGGCATTTCCAATTCAAGTAGCAACTATACCTGTTTTGCTCTCTGGAAGAGACGTAGTAGGACAAGCACACACTGGAACAGGAAAGACTGCGGCATTTTCCATCTCTATGTTACAGAAAATTACTCCTAATGGAGGAATTCAGGGGTTAGTAATTGCTCCAACAAGGGAGCTTGCAATTCAAATCACAGAGGAGATAAGAAAATTAGCAAAACATACAGGTATCAAAGCAGCAACAGTATATGGAGGACAAGGAATGGGGCTGCAGCTAGATCAACTTAGAAGAGGACCTGAAATTGTTGTTGCGACCCCAGGTAGATTAATTGACCATTTGAAGAGAGGTTCAATTAAACTCAATCAAGTAGGCCATGTTGTACTTGATGAAGCAGATACTATGTTAGATATGGGATTTATTGAAGACATTGAATTTATCTTGGATCTTACTCCTAAACAAAAGGTCATGTCGCTTTTTTCTGCAACCATGCCTCCTGCAATTTTGAGATTAGCTGAAAATTACCTAAATGATCCAAAACAATTCCTGCTTGATGCAGATGATTTAAGTGGAGAGGGCATATCTCAGGCCTTTTTAGTAATTAAAGACAGAGACAAACTAAAATACTTGATAGATTTCATTGAAGAAAATAAAAAAGGTCAAACCATAGTTTTTTGTTCGACAAAGCATAGGACAAGAGATGTAGCACGAAGTCTTGAAAGAAGCAATTACAACGTTGTGGCAATTGAAGGAGATATGTCACAGCATAGACGTGAAAAATCAATGTCTCAATTCCGACGTGGAAAGGCTGACATTCTTGTTGCAACCGATGTTGCAGCTAGAGGGATAGACGTACCAGAGGTGGCACTTGTGGTAAATTTTGATGTTCCAAATCAAGAGATGATATATTTTCATAGGATAGGAAGAACTGCAAGAGCGGGGGCAATAGGAAGAGCAATTACTCTAGTGTCATATTCTTCAATCGGAGATTGGAAAGTAATAAAACAACAAACAAAAGTTGTGATGACTGATTTGAATGAACAGATGGGAATAGAGATCAACATTCCTGATCCACTAAAAAGACAGATTGGTCCTCGTAGAATGGGATATCAAAGATCATCTTACGGGCAAAGAAGAGGTCGTTCATCAGGGTCGAGCCACAGGTCTGCTCGTGACCAATATGATAGAAGAAACAAACCAGGCGATAGACGTCGTGATGGTGGCGGAAAAAGTTACTATGGTTTAAGAAGCAGATGGTAATTTCTTATTTCCTAAAAAACAAAAAGCACAAGTTTAAAGAAAAGAGTGTGTAAATACTGTCATGCATATGGGATATGTTTTATTAAATTGCGACCTAGGAGCTGAAGAATATATTGTTGAGGAACTTAAACATATTCCAGAAGTAAAAAAGGCGTATCTTACATTTGGAGCCTATGATATTATAGCAGAAGTTCATGCTCCTACTCAAGAAGATTTTGAAAAAACCGTGGGAAATAAGATTAGACGTCTTGCACGGGTGGTTAGTACAATGACTCTAAACGTAATCAATCCCGAATGATTGTTATATAAGAAAATAAATTTTTAACAAGTTGGAAAAAATTGAGTATACTGGAACTGTCTGGGCAATTAATCACAATAACCCTGAACCACTAGTTGAACACTCTTTAAAAAAATTACAAGCCTATGGTATAAAAAAAGAGGATATTGTATTAACTGATGCTCCAGAAAACGTTAAGGTTGGGGCCATTGTAGTTGAGATTTGGCCATATCATTTGGAGATAGGTCGAGTTAGAACAATTAGAAATGAATCTTTCATTAGTGGTTCAGTGATGATAATAGAACTCAAAACTGATGCTGAAGGAAAATACATAGACTAGGAAAATTCATTTCAATTTTGCTAAATTACTTTAGTAATCCAATCCTTCAATTAAATACAAAATTAAAAAAATATCTCATTTAGCAGACTGCTCAATTTGATTTTGGCAATGAATAGTTATTATAGATCATATTCTCTTACCCCCAACAATGACTAGAAAAATTTTAACCATCTTATTCCTGACAACAATTTTAATGACTTCAGCTATCGCAGTTTCTGTTGAATTGTTACCATATGCAGATGCTGTAACAAAAAGTGCCGGTACACCATCAAATCAATATGGTTCAGCAACCAAGGATAAGGTTTGTGGAGACAAACTTTGTTCTGAGACAGGAGGAAAAACTAAAACACCAAGTGTTCCAAAAAAAGAAGAAACACCAAGTGAATCAAAAGAAGTGACTCCTAGTGAACCAGTTTCAGAAAAAGAGGCGCCATCAATGGAAAAAAGTGATCATGCAATGTGGCAAAGTGCTTCAGGCACCATCAAATCAATACAAGACCCAGGCATAGGTCATGAAACACATCAACTAGCAATTATTTTGCCACCAAGTGATAAAGTCTACAAGGGATTGTTTTCATACGATGCTTCAGAACCAATTCAGCTGGTTGCCCTTCATGGTCCACTGGCTGATGGTGAAGATAATGGACAACCCATATGGACACCAGATGGTGAAACAAAGTTTGCATTAACCCTCATTGATCCACAATCCAGCATGGGAAGTTGGATTTTCACTGGCAATGCACTTGCAGTTCATACCATGAATGAAGAGCAGTTTACTGTTAGCTATTCAGTGAGTTATATGGAAAATGAAATGTCTGATACTGTAATAACTGGAACCATAGATTCAATGGTAGACCCAGGAATCGGTCATGAGACACATCAACTAGCAATCATACTTCCACCAAGTGAAAAAACTTACAGTGGAGTCTTGACCTATTCAACGTCAGAACCAATTCAGCTGGTTGCTCTTCATGGCCCATTAGCTGATGGGGAAGACATGGGCCAAGCAATTTGGACACCAGATGGTGAAACAAAGTTTGCATTAACCTTAGTTGATGACGAAACAAACATGGGAACATGGGCATTTGCAGGAAACGCTCTTGCAGTTCATACCATGAATGAAACTCCGTTTACCGTAAGTTATTCCGTTGTAGCAGGACAATAAAGAAAATTTTCCCTTTTTTTCTTTTTTTATTAGAAAACAGGCCTAAAATAGAAAATTAATAGCACCTTAGAGTCTAATGGTCACAGATTAGCCTTGTCACGAAAAAAAAGACAAAATATCGTTCTTGGAATTATTACGATTGTAGTAATTGGTTTTGTGATCGCGTATTATTATTCTGCAGAGCAAACCAGAATCAAAGGGTTTACCTTTGGTAATAATTTACAAAGAATTCAAGAAGATTTAAAAAAAATCCAAACGGATTTCCAATCAGAGATTACCGTATGGGAAGAGGGAGACATTAGTACAGATAAATTTTTAGGGTATTCAGATATACATATTTTAAAAATGGAAGAGCTAGTTTCCAGATATGATGCTTTAGACTCACCTGAGGTATTTTCCTCATCTGTGGAACTATTCAAATTATCAACTCAGAGTCAGCTTGAAAGTGATAAAGAAATTATTCGTTGGATTCAAAGCGGAGATATGGATGCAAAAATTCGATCTGATTCCTTAATAGAAGAATCGTTTGGATACGAAATGGCAGCGTTAGCAAAATTTAATGCTGTAAAGACTGAATTGACCCATAACTTCTTTAAATATGTAAATTAGATTTCTTTTGTTGAAAAAATTACTGTTGTTGGTTCTTCCGCTAATAGGGTTTCCATGTGCATGGTCTGAAATATCAATTCAAAATGATCAGCAATATTTTGGAGATGATGGCACTTTACACATTGTAGGAGAAATTCAAAATAATTTTAATGTGCCATTAAATCAAATTGAAGTCCAAGCCAAATTATTTTCAAATGGTATTTTGATTAATACTGTAAAAACTTCCCCAATGTTAAATACAATTATGCCTCAAATGAAGGGCCCGTTTGATATAGTCGTTTTAGGCAACGATGCAAAAGGAGTTGATAAATATTATCTTGAAATAAGCTACAAATTGACTGAGCCTAAAAACCAAGTCATTGATATTACAAAATCAGACTTTTCAATAGATAATTCTAATAATTTGGCAATAACTGGAACTGTTGTAAATCATGGAGACATAACTGCAAATACGGTTGTGGTGGTAGCTACTCTATATGACAGAAATGGGAATGTTGTGACTGTTTCTAAAACACATGTAGAGCCAGATTATCTGAGAGCTGGGGACGAGGCCTTTTTTTTTGTATCAATTCCTGATAAAATACAATCAAACTCCGTTGTAGATTATTCACTTGTAGCAGAGTCAGAAGAATATACTGCAGTTCCTGAATTTCCATTTGGCTCTATGATGCTACTTGTATCATCAGTTTCAGCATATATAGGACTGACAAGATATTCAAGTAGGGTTATAGTAAACCTTGTTTCTGCAACAAGTTCAAAGTAGGTTCTAACTTTTTTAGTAAAAGATTTTTTTCAAGGGAAGTAGGGAAATCAAATTTGATTGGAAAAGTGATGCTTAACATATCTTGATCTGTATGAGCTACTCTAATGCCATGGAATTCATTTTTAATTTCTAAAAGAAAATCCCTCCAAATAGATAATCTCTGTTCAACTGATGCAATTTGTTTTTCTAATCTATGAATATCTATTTCAATATCATTATCAAATATTCCAAATTTTACCATTGGAATCATAAAAAATCCTCCTGAAATTTTATCTCGATTCTTATACATTTGTTGTATGATTTCACGTTCATTTTCTTTTGGGAACAATTCCCCATAATCAGGATCAAAATAACCAGCAATGTCTTTTTTTGAATCATATATTCGAAAATAATCTTCTTCACGCTCAAGTTTCCACATATTGTAACTTCTAATGTTCAAGAAATTTACAGGTTATGCTCGATCGCAAAAATTAATGTTATAAGTATCAATGTTTGACTGTAATTATATGGCAATTTCAAAAAACACGAGAGACTTTATTGACAGTCTAGTCGACTACTACATCAGTGAAGCTCCATCGTATAAACAAATAGCTGAAGAATACGTTCCTGAAGTAGAATCGGTGGAGGATACAGCATTTGGCTATATTGCTGGTTGTGTTTACTCTGGATTTTTACAGGCATACAAAAACATGCAGCAGACTCCTAGTCTTGAAGACTTTCAGGAATTTAATAAAATTCTAAAAGATAGAGCGCCTCTGATAAAAAAAGCTATGATTGAAGACTCTTACAATCCAGAGCTTCGAGGCATAGGCAAAAAACGAGTTAATCTGTAAAAAAATTTGTCCTAATCTAACTTTAGGGTTCCCATTCTAACCAAATGCTCAACCCCATCAAAGAATACTTTATCACTAATTCTTTTTTCTGACCATAATAGTGCTCTTGTCTTAAACCAGTTTGGCATTTTTTCTATGTTGGATTCGCTTACTGGATCTTTTAAATTAAATGGAATATAACTTAACAGAGATTGAAATGATTTTTCTTTATCAGTAATTGGATTAAGATATTGTTTCCAATCAGTCTCAGCTGGTTTTGAAAGTTCCCTAATCATAAATCCATTTGGAAATTCCAGAGAGAGTTTAATTTCCTCAGACGTAGAATTTGTTACAGGATTAACTAAATGCTTGAGAGTATTTTCATAAGCTTTATCATTAATTGTATTTGTTATCCACATTTTTGTCAAGTCGCGTTGAAGATTAATTAGTTCAGAATCAGAATGAGTAGTTACTACGTAATTAATTAAATTATTACCAACAGCTGGTCCATAAGGTACCATCATTACATAGTCTTTAGTTGAGGAATCAGCTCGAATTAGTATTTTAAATTCATTACATTTATCATAGTCAAAATTTGTTCCTACACAATTATTATATTCATCTTGTTTTTCATGAATTTTCATTTTTATATCGGATTTAGAAAAGCCTTTGTAAGACAATACAAAGTGAGAAAGTTCGTGAGATAATATCCAAGAAGGCAACGTAGTTTCGTAACTAGAAGAGAAATCAGAACAGTCACACATCATTAATAGATGGTTAATTGTTCTATCGTTACCTGAATGTACGTAAATCCCATCCAAGTTATTAGGTTGCAAAATTAATTTCGCTAAATCTTGGTCAAAAATTAGTATCAATAAAGTTACGTTCTCAAATATTTGGAAATCCTTGAATTGTAATTCTGAAAGACAATCCACTGAATAATTATTATTCTCTAATTGGTAAAGTTCAAAGTATTTGGTTGTAAGGCTAGCGTAAACTTTGTCCATATTATCTTTAGGACCACATGTATCTTTTTTGATATAGAGTAATTGCCATTCTACTAAAGAATTTTCTGCTGCATATGATTTGGTTAAGGTAGGTCCAAGAATTAGGGACAAAGTGATTATTATACTAAAGACAACGTAAATTTTTTCTTCAGGAACAATATTTTTTATTTTATTGACTCTAATCATCTGAAAACACCAACACTAATTCTGGAATGTGTGACTGAGCCTCTCTTGATGCAATGTTTATTTGACCTTCTGAATTTTCGTCACTTTTCATTATTATCCATCCGAAATTTTCTTCTGAAGAAAGATAATCTAGAATATCGTCAGTAACATCAAACTTTACCCAGTAGCCTTCTACTTGATTTGAAATCCATATCGAATCGGTTGGGTTTTGATCAAATTTTCCTCCGTTCCACTGATTACTACATTCGTCCGAATTTACAGGACAACTCCAAGTAACCCCATCGCTAGGTTCCAATAGATTGCTAACTGGAGCACTTATTCCATTACCTTCCTGCCAGTCAGTTTCAAAGCTGTGGATATTGATGAGCTGCCCTTCTCCCCAATTTTGATTATTACTTTCTATGTAGAGTTTGAGAGTTGCAAATTCCAGAGTTTTGCCAGTAGCTACGTTTTGAATATTATCTTGATCAAAAGCAATCAAGGCCCTATTGTTAGTTGGTCCAGTACCCATAATCCGTAGAACTTGGTTTGAGCCTTCGTTACTGTTTTGAACACCTTCTCGAATGAAACTATCTTTTTCAGCAAATAATGTGACTTTATTTCCAGATACCTCTGACTCTTTTACTGGGAGATTCTTTACAAGTTTAAGATTGGTGAATTCTTCATTTTTTAAAACTTGTTGTGTTTTAGATAACTCCTCTCCCAGTTGAACAAACATGTGATTAGATGTTTCTTTGGCATCTTTGAAATAACACAAACCATTCTCACAAATTGTAGGTGGAACTGGAGTTACTTCTGTATATGAAAAAATTTCTTGTGTTTCATCATCTAGCATGAAAAATGATATAGCAGAAAATGCAAGACCTGAAATAATAAGTAAACTTAAAAGATTTCTTCCTATAATCTCGTCTTTAGGAATATTGTTCCTTTTCATTTCATAGCCTCCGAGTCATCTATTAGGAAAACTGCACTTGCAGTTCCATAACCTGTTGCATAATTATATTCATTTTGTAATGAAAACAGACCAGGTTCTGTATTCTGTTGAATCTTAGTCAATAACTGTTCTGGAGACATATCTGGATTATTCTCAAGAATTAATGCAGCCAAGCCAGCAACATAAGGAGTAGTAGCTGATGTCCCATAGAATGGCTTTCCATCTAGAGCTAAGGTTGTTACACCATCAGGTCCTACTACGTGAGGAGCCAATTTGCCATTATTTGTAGGTCCTTGTGAGCTAAAGGGTTCTAAGTTGCCATCTAGGTGGTTTACAGCTCCTACTACAATTGCTCCGCTAGCATCGGCTGGAACTGACACACTACTTTGTGTAACAGGATATTCAAGTTCGTCATTTACAGAAAATATTTCAAGTGTGGCATGAGGTCTCTTTGAAACATCTGAGATATCTCCTGAATACAATACGCCTATTGAGTAGATACCTTCAGTATCTGGAATATGATGGATGAATTCAAATGCTGTATCTGATTTTGTGATTTGTTCATTAGCAGAATAATCTACTATCTGTCCCAGAGGATCAACTAGAACTAGTTCAAAATCAGCCATATCATTCATTCCAACATCCCACATTAGATGAGCAACTATTGGTTTTTCTTCTGCTATTCTTTTCTCAGTTACTGTTATTGATAATCCTTCATCTGAATTCGAATATTCATGCCAATTATTGAAATTAGAATCTACAAATATTCCTTGCCAATGCTTATTGCCAAAGTTTCCTGCTGGAACAACAAAAACTATGCCATTATCTACAGCTTCTTCTATTTTCTTTGTTATGTGACTTGTGCCATCAGTTGGGAAGTTAGGCCAACCTGCAGACATTGCGATGATATCGACTTGTTGTGAAATAGCCTCATCTACTGCTGCTGCAAATTCAATATCAGTTTCCATGGAATATAAAAATAATTCTACGTCTGGTGCGACATCAACAATAATTTCTGCAACTGCAGTTCCATGTATGGCCTCATCTCCATTTCCTTGAATTGGCAGATATCCTATACCTTGCCTAAATGATTTTACTTCAACTACATTATCGGAAATTTTCGGATTTTCTGTAAAGGCTAAGTCAAGTACAGCAGCTTTAATTCCTTCACCGGTAATTCCTGCAAATTGGGCCAGATCTGCATTTATGAAATATACGCCTTCTGACAATTCTTCGTCAAACTGAACAGCTGAGAATGGAGGGCGGATATTATCAATTCCACCAATAGATCTGAGTTTTGGAAGGTCACTTAGCTTAACTGTTAGTTGCACATATTTGTCATTTTTTGCATCGATCTTACCTAAGGAACTTAGTTGTTCTACAACTGCAGTATTTACATCAGATAATTCTATTACAACTTTGGTTTTACCGTTTTTGAAATCAAATCCTAATTTTTTTGCATCTAGTTTAGGATCATCACTTTTTGAAAGCTTATAGATCTTTGAATCAATTCTATTCTTTGATATTTTCTCTTGAGATGTCATCTCTTGTTCGATTTTTAATTTAGTTTCTTTCAGTTCTTGTTTTAGGATATTCTTATGTTCTTTGTCATATTCTGGGTTCTCATTTAATTTTTTGATAACCTCTTTGATATCAGCAACTAGAGTTTTGATATTTTGTTTCTCTTCATCATTTAGTGTTTTCTTTAAATCATTGAGATCTTTTTTAATTTCTTTTAATACATCCCGCTTTTCTTTTAATTCGTTTTTATTTCGAGTTTCTTCTCTCTGTTTTTTGATTTTTTCGATTTTAGCTCTTTCCTCTTCATCATCTATACACTTACCTATTTTATCACCATGAGCCAAGTGTGCTTCGACAGCATTTACTGATACCAAAATTTGCTGGAAATTGTTGGGGTTTCCTGGAGGAATGTGACATATTGTGATTTTTTTATCATCATCTTTCTCATCATCTTTCTCATCATCTGCAACAGCAAATGCTGGGTTAAAATTTGCAAATGTACCCCAGCTTAATAATAACACTGATAGAATCACTACCAATGCTCTAGAATTAGCATACGCTGAAACCATTATTTTTACCTGTATGATTTTACTCCTGAAAACTAGATGACTCTGTGTTTGTAATTGATTACAAACTTTTTCTTATATCCCAAAAATACGTTCAAAATATCAGCAATGAAATTAGTATATGGGCTATCAGAGGTAGATAGAAAAAATTGGCTCCCTAGTGGAGGAATTTCATGAGGCTTAAAACAAAGTTTTCTTTAGAAGTAATTCTTTTGATTTCTCTAATTGGAATGGTATCTATTATTGCGGTTTTAAATACAAAGCAAGTTCAGGATAGTTTTCTTGATTTAAGTACACAGACATTGCCAACTTGGGATGCATTAAAGGACATGAGATTAGCCAACTCTCTGATTTTATCATCTACTTTGGAAGTATTGATTTTACAAGATACGATAAACAATCAAAAAGATGAATTTGGAATATCTGATTATGAAGAACAAATAGAAAATGAAATTTATGAAATGGAAACTGCAAAATCGTTATTTGCGGAATCTTTTACTCGATATGCTATACTTATGGAAGAAAATTTCCCAGAATCCAATATTTATGTAGATGATATTTCCAAAAATTGGAATGATATAGTAATAATTTCTAGTAAAATGATTAGATTGAATACTAATGGAAATAATGCAAAGGAAGTTTTAGCATTGAAAAACGATTTTGAAAATAGTGGACAATTACTTAATCAAAATATATTTTCTGCAAATAGTTTTATCGAACCTCAAGTGAAAAGCAGACAAGCAGTTGTGGAATCACTTGTAGATAATACCACTACACAGATTTTAATTGTATTAAATATTTTCATTGGAGCATCATTAGCCTTCAAATTTTTCATCACAAAATCAATTTCACGGCCACTAATAAAACTAAGAAAAACAGCTCATAAAATTGCGGAAGGAGAATTTGTTAAAACAGAGATGAAAGGGGATGATGAAATTTCTGATCTTGGTAAAGATATCGATATGATGTCAACTGAACTTCAAAAATTAAACAGGGCACTAGTAACATCTGAAAGACTGTCATCTATCGGTAGTTTATCGAGTCGTTTAGCACATGATCTCAGGAATCCACTATCTGTCATCAAAAATTCTATGGAAATATTGAAATTCAGATTAAATGATAACATGGATGAAAACATTAACCATCAAATTGCAATGGTTGGAAGAGCAGTTTCTCGCATGTCACATCAAATTGAGGATGTACTTGATTTTGTGAATATAGCCTCCTTGAAATTAGAAAATAGTTCACTCATCACAGTAATAGAATCTGCCATTCTTAGTACCGACATACCAAAATCTGTTAAGATAAATTTGCCAAAAAATTCTTCGACGATAATATGTGATCCATATAGAATGGAAGTAGTTATCAGTAATTTATTGAAAAATGCCTCACAAGTAATGGAAAGCAAAGGAGAGATTTCAATTAGAGTTTTAGACCAAAAAGAGGATGTTTTAATAGAGTTTGAAGATCAGGGTCAGGGGATTCCTCAAGAAAACATGGATAAAATATTTGAGCCCTTATTTACTACAAAACAGTCAGGGACGGGTTTGGGATTAGCAAGCTGTATCAGCATTGTAGAAAAACACGGAGGTAGTATTTCTGTGAGAAACAACCCTACAGTCTTCACTGTACAATTGCCTAAAGTCCCCAAAAATGTAAAGCGTGAAGAAAAACAAATAGAAAAGCAAATTCCTAACGAATAAAATTCTTCAAAAAGTTCGTTCGTTCCATCCACACACTGGCAGATATGTCACAAATCTGTCATTAATTTGATATGGAGAATCAAGAGCTGATCTTGCCTGAAGAAGAAGAGGTCATGCCACTTCTAGAGGATTATGGATTAACAGAAGAAGAGGCACGAGTATATGTTGGGGTATTAAGGATTGGCACAGGCAAAGTAAGTGAGATTAGCCATTTTACAAATACTGATAGAGTTAAGGGATATAAAATACTGGAAAATTTAAGAAGTGAAGGATATGTAACTTCAACTCTATCATCACCAATTTTATTTTCTGCAAATGATCCTAAAACAACATTTGATACTATCTTAACGAAGAAAAAATCTGGAATTCAAAGATTAGAAAAAAATCAATCTCGTTTAATTGAAAATCTAGAAAAGCTAAAAGGACATAGCGTAGTTAGTGACCTTCCTAAACTCTCAGTAATTTCAGGAAGAGATAACATCTACAATGAAATAAAAAAAATTATTGATGAGACAAAAGATGAGATGTATTTAGTTACATCAACTTCTGATCTCATTAGAATGTATTATACAGATATTCCTGCTGCCATAAAAAAAGCACTTAAACGTAAAGTAGAAATTAAATTAATGACGGAATTTGAAGTTTCCGATAAAACTGATTGTGTTAAAAATCTAGGATTAAATTATTTTAAAGTTGCAAAATTACCTTCCCAAGGCAGAATAGTTTGCAATTCCTCGCAGATTATCATGTCTGGATATACCTCAAAGACCTCAAGAATTCATGCAAGTGATGATTCTGCATTAGTAACTAATTCAGATGAAATTACTAGCAACATGCAAAGCTTATGCAAGTTTATGTGGAAAATGGGAGGAGAAGTGAAAATTGAGAAAAAAGTCACTGTAGAAGGAGAATCTCCTAGAATTAAAACTGGCGTACAAAAAAATGCTACGGCATTAGTTGTCGATGATGATCCAGATACAGTAGAGATGTTTTCAGATTATTTAGAAAATAAAGGAGTTAGTGTAATAGGTAAGGCAAAGGATGGAAAAGAAGGTTTTGAGCTATACAAGAAATTAAAACCAGATGTAGTATTTTTGGATGTAATTATGCCAAATTATGATGGATTTTATACGTTAAAGAAGATTAGAGAAACAGATGCTGATGCAAAGATCATCATGGTGACTGCTGATTTTTCTCCAACAACTAAGAAAAAGCTAAAGGAATTAAAAGCAACCGATATTATTTACAAGCCCTACGATGGAAGGGCAATTGACAGAGTAATTTAGAAAAAACTGAGTTCATATATATCAGAAATTTTGATTCTAAAAATTAGGATTTAGAGCCTAATGAGGACACTATAACATCAATAGCATCAGATAATTTTTTGATGTCATTTTCTCTGCCTAGGCGATGTATTTCTTCTTTGATAATTTTTAGGGCAGTAGTATTATTTACTATATCAAAAACATTCGTTCCGTGATAGGGAGTTTCTTTGAGATTCTGACGTACTTCTTCTATTTGAAATTCTTGTTGTTCTAGCTCTTTTTCTGCTAATGCACACTCGTACTCTAACTTTCGAAGCTTTGATTTTGTATTTCGCTTTCCTAGCAATAATTGATCAAGGACAGTTGTAACTGATTTTATATCCATTGTGTTAAGAGAATTTTTATCAAGATTAATTTTTTCTAATTTTTGAGATTGTAACATTGCAATTTCTTGATCAAATCTTTGATGTAATTCCTGAATATGATTAATTTGTTCTTGATGTTTATCGATTTTCATATTAACATATTTTATGTATTGACCTGTGTTTCCAGCTGCGTCTAATGCCCAACGAATTGCATTCTTTGCAGCCAAGTAACCTGATTTTGTTTCTTTTTCTCTTTGTTGTAATCGATCTGTAAATGTTACCGATTCTGCATCATTTAAATGAAGTCCTAATGTTACAGATCTGTCTCCAACATCCATTACATCTTTTACTTCAACAGTTTTACCAATCTCTGCAATATAGCTAGATTCGTCTTTAGAGATTATTCTATCTTCTTTACGATTAATATATTTACGAACCAGAAGTTTACCTAGGTATTAGAACTTAAATCAAAATGTGTGTAAATTATTACAAACATCGTTTCCGTTCAAATGCACAGATTATCATGTAATCATACAATCTCTTTTCTAATGATTTTCACACCACTAGAAATAAATGAGAATCAAGAGAAATTTGTTCATGACAGAAGTTACCGAATATCGAATACAGCAAATTATTGATAATGGTCAGATAGTACAAATGACTCTAGCAGAAGATGTTCTCACAGAACCAGTCTCTCAAAAACAAATGATAATGGATTCTGTGGCAAAGAAATTGGATCCGGAAATTAAAGAACAGGTAACACCATTATTAGAGGCAATACTTCAAGCCCAACCTACAATCCAGATAAAGAGTTACCAACATACTTCAATCATCATTACAATGCCAAAAAGCAGATATGAACGAATGGGCAGGCCACAGGTTGGTGAAAAACTGGAAATCAATATTAGAAAAATTTCTTAAAGTTGTTTTTCTATTTCTGAAATAGATTCAAGGGGCAAGGAGCAAGTAAAGTCCTTACAAACAAAAACAATTGTTTTATTATAGTTGAATTCTTTTCCAGCAAAGAAAGGAATCTTTGCAAGATTTTTTATTTGGTTTTCATTTTTCACGGTTACAAGAATTGATTCAGGAAGAAACATTCCTGTCAGATATTTGGAGATTTCAGTATTTTTAAGATTTAGAATAGTTATCTCAAGTGGTTTTTGTAAATACATGTAAATTGTATTTAGAAGATATCCAAAACCAAATGGGTTCTCAGCTGCCATCGTAGCTTGGGATTCCATTACAGCCAAGGAAATTTCTAAGAATTTTTTTTCTTGCGTTAAATGATAGAGACGTAAAAGAGAGTAAGCTGCAACTGAATTTCCTGATGGCATGGAAAGATCATAATTACTTTTAGGTCTAATTATCAATTTTTCATGAGTATTATCTGTCATGAAGAAGTTTTTTTGGGTAGGATCCCAGAAATGGTCAATTAGATAATTTCCAAAAGTTTGAGCAGTTTCAAGATATTTTAATTCAGGCTTAATTTCAAAGATGTCTAATAGTGCACTGATAAAATACGAGTAATCTTCAAGGTATGCCTGAATCTTTGAGGTACCATTTTTGTAGGTATGTAAAAGTTTGCCATTATTAACTAGATGATTTTCTATAAATGAAATACATTTCTCTGCAGCGTTCAGAAAGGATTGTTCATTAGATACTCTAAATCCTTTAGCTAGAGCACTAATCATTAATGCATTCCATGATGTTAAGATCTTATCATCTAATCCTGGTGGAGGTCTCTTGGATCTTACATCTAGAAGCTTTTTGATACCAGAATTCAAGATATTTTTGACTTGATCTTCTGTTTTGCCGAATTTGAAGGCTACAGAGGATAAAGAAATATTATTACACAAAATGGTTTTGCCTTCAAAATTACCACCGCCTGTCACATCATAAAACAGACAAAATACATCAGCGTCACTACCTAAAATTTGTTGAATTTCACTTTTATTCCATACATAGTATTTCCCTTCTTCTCCTTCTGAGTCAGCATCTTGCGCAGAATAAAATCCACCCTCGGATGAAGTCATTTCCTCTAATACATAGTTCAAAGTTTTTGTTACAACCTCAAGATAGAATGGATCTTTTGTAATTTGGTATGCTTCTGTATATACAACAGGGATTAATGCATTATCATAGAGCATTTTTTCAAAATGTGGAACTAACCATTTTGAATCAGTCGAGTATCGATGAAAACCTCCACGCAATTGATCAAATATGCCTCCTTGTGCCATTTTTCTTAATGTTTTTAATGCAAACTCTTGGAATTTTGAAATTCCAGACAGTTTAGAATATCTTAGCATAAAAGAAAGATTTGAAGAATTTGGAAATTTAGGGGCGCTTCCAAAACCTCCGTGTATTAGATCACCCAATTGTATTAGATTTATCGCAGCCTCATCGAGAATAGATTTGTCGAGATTCTCTAAAGAATTTACAGATTCTGTTTTTTGAAGATTTGTTAAAAAATTTTCTGCTGTCTTAATAATATCTTGAGGGTTTTCCTTCCAAGATTGGGCAAGTTGTCGAAGCAGACTTTCAAATCCAGGTCGTCCATACGAATCCAAAATTGGAAAATAGGTTCCAACATAGAATGGCTTTTGATCAGGTGTGAGAAATACACTTAGCGGCCAACCACCTTGTCCAGTTGCTATCTGACAAACCTTTTGATAAATGTCATCAATATCTGGTCGTTCCTCCCTGTCAACTTTGATATTAATAAAATTCTCATTCATGATTTTAGCAATGTTGCTATTTTCAAAAGATTCGTGAGCCATAACATGGCACCAATGACATGAGCTATAACCAATACTCAAAAAGATTGGTTTGTGTTCTTCGGTAGCTTTTTTTAGAGCAGATTCATTCCAAGTGTACCATTGTACTGGATTTTTTGCGTGCTGTAAAAGATAAGGACTGGTTTCGTGAATAAGACTATTTTCAGGCATAAATTCGATATAGTGAATATCTATTTGTAGTTACTTGCTAGAGGTTTAGTGGTTAATCTAAAAATAATTAGAGGTTCTGACAGAGGTTCAAAATTTTCATCATATGTGTGTTGTAAATAACAAACAACAAAAGAAATGTTACGAAGTATATACTATAGCGAGGTCAAAAAATTGCCTATTAGCATATTGATAGCAGAAGATGAAGAAGATATTGCTGAACAATACCGTATGGGATTTGAAGATAGAGGCCATAAGGTGAAAGTTACTCATAATGGAATTGAATGCATCAATGAATATCGTAGAGCACGTCAATCACTTGGTAAAAAAGGACCCCAAATTTACGATGTAATAATAATTGATCATAACATGCCCTTAAAGGATGGGGCAATGTTGGCTGAGGAAATTCGAGAAATAAATCCTGAACAGATCATAGTCTTTGCAACTGCTTATGGAAACCAGCTTATAATGGGTTTAGAAAAATTTGAAGATGTGGATATTGTTACTAAACCACTATCCATAGCAAATTTAGTACAGTTGGTAGAAGATAGGCATTACAAGACGGTTGAAGCTTAAAAATCAAATTCCTTCTCTTCCTTCTTCAGATTCATAAATTGCCACATTAATTCTGGCAAGTAGTTTCATTTTTGATTTATGAGCTTTTTTACTATGGCTATAATCTTTTTTTTCGACCAATATCTGAAGTCGATTTAATTGTTCAAAGTTCAATTCTTTGAGACCTTTTTTTGAGACAATTTCTAATAGTTTTACTCGTTCATGATCCTCTGGAGTAATCTCTTCTGTCACAACAAGTATTTTCTCTAAAGTGAGTATATTCGTATCTTGGGAATATCAAGGAATGTAAAAATACAGTTTAAGAAGTGAGATTTCCATGGTAGAAAAAATGAGGGCAATGGTATTATCTGAATTAGGACTAATCGAAACCAACCCATTAAAGCTTACTGAAATTGATAGACATGAAATTCAAAGACCTAATGAACTTTTGATTAAAATTGAAGCATGTGGAGTTTGTCATTCTCAATTACATGGAATAGAAGGAGATTGGAAAGATTTGGGTATACCACCTATGCTTCCTACTGTTCCAGGACATGAAGTTGTAGGAAAGGTAGTAGAAATTGGAAAAAATGTTACAAAATTTAAGGTTGGAGATAGAGCTGGAATATCTCCTTTACTTGAATCTTGTATGAAATGTCAATACTGTAAAGAGGGAAATGAACACTTGTGTGAATCAATGCAGGTTTTGGGAGAATCGCTTAAGGGAGGATATGCTGAATATGTAACTGTAACAGAAGATTTTGCAACAAAAATCCCAGAAACAATGCGACCAGAATATGCTGCACCCCTATTTTGTGCTGGCATTACTGCATACAAAGCAGTAAAAGCAAGTGAACCATATAAAAATAAAAAAATTGGAATCTTTGGAATTGGTGGAGTTGGTCACATGGCAGTTCAATTTGCAATTTTAGAAGGGGCAGATGTTATTGCAATTTCAAGAAATAAAAAACATTTGGAGATTGCAAAAAAATTAGGCGCATCAATAACGATAACTTATAGTCAAGATCAAGAAAAATTCTTACAAGAATTAAAAGAAAAAGTTGGTTTGCTAGATGCTGCAATTGTATTTGCACCAGCAGATATTGTAACAAACACTGCAATTAAAGCAATCAAGAAAGGGGGATTAGTAGTTATTGGAACAATTAGCAAGATTTCTAATTTTGTAGCATTTGAAGAAAAAACAATTCGTGGAACTTTAATTGGATCAAGAAACGACATGAAAGAGGTAATTAGAATTGCAAATGAAAAAAATATAAAAGTTTTTTCAGAAGTTTATCGCCTTGAACAAGCAAATGAAGTTTTAGCTAAACTCAAAGCTTCAGAAATAGAAGCACGTGCAGTTTTAGTTCCTTAATTGCTAAATTAATGCAACTCGTATGATTTTATCGATTAGACAGTCGCTTAGCTTTAACGAACTTCCAAATCCTTTTTGTCATTTCACTTGGAGTGATACTGCCTTTACCAAAAACTTCTTCAACAGTTTCTGTCCTACCTGAAAAACTGATTGCATATCCACCAAAAGGCTGTTTCTTTCCTTTAGATTTTGATTTGGATTTTGCTTTTCTGCTTATAGTTCTCTTTTTTGATTTTCTTTTTGTTGCCAAATTCTTCTATGGTCAAATGTAATTGGGGGATTATAATATTTGCGAATGATAATAGTCACAAATCCCAGGGTTTAGTTTCAAAATAGTTTGTAAATCATATGTTCATTCAAATGAACAGTATAATCTAATTTTATGAATTTTGATAAGATTTCAATGTGTGGAATAGTTCATTTGTATTAATTCTAGGAATTCTGGTAAGCTTGACTATTCTTTCTCCTGGCGAATCATTGGCATCTCATCAATCTGGAGTTACTTGGCAGCTAATAGTTATTTCTAGCGAACCAGCATGTAGTGGTTATCACCATTACATGGTACAAAAATATAATGAAATTACAGAAAAATATCTTGACCTTTATGGTTTAGAAAATTCCCAGTATGAACCAGAATGCTATACTGAAATTAGTTTTGCTGAAGAATATGAAAAGCCATATGATTTGGATCTTTTAATTTTAGTTTATGATAGAGATAAAGGCAGAGTTGAACTACATTCTCTTAACACTGGAGGTCTTTACATTCATCAAGGAAGTGATTCCAGTACTAATCACACCGTAATTATTTGCGATTGCCCAAATTTCAAGTATTCAGATCCTGTTTGGATTCTAAGTCATGAGATGTCACATTTTGTTTTAAACTACTTGGGATTTGACCTTGATATAGTAGAAAAAGAAATTCATGAACTAGATTACAAATTTGATAGTTGTGTAGAAGGGTCGTATGATAACTTGTGTTCTACTATTAAGACAACAATAGATACACAAAGATCAGATTGGGTGGTAATGATTCCATATGAACCAGCTATTGGAAAAAATCCTCCTCTTCCTTTAATAGAAAAAGTATCACTAGAATCTCCAATCCAAACTACGATGATAATAGAAATTACAAACTGGTGGCTTAATGGAGAAATATATGATGAAAATTATATTAATAGTTTGAATATTTTATCTGGAAAATCTAGTGATGATAAAATAATTCCCAACGGGATTTTTCAAGATTCTGCTTTGTTAATTCTCGCAGAACCTCAAAATGATAATGATGATGGAACCTTAACAGCAGATGCTTCATTGAAAATAACTAAAAATTTTGATGATTTGAATACATCAATAATTAGGCAGCGTTCCAATTTTTCATCCGAAGATGAAAAAATATTCCTTGAATGGTTAGAAACAAAAGCATTCTCTTGGAAGTCTGGGCAAATAAATGATGATGAATTTATCTCAGAGGTTGAAGAGGTTTTGGATTCATCAAAAGTTGGTTTGTACCTAGACTATCTCGATAATCTATCAGTTGAGGAGTTAATTTCAAAAGCTGTTGAATTTGAGAAGGCTGGAAAATTTAGGAATGCCTTATCTTACTATGACAGGGCTTTAATAGAGAGTTTTGATTCTGGCGAAAACGAAATAAAAGCACTTGTTGGAAAAGGATCCGTTCTTAATTCACTAGGCAGCATATGGATGCTATGGAATATTTTGACAATGTTTTAGAAATAGAGCCAGATAACATCAACGCATTAAAAAAGAAGGTATTTGCTCTTGCACAGCTAGGGCAAGTAGAGAAAGCGAGAGATTATTTTGAAATGGCAAACTCAGATTGAATTAAAATAATTTTTAGCCTTAAATAAAAGCCAAATGTTCTTTGAATCGTGAATTGTAGAAGATGTCATCATACGGATCAAGCTCATCAGCAGTCTAATGAGGGTACTTCTCTTCTAAAATTAGGAAGTTGTCAGATTCCAGACTGTACTTGTAAGCAATATCTTGATATCATAAAAGATATTGATGAGGAATTATTGTAGGTAAATAGTTCATATAACAAACCAAATGAAATTACTCTAACATGAAAAAACATTCCCCTCCAGATGAAATGAGAAAGAATCTCGATAATCTTTTAGCAAAAATTAACGCATTGGAGGTTTCTGCGCCAGATGAGTACCAAAAAGGAATTGTTAAGGTTCTACGGATTTTAGTGGAAGGGCAAATTCATTCTATTAATGAATTTGAACACTTGAAAAAAGCAATAGATCTTGTCACACTTCAGCTTTTTGATACACAAAATAAAATTAATTCATGATTTTATAGTTGTATCACTCAAACCACATCCAACACATTTCATTAAAATAGAATTTTTTAATTCTTTTTCTTTTTTCATTTCAGAGCCACAACAGGGACATTTCATAAATTATCTTAAAGTTTTGTGTTGAAATATCATTATTTAGTCTTCCACATTGCAAATTGGTTTGTATTGCTCTAAAGCTTTGTTTACAATTCTATTTCTTTCTTTTTCTTCTGAACCTATCATTGGGTAAATTGAAAGGTAAAGATTATCCTCAGAGCCAGTATGTGTAAGCCAGCATTTGAATTTTTTATTTTTTGTAAAAAAATCAGTTTCGTTTGTTTTTTCTAATTGATCAATGTAAATTATGTTAAAAATGTCTTTGTTGCGCGCCAGTATTACAAAGACTACTTCACTCATAGGAGGCCCCCATTCAGCTAGTTTTATTGGTCCTAGAAACTCATAGTGAAGAATTTGGATTGTCATATTGATTTGTAATTGAATCAATCTTTTCTTTTTTATGCTAGATCGAGTCCTTTTTAGCCCTATTTTGGTAGACCATGTTGCTGTGCATAATGCACATAAAACCGGTTAACAACCAACCTGAGATACCCTATATCAACAAATGAAAACAACTACCCTAAAACAAAAAGAACTGAGAACCAGTCACAGAGCAGTTGCTCCAATTATAGCAACTCTTCTATTGGTTGCAATCGCAGTTGTGGGAGGCACAATTATCTTTGTATTTGCACAAGGATTCTTTAGCTCTTCACAAATCAGTGGAACGCCACAAATTGAATCAGTACAGATCTTAGGTTACGATTCAAGATCTGCAACTGTCCTTCAAATGCATGACGGAAACCCAATGGTTGAATTAGCTGGAGATGGAGATGCAAACGTAGAAGCTGGTGAAAGAATTGCCATTTATCTCACCAACAACAGCGTACAAAAAATAGTATTAGGTGAGATAAACTTCGGTGGCACCAAATACTCTTACGTAAATGCTGCTGCAGGTGGACTTGGCCTCTATACTACGATCACTCCTGGCGAACTTAGAAACGGTAACTTTACTGTACTAATTGGTACAAATGGTGGCGACCAACTATTAGCTGAAGGAGCAGGAGAATTAAAAGCTGGTCAAACAGCAACAATTCTACTGGATCTTGATAGCGACCTAAGAGTAGGACGTTCTGCACAGTTCAAACTAACAACTTCTAACGGTAATGTGTTTGTAGGAACAGTTTCCGTTGGTCAACAAAGTGGTTAACCCCACTCCCCTTTTTTCCTTTTTATGGAGGTATACTAAAAAATGAAAATCAACTCCCTAGCCATTTTGTTTTTGATTGCAATATTACTGCCAGCAAATATTGTGCCAGCATTTTCACAAACTAGTTCAAATAATCTTGAAAATTTTCTAATAGAATTGTCACTTTCACCATCACATGTAGATGAACATAATTCTGCACATTCGGTTGGATATGTGAATTTGGTAAGCAAAAATGGCTTGGCTGTCAAAGCTCCTCAAGATATTGCAGTAGGATTAGAATCAGGTGATCCTTCAATAGTTTCTGTACCAACTTCAGTTAAAATTCCTAAAGGCCACAATTTTGCAGTTTTTGATATACAAACTGGAGATAAAAATGGAGAAACGACAATTTCTACACTATTTAATGATAAAATAGATTTTAAAAACTTCAAGGTTGGTGGTGCTGATAATTCAATGCCAGAGGGCATTAGTCTTAAAATAAATTTTCCAACCAATAACATGCATGTAAACTCTGAGATGCCTTTCTCAGTGTACTTGGAAACATCTGATGGTGACATTATCAGAGCCCCATACGATATTGAAATTGATCTCAATTATGAAAAATCACTTCTACATACTAGTATAGAAAAGATGATAATAAAAAAGGGAACCTATTATGCGTGGGGAATCATAAATACGCATGAGGAAGTTGGTAATGGGTTTCTTAGAGCATCTTTTGATCGTTTGGGAATAGTTTCATCGGAAAATATTGAAATTACTTCTTCATTACCTGTTGCACTTGCAATAAACGTATTTCCTAAACAAATATCGGCTAACGTAAATAGAAATATTGATGTTTTTATGAGTTTGGTTGATTCAGATGGCCTTCCTGCTGTAACTCCAGTGGATGTTACACTAGAGTTATTCTCAGATGAGGATGCTGTTGGAAGAAAATTAGATGATAGGATGAAGAACACAAATGTTGTAATAAAAACAGGGGAATTTGGTTATTACTTTAGAGAAAAAATGAATCTTGTTGGTTTTGAAGAAAAAGAAATAATGATAGGTGTTAGTGCTAAAGATTTAGGAATCGCAACTGATCAATTTGAAGCTGTGCAATCACTAAACATTGATAATCCATTGGCAGAAAATCGTACTCTAAGTCTTTTTGTTCCTCCACAAATCCCAAGCAAAACAACTACAATTTTGGTGTATCAAATTATGGCAAAAGCAGGGGGGCAAACCTGTACAGAAGCAGTAAATGAGGAAGGAGAGATTATACCATGTATTGAAGAAGTAACCAACATAGTAGAACAAAACAAAAAAGACAGACATCCAATTGAAACACTTGAAAAGGGTAAGTTATATCCAGTACAAGCCAATGAAAATTTTGCGTCTGATGGTTTAGTAGATAAAATAAACATTATCTCAGGGGATAGTTCCATAATCAATGTAGAAGAATCTGGTAAGATTGAAAGCTCGTATTCTTATGGAACAGCCGTAATATCAAGTGGTCAAAAAAATGGTGAGGTTACTCTTGCTGCAACAGTAAAGGGAATAGGGGCTGGAACAATAACTTCTGAGGTAATTGATGTATTCAAGCATACTGATACAAAGATTTTTTCCCCAACTGGTCCTGATAATATAGTGGTAGACAAAAATGGATATTTTGATTTATTTTTAATTGCTCTTGATGGAAAATCAAGACCAAAAATTTTAGAAAAAGATACCAAATACATTTTAAATCCAGTAAATGATGTTTTAGAAATTAAAAAGAATCATTCCTTTGCAAGTGCAAATTTCCTTAGTGATTCCTTTAATGTAATAGAAGGCACATCCATTACGGTAACTGCAGTTCCTATAGGGGTTGAAGCGGAATTGGACTTGGAGGCATCAACTAGTTTTGCAAGCCAGATTTCATCAAGCATAGAAATTGAGCTTCCATTTAAGAATCTGGATGCTAATAGCCAAGTCCCATATAATGGAATAGTACAGCTAAGAGACCTATTAGGAAATCCTAGTAGTGCTACAAAGGATGTTAGAATTAATCTTAATTTGGATGGAGCAAAAATTGTAAATATTCCTGAATATGTAACAATTTCTCAAGGAAATTCATATGCAACATTTCCAATTTCTTCTAACGGGCAAAACGGGGATGCCACCATTGGTGCTAACGTAAAAGGGGTACTAGGCTCTCAAACAAAAATCAGCACTGTATCAAATGAACCTAAATTAAAGATCTTTGCAGATGACGTAACTGTTCCGCTTAATATTGGTGAACCTACGAAATTACAAATTTTTATTGATGATGAAAACGCCGAGTCAGTGCCTGGGGCAATGATAAAATTTGTTACAGCACCTGGCGTTACAGTATCACCTACAAATACTAGAACTGATGAAACTGGCATGGCTAATGTTGACATAACAGCAAATGAAGGAGAATTAGTTTCAATAGAGATACTTGCAAGCGCATCAGGGTATTCTGATGGTAAGGAAAGCTTTGACTATACAGTAGTTGGTTCCTCTGGTAATTCTTTGGCACTTGGTCTTCCTGAATGGGTAGTTTATGTTGGAGTTGCAGCTGTAATTGGCATTGGGGTAGTTTTATTAGTCTTCCTTCGAAAACCTAAACCAGAAATCGATGAAGAGGAAGACTATGAATATGAAGACGAAATTTAACCAAAGTCATAAGAATATTTATTTCAAAGAAAAAGGACTTTGTGGATTTAAGTTTTTGATTAACTAGTGCCATTAACACTTGTTGTGTTCTTTAATTCAAAATGCAAGGTACTATTTTCTACGATAACTTTGTTTTTCAAGTCTTCCACAGTATCTCCTACAAACTTCCTAAATTCCTGGACAACATAACTATTTTTTAATTTTCCTGAGGTGTTTTGACTTAATTCACCAAATTGTTCAAAAGTAATTGTTGCATTTTCCTCGGCAGCTTTTTTTTCAACTCCTGATACAATAAAAAATGAAACTATAACACCAAATGAAATCAGAATGAGTCCAGCGCCAAGTCCTGAGATATATTTTTCATTCATTTAAAACCTCTTTTCTAAGAAATTTATGGACAGGCACCTGCTGGATTAACTTGTAGCACAATTTCTGCAACAGGACCAATTGTTTTTTGAGATGGTGCAATTGTTAAACCATTTGCTAGTACATGCATCACATACATTTTGTCACAAAGTACACTAGGAGCAACTGTATCAAACGATATAATTTTTGCATCATTATTTAGATCGCTAATAAGTGTTCCAACTATTTGATAAGAATTATCAGGGAATTGGTTTATGATAGGGGCATTAACGAAGCCAGCAAAACTATTCAGTGATGGCAAACCCCAATCCTTTGGAATGTTAATAATTAATTCTGCCCCTCCTTTTATCGCATTAGCATTAGGACTAAGATCAGCTAAAGCAATCTGAAATGTTTCTGGACTTCCAGATGCAATACCCATTCGATTTCCTCTCATGTCATTTGGATCATTATATGGAGCAGGACCTTCCACTAGATACACATTGGTAAGTGCATCGCCTGCTCCTTTAACTACTGCAGAGGTCCACTTTGCTTCTCCAAATGCACCCAACGATGTAAAAATTGAAGTATGTACTATAACAGAGTCCAAAGCGTCACCTACTCCTGTAGTTTTACCAGGTTCTACAGTTACAAGAAATGTATAGGCAGATCTTGCAGGAATGGCTTGCTTGTAGGTACCAGTAGGATCGTCATACCATACTAAATTATTGTCATTTGTGCATTCCCAATAATCTGTTGCTGGGATGAGAGCTAAGTGAGTACACCCCTTTGTAAAGATCTCTTGGTTACTATTTGCACCTGCATAAAGTATTGTGACTGAGACTTTACTCACATACATTGTTGCATCAGTTGGGTTTGCTACTGTTATTCCCCAAAGTCCTTTGTGACCTTCTGATTCTCCAAATGTGCTAGGAACTAGCATGAATATATCAGGTTTTGCAAAAAGTTCATCTTTGATAACAATCTCTTCACCGCTTCCACCTTGTGGATCCCTGACAATTATCTTATCAGAAGCCATATTACTTGTAACCGCAAATCCAGTAACTGATTCAGTACCTGTAGCAAAGTTTGAAAATTTCACCTTAATACCAACAGTAGCTGTAGCTTTTAGAGTAATATGCCATGAAAAAATGGTAGACTCTGAAGGGTTCAGATCTATAGGACTAATAGAAACTGCTTCTACATTACTTACCAAAATGTGTGGTGGAAGAACGTCATCCAAAAGTAGATTGTCAGGGGCAACTCCCGAAATCATTGTAGGACCAACATTTGTAACACGTAGTGCAATTGTCGCATTTTCACCCTGACGAACATCTGGAGGTATTGCAAACATCTCTGCTAGGAGATAGTTATTCCCTCCTACCTTTAGCTCAGATTTTTCAATAGTCCCAAGTGTTGATACTACTTTAATGTCATAATCATCGGTATTCATAAAGAGAGGAGTGTTCTCAAGGATATTAGATCCATAACCTGGTGGTATTATGGAATCTTTGTAATCCAATAGGTATTTTTTTGCTGGAAAGCTTCCACTATTGTTTATAATCCAGACATCTCCAATCTCCACTGGATTTGTTCCCTGATTTTTAACTTGTATTCCAAGTTTGTTGTTGTTTGATTCATCTGTTGAAACTGCAATTGAAAATTTTTCTTTGGATTTTTCCATAATAGAGTCTGAAATTATACGTTGAGTGTTTATTGTGTCTCGTTGAACATCCATTGCTATAAAAAAAGTTGAAGAGGCACTAGCAAACAATACAAGAAATATGGCGGCTCCAACTATAGTAGAAACTGCCCTTCTTTTGTGTAATCCTGCCCTCTTTTTGTAAAAATTTACCACTTTGCATCCCCACTCAAGATTATAAATTCGGCAGGTTGGGAACCACCAAAATTTACAAGTACTCGCAGGGAACTCCACATTCCTATATTCTGAGGTATATCACCACTTAGCTTTATCACAAGCCTTACTTCACCATCACCTGGAATTTGATTGGTTGTTAGTTGCGTTATAGGCGGATCATTTCCTGTAGGAATAATGCTAAAAGAACCTGCATGAGGATAATTTCCTCCGAGTCCAATGTCATTAGTTAGTACAAGATCTCCAACAGCCAATTCGTCCCAAGTATGACCTACATTATTAATCAAAATATTATGAATGAAGACAGAATCCAAATTCATGTTTCGAATTTGTAAAACAATAAATTCGGTTCCTCCATTAATAGGGAGATTGTCAGCAGAACTGATAGTGCATTCTCCAATAACGTCTGTAGTACATAGTATTTGATTAAAGTCGTTATTCAAGTTAGGTACATTAGTTAGTTCAACTGAATCACGTGTATCGTAACTTGTTAACCTAATAGAGTCGATACGAGCTTCTGCAACAGGATGTTGATCAACTGCAAAAAATTCATTTGACATCAAGTTTGAAAGAAATACTGCGCCAGCTACTGTTATTGCTAAAATCAGCATTGTTCCAATTATTTGGGATATAGCTCGTCTTTTTTTGAAAGTAATTATTTCATTCATGTGTTAAACGCCCTCGCTACAGTATCAAAAAAGTTTCCTCGCAAAGTAATTATAGAAATTTTATATTCTTTCCCGATTGGATCTCCTACTCCCCAGTTAACTCCTTCTATATCTACTGCATCTACAGTAATATTGGTGCTATTTTTTATTGGGATCACTATTGGTGAAAATGAGCTAATATCTGTAATTTTGAAAACAAGTTTTTGATTTGTCATATTAACAATACTAATTCGATCAATCGTAGTTTCTACTGTACCAGCATTTCTGAGTGAAATCATTACGTTCTTAGTATTTGGATCAAATCTAATATGCTCAAAAACAAGATCCTCTTGAATGCCGTTATTTCTAAATTCCAAAGAATTTGACATTTCGTTGTTAAAGGCAGTTATCTCAGTAGTACCATTAAAAAGAATTATACTTCCAAGTGGTACAACGATGGCAAGCATCAACAAGCTACCAATAACTTGACTTATTCCTCTGCGTTGCGTTGATGTCATAGCAATAATTGGTAAAAATTTTAAAAAATTCAATCTTTTCAGCTCTCTAGTTTTGAAACTTTTTCAGATAGAATATTTTTAATTGAAGAAAGAATATTGTCAGGATTTTGTTCTGTTATAATAGAAATGTTATAGTTTGAGGTAATTGTCTTTGCTTTCTCAGAAATTGACGGAAACCCTATCAATATGGCAACGTTTGGAGATGTATCTAATACCTCGATAATCTTAGAATTTAATTCAGAATTATCACTTTCAGCATTTGGGTTTTTGACATATATGAATACAGTTCGTTTATTTTTGTCTTCACCGTAGATGTTTATGCGATAATGATTACCACTTTTTCCAGTAAGAGTATAGTTTTCTTCCGCAGAAAATCCAAATGAGTCTAAAAGATTCTTAAGTGGTTTTAAGATTGGAGAGATGCTAGAGTTAGAAGTATCTTGTAAATTCTTAAGTGAAAAGCCTGGAATTGGAATTGAATGTGCATCAGAAATTTCAAAGTCATGATTGAATTTTCTACACCGCATCTTTATTGAAACATCATCAAATTTTTCTTTGCATTCATTACAAGTATACCACATTGCGGGCTTCGCAATTTCTTTTTTTGCATCATGAATAGGTTTTTTACACGATGGACATGCTAGAATTTTTCCATCTTCTGATATTTCAAAATTTTTATTTTCAGATATGTAACCACATCTTTTATGTTCGATCAGGTGCAGTTTTGAAATATCCATTGATGCACAACGAGGACAATGTAATTGAACGCTAGTAGACATTGTTCCTGGATGTTCTGGACAAACGACAAGTCTTTCATAAACAGTTCGTTCTAAAATATCAAAATTTTGGGATGCAAGTTTTTCTAAGAAATCTAAATTATCTACATCTTCTTCAATTTTTGCTAAAATCGGATACGAAATTTTTCCTTCTCCCATATCAATAAAAGGTACGATCATTTTTTCGGCAGATGTTTCAATTGCTTTTATCAACCTAGAAATTTTTTCGCTCTCAGGACTAATTCGTTTAACAGGTTTTTTTATTTCAAAACCTTTGGGAAATTCTTTAGTTTGACGCGACACAAAAACTTGAGATCCTAACTTTTCCTCAATTGTGGCTTTTAGCTTTTCTTCTACCTTTGCAACTAATTTTTCCTCAAGCGTGGCTTCTAGATCCACATCCTCTTTAGATTCCACTTTTTGTTCAATAGGAGATTCAAGTTTTTCTTCTATTTTGGCTTCTAATTTTTCTTTAGTCCTAGGGCCTAACTCTTCTTCAATAGCTGTCATGTCAGCAAAAGTGACAGTTTTATCCTCTTCATCATTAGCTGTGCCTTTAAGAAGCGAGGCGATCATTTCAGTCTTTAGAGAATTTATCTGTGTTTTGTCTAATTCATCATTTTGATTGTGTTTTTCCTCTACTTGTTTTGAGCCATCCTTGTTATCAATTTTAAATTTATTTTTAAAATCAAATTTCAACAAATCTTCTTCTCCTCGAAATATTTTTTAGTACTCCACGTACTTGCCATACTACGAAAATTAGGCGTAATTTAGAGTAAAAGCTGTATGCTGTGCATTTGGACGCACAATGAGTAAAATAATTACAAATTAATTTATCAATACAAATGAAATTTACAATTTTAAAAAATAGCCTAAATAACAAGCTACATAATTTGAATTTAAATCCAGTAAATGCAATAAAATCTGATTTTCATAAAATTTCAAATCCAAATGTAAAAAAAGTAACTACTCAAAACTTGCCAGAGCAAAGTATTTTAGAAAAAATCGAGAAACCAATTCCTAAATTTATTTCGGTTTCAAAATTAAATTTTGATAATGCAGAAATTCATGGAGGCGTAACAAAAGATACTTCGGCAAGGGGAGGATTAAGTTATACTATAATTGAACCAACACTTAGTGAGCGAGATAAGAAAAATTTTGAAATTATTAAAAAATTACTAATGATAGAACTTAGTATTTCTTTATCTGAAATAAAAACCAAAAAAGCTGCGGAAATAAAATTAGCTAGAAAAATTGCTCAGCTTATTAAAAAATACAAACTTGAGATACCTGCAAAAAATCTATCGAAAATTACCTATTATGCAATACGTGATTTTGTCTATCTGGGAAAAATTGAGCCATTAATGAGAGACCATATGGTAGAAGAGATAAGCTGTGATGGAACAAACATCCCTCTATACATATGGCATAGAGAATTTGAATCAATTCCAACAAATATTCGATTTGAAACAGATAAGGAATTAAATAATTTTGCAAGAAAGGTTTCTTATATGAGTGGCAAACATGTTTCAATGGCAAATCCTATTGTTGATGCAGCACTACCTGATGGAAGCAGAATCAATTTAACTTTGGGTCATGAAATTACTAAAAGAGGAAGCACTTTTACTATTAGAAGATTCCGAGCTGATCCAATCACCATAGTTGATCTCATAAAATTCCAAACAATGTCAGCAGATATTGCAGCATATTTGTGGTATGTAGCTGAAAAAAATTCTACAATGCTTGTAGCTGGTGGAACTGCAAGTGGAAAAACTACAGCTCTTAACGCGTTGGCTTCATTTATTCGTCCTGGACAAAAAATCGTAACAATCGAAGATACTCAAGAGCTTAACTTACCTCATGAAAATTGGATCCCAGCTGTTTCAAGACAAAACTTCACTGATGGACAGATTGGGGAAATAAATCAATTTGATCTTCTTCGAGCTGCATTAAGACAGCGACCTGATATCATCATTGTAGGGGAGACAAGAGGTAGAGAAGCTTACACTCTATTTCAGGCAATGGCAACAGGTCACGGTGGCTTTTCCTCCATACACGCAGATTCAGTAGAAGCAACCCTAACTAGACTTGCATCATCACCAATGGATATACCAAAAACATTAATCGCTAATACTTTAGATTTGATTTACCTTCAGCTTAAGCTAAGAGTGAAAGACAAGTCGGTTAGAAGAGTAATTCAGATTTCAGAAATTGCTGGTCTTGATCAAAATACAGGGGAAATACGCACTCATGAAATATTCAAATGGAATCCTCAAACTGACACACATAGTTATGCTGGAAATAGTGTAGTACTTGACAAAATTAAAGAAAGGCATGGGGAAAGTGATGAACAAATAAACTATGAATTAAGCAAAAGAAAACTTGCTCTAGAATGGATGGTAAAAAATAACATACGTGAACACAAAGAAGTTTCTAATAACATTAAGGAATTTTATGCAGATCCTGAACGATTCTCTGAAAGAAAAAGATTGAGTGTGTGAAATCGTGCAAAAATCTACTGACTATCAAAGTCCAATGAAAAAAATGGCGCGTGTAGAAGAATCGGCAAGTTCAATACATATTCTAAGCTACAGGCTACTCAATAACCACATTCAATTTTTGTATCCAAAACTTGGAAAGTTAGAAAAAACTCTCAAGCAGTCAAGAATCCCAATTCCATATGAAGTTTATGTATGTAGTATGGTTTTTTTCAGCTTTATGGCAGGACTTGTAGGGCTTGCAGTAGGAATTGCTATTGCTATTCTAGTTAACATTCAACCTGTTGCTTTTGCATTTCTTTTACCAATAATTGCAGGCGCAGGAATGGCACAAATTACATTTTTCATATTACAGCTAATGCCGAATATCAATATCAAAAATAGGTCAGCAAAGCTAATTGAGGAAATCCCTCATTTTATTGGATATATGGCTACACTTGCAACTAGTGGTCTTTCATTAGAAGGTATTTTCAAAGCAATTGCAAATGAAGATACTGAAGAAGAGATAGTAAGAGATGCCAAATTCATTACTCGAAATATTGACGTAATGGGAATGGACTTGGTAACAGCAATTAATGATTTAATCAAAAGAACACCAGCTGGTCCTTACTCTGAGCTATTAGAAGGAGCAATAATTACTGTTCAATCAGGGGGAGATCTAAAAGAATACTTTATAGCTACAGGCAAAGTCCAACTAGAAGAAAAAAAAATGGCACTAAGAAAATCAACAGAATCACTTGGGATAATGGCAGAGCTGTATACAATCCTGTTGATTGTGTTCCCACTATTAGCTATTATCATGTTATCTATTATGGCAATTATGAGTCCAAGTTTGGCAGGTTTTGATCTTATGACTCTAATGAATTTAATGACTTATGTCATGGTTCCTTTCTTTGGTTTTATTTTATTGTTTATGATGGATTCGATGGTTCCAAAGAGGTAAATGGTTTATGCAAAAAGCTTCACCACATATAAAGAAAAATGATCTGGCAACAATACCAAAACCATCGTTTATTTATTCTCAAAAATTTAGAGTTGGTGTACCTTCAGTAGTAGTAGGAATAGGAATTATTCTAGCCAGTTTATACTACGTAAATTTTTCAGAAAATACCTCAATTAGAGACATTGGAGTAATTTTTGGAGTATTATCTATGATTGTACCATTAACAATGTTACAAGTAAAAGAATCACAAAGAAAAGATAGCATAGATAGAAATCTTCCGCTATTTTTACTTGCATTATCTAGTGCGGTTCAAAGTGGTGCTAATTTGATTCGTGCGATAGAAACTACAGCTGAACGAAATATGGGTGCCTTGACACCTGAATTGAAGAATTTACGAGCCAATCTTAGTTGGGGTATGCCTGTAGAAGATTCATTTCAAAATTTTGCAAATAGAACTGGAACCAAGACAGCAAGGCGTGTAACTGTTCTTCTTGAAATGGCTTTAAAAATTGGAGGAGATATCAGAACTAATTTGGAAATGATTCAAAAACACGTAACTGAACTACAAAATCTTGAAAAGGAGCGCAAATCCTCGTTGGCTCCATATACATATACGATTTACATTTCATTTGCAGTTTTTCTTGGCATTGCCGTTATTCTTTCATCTCAATTTTTTAATCAATTTGAGGTGGTTCAACAATTACTAAGTAATGATTCAGGAACCAGTGGCGGAGCATTTTTTTCTTCAATTAAAGATGTAAATTTTGAGGCACTCAATCAAATTCTTTTTAACATGTCAATAATTGAAGCGGTATTTGGAGGATTAGTAGCTGGAAAAATTGGTTCTGGAACTTATGTTGCAGGAATAAAACACATCATAGTGATGATCGTGATGGCAGTAGTTGCCTTTATGCTCATTTAATTTAGAAAATTCAATCTATAAAAAAATATAGGGAAAATATCTTCGTCGATTATGTTTTTGCATCTAAATGTTTTAGAGGCTTAGAAGTTCGCCACAAAAATTTACATAAACTAAAAATGTTATTCACCATTTCAGCTGAGTTAGTCCATAATGCAAAATCTGAGTCTGCTCCTAAACTAAATGAATCAGTAGTTGACCTTGAATTTTCTGTATTTACAAAATCAGATGCATTCATAACATCAGACATTACCATCTGTTTTCCTTCCTCTACTATGATCCTACCTTTTGAGGGAAGTTTCCCAAGTCGAGTCTCAGTTGGTTTTAATCTATCAATTAATGGTAAGAATTTTTTATCATCAGCGTCAGTTAATACTCTAACGATTCCACCTTTTCCAATACATTCTTTTATTTTTTCAGGAATTGCAGTATGATACATTCTCAGAATATCTTCGGTTGTTGTGACAATGTAGATTGTTCCTAAAGAATCTTCTAAGAGTTTTTCAATATGAGAATAAATATTTGCTCTTCCTTGTACAGTTCTAAAGGTTGGGACATAATGTCCATCAGTTATTGGGACAATTTTGTTAATCTTTTTAATTACTTCCTTTCCAATTTTTTCTACTCTATTAATTTCATCTTGTTTTTTTTGCAAAACTATTTTGAGTACTTCTTCAGGCTTAGTTGCGATACAAAGCTTTGGGTTTGAAATGGTTGTTGAGACAATACTCATGTTAAGTAATTTATCAATGGTTCTGTATGTTTTTGTTCTATCTACATCAAGTTCTTTAGCCAAAGAACTTGCAGTTACTGGCCCTAATCTAAGTAGGTTAAGGTAAATTCGTGCCTCTACAGTCTCCAGATCTAAAATAGTCGATAATTGTAAAATGAGTTCTGACCAATCATCATTATGACTGCCAGTCGATAGATTATCATCTACTACAGATCCATTCTCCAACATGATATTTCCAATATCAAAAATGAGCTCATAAGTTACCAGTCTTTTAAATCGGACAAGCTGTCAGGATATTTTTTAATATATGATAATGAATAAGTTATGGCTGTTTTAATTTTATTATTTTATGAGGAGTATGATTGGAAAATACAGACAAACTTTCCAAATGATTAAACGATTTGCCAAAACTAAACAAATTTGAGTGCTCTAAGCAAATTTTTTTTATACATATTCATCTGCTTTGCTATAAAGGATTAAATGCCTCCAATGGAGTTTTTCTCCTAATTGGCAGAGCCTCACCATCAAAGAACTGTAGGGTATTCAATGATCGCAGTAGCAGCATCTTTGGCACTTATCGGCATTCTTCATCTTGCAATTGGTCAAAACGTGTTGACTGGAGACGATATTCAGCGAGCAAAAACTGCAGAGTTTGAGCACTGTAAAGAGACAAACTTTGCAGGAGGCGAATGTCGGAAATACGATAAACGCTTAGAAGTTGATCAGCTTGATTCTGGGAATAAAATCAGTACAGAAATTGGTAATGATATTACATCTTCTGGAACAGAATGAAAATTATAAAAAATTGTTAAATAATTAATTTAAATCATCTAGATTCACTTGCAAAATCTTCCCACATGTTGAGATTTGATGTAAGTTTGTTCATCTGATAAAGGGCTCCAGCGATTATTCCTGCCTGATAAAATACGTATAGATAGACTTGTGAATCTGTTGGATCACTGTTAGTTAGACTAAGTGAGATCATAGAGAAGAAAAAGAATGTTCCAACAAATGTTATTATTTTATTTAGAACTCCATCTATTCTTACTATTCGTTTTGTTGCTGAAGCCATTAACATAATACTTGAAATAATAAGGAATGTGATGCCACCGTTGTTTGAAACAAACTCTGTGGTCCATTCAATCAAACCATCTTCAAGAATCGAAGTCTGTGGGGTAACTGAACCACCTTGAAGAGCAAAGCTGACAGAGCTGAATAGACCACCTATTATGAAGAAAAACAAGAATATCTTAATTATAACGCGCTTTAGTCTCCCACGTGTTTCAGATGGCCTTATCGCACGCTCTACTATTTTCATTCCATAAATTACACCTATAGCAAATAGTGGGATGTACATAATGTCAATAATGATTGGAGAGTTTTGCGTTATTTCTGAAATTTCTGGGTGAATTGTAAGAAATAGCACAAGTGCGATTATTGCAGCACTAACAAAAACAATCAAATTTCCATAATTATGCCTATTTGATTCTAAGTCATTGGTCCAATCGTACACCTTTGAGACTATTAAAAAATGGATTAAAGAAAAAGACAAAAAATGATTTGTTCAAATTATCAATTCTGTTTACCTTATTAGTAAAATCATGCACAAGAGGGATAATGAAGATAGCCAAACCAGTAATTATTCTTGGGATTATCGTCATAGTTGCAGGGATAATTTTTCATCTTCAAGGTCAAGCTAAAATTGGACCTGAATCATCATTCATGTATTCAAATCCAGAATGGATTACATATGGACAACAAATTGCAATTTCAGGAATATTTATCATTGGATTTGGTGTGATCCTTAAAATATCAAAGTCTAATTGGTGACTCTCAATGTTATTGTACTTCTAATTTTGTCTAGTTTTCGAATTTTTGATGTGATTAATTCATCCATTTTATCTGAATCTATAGTTTCTGCTTCAACTACAATATCATACTCACCAAAAGTTATCACTACTCCCTTTATTTCATCAATTGTACGTAATCGATAAGCAAGATCGTGTTCTTCTCCAATTTCACAGCTTAAGAGTATGTACGCCTTTTCCATACTATAATCACGGAGGAGATAGGTATTAGTTTAACTTACTGCTACATTGAAAGTGATTATTTTTTTCGAGGTACTGTTGATGGTATTCCTCTGCTCTAAAAAATTTCATTGCAGGTATAATTTCTGTAACGATTCTTTCTCCAAATTGTTTAAGTGCTGCACTTTGAAGTTTTTCTTTTAGTTCTTTTGCAGTAGTTTCTTGTTTTTGATCGTGAAAAAACACAACTGATCTATACTGTTCGCCGATATCTGGACCTTGTTGATTAATTGTTGTCGGATTGTGATTACTCCAAAATATCAATAAAAGATCCTCATATGATACTACAGATGGATCATATTCAAGTTGAACTGCTTCTGCATGGCCGGTTCTGCCAGAACAAACATCTTGGTAAGTCGGATCTTCAAATTCTCCACCGGCATAGCCAACTTGGGTTGATTCGACTCCTTTTACTTGTCTAAATAATGCTTCCACTCCCCAAAAACAACCTGCTGCAAATGTGGCTTTCATAATGGTATACCTTAGGCTATTGTAATAAATTCTTGCCCAGTTTCTTGTCTGTTCATATCACACACAAATCAAAGTATTATCTGGATTTGTTTTGGGATTTTATGATTCAAAAACATATCAAAAGTAAAAAAGATGTTCAACAAAAAATCAAATCTATTCAAACTGATTCCGATGTACGAGAATTTTATCTCTTAGAAAGACTATACCAAGTCATGAGAGATGACAAAAAGCGAGGAAAGAAACCGTCAGCTAAAGAATTTTACCTCATGGAGAAATTATACCAGGTTATGATTAACGATAAAAATCGTAATAAAAAATTGATAAAACCCTGAATTTAAAACCCAGCAGTTATTGGATCTTTTGGTTTCATCACCTCACGCATGACAATAGTTGCATAAGATCCTCGTGAAAGTGTGAATCTTATCCAATCATTAGTAATATCAATGTCATCACATTTTATAGAGGAGTTTCTAAATCCACCTTCACTGCTTATCTCTTGCATTTCTTTTAGAAAAAAATCCTTTGGACTTATTTCTTCAGATTCTAATATTTTAGAAATTTGATAATGAAATCTTGTCTTTTTGTAATAAGAATAACCTACAAATGGAATTGATAGTCTTTGGCCAGAGTCATTGGAGAATTTTCCAATAATTCCATTTTTATCATAACAAACATCATCTTGTTGAGGTAAGAACAAATCTTCACCATCAATAAATGCCATGCTCAATGTTTTATTAAATAAAAACGATTGATAAGCTTGAAGATAAAAACGTCTAATTGCAAGTGGCAAGGCACGTATTGCTTTTTTGGGATCATCATCTTGAATCATTTGATTTACAACAATCCTTTCTAAATCCATTTGAAATGGGATTTCGTCTAGTAGTTTTGAATAGTTTGATTTATCAGAAAGATTTTGTCTTAGTTTAGTATTCTCTGGAGAATCATACTCTGAAGTAAATGAAAGCAATAAGTTAACTGCTTTTGTATAGTCCTGCTGCAATAGTGCTTTTCCAATTAAATGAGTTACAGGTCTTTTAGAACCAAACCTTTGATATCCGTAAAAATTTAAAATCTTATCAAACTCGTTAAATTTTGAAACATCTATAGAAGTATCAGTTATTTTTATTTTAAATTGATTTCCAATCATGTCCTTTTTAGATAGTGGTTTTTTAACAAATCCGATTCTTTCAAGGAGATACTTGTCTTCTGAAATCTTAGAAATAGAATTTGATTTTTTTTCAGAGCAGACATACTGTTCAGTAACTGCGGTTGCATCTTTAAGTCCTAGTGATTTTAAGCGCAGATTATATTTTTTAAAAATATTTGCAAGAGAGTGAGTAGTGTCAATACCATGTTTTTTTAATTTGTAAACCGCGTAATCCCCATCTGCGGAAATATTTTGAATTGCATTTTTTGACAAAACCTCTGAGACTAGAAAATCCTCATCTCTTGATTTAATTTTACCTCCACATCCCTCATAGCTAGTAGTATATACTGAGATTCCTATTTCAGAGTCAATTTTTGGGATCACTGTTCTATTATCACAGTGACAAATTTAGAAACAACCAAATCATCAGTTTGTGCGCCTATGAGAACCTTGTGTACATCTGGTAATGCGTTATCACTTGCTGATATTGATACTTGTATAATTATAGGAGTATCAGAATCAGACATGAATGTATCTGAGGCGTTATGTTCAACAATTAAATCAGAAAATTCTGCAGTATCTGAAGAAATAACAGAAATGTTGGAAATATTACTATTGAGTATTATTGATAGTGATAATTGTATTTTCTCACCTTTTTTCAATGTAACTTTTTGGCTGTCTAGTTCCACATCAAAAAATAGAGGTAATGATGTATCTATTACTCCAATGTTGTTTTCAACCCACTCTGTAAACCATATTTTATTTCCTGAAATTGTAAAATCAAATATTTGAGCTAATCCACAATTTTCCATTTCTTCACAGTCTGCCCAGTTTGGATTATTTGATGGTATCATATATTCAACTAAGGATTCGCTTTCAGGATCAAATACTCCAATGCGGTTTGCAGTTTGTTCATTAAAAACTAGTTTACCATTTTCATTAAATGTAGTCCAATAGGGTCGTGAAACTGGATTTTTTATCACTCCAGAAGAATTCCCGTAAGAAGAAATCTGTGGGGTTGACGTAATATATTTAGTAAATGACTCGGTATTAGGATCAAAACTAAAGAAAAAACTGCTTGATGTATCAGCAATCCATATCTTGTCATTAGGTCCAGCAGTTATACCGTTAGGGGTGGTCATTCCTTTGGGAAATTGGTAGACATCAATTAAATCAAAAAGTGGAGTAGTAGAGTTTTCAAATTGTCCAGCAGGAGATTTTTCAAATTTATCTTGGTTAAATTTTGCCAAAACTCCACCTTTTTGGAAAACCCAATTTGTATACCAGATATTTCTTTGTGAATCAACTGCAAAGGCACCTGTTACAGAATTTTCAACTGGTGATGGTATACTCAAATATGAAATTCCCTCACTAGATTGGGTTGGATCCAAGAAGGTTAGCTTATTTCCAGTAAAGTCGTTTACTATGATTTTTGAACCTTCAACAGACAAACGCTGGGGTAATGAATCCGCAATTTTTGGATAATTTGTCCTTGCATATTGTTTATCTATAATTGAAAACTTCCATATTCCATCAGTTGCTTCATCAGTAAACCAAAGGCTCCCGTCAGGAGAATAATCAATACCCCACATCATCGAACGTGTTCCTTTTTGCCATTTTGGATTTTCATATTCAGTAAAGATTTCATTTATTGGATCAAACTTTGCAACACGTCCAGTATTAGTTTGGGTAAACCAAATATTGCCATCTGGATCTGTAACAATAGCCAAAGGTTGAGTACATTGCGTTGGAATTTTGTATTCTTTTACAAAGGCGCTAGATTTAGCTGATTCTTCAGAGCTACAAAATTGTGCTCTTTGAACATCAGGATAGTTATCCATCGGAGTACCAGTGACAGTCATTACAGAAGGAGAATCATGAGGAAGAATGCCTGGAATTCCAATTACGACCCCTGAAGTCATCATTATTCCTCCAAAAAATACAAACATAATGATTCCCTTTGTTTTTTTCTTCACGTCGGAAATTTCATGATTGCCTCGTTATATCTTATTCCAATTAATTCTTCAAACAAAGAGAATATTTATTACAATAATTTCAAATTACCAGTTACTTTGTTGATCATTTCTTCAGGAGCTGGTCCTAATGAAATACAAGTGGTGGTTCCAGGCGCAATTTGAGTATGACCTGCATCAGTAACTTCTGACCAAGGTAAATCCAAGTCCATTGCGTGTTTCTTTACTTCCTCTAATTCTTTTGGGCCAGGAACTTTGAGAACAATTTTTTCCTGACCTTGCCACCATGCTTTAAACCAGTCTGGATGAGATTTTCTCACGTTTTCAGATCCTAGAACACAGGCATGCCCAACTTGTGCTGCAATCTTTCCCTTGCCCATCTCAAGATCCGTCCTAACTACAATTACTTGCTTTATGTTACTCATAGGTAAAATGATAAAATAGGTAGATGAAAAACTTTTGAATTAAATTGTTGTATAAAAAAGAGGAATCATGTACTATGATGTTGTAATAGCAGGAGGAAGTATTGCAGGCCTATTATGTGCAAGAGAGGTTGCAAATAATGGTCACAGTATATTAGTTTTAGAAGAAGATTATGAAATAGGCACTCCTGAGCATTGCGGGGGACTAGTCAGTATTATGGCCTTGGAAGAGCTCGGGATTATCCCGTATAGAAAAACTTTAGTTCATTACATAGAATCAGCAGAGATTTTTTCTCCAGCAGGAAAGAGCTTTACAATAGAATCTAAAAAACAAAAGGTAGCAGAGATAAACAGAAGAGATTTAGATAAGCAAATTGCCTTTCAAGCAAAAAAAAATGGGGCAGAAATTCGAGTTAAAACAAGTTTCAAAGAAATCACAGATGACGGAGTAAATACTTCAATTGGCAATATAAAATGTAAAATCATAGTAGATGCTAGAGGAGTTTCTGCTCTTATTAACAAAGATAGAACTGGAATACTTTCATCAGCCCAATACGAAGTTTATGCTGACTGGATTAAGAATGGAAGAGTTGAGGTTTATTTTGATCAAAAAAAATATCCGGGTTTTTTTGCATGGATTATTCCATCATCAGATGGAGTAGGAAAGGTAGGAGTAGCTGGCAGAGCGATTAATGCAGCTGATGTGCTTGAAGAATTTCTTTCAAGAAAGGGAAGTTATTCTACAATTAGAAAAATATTTGCCCCAATATGGATTAAAGGACCAATTGACAAATTTGTATCAAAAAATATAGTTACTGTAGGGGATGCTGCAGGACAGTCCAAACCCACAACAGCAGGTGGGATCTTTTCATGCGGAGTTGGTGGCATTTTAGCTGGACAAGCAATTTCAAAGTATTTGGAATCAGGAAATGAAGAAGACCTTAATCAATATCAAAAATTGTGGAATAAAAAATTTGGTAAAGAATTTGAAAAACAATTACTTGCAAGAAAAGTTCTTGAACGTCTAGATAATGCCACTATAGACAAATTATTTGATTCGGTCACTCCTGAAATCTTAAAAGAGATTTCAAACAAAGATGATTTTGATTTTCATACAAGATCAATTATTAAACTGCTTGGAGTAAAGGGTTCATTCAAGGCTGCACAAATCATCATGACTGGTGAAATGAAAAATCTATTATCGTAAGATTGACTGATTTTTGTAAGGAAGGTATAAATTCGACAGGTAGAGTGAGCTGTTTATGTCGTCTACAATCTCTTTACCAGTATGCAGTTGTTGCCATAGGCACATAATGCCAAATGACAAGTCTGTAAAATTCAACTGTCCAAACTGTGGGTCAGATCTAATATGGAGATGTCAAAGTTGCAGAGAAGCAGCAAGAACGTATACTTGTAATTCTTGTAATTTTAGAGGACCTTAGCAAAATGGCGCAACTTCTCCTTATAGTAAAAATCCTACCCACTGGAACAGAAGTAGATTTAGATAAACTTGCAAAAAAAATTCAATCTGCTTTAAAAGATGGCATAGAGTTAAGAAGATTTGAGAAAGAACCGTTAGCTTTTGGATTACACTTCCTTAAAGGGGAGTTTATCGTAGATGATAAAGAAGGACAAATGGATTCATTAGAAAACGCAGTTAGAAGTGTAGAAGGAGTAAGTGAATTTGAAGTTATGAACATGAGCAGAATGTCAGTTGACATGAAGTAGGGAATGATATGGTAAAAAAAGATGAGCCATTACAAATGAGGATTGGGGAAGCAAAACAAAGAGATATTGGTAAAAAACGTGCTCGAATTGGCCCTGATGCAATGGATTACCTAAAAGCTGCTCCGGGGGATGTTATTGAAATTACTGGAAAAAGATCTAGTTGTGCAATTGTTTGGCCAGCTGACGAAGATGAAAAATTTCCAGATGTGATAAAAATTGATGGGCAAACTAGAAAAAATATTGGAGGAGCATTAAACGACATTGTCAAAATAAAAAAGGTTGCTACTAAAGTTGCAAAATCAGTAGTTTTAATGCCAGTAAACGATGTAGTAACTGTTGATAAAGAATTTACTGACTTTGTAAAAAATAGACTTAAAGGATTACCTCTTTCTCAAGGCGATGAGATTTCAGTAATGATTCTTGGAAATTCCATGGATTTTAAAATTAATAAAAATTCTCCAAAAGGAGTTGTAAAAATTGATCGTTCTACAGAACTTACTATTCTTGAAGAGACATCGATTGACAGAAAGATTCGTGTCACTTATGAAGAAGTGGGAGGATTAAAATCAGAAATTAAAGCAATGAGAGAGATTGTTGAACTTCCTCTAAGACATCCTGAACTCTTCACAGGATTAGGGATTGAACCACATAGTGGAATATTGTTGTATGGACCACCAGGTTGTGGTAAAACATTGATTGCAAAAGTACTTGCAAGTGAATCAGAAGCTAATATGTTTTCAATAAATGGTCCTGAAATAATGAACAAATACTATGGAGAAACAGAAGCTAGATTGCGGGACATCTTCAAAGAAGCAAAAGATAATTCACCAAGTATTATTTTCATTGATGAGATAGATGCAATTGCACCAAAACGAGAAGAAGCATATGGTGATGTTGAAAAAAGAGTTGTAGCCCAACTTTTAGCTTTAATGGATGGATTAACCGATAGAGGAAATGTCATTGTTTTGGGTGCAACAAATAGACCTGATAGCGTAGATCCTGCACTAAGAAGGCCTGGAAGATTTGACCGCGAGGTAGAAATCTCAGTTCCAAACGAGGATGGAAGATTAGAGGTACTCCTAATTCATACTCGAGGAATGCCAATTGCAGAAGATGTCAATTTGAAAAATTTAGCGTCAGAGCTTCATGGATATACTGGTGCTGACATCAAATCACTTTGCCGAGAAGCTGCTATGAAATCAATTCGCCGTTATCTTCCAGAAATAGATTTAGAAACTGAAAAAATTCCTTCTGAGATTTTAAAGTCAATGGAAATTAAACTAGTTGACTTTTACGATGCAATGCATGAAGTTGTACCAACTGCCATGCGAGAATTTTATGTTGAAAGACCAAAAGTATGGTGGCAGGATGTGGGGGGCTTGGAAGATACCAAAGAAACACTACGAGATAATTTGATCCTTGCAATGAAAGAACCTGACAAATTCTTGAAAATGGGAATTAAACCTCCAAAAGGCGCATTACTATATGGACCTCCAGGTTGTGGTAAGACGTTACTTGCACGAGCATTAGCTACTGAAAGTGGAGCTAACATGATCCTTGTTCGTGGTCCTGAAATTTTATCAAAATGGGTAGGAGAATCGGAAAAAGCAATTAGGGAGATTTTTAGAAAAGCCAAAACATCATCCCCATGTGTAGTAATATTTGATGAATTAGATTCACTTGCAAGATTCAAGACAGGGGAGATGAATGGTGTAGGAGAGACCATCCTAAGCCAACTATTAATAGAAATGGAGGAGGGAACTTCTTCAAGAGTTGTTGTTGTCGGAATTACAAATAGGCCTGATTTACTTGATAATTCTATGTTAAGGACTGGAAGACTAGATCTAATTCTTTACGTGCAGCCTCCAGACGAAAAAGGTAGATTAGAAATCATTAAGATATTAACTGATAAAATGCCTCTTGCTAATGACATTAAATTAAAAGAAATTGCAGTAGCCACACAAAACTATTCAGGAGCTGATCTTGCATCACTTTGTAGAGAAGCTGCAGTACATGCAATGCAGAACAATTCTGTAAAGATAGGCAGTATTGATTTTTCAGCAGGATTAAAAAAGGTAAAACCCTCTATAACAAAAGAAGTAGAGCAGTGGTATAGCAATATGAAAGAAAGTATTTCAAATGTTGTTCCAAAGACAATAGATAAGACATTTTACGGTTAAAATGGTAAACATGCCTCTAAAAAACATAATATATGATCTCATTAAGGAAAATGTATCATTAACAGATAGTGAACTTTCAAAAAAATTAACCAAAGATGAAGTATTAGTTCCAGAGGATAAATTGAATAAATTATTACTTGATTTGGAAATTCTGGGGCTGATAAAAGTTTCATGGCTTACAAAGGATACAAGAAGAATTGAAGTTGTCACAGAAAAAGAAGAATCAGATGAAATTGAATCACAGAACAAAGAAATGATAGAAAATGATTACGAAGCTAGCTTCCCTGGGACAGAAAATAGTTAATAATTTTCAAATCTAGAATCTAAAATGAAAAGCAGCATCCATTGCTATTCCAACAAAAATTATTGTAAGGTAGGGTGCGGTTACCTTGTATGCTTTCCATGCAAATTCAGAAGTTGGGTTTTTAGTAAGCTTGTAATGATATGCAAGCATTAATCCTCCAGAAACGGCAGCTACTGCAAGATAAACAAGGCCTAAACCAAATGCGTATAACATCAAAGAATAAGGTAAAAGGACTGCAGTATTAACTAAAATATATTTTGAAGTTTTTTGCATTCCGATCACCACTGGAAGCATAGGAACCTTTGCAGCAGCATAATCGTCTTTAATCTTCATGGCAAGGCACCAAAAGTGAGAAGGAGTCCAGACAAAAACTAGGAACCCAACTAAAAATCCTAAAATGTCCATGGATCCTGTTGCAGCAGCCCAACCGGCCATTGAAGCAGCACTTCCTGCAAAGCCTCCTATAACAATATTTGAAGAATTTAGTCGCTTTAGCCAAATTGTGTATATTACTACATAGAAAAATATTCCAAGTGCAATAAAAAATGTTGAAACTAGATTCAATGTTAAAGCAGCGTAAATTACAGAAGCTACACTTACACCTACACCATAAATTAGAACATTTCTTGCTTTCATTCTGCCTGATGGAATAGGCCTAGTACTAGTTCGTTTCATCATAGGATCAATATCTTTATCATAATAGTGGTTCAATGCACTCGAACCAGCAGATGCAAGTGAACCAGCAATTATGATGTGTAATAATCCCATGTAATCAAGTTCTGGGCCTATTAACTTACTTGCAGCAAACATGGATGTAACTGCAGTAATTACAAGCAAAACTACGATTCGGGGTTTGGAAATTTCCAATATTTCTTTGGCGCCCAATTCGCTTTAAGCGGCTTTTATAGGCATTTTAATCTATTCTATATTGAATTGCAATTTGCCAAACACCTTTTACAATTTTATGAAAATCATCATAATTTCACCACAGAGTTTTAGTAAAAGTATGATGTTATTCTAGCAATAAAATTGGAGACAAAATATGGATCATGGTAATTTAGAAAAATCACTATCAAAAATCTTAGTAAGAGATATCATGAGTAATTCCCTAATTTCTGCAGATCCTTCGACAACAGTTTATCAAATAGCAAAGTTAATGGAAAAGGGTGGAGTAGGGGCAATAATAGTGAAGAAGGATAACATACCAGCTGGAATAATTACAGATAGAGATTTTGCGATAAAAATTGCCTCACAAAAATATCCTTTAGACACTCCAGTCCATAAAGTTGCGTCATATCCTTTGCAAACAATAAACGCAAATGAATCGATTTTGGTTGCTGCAGATTTAATGTCTTCAAAAAAAATTCGAAAGCTTGCAGTTGTAGAAAATGAAAAAGTGGTAGGAATCGTTACATCTACTAACCTAGTAAATCAATTAGCTAAATCACTTTAAATTCAAATTATTCTTAACCTTTACATAATACTAGAAATGAGATATTAATTGTTAAAATTGAAAGATGGATTTACATCTAACAAAGTAAGCAATGAAATGGTCAACACCTTAAACCAAATAATGCCCAAAATACCAAGTATGCGGTGGGGTGCATTAACTAACATTCATCCTACAAATGCAAAGATAGAACAAATGAATAGGCTTTTGCCTCACGATAAGAAATGGCATCTATTGTTTGAAGAAAAAGATCAAGTAAACGTAGATGGGATTACGATTAGGCGAAAAACTTTAGATTCTATGACCTAAAGATTAGTCTTTAATTGATTTAATCGTTGAAGAAAATAGTTTGTTAAATTACTTTATAATATAAAAAAAGTGTTCAATTAGATTTTTCTTCAGAATCCCTAGTTTTCTCGCTATCTTCCTTCATCTTTTCACGTTCTTCTTTCATCGTTTCTTGTTCCTCTTTCATCTGTTCTTTCATCTGCTCTCTTTCTTCCTTCATCTTTTCACGTTCCTCTTTCATCTGTTCTTTCATCTTCTCTCTCTCTTCCTTCATCTTGTCTCTCGTTGACTGTAGTTCTTCGTTGAGTTTGTCTCCACCTTCTTCTCTAATTTTTTGCATTTCTTCTCTCATCTTTTCTCTTTCTTCTCTCATCTGTTTACGAAGATCATCAACTTCGGCCTTAAGCTCTTCTCGCATTTGAATGCGAAGATCATGAATTCTGTCTTTAAATTCCTCTTGTTGGGCTCGTAAATTAATCGCATCAATGGTAGATACGCTATCATCACCACTCATTATTGCTCTGACATGGACTCTAAACTCCTTGAAAACATCATGATATGTACGTCGAAGTTCTTGATATGATTCTCTAACTTCATTTAGATCTTCTCTACATTGCATTCTAATGTCTCCTTGCTCTTCTGGAACAGCGTTTTGAAGTGCTTCTCTGCATGCAGCAATTATTGTTTTTGTTTCTTCTTTTTGTGTTCTAAATTGGTCTTGGGTATCGAGTACAAAGGCAGAAACTTCTTGTCCTAGACTCCTAATGTTATCTTCGTCATCGACATCTTCTGTTTCATCTTCAGTAGTATCATTTGTTTCATCTTCAGTAGTATCATTTGTTTCATCTTCAGTAGTATCATTTGTTTCATCTTCAGTAGTATCATTTGTTTCATCTTCAGTAGTATCATTTGTTTCATCTTCAGTAGTATCATTTGTTTCATCTTCAGTAGTATCATCTGTTTCATCTGTTTCCTCAGTGTCTTCTGTTTGGGCAAAAGCAAAGTCAATGTAGGTATTTGTTGGCACAGACCCTAGGATTTGAAAACCGTTTATTGTTGGAGTAACAACCCCTGCTAATAAGATTGACATTAAAAATAACGTCAGTACTGGAAATTTTGGCATCATTGTAAAACTGACTAAATGGCATTTAATATTTACGTATTACTACCAAAACACATTATTTCCACAATCATTTATGCATTCGATAAGTCTAAGAAAATATTCAAGAAACACGTGCCTAAATTCTCCTTAAAATCATTTTAAGGAGAATTAAAGGCCGTTTAATTTCTGCGACTGGGATCCAGATAGTTTCAAAAGAATTAAGTATCTCAGAAATTCCAGCTAGCACGAATGAGTAACTGGGATCTAATGATGCCTGGAATGGGTCTTACGGCTATCGGGATTGCTGGTGTTTTCATAGCATATTCTGGAATTGCGCATACATTCGTTGATGGAATGCATGCACTTACTGGCCTTACAATGTTCTTTGGTTTAATTTTCTTGTCTGCAGGGATTTTAGAAGGAGGTGTCTCAACTACTAACAAAGCCAAAGCTACAACGTTGGTAATCATATCAATTGCGTTATCTTTTGGAATGGTTGCAGTTGCAATTAATACAATTTCAACAGTACCAGTGTTTGCTGGGATTATGTTGATTATTGCCATTCCCGCAATTTTAATTGCTTATGTTGCCATGAAGTATCCAGTTTATGCAAAGCCTGTATCAATAATTTTCATTTTAGGTGCTGTTGCAGGAGTTGCAGCATATATTGGATTTGGTCTTGTAGGCCCTGACCCCTATCTAATTGGAGAAGAAATAGTAGAGGAAATAATTGAAGAGATGACTGAAGTTATGCCAGTAATGGCTCATCAGTCTATTTCCATTCTTCCAGATTCCTCAAAACAAGGAAATCCAGATTATGAACCGGATGTAGTGAATGTCCAGCAAGGAAATATAATTGAATGGATAAATAATGATAATGTAGCCCATACTGTTACAAGTTCACTTGATTTTGGTGAAACATTTGATTCAAGTCTAATAGATGCGGGGGATAAATTCCTGTTAGATACTTCTGAACTTGCTTTAGGCGAATACGAATACATGTGTATAGTTCATCCTTGGATGACAGCAACTATAGTTATTGAGGAATCAAAGGAACCTGTTATAGTAGATGTTATTATTCCTATAGGAGCAAGCACGCAAAAAATTGGTCAACTGTACTATGATCCACAAGACATTACAGTTTCTATTGGAACCACTGTAAAGTGGATAAATAATGATGAGATGATACACACTGTTACTAGCGGAACTCCAGAATTAGGACCATCTGGAATATTTGACTCTAGTATTCTTAATGCAGGTTCATCATTTGAGCACACATTTAGTTCTGCTGAAACAGTTGATTATTACTGCATTGTACACCCATGGATGACAGGTTCAGTTACTACCGAATAGTTTTGCAATTAGTTTTAACTGAAGTACAACGACAATTTCTTTTTAAAGAGGCTACTGATAAGAAGCCAAACGAATCATGTGCATTATTATTTGGAAAGAAAGAAAATGACAAACTTATCGTGAGAGATGTATTTCTTGCAGAAAATGTTGAAGAGTCACCTGTAAATTTTACAATTTCTAATGAACAATTGATTCTTGGATATAAAGAGGCTGAAGAAAAGGGATTGGAAGTAATCGGTATTTTTCATTCTCATCCTAGCTCAGAGCCATATCCTTCTGCAACTGATAAAAAATTTATGGAGATTAATCCAGTTGCATGGGTGATTTTCTCAGACATTACAAAGAGTTTCAAAGCTTACATGTTTGAATCTAAAGTAATAGAGATACCAATTATCAAGTAGAATTCTTTTCCCTAAAAGTAACCCTGGTTCCATTTTTTAATTCTGATAAAATTTTCTTATCAGCGTTTAGTATTTTTCCAATTATATTAACTGGAGAATAAGGTCTAATCTCATTCTTATTTCCTATAGGAGTTGGTCCATAAAATAAACAGATTGCCTTACCTGTGGGCCAATAGGCTACATCAAACAATTCTACGGTAGGTTTTGCATTTTCTTCTCCCATATCTATTTGAGATTCATCAGTATAGACTTCCTCACCCCACAAGTTCGTTCCTATTGTAAAAGGTAAGTTTTTTAGAAATGATTTTACTGTTTTTGGGGAGGCAGTATCATCTAATTCTAAATCTATGTTATTTAATTTTGGAATCTCAACTTCAATCTTGTGTTTCACGATTGGCATAATTCTTTGAAATAAATATCCCTTACTTTCAATATATGACATGGAAATTCATGTATACGACACATATGTAAAGGCAGCCGATGGCCACACAATGCATTTTGATGTAATCACAAACAAACAAGACCATCAAAAAGCAATTGATTATGCAAAAAAGTGGTTATCAACCATAGGAGAGGGGGACGCCAAAGTCACAACAGAAGAATGCCAATTTTGTCATTCCCAAGGTGCTCCTGAACCTGTTGCACAGGCAATTGAAAAAGACGGATTTTTCATCCAAAAGATGGAAGGCTGTCCATAAATTTTTTTTAACTTTTTAAAGAGATATTGCAAACTTTTTTTATACATACGTTATCAAATAACATATGGAATTACATCCTTATGCAAGATTATCCGTTGAAGGAGACAAAAAAACTAGATGGGTCTGTGGTTGTTTTGAAACAGTTGATGGTTTCTTTAAATTCTGTTCAGAACATAATGATTCGCTTAAAAAAGCAATCGAATCTCAAATTGATGAGCTTGACATGACTATAATAATAGATGAAAAAAAGTCTGAAGGCTTATCGACCTAGTATTATGAGTCCAACAAATATTGGTACAAATACAATTGCGATAGTGTTGAGTAGTTTTATTACAGTATTCAATGCAGGACCTGCAGTATCTTTGTAGGGATCTCCGATTATATCACCTACTACTGCTACCTTATGTTCTTCTGTGCCTTTTTGTCCTTTGACTTCAATGAGTTTTTTTGCATTATCCCAAGCACCGCCAGTATTTGCTAGATGATATGCAAGAGGAATCCCAGTTACCACTGCTCCCATTAATAGGCCTACGACAGAAGGCGGACCCAAGATAATTCCAAGAATTATTGGAGCTGCAATTGCAATTGATGCAGATTTCCATAATTCTTTAACTGAAGCTACTGTTGCAATATCAACACATTTTGCATAATCGGGTTTTGATTTACCAGTCAAAATTTCAGGATCATTTTTGAATTGACGTCGAACTTCGTCAACTAATTTTGAAGCTGCTCTAGATACACCATTAATTAATTGTCCAGTAATAATGAATGGAATTAATCCACCTACTAAAAGTCCCACAATTAGAGTTACGTTTGAAAGGCTGTAATCAAAAACAGTTTCAAATGTATGTGCTGCTTCGAATTGAAATGCCTGAATCATAGCTAAAGCTGCCAATCCAGCACTGGCTATAGCAAATCCTTTAGTAACTGCTTTTGTAGTATTTCCAACCGCATCAATTTCATCAGTTATTTTACGATTCTCTTCACCCATTCCAGTCATCTCAACAATTCCACCTGCATTATCAGCAATAGGCCCGAATGCATCGATGCTTAGTACGATTCCAGCTAGACTCAACATTGCCATAGCAGTAAGAGAAGTTCCAAAGATTCCATAAAGTAGAGCTTGGGAAGGATCAGGTGATGCGGAATATGCTAATGCAAATGAAACAATGATTGCGATAATCAAGGTAATCATAAAGGGTCCTGTGGACTGCATGCCTTTGATAATTCCAGTTAATGTAAGAGATGCATATCCCCATTTTGCAGAATCTGCAATTTCTCTAACAGGAGGGAATTTGTAACTTGTATAGTAGTCAGTAATTCTTTGAATTACTGGAACTAGTATAACACCAATTACTGTACAACCAAACAGGGTATATGCTAGATTCGTTTGACCAAGATACAAATAAGTGAAGACAAAGTTTAATGCGATTGCAACTCCTGCGGAAATAAAAAAAGCCCTGTTAAGTGGTTTCATAACATCCGTAATGTTCTTAGTACCTATTGACGCAGCCCCAATTATTGATGCAATCATACCTGATGCTCCAATTAAAATTGGATATAGAAAATTCTCAGGAGAGCCAATAAGCGCAGCGATTAAGATTGATGCAAGAATAGTTACAATATAAGATTCGTATACATCTGAACCCATGCCTGCGGCATCACCTACATTATCACCTACATTGTCTGCAATTGTTGCAGGATTCCTTGGATCATCTTCAGGAATATTTGCCTCAACTTTTCCAACCAGGTCTGCAGCCATATCTGCAGCTTTTGTAAAAATACCTCCACCAATTCTAATGAAAAGTGCAATAAGGCTAGCTCCTATTCCTACTCCTGCAATAGTAATTGGATTAGGATAGACAAGATATAGTAGTGTAATTGCTAATAGTGCCATAGCTGGAACTGCCAAACCCACAGTAGCACCACCTCTAAATGCTAAAGCAAATGTTTTCCCAAGACCAGTTTGAGTAGCATTAGCTGAACGTACTGCAGCCTTGACAGTGATTTTTAATGAAATTATTCCAGCTACAGCTGAAAGTCCTGCACCAACTGCAAAGGCAATCCCATTTGATAATTGAAGAAATAGGCCAATAATTACAGATAAAGCAATAGCAATAGGAATGATAATCTTCATCTCTCGTTTCAGAAAAGCAGATGCACCAGTTTTTACGGCATTTGAGATATCCACCATCTCTTTTGTTCCTGCTTGTTGTTTAGAGACCCATGCAGCAAAACCAGCGGCTACAATAAAAGATACAATGGCAGCTCCTATAGGTAGAAGCTCTTGGATTTCCATTTTATACCATGCCTATTTGTGTTAAATATAAATCATTGATAGAAAAATGGTAAAGTTTTCATTTTCTTTTTTTGTATGGAGGAAAAGTTTTTCCTCTCAGTCCTTGCCTTACAAGTTTGTTAAATCGTTTTCCGTGACTTAGGTATGGGAACCGCATATGGATAAGCTCATGTACAATTGTATTGTCTAATGATTTGTCATCAGAAATTTTCTTAATATTTATGAAAATTAAGTTTTGCCGTAAGTAAGAGACCCCATAGTATTTGTAAGCAGAGGTTCTTCTTCCTTCTGTCATTTCCTTTGGCATATCTAAAACCTCTCTTGTTGTAAGTAGAACTTTTGGTTCTGGAATAGAGAATCTGTTAGAATAAATTCCAACCTTTTCAAATATTGCAAGTTTAATTTCAGGATCTAACTTCATGTAGGCTTTTTATCAAAACATAGTATATTGATAAATGTCAATTCTAGCTTCAAAGTTTGTTCATTTTGATTTGGTTAAAGATGAATTAATAGGGTCAGAGATATTAGTAGTGTAATCATTAATCATACAGCCACCGTCTCATCATACCCCATTAATTCATAGAATCAAGTATTAATTGTGTTTTTTTTCTTATTTTATCGTCAATTTGAACTATAACTAGTCCCTCGTTTGGTTGTCCATACATTACAACAGAATTGTTTGGGGCGTAGAGGCAGACTGGGATTACTAATAGATCCTCCTCGCCATTAATGGTAATTCTAACAGGGGATTTTGATCTAAATGAATTTTTTATTGCAGTTATACTTTCAGTAGTGATTTCACCTGCAGGGTTATTACAGGATATGAGAGTAGCCACCATATCTATTGATGGAGGCTCTCGTTTGGATCTTTTTTCTAAAGCGTCAATTATTTGCAATGAGGGAGTAATCCCAAATTTTAACATCTTTTCTGTAGTTGCATCCCCAACTGTTATAATGAAGGAATCAGACGAGATATGTTTCAAAACATTTTCTTTAGTTACTTGGTTATCAGGTAGAAGAATTCCAAATGGAGTTTTTAATTGATTACGAAGGTTTTCGGGTAATTTCACAAGAATCTTTTTTCCTAGTTTGTTGATGGTGTGGCTTCTGCTTTCATTTCTTCTTGAAGCCTTGCTGCAAGAATACTGCACTGTGCTGCAATATTTTTTGCAGATTTTCTAAAAGCTTCAGCACTAGGAGATTGAGGAGCTGTTATCATAACTGGTTTTCCTTTATCAGAACCTTCCATGATACCAGAGTTTAGAGGAATCTCTCCAACAAATGGAATATTGTATTTTTCACTAATTTTTTTTGCTCCACCTTGACCAAAAATATAATGATTTTCATTGCAGTTTGGACAAATAAAAGAGCTCATATTTTCTACAACCCCAAGTATTGGAACATTAAGTTTATTGAACATGCCAAGTGCTTTTACTGCTACATTACTTGCAACATCTTGGGGGGTTGTTACAACTAGAATTCCAGTTATCGGAATAGTTTGAGCAAGAGTCAGTGGTATATCACCTGTTCCTGGAGGAAGATCTACAATAAGATAATCAAGATCACTCCAGTTTGTATCAACTAAAAATTGTTTTAAGATACCAGAGATAATTGGTCCTCTGTAAATTGCTGCTTGGTGTTCTTGTTCGGCAAAAAATCCAAATGAAACAACTTTTAGTCCGTTTGATTCTGCAGGTTGAAGTTTATTGTCAGCTACTTCCATGTTAACTTTATCCATACCTAACATCAAAGGTATGCTTGGACCGTATACATCTGCGTCTAGTAGACCAACCTTAGCACCTGTTTGAGATAATGCTAATGCTAAATTAAGAGAGACAGTTGATTTTCCTACTCCGCCCTTTCCACTTGCCACTCCTATGATGTTCTTCACTGTTGCCATTGCAGTATCGGCATCAAGTGAACGTCCCTCCATAACTTTTGCAGTAACTTTCATGTCAAAATTATTAATTCCATCAAGTTCACCAATGACTTTTCTAACATCATCTTCGATTTCTACGTTGAAAGGACATGCCGGGGTAGTTAATTCAAGGGTGAATTTCAAGTTACCTGAGTTAAGTTCCAAATCTTTTATCATACCCATAGAGACAATGTCTTTTTTAAGATCAGGATCAATTACAGTACTGAGTTTTTCTAAAACTTGATCAACGCCAACCATTGATAAAAAAATCCTATTTACATTATTTAAAGATAAGTCAGCTTATTCCAAAACTTGAGAACAATTAGGCCTTTTTTTGAACATTATACTAGAAGATATTAAAATTTAGTAATTTTTACCCAAAGATTCATAAATTCAAATCTGTCAAGGACTGCACAGTTGTTTTCTATATCTACCTTACAAGATGTTGTCAGAATCCCACCAAGCTTGTTTGGTACCACACTCAAGAAGGCTGCACTCAATATCTTAAAGTCAAAATACGAAAGTATGATCAATGCAGATTTGGGATACATCATAATGATTATGGATGCAAAGGTAGAATCGATGGGAAAAATGATTGCGGGCGATGGTGGAACTTATCACATAGTAGAATTTGATGCTTTAACATTTTATCCAAAACTTCAAGAAATTGTCCAAGGAGAGCTTGTTGACATTACAGACTTTGGAGCTTTTGTAAGAATTGGTCCTACAGATGCACTTTTACATCTTTCACAAGTCATGGATGATTATCTAAAAAGCGATGTTCAGTCAGGAATAATACTTGCCAATCAAAGTGGTCGAACTTTAAAAGTAGGTTCCACAATACGAACTAGAATTACTGCTGTGTCATTAGGAAAGGCTGCATCTATGGGAAAGATTGGAATTACATGTAGGCAACCGTTTTTGGGAGCAGATGAATGGATTGCTGAAGAAATTAAAAAATCAAGTGATACAAAATCTGGTGAAAAAACTAAAGAGAAAGAAACAGACAAGCAAAAAAAACCAGTTGAAGTAAAGGAGAAGTAGACTTGGTTAGAGAAATGGCATGTAGAAAGTGCAAATATGTTACTATTGGAAAGGTTTGTCCAGTATGCAAATCATCAGATCTCACACCAGACTGGAATGGAGTAGCATTAATTGTAGATCCAGAAAACTCACACATTGCCAAAACTTTGGGAATTACCCAAAAAGGAAAATACGCATTAAAGGTAACATAAGTTGGACAATCGTCCAAAAAAAGAACTTGCAAAATTTTTAGCTGAAGATTTAGGAAAAGGAGATATCACAAGCAATCTCCTACCAAGGAAAAAAATAAAGGCTCGAATAATTTCAAGACAAGATGGAATTATTGCAGGAGTAAATTACGTAAAGGAAATTTTTTTATCTAAAGGATGTACAGTGCGAATAATCAAAAAGGATGGAAATAAGGCAAGACCAAATCAAACAATACTAGAGATAACAGGTTTAGCTCAATCAGTTCTTTCTTGTGAAAGAACAGCTCTGAATTTACTATCAAGAATGAGTGGAATTGCAACAAAAACTAAAAAACTTGTTGCAAAAATTAATGCTGTTAATCCTAGAGTAAAACTTTATGCCACTAGAAAGACTGCGCCAGGATTACGATTTTTTGATAAAGAAGCTGTAAAAATTGGTGGGGGAGAAAAACATAGAATGTCACTAGACCAAATGATAATGATAAAAGATAATCATCTAGCTGTAGCAGGTTCATTACCAAGATTGATTATCAAAGCTCGAAAAAAATATAAAAAAATAGAAGTAGAAGTTGAGAATCAAGAAGATGCACTTTTGGCAGCAAGTACAGGAGTAAATATAATAATGCTTGATAATTTTTCACCAAAAGAAATTATCAATACAGTTAACAGACTAAAAAAATCTAAACTTCGTAAACATGTTAAACTAGAAGCATCTGGGGGAATTAACGAAAAAAATGTAGGGGTTTATGCTAAAACTGGGATAGATGTGATTTCTGTTGGAGAAATTACAAATGCTGTTACTGGAATTGATTTTAGTTTGGAAATACCATGAGGCCAGAGTTAATGATTATATGTGATAGTTATGCAATTTAATTTATGATTGATACAATTGGCGGTAAAGTAGTAATGGTATCTAATCAAGCATCTGCACTAGAATTTTATGTGAATAAACTTGGTCTTCAAAAAAAAGTAGATATGCAATTTGGTCCTATGCGATGGTTAGAAGTAGCTCCTCCAAATTCTGAAAGTACGATTTCTTTGATGCAGCCAAACCCCCAAATTATGCCACCCGAAGTTGCTGATGCTGCAAAGAGATCAATTGGTACACCAACAGGATTGTGGTTTTATACAAACGACATTCAAGGAACTTTTGCAGAACTCAAAGCAAAAGGTGTGTATATCTCCCAACCACAAAAACAAGAATGGGGTGGGACGATGAGTACTATTAAAGATCAGGATGGGAACGAATATCAACTCATTTCTGCACCTGAACTTCCCTAGTAATTATTTTTAAAAAAATTTAGCTCACAGAAAGCATTCTTTCAATAGCAAGACGTGCCTTATCTGCTATTTCTTTAGGAACTTTTACCTCGTATTTGTCTTCCATCAATGAGTTGTAAACCTTTTCAGGTGTAATCATTTTCATGTATTGACATTCAGCTTTTTCTGAGGCAGGAACGAAGGTTTTACCTGGATTTTGTTGTCTCATTCTATATAGAATTCCTGTTTCTGTAGCTACAACAAATTGTTGTGCACTAGAGTTTTTTACATAATTCATCATTCCTTCAGTTGATAGAATCTTTACCGTTCTATTTTTATAATCACCAGCAGCTACATCAAATAACATTGGAGTTGTACAACTACATTCTGGATGTACTACAAACTCGGCATTAACAAGTTCATCAAGTTTTTTGTTTACATCAGATGAACTAATTCCTGCATGGACGTGACATTCACCTGCCCAAATGAACATATTTTTCCTTCCAGTCATTTTTGCAACATATGAGCCCAAGAACATATCTGGAAGAAAGAGAATTTCCTTGTCTGCTGGAATTGCCTTTACTACATTGACTGCATTAGATGAGGTACAACAATAATCAAGCTCTGCCTTTATTTCTGCAGTTGTGTTAACATAACCAACGCAAATTGCTCCTGGATGCTCTTTTTTCCATTTTCTTAAATCATTTACAGTTATAGAGTCTGATAGAGAACATCCAGCAGATAAATCAGGAATCAAAACTTTCTTCTGTGGGCTGATAATTGCGGCAGTCTCTGCCATAAAATGAACTCCGCAGAACAATATTGTTTTGTGGTCAGTCTTTGCTGCTTGCCTTGATAAGCTTAAAGAATCACCAACAAAATCAGCTACGTCTTGGACATCAGGTACTTGATAGTTATGAGCTAAGATGACTACATCTTTTTGTTTTTTTAATCTTAGAATCTCATCTTTGAGCTGTGTTGCATGTTGAACGAGCATGATCGAAAAAAATAGTTTTTTAATGATTTAAAGAATAAGATTCTATCGTAAAAATTCGTCTAAATTCACTATAATGGCAATATTTGCCAAATTAGGTTCCAATTCTGATATCATCTGTGCATATTTCACGTAGACACTCTATTGCAGAAAGAATTGCCAATCTGCTTGTTTTAGGATTATTTTGGTCTGGAATGTTTTCAACGGTAATTGAGATTTTTCCAAACTTTCCATTAGCTAAAATGTTATGAGTGTTTTTATCCGTATTAGGATCTGCTACAATCATTACTTTGGTGTTTTTGCTTCCTAGTCCTGCAAGACTCAAAAGTGCAGCTACATTGATATTTGCTGGAAATAGTTTTACTGCTTCGGCTGCATTGCCTTCAAAGATAGTAGTTTGTTTTTGAATTGAGTCTAAATTGATGTTAGAGGTTTCAAAAAATTTTGCTCCTTTGAGGGATTTAGGATGTTTTGTAGTAACTAGAGTGAGTGATTCAAGTTCGTCTTTGACTGATTTGATTGCATCCAGACCTGCAATAGCACCTGATGGCAAATAGATTTGTTTTTTAAATTCTTTACATGCATTAGTTAATACTTCAAAAATTGATTCATCTAAGAGTGCACCAACACTCATTATCATAATATCTTTTTTATTTTGTAAGATAGATAGTGCTACATCTTTTACTGCTTGTTGGGATGCTGCCTCTACTACTAGATCTACTGGACCTAATGATAAGAGATGCGAGTTTTCAACTATAGTTGGTTTATTTTTTAGTTTTGAGACTAACTTCTTTGAGGATTCTTGTGATTGGTCATAGATTTGGGTAAGTTGAGCTGGGATTTTCCCTGAATCTATAGCTAGTGCTATCTGAGTTCCTATTGCTCCGCATCCTAAAAGGCCAATTTTCTTCATACTGTACGGTTTAGTGATTTCTTGTAATTAATCTTAGTCTATTATTAGCTAAAGTTCTGTATAACCTAAAGATTTTATTTAATCCAACAAAGTATTCGTGTGCTAAATACAGTTTACAAAGATGCTATAAAAAATAGAGACCAAATGCTTTCAGTCTTAAAAGGGCCAAAATTTGAACAAATATTACAAAAAGCAAAGGAAAACTGGATAGATTATTCACCTACCAAAGAACAAGTAGTTACAGCTGGAATTGACAGTAGTTTTAACAACACCAAGTTCCAAGGAATTGAGCTTTGGGCAGTTACTGCAGTCTCGATTAAATCAAATGGCGAAGTCTTAGTAGATTGTCATGACTCTGGACTAGGTTCTGATGTTGAGCTTTCAAGAATTGCAAGTAAGATGGAAATTGAGGCATGCGAGCAAAGTGTTGATTTAGTTGATTTGGTTCTCATGGATGGGTCACTTCATTCTCAGTTTATGACACGTCAATCATCTTTGGATACTGCAATAGTAAAAGCGATGAAAAAAAATGATAATGTTATTTTTATTTCAAAGACATCAAACACCAAAAAACAGTTTGAGAAATTGGGTTCACTCGCTGGAGATATTTTTTATTATAATCACGTGGCTAGAAATCCAGGATTTAGTAAAACTTTTGTTGAAAAAAAATATGGAAAAGACAAAATTATTTCATCGGCCTTTGTTAGATTAAGTGATTCAACTCCAATAATCAAGCTTGAATTCCTGGGAGAAAATCATGATCAAGATGAGATAAAATCAGTAATGAATAAGATCTTCACAAATAGTGTTGGTGGGTACCCTTATGCTCTAAAACTAGCACACAACAACTGTAAAATTTCTGATAGGGAACTTTCAAAGATGGTGAGTCTTTTGGGGCTTAGCAACGAAGTTGGTTCAAGGGAGGTTTTAGGTTGAATATTGGATATGTAATTGGAGAATCAAAACCAACCTTCGTTACTGCACTTGCATCTAGGCCTGTATCTGTGGGCGAGTATGTCATTATTGATTCAGATGAAGGAAGGATTTTAGGTTTAGTTGAAAAGTCATCAGTGTCTAGTGCAGCATTTGCTGATGTTCGTAATTTTGATGAGGCTGCAGAAAGCATTGAGATTGCTGAAATGAATAGAAGAGACAAAACCTATACTGCGCATATTGGAATCTTGGGATTTTTAGATAAACTTCAAAAAGGTCAATCTATCATTCCTGCGATACCCCCTATCCCAGGTACTTCCATTATACAACCAACAAAACAAGATTTAGAAACAATATTTAGTCCTTCAAAAGATGGTTGGGTAAAAATAGGAAGTCTACTTCGAAACAAAACAATTGATGCACGTGTTAATCTTGACAAAATTGTTTCAAGGCATTTGGGAATTTTAGCAATGACTGGAATGGGAAAAAGTAATCTTGTGTCATTACTTACAAAAGAGATTGCAAAGATTAAAGGAACTGTTGTAATTTTTGATTATCATAATGATTATACTTCGCTTAACATTCCGAAAATCAATGTGATTGATGCAAAAATTAACCCACGACTTCTTGATCATGAACAACTTTCTGAAGTTTTAGAGATTAGAGATAGTGCAAATGTTCAACAAAGAGTCTTGAGAATGGCTTTTACCAATAAAGTAAAAGAATCAAAAGAATTTTGGACAAAACTTGAAGAAGAAGTGGAATTCATTGTTAATTCAGAAGATAAAAAGTTCAAAGAATACAAAAATTCTGCATATAGAGTACAAGATATCATTGATGAAGCTCAGCGAAGATTTGGAGAAATTTTAGACCCTGATATGGGGGATCCAATCAGTTTCATCAAGGAAGGTCGAGCAAATATTTTGGATATTTCAGAACTTAGTGAAAAACAGGCTAATGTCGCATTAGCATTTTATCTGCAACAGCTTCTCAAAGACAGAAAAGATGCAAGCCTAGCAAGACATGGTAAATCAAAAAAACTCTGCACCTACAGATTCAATTCACCAATCTTTGTGATAATTGAAGAGGCACATGTCTTTATTCCCAAGGAACATGATACTGGTGCCAAATATTGGGCAGCAAAGATAGCTAGAGAAGGGCGTAAGTTTGGCATGGGTTTGGGAATAGTATCTCAGAGACCGCGAAGTGTGGATTTGAATGTGCTCAGTCAGATGGGCTCCTTTGCCATAATGAAAATAATCCAAGAAGATGATCAACATCAAATTGCGTCAGCCACAGAATCTACAAGCCGTGAGCTTATCAGTCAGCTCACTTCACTCAATGTAGGGGATTCTATTATGGTAGGTCAGTGGGTAAATCTTCCATCCCTAGTCCACATTGAAGAAGTAAAAGAAAAGATAATGGGGGGAGATCAAAGTGCGGTAAGGGAATGGGCAAAAGCTGAAAAGATAAGCGAAATTGCAGTAGAATCAACTCAGCAGTTAGTTCAAAAAGATCTGTTGTTGGATTAAATGATATTCTCACATATTTCAGATACGCATCTAGGTCTCGTACAGTATGGTTCAGAAGAAAGAGAACAAGATGTATACCGTGCATTCAATCAAGCAATAGACACATCAATAAAAGATCATGTTGATTTTGTCATTTTTGCAGGAGATATTTTTCATTTTCCTAATCCTAATGGAACTGCAATAGTTCAAATGGCAAATGCATTAAAACGATTAAAACAAAACAACATTGATTCATTTTTTGTATTAGGAGAACATGATATCAGTAGAATCCGTACAACGCCAATTCCATATGTGTATCATAATTTGGAGTTTTCACGATATATCGGTCATGGAAAACCGATAAAATACAAAAACATACTTTTGGCAGGATTTGACAAGATGAGAAAAAGTGAGATCCCACAATTTGAAGAAAAGTTTTCAGAGATTGACAAAATTGCAAAGAACCATTCAGGACATAAGATTCTTGTGTTACACCAAGGAATAACTGAATTTAACAAGTATGCAGGAGAATTATTGTCAACTGATCTTCCAAAAAACTTTACATACTATGCAATGGGTCACCTGCATGACCATGACATAAAACAATTCAATCATCTAAATGGTCCAATTGCATATCCTGGTTCTATCGAATTAACAACAAGTGAAGGAATCAAGGAAACAAAAAAAGGGTTCTTTGAGGTGGACATTTCTGGGGCCGAGGCAAAATCGAATTGGATAGAGATTGATACAAGACCACAATTTTCATTCAAGATGACATATGATGACCTTATCAAATCAGTAAATGAAATTTCAGAAAAACTAGGAAATTTTGAGCGCAAGCCCATAGTTGAACTGAAAATACATGGAGAAAAAATAGAAACAGAAGTAATTCAGGCACAAATTTCACGCCTAAATTCTCTTTCTTTGAGATGTTTTTGGAGTATTATCAATAAGGAAAGCATTGACTCATCAGTCTTCTTGGAAAGACCTAACATGATTGATGAAGAATTATTTAGACTTTCAATAGATGCTCTTGGTTCAGAACAGCTCGCATCTTTTGCAGTAAAAGAATTACTGCCACTGTTATCATCAAAGCAGCTTAAAGATGCTACACAGATAGTAATTGAAGACTATAAGAGATTCAAAAAGGAAAAACAGAAATGATTACAACAGTTGAATTAGGAAATTTTCTATCACATTCAGATACAACATTAGAGTTTGATAATGGAGTTACGGTATTTGTTGGAAATAATGGTGCAGGAAAATCTAGCATTATTGATGCAATTACATTTGCTTTGTTTGGACAACATACAAGAAAATCAAACAAGGGTTTGATCAAAAGAGGAACAAATCATGCATTCGCTAAAGTTACTTTTAATATAAATGGAAAACAATATCGAGCGGAGAGAAAGATTGATACAAAAGGAGGGTTAGCAGCAAAATTTTCTGAAAATGTTAATGGAAATTGGATTCAAATTGCTGCTGGAGAAAGAAAGCAGTTTGGGGAATCAATGACATCAGAAGTAGAAAAGAAAATAGGATTAGATTTTGAAAAATTAAAGATTGCATCCATAGTACAACAAGGTGAGCTCAATACAATTATCAAAGCAAAACCAAAAGAGTTTAAGGAACTCCTCAATGCAATTATTGGTATTGATAAATTAGATATTGCTGCAGAAGCAATGAAAATTATTTATAAAGACTTTCGTGAAAATATAAGAGAAAATATAGGTTATGATGATACACAGATTGAAATTTTATCAAAAGATTTAGAAAAATTTCAATATGAATTAAAAGAATTAAAACCACTCAGAAAAGAATTTTTATCAAAAAAATATCAATATGAAAAAGAAATTGTAGAGATTAGAGCAAAGTTTGAGATCGAAGCCCCAAAGATTGATAAAATAAACCAGCTAGAATCACAAAAAAATGAACTTTCTACCTATGCAAAAGCGGCAATTAAAGAAATTCAGCATGAAATTAATGAAAAAGAGCGTAAAATTCGGGAATGTGAAGGGTGTTTTGAGCATGTTGAACTAAAACAGAAACTAGAACCTAAACTCAAAAATGTGGAAACAAAATTAATTGATTCTCAAAAAAAAATTCAACAATTAACAAATCAAAAAGTATCTCTAACTGAAAAACTATCTCTAGCCGCAAAACTTCAGCTCAAAGACAATAAATGTCCAGTGTGTGATTCTACTGTTGATAAATTAAATCCATTGTTTCAAGAAAAACATTTGAAAGAGGAAATAGTGATAATAGAAAAAATGATTAATTCGTTAGAAAAAGAGATGGGAATTTACAATACTGAACGAATTGAGTTTTCTGAAAAACTTCAAAATATAAGAGAAGCCCAAGCAATACTTAGGGCTCACTCTATAAAAGATCAAGATGAATTAAAAACAATACAGAAAGAAATAGAGTTAAAGAAAAAAAATACACAAAAAATTCCACTTACAATAACATCTGGAAATTTAATTGAAGTTGCGGAGCTTGATTCACATACAAAAATGCTTTTCAATTCAATTTCTAAACTAGAACAAGAAACTAAAGGATTTGATGAGACTGAGTTTAAAAATCTAAAAACTTCTATGAATAACAAGCAAACTAATCTTTCACAGATTGACCAAAAGTTAGGCGCTGTATCTGAAAACATAAGTAAAAATGAAAGTCAGATCAAAATTATTGAAAACGTAATATCGGAACTCAGAGTTGTAAGAAATTATTCTGATGAACTTAATTCTATACAAACTAATGTATTTAACAGAGATGGGCAGGTAGCAACAAGTCTTCGTTCATGGGCGCTTAATACAATTTCTATAAGAGCATCTGAATATCTTATTTTATTAAATACAAAAATTCAAAGAATATTGCTTAAAGAAAAAACTAGAGATGTTATAATTACATGTTTTTCTAAGAAAGAAGTTTTAGATTTGGAATCTCTTAGTGGAGGTGAGCAAGTAAGTATTGCACTGGCTTTAAGGTTAGGAATGGCAAGTTTACTTGGGGCATCCAATCTTAATTTAATGATTCTTGATGAACCTACAACGCATCTTGATGCTGAACGTAGAAAGGCTCTAGTTGAGGTTTTGTCTCAGTTGTCAAATCTTACAAATGCCCAAAATCCAATGCAGTTTATTATAATTACGCATGAATCTGAAATCTTTGAGGATTCTAATGTTGAACAGATCTACAAGTTTGAGTCAACAGAACTAGAAAGTAAAGTAACTGCCCTTTAGCCACCAGTTAGTTTTGCAAATTTTTCGTTTTTGCTAAGTTTATCCATAAAGTCAATGTTGGATAATGCAACAACTGCTGACTCTACTACAGGCTTGTCAGGATCTTTTAGTGCCTCCTCAAGTGTTGGAATAGCTTCTTTTGAACCGATGACACCAAGAGCTATTGCAGCTTCATGACGGACAAACATACTAGGATCATTTTTAGTTGCATCTTCAAGGGGTTTTATTCCACTGCTGTAACCCATTTGGCCAAGTGAAAAAGCAGCTTCATGTCTTACTAACTCATTTGGATCATTTTTGAGAACTTTGGCAACATATTGGACTTTATCCTCACCGCCTAAATCAACAAGAATACAGGTAGCACGTGTTCGTATAACAAAATCATCATGAACTATTAGTTTTACAAAATAATCTGCATCTTTTTGTTCATATTTTTCTTCCATTTCAGAAAAAAGTCTTAATCTGTCTTCAGTAACTACACTCAATTTATGAATGAATTTTTGTCGCATATATTATTCTATTAGTTAGATTTTCAAGATAGTTATCTATTTAATAGATTTTCAAACAAAAATTATTGTGAGTGTAAAAATAGGTGAAAAGGCTCCAACCCTCAAAGTTTCACAATGGATGCAAGGATTACCCACAAATTTTGATAAAGAAAAGGATCACATTGTCCTAGTCGAAGTTTTCCAGGTAAATTGTCCAGGTTGTTTTCTTTATGGAATTCCCGAGGCAATTAATATCTATAACAAGTATCATTCAGAAGGAGTAACCGTTTTGGGGGTAGCTACTGCATTTGAAGATTTTGATAAAAACACCAAAGAAAATCTTGAACTTTTACTAAAAACAGGAGAAGTAATTGGGGATACAAAAGAAGGACTAAGCCAATATGGAAAACTAGTCGATAGTAAATTGCCTTACAAGATACCTTTTCCTGTAGGAATGGATTCTTTGATTAAAGAAACTGGCGATATTAACGAAATACGAATTAAGAATTTTATTAATAAACAAATTCCAGATTTTGATTCCCAGTCAGAAGATTATAAAAACCAAATAATTCACCGAGTCAAGGAATATTTAAAATCTAAAGAATATTCTGCGGAAACATTTGAAGAGTATTCTCTAAATGGAACACCTTCTACAATTGTTGTAGACAGAAAAGGAATTCTCAGGGATGTTTCGTTTGGGCAAAATGGGGCACTAGAATCACTGATTCAGTCTTTATTAAACGAATAATTACCGAATTTTTTTTATTTTTCTAGTAAAAATTATCCCTACAATTGATGCAATAATTATCACAGCAATTGATGCAAATAAAATCAAAGAAGTAATTTCAGAAGATTCTGGAATATTAGTTTCTGGAATATTAGTTTCTATAATATCAAGTTTATTTTTTCCAGATCCTTCAAATTCTACAGTGATAAAGGAAATTTTTTCACTAGTCTTTACATTAGGAAAAATTTCTTGATCATTTAGCATGAAAGTAAAATTTCCACTAGTTAGATTTTTTGGAATTTGAATCTCTGCTAAATTATTTTCAAGCCCACTGTTAATGTAAAAAGTTAACCGTTTGTCATCACTACTAAATTCTACATCTTCAACATTAAAATTTGAAGTCACGTCAACTGTAAAAGCATATCCACCAGTTTCAATTGTAAAATCTTGGTTTAGACCGGTTCGATCTGAAATCTGTCCAAATGCTGAAGGAACAGCTACAAGTAATAAAATGACTGAGAAAAATAGCGGATACAACTTTAGCTACGCAGGAATAACTCTTTTGCGCAACTCTTTGTCTTTAGCAATTCGTGGATGAGAGGGATCAGCTAAAATAACTTCATGCCAATAATACATTCCATCTTTGTAAAGAAAATAAGAACCAAGTAATTTCATATTTGGATGTCTCTCCAAAACTCTACGCTCTGCAACCTCTTTCATACTCACATCTGCCTTAATTCTTGTCACGCCAAGATGTTTAGGTCGTCGTCCAGATCTTGGTCGTTTTCTCCTCATGCCTCCTGTTCCAACACGCATTCGAATAACTACAATTCCCTGTTTTGCTTTATACCCTAATCTTCTTGCTTTCTGAATTCTACTAGGCTTCTCAATTCTAGTTAATGCATCTTCTTTACGCCAACCTACAGCTTTTTCTCTAAGGCTAGGAGCATTATCCTTCCATAGGTTTAACCAAACAAGATCCTGATTACGAGGCATATCGCCACTATCAAAATCCCCTTAATATCTGTAATATGATATTCTTTATTGAAAAAGTAGATTTTTAATTCGTATTTTATGAGGGATTTACTGATTCTTTGGAAGAATAATTGTAAAGGTAGTTGGATTTGATTTTACAGTAATTGTTCCACCATGTTGTTCGATTATGGTTTTACATATTGCCAACCCTAAACCTGTTCCGTTAGTTTTAGTAGTAAATAATGGATCAAATATTTTTGGCATTATCGATTTTGGAATCCCAGATCCAGAATCTTCAATTTCTAATTTTATTGAATCATTATTATCACTTAATCGTAATTCTATTTTACCCTCTTTCTCTATTGCTTGAATGCTGTTAGTTAATAGATTTGCAAAAACAGCTTCAAGTTTTCTAAAATCGCAATTAATTTTAAAATCATCTGTTGGTTTAGTTATTTCAATTTGTTTAGGTACATCGATAGAATCTATTGCAGAGTCTATTAGAGATCCAACAGAAGTTTCATTGAGATCTAAATCTGTAACTCTAACAAAACCCAAAACATCATTAACCAAATGTATTATTCTTAATAACGCCCTATCAATTCTAGCATTATACTCTAATCGTTGTTTTACATCCATTTTTGGTTTTTCTTTCATTATACCATGTGCAGTTTTAATAACTGACAGTGGATTTCGCAAGTCATGTGCAAGTCTAGATGTAAGCTCCCCGATTATAGCCATTTTTTGGGATTTTATCAATGCATCAGTCTTTAATTCGACTTGTTTTTCTAAATATTTTTTTCTTAACTCTAGATCTTTTTCTGTTTTTGAGACATTTAGTAATTGTTCTTTGAGTTCATGATTTAATTTATTGTAAGTGTTTTCTCTTATCGCAAGTTCGTTATTTTTCTGTTCTAATTCTTTATTTTTTGTTTCCAATGTATTAGAAAAATCCATTAAAATTTGTACTTTGTTTTGTAAATCTTGGTTTGTTTTTACTGCTGCATGAATTTTCTGATTAGAAATTTCAGCAATTTCTATTAATTCTAGTTCTTTTTCTTTAAGACTTTGTTTTGTTATCTCTAATTCATGAAAGGCTTGAGATGCAACGTTTGAAAGCTCTTTAACAATAGGGCTTTCATCTAAAATATCCGAACTTTGCATACTAATAATATCTATAATAATTCAACATGAACGCATGTCTGTTCAGGTAAGACATACAAAAAAATCCTTGAGTTAAATGATTAAATTTCACTTAATCGTTGTTTGTTCTTTTGTGACTACAAGCTAGTCATATTATATGTAATCAAAATTTATCATCTTGGAAAAAAAACATATCAACAGAAAAAAGTCATATGTTCCAGACGACATTACAAATTTCAGCTTTAATGCAAAACCTGATGATGATACATGGTCACGTTTTCAACCAATCCTAGGAGAAAAAATTATTTCTGAAGAAATTTTCCAAGTACCAGATAGAGCAATTACTTTTAATAGAAACAAAATTGTAAAAATGGAAGATAACTACAACGACAAAACAAAAGAATTCAAAGATAAATTTAGCAACACAGCACAGTATTTGAAATTTCTAAATGCACATTTAGCGGAGAAAAAAAATCATATTGATAAAATTGTATCAAACCAAGATAGATTTGATGATGATATTGCAGCTCTAAATCCAGAGCATGCTAGTAAAGACCAGATAGATAGAATGGATTACAACAAAATAAAAGTTACCGATGTACAAAAAGTATTAGAACAAATACAAAATGAACGTGATTTAATTAAAGAAAAAATAGAGTATTTTTCCAATCAAATTAATCAAGCAAAAATTGAACTTACAAATAAAGACAAGCAGATAGGTGGAATAAAATCAGAGATTGCGCTTGCAGAAACAATTGAAAATTCATCCCAATCAGAAATAGAAAAGAAAGAGGATGTAGCAGAAGTTATACAAAAAGAATTAAAGTCTCTTGCACCAAAAAATGAATCTGAGAAAATTTTCGGAGCAATAAATTCTCTTGTAGTTTTATTAAATTCAAAGAATCAAACAACTCTAAATGAGCTAAATGCTGTAAAAAACGAATTTAAAAAAATGAAACAAGAATATGACAAAGTTATGCACAATTTGGAACAAAAGAAATAAAAAAAATTATTTAAGCAGTGGTTTTTGTTCTCTGCTGCCTCTACTAATAATCCAAAGGAAGATTATTACAATAAAAGCAATTACAAGAGAAGCTGCTGCTCCATAGATTAATTGACTCATTGGTGGAAGCTTTAAAGAAGATCCGCTAGATGCAGACTTGTCAAGTACACAAACACCATCTTCAAGATGAGTTCCTGGTCCACAAGTATCTGATAATACACATGCACCGTCTTTCAGGACAGTTCCAGGACCACATTTGGTAGATTCTTCTATTACTTTTGGTTCTTCAGTTACTGCTGGTTCTTCAGTAACTTCGGGCTCTTCAGTAATGGGTAGTTCTTCAGTAACTTGTGGTTCTTCTGGTTCTTCAGTAACTGCAGGTTCAGTTCCACTGGAAATTTCACCAAATGTGCCATCCAGTATGTGGGAACCGATAATCTCTATTTCTGTCGTTCCTGATGGAATTGTAATCAAAAGGGTTCTTGTAGAATCAGTTTTAGTCTCTTCAAAAACTGCTTCATCAAAACCATCTAAAATTATAAAAAACGAATCATCTTCTCCCTGAAATGCTGAATCAAAAAATTCCCTATCAAAAGTGATTCCCAAAGTTCCAGATGAACCTATAGTATTAACTGTCAATAACAAAGCAAGTTCGCCATCACCTTCAATACTTTGAACCTCTACATCTTCAGTATCGATGCCGATTACGTATTCTTTGCCATCAACATCTACTAAAACAGAACCTGCTGCAGCATAAGCAGAAAATGGCATTAACAAAAGTAAAAACATTGAAAGACAGGCTACTTTTGAATTCAATCTTAAATTACGCCTCGTAAGATCTGTATTATCTTTTCTGCTATAACATTTGCAGCTAGAGACTGAGCTTCTTTTGTCTGGGCTCCAATATGAGGGGTTAAAATTACGTTTGGCAATGTGGTAAGTTTACTTCCAGTAGCTGGTTCCTTTTCAAAAACGTCCAATGCCGCACCACCTAGATTACCATTTTTTAGAGCATCATATAGTGCGTCTTCATCTATAACTCCGCCTCTAGAAGTATTGATGATGTTTGCTGTTTTTTTCATTGTAGATAATTTTTTAGCATTAATGAGATGATATGTAGAGTCTAACAATGGAACATGTAATGAAACATAATCAGAGCTTTGCAAAAGTGTATCTAAATCAGTTTTCATCAAGCCAACCTCTTTTGAGAATTCTTCATCAATAGGAATTACATCATAGCCAATAATATTCATGTTTAATGCCTTGGCCAATCTTCCAAGTTTTTTACCAATGTTGCCTAATCCTATAATTCCAAGGTATTTTCCTCTAAGTTCAGTTCCCATCAATTCTTTTTTGAGCCAATTTCCATTTCGTATTTCTCTATCTGCTAGTGGAATTTGTCTTGCTAAAGATATCATTAAACCTAAAACCTGTTCTGCGACGGCATTCATTGCACCTTCAACTGCGTTGATAACTCTGATGTTTTTTGCTTTGGCTGCATCCAAATCAATGTTATCTAACCCAACACCTACACGTGCAATAATCTTACAATTATTTGCCTTGTCAATCATTTCTTTTGTTAGTGTAGTTCTACTTCTAACAATTACAATATTAAAATCTCCAATCTTTTCTTTGATTTGTTCTGGAGTAATTTCGGGCTCGTATGTGAGATTCAATCCATTTTCTTTTAATATTTTATTAAGAATTGGATTAACTTGATCACAAATTAAAACAGATTCACTAAATCCCATGCAAGGGTGCCTTTATTCACTGAATATAATCATTATGAGAAGCGATTACAAAAAATGAATTTAGACTTGTTTTTCAACGTTTGTATCTAATCCTATACTCTAATTATTTTATTTTCTACCAAGTATTGTATTCCTTTCACAAAGTCATCATCAGAAATCAGATCATCTGCCCACCATCCTGCGTTGTTTTTTATCCAAGTAGGAATTTTCTTTTCTTCGGCAATATCTCCACTCTCTGTTATTGGAACTTTGATTATTCCAGCCTTTATCATAAATTCAATTCCAGAGGCAAAATCACTATCTAAAATTTTTCCTTCTGACCACCAAGCTGCGTTATTTCTAACCCAATCAGGAATAGCAATTTCTTTTAGAGGTTGCCAATCCTTTGAAAATCCTGTTATCAAAACACTGCCAGATTCTCTTGGTTCTACCGTAAATGCAACATGCCAGTTTCCCCACTCATCTTTGCTTTGAATATTTGTTTTTGGTTTTTCATTTACGTAAACTTGAAATTTTTCATCTGCTGAACTAGGAGGGAATTCAAAATTTGCGTAGGTTTCAAGTGGAAAGCTATTAAGAGTGCTCATTGAAAGTTCTGTCCCTTCATCATTGAATTTAGCGTTAGAGTACCATGTGTAAGAATCATAACGATAATCAAATCTGACCCCATTTCTGATAGCAAATTGAGGAATTACCGTGGTATCACCAACTGCAAAACAACTATAGTATGAAATTTGATCTGTAATTGCCGCATCAGGATACATTGTAAATTCTTTTATCTCGCCAGGAAGAATTTGATCAATTCTTTCAATGCTTTGTCCCATGTCAAGAACTTTATTATCAAGACCATGAATTAATGCATAGACTTTGAGATTAGTTATTGGACGATCTCCAGTGTTAATTATACGACCCGTTAGATGTCCATCCTCATGTCTCATAAGCGAATCATCATAAAGAACTTCAACAGGAATGGAGCGTTCTGTTCCAAGAAGATAAGAGATTTTTGGTTCTAATAATACAATAGTCTGGCTTGTTAAATTAGGAAATTTTACTTTAAATGGCAAATCCTTTTTTGGCATGATATTAACAAACGTAAATGATTTTTGTATCAGATTTTCACCATCTTGAATTTGTATAAGAACAGTTGGAACAATTGGAAAATCCCCAGTATTTTTTATTGCACCCGCAACAGTATAAACGCCGCCTGCATCAATGTATCCAATAAATTCATTTTCTGGAATAAATACACCGCTCTTTTCACTAACATCTTCGTTAGCAGATACATCAGCATTTGCAGTCTGACCCATATTAAATAAAATCAAAATTAATCCAAAGACGATGAGTCCTATTTTTGAATTTTTCACAAGTAAAGTATTGGTTTTGAAAATTTTAAGGTTGCTTGAACATTTAGTAGAATAGACAGATATGAAATCTCTCATTGAACCAATTTAATTAATAGATGAAAGCTTTGAGGTATTTATTACTCTAAAATCATTATTTGTGAGTTGAAAGAAAAGACAATACTTGTTATTTTATCACTGTTTACTATAACGAGTTTTGTAGGAATATCAAATGTCTATTCTGTACCTATTATCACGATAGATACGGATAAAAACACATACAGTTATGGTGATTTTCTTACCTTTACAGTTGAAGTTTCAGAGATAACAGGCGAGATGGCAACTCTACACATAATTGATGAATCAGGGAAAAGCAGTAGCGCTATTCCTATATCCATTACAGAATCAAAAACAGTAGTTCCTTCGCCATATCCATTTGAATCATCTGTTTATCCTCAAGGGATGTATACTCTAAATATTGAATATTCGGGAACCTCAGACACAACTGAATTTGAATTAATTGATTCTGGAAACATAGTAATTCCATCTTGGATAAAAGAATTATCAAGGGATTGGACTAGTGATCTGATTTCTGATAATCAATTTGCAATGGGAATTAAGTTTCTAATTAAAGAAAACATTATTGTTATTCCTAAAATTGAAAACCAAGAAGAAAGTAACGAAGTAAAAATTCCTCAATGGATAAAAACAAGTACTACATGGTGGCTTGATGGAAAAATTTCAGATCAAGAATATGCAAAATCGTTAGAATATTTGATTAAAGTAGGAATTATTATTGTTTAATAGGTTTCAAAAATGAACAAGCACTCTGTAATAGTAATTATCGCTTCAATAGTAATAGCTGGAACCTTAGTCTTTACAGCTTTGAATATCTATGCAGCTGAACAAATACAACTTGGAGTTACAGATCAACAAGAGGGATTTAGATATTTTAAGTTAATTAATGACGGAATGATTTCGATTTGTAATCCTTTACCATTCTATGCAAGATTTAATGATTTTAACATCATAATATTTTATGAAGGAAATAACAAAGGAATATTTAGTGTACAAGAAATAGTTTTAGATCCCAATTCATCGATAACTACACGAGGAAAATTTCATTCTGATTCTTTTGAAGAAGTTCAATACCTTGCATTGCATTATGATGCTATGTTCAGTGGTACAGGACCAATACGCATTGACCCAGCGAAACTAGAAATTGTTACTGAGATTCATATTCCAATAGTCAGTTTTATTCCATTTTCTGTAACCAATCAATATTCAGGATTGAAATTTTGGGAAATGATGAATGGTGATGGGCAAGCATATAGTTGCTAAATCAAAATTTTAAAAATAGAAAAAGGTGGAGGGTTTTACTACCTAGATTGGTGGTAGTGTTGGTACAACATCCCATAAGGGAATTGCGCCTTGTGCTTCTATTTCGGATGCACGTTCATCAGTGTACATACCATGAACATTTACTGCTGGGTGTGCAATGCTGTTTTTACCCATTGGGGGTACAGCGTCACTTGGATTACCCAATGCATATGCGTATGATGGTACTGGGGATGGAATTACTCCTGCGGCAACAAGTCTTGGGTTTAGATCAAATGGATCACCAGCTACAAAGACTGTGACTGCACCAGTGTAAATTGCTGCATAGTCATGGTTAACTGCTGCATATGTTCCTGGTTCGTCAAACACCAAATCAACAATCATGTTTTGTGAGCCACCAAGAGACCATGTTTCAGTTGCTGCTGATTGAACTCTGTTACCTTGGGTAACTCTGTCAAGAATTTCTCCAACAATGTGGAAGAAGAGTGGTTCGTTACCATGGTTTTCAACAAAGATCCTCACATGCTGATCAAGTTCAACATAGAACAGTTGAGATTGATATTGCTTGAGTTCAAGTGCGTTCCATGGTTGAGCTACGAATATGTTCTTGCCTGGGTTACCTGTTAGGAGCAAGTTGTGTACCATGTTTGGAACATATGGAAATGATAGTCCATTTACAACAGTGTGAGTGTTGTGATGTTGGAACATAGCTCCTGCATCATAGGTACCTGCGTCAGTCAAGTACAACTGATTGTACTGTAATTGGAATTCCAACGCATCAGCGGCATAGAGTTTTCTATCAAGCTCGCCACTTCCTGAGGTCTTTTCGACCATCAGTTTTTTGTATCCATTTGCTGGATCAACAATGGCGATTCCATACATGCCTGAAAGAACATGTTGGTCCATTCCAAGTAAGTCAACTCCAGAACAGTGGTATTTGAATACACCCGCAGACTCTGCAATGTAGCAGTAAGTCTTGGAAGTTCCAGGTAGAACTTTTCCAAAATTTCCTGATGACATTTGAGATGCGTGCATATCATTTCCGTGTGCAGTAACTTCATCTGATGGAATTGTGAGTGTCATCTTGATGATGTCACCCTGTGTTACTCGCACAGTTGGTCCTGGAATCTGTTGACTAAAGGTCATTGCAGAATAAGTCTTTGGACTATCTGCTGTGTGACCTAATACTGGTAGATCAACACTTTCACCAGTTAGTTGAAAGTCATGTACCATACGACCAGAATTTTCTAGTGCACCACAATCAGTTTCTGCAAAAGCTTGTGGCATTACTAGTTCTAATCCTCCCATATCGTGGATCTTTTGCATCAAGTCGTCTTTGGTACTTGATGCTTCTAATGTAGTTCCGCCGATTTGGGTTTGTGTGTATGTGCTTCCGAATAGCGTAGCACTAACTATTGCAACTGCTGCAATAGTGAATAACATGCTGTAACGCTTATTCATTGGATTCGGTTCAAACCATTGCTTATATAATAATTCGCATTATTTTCAAAAAATAAAGTTGAAATTTTTGTAGAAAAAGAATGAATAATAGCAATTCTAAGGGAATTTGATTTGAAATTTAGAATTGATAGAGATTCGTTAGGAGATGTAAAAATCCCATCTGATGCCTATTATGGCCCTTTTACAGGTAGGGCTCTAAAGCAGTATAATGTAACTGGAAACAAGTCTCATCCTAATTTGATAAACGCCTTTGTGATGGTCAAAAGATCAGCTGCACTTGCTAACCTCAAAGTTGGCGCCATTGACAAAAAACTAGGAATGGCAATTATTTCTGCATGTGACAAAATTTTAGCTGGAAAATTTCTTGATCAATTTGTAGTAGATGCAATAAACTCTGGCGCTGGAACTGCATTTAATATGAATACTAATGAGGTGATAGCCAACGTCGCCCTTACAAGTTTAGGAAAAAAGAAAGGACAGTACGAGTATCTTCATCCAAACGATCATGTAAACATGTCACAGTCTAGTAATGATACATTTCCAACTGCTATGCATCTTGCAATCCTAATGAATCTCAAAAAAACTATTCCTGCAATAGATGGTATGATAAAATCATTAAACCGAAAAGCAAAAGAGTTTTCAAACTTTAAAAAAATTGGCAGGACTCATCTAATGGATGCATTACCAGTAACTTTAGGTAGTGAGTTTGGAGCATATGCAACCTCTATTACTAAAGCCAAAAATTTCCTAGTTGGTGCAAGTAAAGAATTAGAATATGTTGCACTTGGAGGCACAGCAGTTGGAACTGGCGCAAATGCTCCAAGGGGGTATAGAAAATTTGCAATTACACAACTTGCAAACATTTCAAAGACTCCACTAAAACCTGAAAAGGATATGCAGTATTCCTTACAAAGTAAATTTGCAGTAGCGACTGTATCATCATCACTACGAAATTTGGCTCTAGAGATCAACAAACTTGCAAATGATATTAGATTAATGGCATCAGGACCTATTGCTGGAATGTCAGAAATTGGAATTCCTGCAGTACATGCAGGTTCATCAATAATGCCGGGAAAGGTAAACCCTTCTCTTGCTGAATGTATGAATATGATTTGTTTTAATATTTTAGGAAATGATACTGCAGTTTCATATGCTGCGCAAAGCGGGCAGTTTGAATTGAATGTAATGTTACCAGGGATGTTAAAATGTATTTTAGAGTCAACAGATATGTTAAACAATTTTCTTCCAATATTTTCTGCAAATCTAATTGATGGGCTAACTGCAAATAAGGAAAAATTATTAAAAAATATAGAAAAGAGCCCAGTAATTGTTACATTACTTACTCCAAAAATCGGATACCTAAAATCAGCAGAGTTGTTCAAGGAATCGTTGAAAACTGGAAAGACCATTAGAGAATTGGCAATATCAAAGAAATTGTTAACTGGAAAAGAAATCAATTCCCTTTTAGGATGAAATACTAGATGGCAAAAATCTGGGTAGAGGCTTATGGATGCTCTGCTAGTTTTGCAGATTCTGAGATGATTTCAGGCTTGATTGTAAATGGTGGACATACTCTAGCCACCAATTCATCAGATTCGGATTTGAACCTAATCGTAACTTGTTCAGTAAAGGATGCTACTGCAAATAAGATGGTAAATAGGATAAAAAATCTCAAATCAAAGCCTCTAGTAGTTGCTGGCTGTTTACCAAAGGCAGAGCAAAAAACGGTGGAAAGATTTTCCCAAAATGCTAGTTTATTGGGGCCAAATTCTTTGGGAAAAACCCTAGAGGTAATTAGTACAACTTTGAGTGGAGGCAGAATGGTACAGCTTGAAGACTCTGATTTATCCAAAATCGGTCTTCCTAAGGTGAGGCTCAACCCTGCGGTAGGTATTGTTGAGATAGCAAGTGGTTGTATGAGTGAATGTACATTCTGTCAAACAAAACTATCAAAAGGAGATTTACAAAGTTATAGAATAGGAGATATTGTTAGGCAGGTATCAATCGAGATTAAAGATGGATGTAAGGAGGTATGGCTTACCTCTACTGACAATGGTTGCTATGGACTAGACATTGGGGAAGACTTGTCTTCTTTAATTAATGCAGTTACCAAGATTCCTTCCAAGTTCAAAATTAGAGTTGGGATGATGAACCCAATGTACATGCCAAGAATTCGTGAAGGCCTTCTCAAATCATTTGATAATGATAGAGTCTTCAAATTTCTTCATATTCCTGTACAGAGTGGAAGTGATAAAGTGCTCAATGCTATGAAGCGTGGGCATACTGCCAAAACATTTACGGATGTGGTATACAAATTTAGGAAGAAATTTCCTAAATTCACCATAGCCACAGACATAATTGTTGGATTTCCCTCAGAAACTCAAGAAGATTTCAAACTAACTATTGATTTGTTAAATGAGACAAGGCCAGATATTGTGAATCTTTCTAGATACAGTCCTCGCCCAGGAACCAAAGCCGCAGACTATACCCAAATTGATGTATCAGAAGTTAAACGTAGAAGCAAGATAGTATTTGATGTTTCAAGCCAGATCGCATTTGAAAATAATCAAAAATGGATAGGCTGGAAGGGAGAAGTATTATTTGATGAAAAGTCGGAGAATGGAATACAAGGAAGAAACTTTGCCTACAAATCAATTTTAGTTAAAGACAAAGTTGAGATCGGCCAAGTGCATCAAGTGGAAATAATTGACGCCACTAAACATAGCCTAATAGGAAAGATCGCCAAGTTAAAATTTTTAGATCGAAAATTGGATTAAAGCTACGTAAGAAGGTTTTTTATCGTATTTGGTAGAATAGGATGAATGAACTTTCAGATATCAGAACCAATTCTAATTGTAGGCATAGGCGGAGTTGGAACAAAATTAGCCACCAAAGCAAAGGAATTCTTCAATTCTGATTGCCTTTTGATAAGTAATGACCAAAAAGACCTTGATTCTGATTGTAACTCAATTTGTATATCCACTAAATCTGTGCTAAATCCCTCTGTTCAACTAATCAGAGGTTCAACATACCAAGTTTCTGAGAATATAAAAAATGAGATTTCAAGATATCCCACCATAGTTATTCTTGCAAATTTGGCTGGTAAAGCAGGCGCTGCAATAGCTCCTGTGGTATCTAATTTATGCAACGAAGAAAACAAAAATGTAATTTCTTTTGCAATAATGCCTTTCAAATTTGAAAAAGATAGAATATTTCAATCAGGTATTTCATTAAAACGACTCAGGGAATATTCAGGATGCACAGTAGTACTAGATAATGATGCTTTACTTGACAGCAATCCAGATTTGAGTCCCACGGCCTGTCACAAAATCTCAAATGAGGCAATCTTTAAGGTAATTAGCTCATTAGGAACTACATCGATTCCTCAAGAGACTAACATTTTGTCCACAAGTAAGGATGTTCAAAATGTAGAAGAGTCATTGAAAGATTCGTTAAGGATGTTATATGAGGATGCACCGCCAAGTAGTGTAAAGCGTTCCATACTCTATGTTCTTGGAGGAAATAATGTTGCTGTAGGAGTAATAAACTCTATTACAAATATTGCAAGCAGTGTTTTTAGTCAAGAGAGTACAAGTGTCATCTCCTCAATTAGCACTGCTGAAAAATCCAAAGTCGTCATGCTATCTTCTGTCCAAGGTGAAACACATTTTGATAGATATGATCCCTTGGGAATCATTTCCAAAGAAAATACTCTTGATTGGGAACAGCCTGAATGCAGTATTGACTGTGAACTTGAATTATATCAATTAGAATAAAATAATTTTATTTAGACTTCTTTTTTGGCTTATCTTTTTTACTTGTTGCTTTTTTTGAATCCTTTGATTTTCGTTTTGATTCTTTAGCCTTGGGCTTTGATTCTTTAGCCTTTGGCGTTGGTTCTTTTAGTTTTGGTGTTGGCTCTTTTGGTTTTGGTGTTAGTTCTTCTTTTACTTCTTCACTTGTTTCTATTTGCTTAGTTTCAGGTTCTGGTTTTTCCTCTACTGCAGGTGTTTTCGTTTCTTTGGTTGGTTGTACAGTTTCTTCTATTTCTTTTTCATATGGAGAAACTAAAACAAAACCTTCGTCTGTTTTTGTCATTCTGACTCTAATTTTTCTTGGAGGATGTTTTATTCCACGCTTCCAGATCTGATGATTAACAGCTTCTTCAATCTTGATTTCTTGAGTTTTCATATGATGTCTAGCATATTCTTTTACCATATTGACTGCTCTTTTTGCTCTTTGATTATTTGGTGAGAGCAATACCTTTCCCAAGTTTATTGTATAGACACGTTCAAGTTCCTGAGACATTTAACCAACCTCTACGTCTGTTGATCTCCAAGATCTTCTCTTTGGATTTGTTCTAACTGACCTTTTGGTTCTTAGAATAACCCAGGCTGGAACAGAAGAGGCTTGTTTTGTTTTTTTTATCAATCGATTCTTCCTTCCAGAAGGCTTGCGTGCTGCCATAAAAACTCAGGCAAGCCAAGCTCTTTTTAAATGAATCTCACAATGCTAAACGATTTACAAGTTGTTTTAAGATTCTTGCTGAAGCTCCCCATACAATTTTCTCATTGTAAGTGAACGTATACATTTCTTGAAGGGATTGATGACTTGGGTCACGGTCATCGTCTAGAGTTTGTAATAATGGAATCATTGGCATATGCAATATTGACTCAACTTCAGAATCAGTTTTAAGTTGAGGAATATTATCAATGATACAAACAAATGGAGTAATGGTATAGCCAGAATTGAGAGTCGTTACATTTTCCAACTGACCAATTACATCATCTCTTGAAATGCGCAGACCTATCTCTTCCTCAGTTTCACGAAGTGCAGTATCTAACAAATCAATATCATCGTCTGTCCACTTGCCACCTGGAAAAGCAATTTCTCCTGCATGATTGTTTAGGCGTCTTGATTTTTCAATCATCAATAGTTTTGGATCTGAACCATAAATAATTACAAGTACAGATGAAAGCTTTGTTTTTCCATCATATTGTGGTTTAGGAAATATTTTACTTGATAATTGAGCCTTTAGTACAGTTGTATCCATATTGTAATAAAAAACACCACTACGTTATTGATTTTATCGCTCAAAGGTTTTAATCAAGTAAATTTGAAATCACTCTAATGACTTTACGATACGAGATTAATCCACCTAAAATTACACAAAATTCCAGTTTATCACCAGAAGACGCTCTAAAATTATTAGACAAAGTAAAACTGAGAGTTTCTGAAATTAGTACGCTTTGTGATGGCGTTCATTTTACCGATTCGGTTCTAGGGGTTCCTAGAATTTCTCCCGTAATCACTGGAGAGTTAATTCGAAAATCAAATCAAAAAATTGAGATAACTGTGAGTTTACGAGTGAGAGACAAGAATCTTACTACACTTAGGCAGTTAATGGATGATGCAGTGTCAGGCAGATTAAATGGAGTGTTGATTCTAAAAGGAGATGCATCTCCAAACGAGCAAAAAGATTCTGGATTAGTCCCAAGCAGTACTGTGAAATATTTTAAGGAGTTGGGTTTTGATAAAAAAATAGATATCTTTCTATCGCTGCCAAGTAATCCTAATTTTGATAAAATACAAAAAAAAATAGACGCCGAACCTACAGGATTTATCACACAGGTAATTCATTCTGCAGACGAAGTTTCAAGAATTGTTGATAGGCTCAAACCTAGTGGATTTAAAATAATTCCTTGCGTATTGTTACCTTCTGAAAAAAATGCCAAATCAGCTCAATTTCTAAAATTAGATTGGTCAAAATACAAAAATTCAGTTGAAGATTTCATAAAGCAAGTTCACCAAATTGCGGGGGAAGTGCTTATCACCTCTCCTAATGATTTCAATTATGCAAAAGAGATCCTTGGCAAATTATAAAACAAAATATTCTGCTTCTGGATGATGAACTACAATTGCTGCAGTTGACTGTTCTGGAATTATTTGACCTGATTCTGTAAGAGTCATGCCTGACTTTTCTGGTTCTAGTAATTTCCACACAAGATTGTGTTGCATCACATCTGGACAGCTTGGATACCCCCAGCTATACCTTAGACCACGATTTTCTCCAATGTTTAATTCTGATTTTATTTTGCGGTTTATCCATTCAGCTAATGCCTCTGTAAACTCTACTGCCAATCCATGTAGATAGTATGCATCAGTATACTTGTCGTGTTTGTTCCACTGTTCAATAATTTCAGGAACTTTGTTCCCTACAGTGACTGATTGAAATGCAACAATGTCATCTTCTCCAAAGTAATCTGAAAGACAGAGGTGTTTATCCTTCGATGATCTAGGAAAGTCAAAGATAATTTTTTCACCACTGGGATGCTTCACTTCTAATTTTCCATCTTTGTTATGACATTTGAAATAGCCATGCACAGATTGAGGTTCAAAAAGATGCTCATCTTTTATCCGTATTTTCCATTCTTCAAATAATCTTTCATGATCTTCTTCAGAGTCTTTTCCTGCTCTTCCTCGAAGACCCCAAGATAATTTGAAAAGGGATCTCTTATCAATTAGATCCCAAACCTCGTCTAGGTTAATTTGTGACGACTGTAGGCGAATTGGGATGTTTAAACTCGGTGCAACAGGCGGGGTTACAGGCTTTATTGCGCTATGTGGAAATTCTGCAGAGTCAGTTTGTTCTTTAGAAGTTTCTTTCCACTTTTCTAATCTTTCCTTCCATGTTTTGAGAAGATCATCTTTTTCATTAGAAACTAGTTTGTCCATTGTTTTTAGTCCTTCAAACATTGTATTGCAATAAAACACCCCAGACTCGTATATTCCGCCTTCTTTTGCAATTCTGTTGATGTAGTTAGTGTTAATAGCTGCACCACCACATAAGACAGGAATTTTCATGTTAGTTTTTCTTGCATGCTCTACAAAAAACTGCATTTGTTTTGATGTTGATACTAGTAAAGCAGACAAGCCTATTGCATTGGGTTTGACTTCATCGATTTTTTCTAGGAATTTTTGCAATGGAACTTGCTTTCCTAAATCATAAACAGTATACCCGTTATTCTCAAAAATTGTTTTTACTAGATTCTTTCCGATATCATGTACATCACCATACACAGTTCCTAGTACCAGCTTACCTTTGCTTGTGCCTTCTTCTTTTAGCAAATATTTTTCAAGCTCAACTACAGCAGCCTTCATGCATTCAGCTGACTTTAGAACAAAAGGTAAAATCAACTCACCTGCCCCAAACTTATCCCCAACTTCTTTCATGGCAGGAAGTAAATCCTCATTTAGAGTCTTAATTGCACCTTCGTGTGTCATCTCTTTTGGCACATTAAGGGTAAGAATTCCATCTTTTTCAATTAACAAATCTGTTTTGGAAATTTTTTCTGCAATAGCTGTAACTACGTCTTTTTGTATTCCGTCCTTTAGGCGATTAACAATTCTAAAGTTTGATTTTTTTCCTGCATTCCATGAAGGATCAATGTCAATCTTTTTGGTAACAGAACCAGCTTGAGTGCCTGCTTTTTCAATGTGGATGATAAGATCTGAAAGAGCGTTTGGTTGTTTATTAAAAATTAGATCTTCTGCTAGTTTTTTCTCTTTTTCATCAATTTCACCATACGGGATGATTTCTTTGGCATTAACTATAGCACAATCAAGACCTGCTTTGATGGCATGATACAAAAATACTGAATTTAGAATTTTTCTTGCATATGGAGTCAGTCCAAAGCTGATATTACTAAGACCAAGAACGGTATACGAATGTGGTAATTTTTCTTTGACTAGTTTTATTCCTTCTAGTGTGTTTTTACCAGCGTCTAAAAATTCAGCCTCTCCAGTCGCTAGAGTAAAAGTTAGTACATCGAAGATGAATTGTTCTGGTTTTAATCCATATTGTTTTCCTGTTTCTAGCAAAAGTTGAGCTGTTTGTAATTTTTCTTGAGGAGTCTTTGCCATTCCTTTAGGGCCAATACATAGTGCCACAGCTGGAACACCATATTTTGCCATCAGTGGCGCTAATTTTTTAAAACGTGTGCCATCCCCTTCTAAATTAATTGAGTTAATTATTGGTCTTCCAGGAATTTGTTCAATTGTAGATTTTATCACGTCTGGATCTGTAGAGTCAATTACAAGTGGTGCATCAACTTCTAAACTAATTTTTTTTACAAGTTTTAGCATAAACTCTTTTTCATCAGCTCGTTCAGTTGTTGCAACACACACATCAATACAATGTGCTCCCTCTTCTACCTGGGATCTAGCTAAATCAACTAATCCATCAAAGTCATCATTTAGCACCATTTGTTTTGCCTTACGTGAACCTTGGGTGTTTACTCGCTCACCAATGATCAGTGGTGGGGGTATCTGCTTTAGCTCAACTGCCTTTAATGCAGAACTAACTCTTGTACTCAATGTTATCTATTATTGCGATTTTTCTAAATACTTAACCCTAATTGGATTAAGCTTTTTCATCAATTACTTTCCTGAGTGCAGCTATATGATGAGGATTTGTTCCGCAACATCCACCTATTATTCTGATTTTTCCATATTTTGAAATAAAATCTTTTAATGCCTTTGCCATATCGTCTGGAGTCATTTTGTATTCTGCGTGGCCTCCAACATTTTCTGGCATTCCTGCATTTGGGACAACAAGTAATTTGTGTGTGTTTTGTTCGTTTAGCCACCGTATACTTGGGGTCATTTCAATTGGTCCTGTAGAACAATTCAATCCAAAGACATCAATCCCCATATCTGAAACTGTAGTATATGCAGCTTGAATGGTAGTTCCAAGTAACATCTTTCCGTATTGGTCAAGAGTTGCATTTGCAATTATTGGAATTTTTTTTCCGGTTTTTTGTATAGCATTATGACACCCTTCTATTGCAAGCTTTACTTCTAAGATGTCTTGGCTTGTTTCAATCAGTAACGCATCTACTCCACCAAGAATCAGACCTTCTGCTTGTAGTTCAAACGCTTGTCTTATTTTGTCAAGTGGTATTTGTCCAAGATCTGGATCATTTGAGCTTGGTAAAAATCCAGTAGGACCCATCGAACCAATTACATAGCGTGGCTTGTCAGTAAATTTGGAAGATTCCTCAACTGCAAGCTCTGCAATTTTTTTATTAAACTCCACTGTTTGGTTTCCAAATCCATATTCGTCTAGTTTTAATTTGTTTGAACCAAATGAGTTTGTTTCTATACAGTCTGCTCCAGCTTCAAGATAACTTGTGTGAATTTTTTTTATCCATTCGGGTCTTGTTAAAACCAAACCATCGTTGAATCCATCTTTGCCATTTGGAAAGTCTTCTGGTTTAGGATTAAATTTTTGTATCTCTGTTCCCATTGCGCCGTCAAAAAGAAGAATCTTTTTTTCTAATGCTTCTAAAAATGGTTCTTTATTGGTCAAATCTTTAACTCATTTTATGTTATTCTCAAGTTTAATTTATTTGCAAAGTGCATCGAGTTCACTTTTGTGTGAAATTCTGAGTAGCATATTTCAAATTAGGAGGGTAAATTAGGGATTTTTGGTTATAATGCAACAAATTAGTATTAATAATTTAGTTAGAAGTGTAACTTTTTTTCAGCATGCAGGCATTGCAATAATCTTTGTTTTCATGCCCATAATTGCAAGGGGCGTAACTGATTCTCTTTTTGAGGTTGGAATAATTGTAGCCTCATTTAGTTTTGCGCAAATTCTATCAGAGATTTATTTTGGAAGAATTTCAGACAGAAAAGGAACTAGACTCCTCTTTATTCGTGCTGGATTTGTAGGATGTGCCATTACTTTTGGCTTGCAGTACTTGGCTACAGACGCTCTATTCCTAACGTTAGCCAGACTTGGGGCGGGGGTAGCAAGTGGCATTATGATTCCTGCAATGATAGCATACACCTATGAGAGTGGAAAAGAAAAAGCTAAAGTTGCATCTGTGATTTCATTTCACGCACTTGGATGGTTAGTTGGAATAGTTGCAGCAGGCATAGTAAACGATGAGCGATTAATTTTTTTGATAAGTGCAGGATTTTTTGTAGCGGGATTAGCTGTCTCTACTAGGTTACCCAATATTGTTTTAAAAAAGGAGCTAGAGCCTGGAACTACAAAAAGAATAATTTCAAAAAATAGATTTTTGTTTTTGTCATTATTAATGAGACATGTAGGAGCGGCCTCAGTTTGGACAATTCTTCCAATAATGTTGATGGAACAGATGGGTGCTCAGCTCTATGAAATTTCAATAGTGTATATTGCAAACACCCTGACTTCATTTGTAATAATGAGTTTGATGGCAAGCAGAATAAAAATTAGAAATATTACAAAATTCAAGATTGGAATTGGACTAACTACATTTGTTTTCATTGGACTGATGCTAATTACTGAATGGTGGATGGCCATACCATTTATGATATTAGTTGGCGCCACTTGGGCATTTCTCTTTATAGGTGGAAACTTTCACCTTATGGAAAATTATCCAAAATCAACATCAACTAGTATTTTTAGTTCAACTCTTTCTATTGCAACTGTCATAGGGCCAGTAATTGCAGGAACACTTGCATTTTATTTTGAATATACATCTGTGATGTACTTTGCAATTGCTATAATTATTTGCGGATTTTTTATTTCATTAAAGATTAAGGATTAACTCAATCCCCATCTAAACATAACCTTATTTTCAATTTTCTTAAAAACAAATCCATCAATTAAGATGCCAATTGCCATAATTACAAGCATTATTGAAATCACTTGTGAAACATCTCCAAGCTGCCTACCTGCATTTAACAAAAATCCCAAACCTAGGAACGAAAACAGAAGTTCAGCACCAATTACACCTCTCCACGCAAAAGCCCATCCCTGCTTAAATCCTGAAATCATATAGGGAAATGCGGCTGGAATCAAAATGCTTGTGATTAGTTGAGTACCTTTTGCACCCATGTTTCGCGCAGCATCAATATAGTTTGGATCAATGTTTTTAACACCAGTATAGGTGTTAATAGTTACTGCAAACATTGCGCCAATTATTGTAACAAAAATTATTCCTGCATCAGTAAAACCAAACCAAAGTAATGCAAGTGGAACCCATGCTACTGATGGAATTGACTGCAATCCCAAAACCAAAGATCCGATGGTCTGGTTGACGGTTTTGATTCTTGCCATAAAAATGCCAAGTGCCATTCCACCAGCTATTGCAATAGAAAGTCCAACTAGCAGTCTCCACAAACTTGTACCTATACCAAAAAACAAACTTCCATTTGCAGCAGTAAATACAAGATCTTCAATCACATCTGTTGGAGATGGGAAAATTGTGTTTGGCCAAATGTCAGCAGTTGCAATTGCTTGCCATACTATTAGTAGTATCACATAAAATGCAATTTTTTTTCCTAAAACTTTTTTATTCATCTTATTCACCTGAAGATTTTTCCTTTACTTCTGGTCGAAGCTCAGTAAGTATTTCTTTTTGATATTTCATAAGATTCTCATCTTCAACTAGTCTTGGTCGAGGATAATCAATAGTTATTTCTTTTTTAACAGTAGATGGCCTATGTTTTAACACAACCACTTTGTTGCCAAGCACTACAGATTCAGCTACATTGTGAGTGACAAAAACAATTGTTTTTTTGGTTTTTTCCCATATCAACTGTAACTCAACTAATAAAAGATCTCTTGTTTGAGCATCAAGTGCTGCAAATGGTTCGTCCATAAGTAATACATCAGGATCCATAACTAGGGCTCTAGCAAGTGCCACTCTTTGTTTCATTCCAGTTGAAAGCTGAAAGGTATATGAATCTGCAAATTTTGTAAGCTGCATCATATCCAAATATCTTTTAGAAATTTGTGAACGTTCTTCTTTTGGAATTCCAGCTATCTTCAAACCAAATTCTACATTATCAACAACCTTAAGCCACGGAAAAAGAGCGCCTTCTTGAAACACCATAATCCTCTCAGGCCCAGTGGTGGTAATTGGCTTTCCATCAAAGAAAATATCTCCTTCATCTGGGGCAGATAATCCTGCTGCTATTCTAAGAAAGGTAGATTTACCACATCCAGATGGCCCTACCAAACACACAAAGTCTCCTGCTTCAATTTTTAGATTAAGACCGCCAAGTGCCTTGAGCCGGTGCCCCTCATGATCAAAATATTTTACAATGTTTTTTGCCTCAAGTTTTGTCATGACATATCATCCTTAGAGATTGTATTATAAAAAATCCCATCTAAATCATATCCATGACGACCCAAATAGCCAAGAGAGTTTGCTCGTTCAGCAAAAATAGAAATTGATTCTTCAATTGGATCAGATGTAATCTGAATATTTGCTAATGATTCACTTAGAACACTTTCAGGTAATGGTTTACCTAATGTTTTTTCCATGAAATGATTGAAAATTAATTCAGAATCTTCTGGATTTTCATTTATCCAGATTACAGTTTTGTTATTGGCATCAATCCATTTTTGAATAATTTGTGGATTCTCTTCAATGTAAGAAGTTCTTCCGATTAACAATGCTGACGCAAATTGTTTTTCTGGCCAAAGTTCTTCTTCAAAAAATAAACGCTTGCCTCCAAGTTCTTGAACCAATCTTGTTGCCCAATGTTCTGGAACCCATGCAGCATCGATCTCTCCTTTAACAAAAAGAGTGTAGATATCAGGATTTTGGATATTAAGTACTACAACAGAACCACCCTTTTCAGCAGGTACAAGTCCATTTTGAGACAGATAGTGACGTAAAGAGACATCTTGGGTATTACCAATTTGAGGGGCTGCAATTATTTTTCCCGATAAATCCGCCGCGGAGTTAATTATAGAATCACGATGGATTACAAAGCTGGCACCACCACTAGCTGCCCCGGCAAGAATTTTAACATCATGTTTTTCAGATTTTAAAAAACCGTTAATTACAGGACCTGGACCAATATATGCGAGATCTACAGAGTTAGCAAACATGGCTTCAATTACCTGTGGTCCACTATCAAAAATTTTTGGTTCAATCAGAATTTGATTTCCAAGTCCATCAGCCAATATTCCAGTTTCCATTCCAACAATTGGCACTAAATGACTTACAGTGGGAAAAAATGCAACTCTAATCTTATTTTCTTGTTCACTTTGTCCTGATTGATAAATAACAGACACTATGATCCCTATTGAGGCTAGTACAACAATTCCAGCCATAATCGCCGAACGAATTTTCATAAAACAGCGTTATATTCGATGGATAAATAATGTTCGGATTTTAGCTCAAGCTAGTATGAAATTTTCTTGTTCAAAAAATGAACTTTAATTCTAATCTTAGTATTTTGACGATTCCAAGCAAGATAACACAAAAAATAAAAGCACAGATACAGTCACTGAGCTGCTCTTGACACAAAAAGCTATATTGGCATTCTCCGGTGGACTGGATACATCAGTAGTGGTAAAGTATCTCCAAGAAAAACATGGCATGGACGTAGTTACAGTTACAGTTGATGTTGGACAGGGGGATAACCCAAATACAATTGCTGCCAAGGCAAAAAAGCTTGGAGTAAAAAAACATTATAACATTGATGCAAAAAAAGAATTTGTTACAAAATATATTTTTCCTTCAATAAAGGCTAATGCGTTATATCAAAAAAAATATTGTCTCGCTACAGCTCTTGCTAGACCATTAATTGCAACAAAGGTGCTTGAAATTGCAAAAAAAGAAAAAGTAACAGCTCTTGCACATGGTTGCTCTGGAAAAGGAAATGATCAAGTTAGGTTTGATATTACAATGCGTGCTGGATCAAACCTTCCAATTATTGCACCAATAAGGGATATGAATTTGGATAGGACAACAGAATTAGCGTTTGCAAAAAAACATGGAATAAAAATTGATACTGTAGCCAAAAAATTCAGTATAGATCAGAATCTATGGGGAAGGGCAATTGAGGGGGGAGTGTTAGAAGACGCATTCAAGGAACCTCCTGATGATGCGTTTATTTGGGTCAAGACAAAAAATTTACCTGCAAACCCAAGCTATCTTGAAATAAAATTTGAAAAAGGGATTCCAGTAGCAGTTGATGGAAAACTAAGGGATCCTGTTCAATTAATAGAGTATATCAACAAAAAAGCAGGAGCTGCCGGGATAGGAATTGTTGATCATATAGAAGATAGAGTGGTTGGGATAAAATCACGTGAAGTTTACGAAACTCCAGCAGCAACTTGTCTTATTGAAGCTCATTCCGATTTAGAAAAGATGGTACATACCAAACATGAAACGAAATTCAAATCCATTGTAGATGATGAATGGTCATGGCTAGTGTATTCTGGATTGTGGGAAGACCCATTAAAGAGGGATCTGGATTCATTTATCGATCACTCTCAAAAATATGTTAGTGGGACGGTAAAAATCAAAATGTACAAAGGAAGTTTACGCGTAGTAGGACGAAAATCTAGATATTCATTGTACAGCCATGACATTGCAACTTATGGAAAAGGTTCTACATTCGATCAAAAATTAGCTAAAGGGTTTATTGAATTGTGGGGAATGCAGTCAACAGAAGCTAATAAATTACATAAGAATCGGTGAATGAAATCGATGAACTGTCCAGATTGTGATGCAACTCTAAACATCCCTGATGACGCCGCAGTAGGAGAAATTATCTCCTGTCCTGATTGTGGAGCAGACTTTGAGATCTCTAAAAAAGATGGCACAAATGTCCAACTAAAACAAGCAGAAACCGTAGGCGAAGATTGGGGAGAGTAATTGTCAAAAATCGGTATCGTTTTTGACCGACTTAGGTTGGAAGAAAAGATGCTTGAAAAACAAGCAATGGAGCTTGGTCACGATACAACTATGATTGATGCTAAAATTACTCACTTCAATACTGATAGTCAAAAAAATGATTTTGATTTTGGGGATGTTGTTTTAGAGCGATGTATTAGTTACTTTAGAGGCCTTCATTTTACAGCGTGTCTAGAATTTTTAGATATACCTGTAATTAACAAATTTAGTGTAGCTAATAATTGTGGAGATAAGCTTATCACGTCATTACTTTTGAAAAAAAACAATGTACCAACTCCCAAAACATACTTTTCATTTTCAGCCGATGCTGCAAAAGAAAATCTTGAAAAAGTTGGATATCCTTTAGTGTTAAAACCGATTGTTGGAAGTTGGGGCAGAGGGGTAATGCCATTAAAAGACAAGGACACAGTAGAAGCTATGTTTGAGCTACGTGAGTTAAGTGATGATCCACAGGATAGAATTTTTTATCTTCAAGAGTTAGTTAAACGGCCTCCAAGAGACATTCGAGTAATTACTGTAGGGGATCGTGCCATATCTGCCATGTACAGAAAGTCATCTGGTGGTTTTAAAACAAACATTGCGTTAGGCGCAGAACCGGAACTGTGTGAAATTACTAAAGATGTAGAAGATGTTTGCGCAAAGGCATCTCAGGCAGTTGGCGGGGGAATTTTAGGCGTGGATTTGATGGAAGATGAGAAAAATGGCCTTGTGGTACATGAAGTAAATAATACTGTAGAGTTTAAGGGATTGGTAAAAGTTTCAAAACACAATATTCCAAAAGAAATGGTAGAATATGCCTTAAATTCTGCTAGAAAGTAATATTGCTTAATCACTATCACATAACATATATCAAACCCAAAAAAAATAGTACAACTATGGAAGAGAAGCCCAGGGTAAGCAAATGGGATACAATGGTTCATGCATCATTCAGAAAAGTAGTTTCCTTTGACCTCTTGTTCTTTGGGATTGGAATTCTGGTTGGAATTGGCATTGGCGTATATTTGATTGCTGGCCAATAAAACAAAACTCTCCGTTATAACTAGGAATTAAAGAAAAAACGTTTACTAGGAAATAAATTATAGCAATTTACGTAGATGATATCATGAAGGTAGGAATTGTAGGTGCATCGGGTTATGTTGGCGGCGAAGTGTTACGTCTACTTGTAAGTCATCCTCAAGTAGAGATAGCAATGGTTACTTCAAGACAATATGTTGGCGAATATTTACACAGAATACAGCCAAGTTTGAAGGGATTTACAGATCTAACCTTTTCTGAGCTTGATTATGAAAAAATGTCAGATAAATGTGATTTAGTGTTTACTGCTGTTCCTCATGGAACTGCAACAGAGATTGTAAAAACACTGTATGATAGAGGGATGAAGATAATTGATCTTAGTGCAGATTATAGACTTCACAACCCAGAAGATTACCAAAAATGGTATGGGTGGGAACATCCTCATCCTGATTATTTATCCAAATCAGTATTTGGAGTTCCAGAAATTCATAGGGAACAAATCAAAAATGCACAACTTGTTTCGTGTCCTGGATGTATGGCAGTGACCTCACTACTTGCGCTGTATCCCTTGATAGAAAATAATATCATCGATACAGAACACATCATAGTTGATTCAAAAATTGGCTCATCAGGAGCTGGGGCTGGCGCTGGTGCAGGAACACATCATGCAATGAGATCTGGTGTCATAAGACCATACAAACCTGCAAAGCACAGACACACAGGGGAAATTGAACAAGAGCTTAGCGAGGTTGCTGGAAAAAAGATCAAAGTGTCAATGAGTCCTCATGCAGTTGACATTGTTAGAGGAATACTTTGTACAAACCATACTTTTCTAACAAAGGAAGTTGAAGAGAAGGACATATGGAAGATGTATCGTGAAAAATACCAGAATGAAAAATTCATTCGATTAATTCGTGACAAGAAAGGATTTTACAAATTCCCTGATCCCAAGTTTGTTGTGGGTTCAAACTTTTGTGATATTGGATTTGATCTTGACCCAGACAACAACAGACTTGTTGCATTATCTGCATCAGATAATTTGATGAAAGGTGCAGCTGGTTCTGCTATACAAAACATGAATGTAATGTCAGGTTTTGATGAGACAGAAGGAATTATGTACACGCCACTGACTCCAGTATAGCTATGATTACAATTAAGATAGGTGGAAGTGTAGTAGATAATCTACATCCTACAACAATTTCAGATATTAAAAAAATTGTAGAACAAGAAGGAGTAGTATTAGTTCATGGTGGAGGAAAGGAAGTTACAAAAGTTTCTAAAGAGTTAGGAAAAGAACCAAAGTTTGTTGTATCACCTGGTGGAATAAAGAGTAGATATACTGACAAAGAAACAGCAGAAATTTTTACTATGGTAATGTCAGGTAAAATAAACAAAACAATTGTTGGCATGTTGCAAAAAAATGGAATCAATGCAATAGGACTTTCAGGTATTGATGGAAAGATAATTCAGGCAGAAAGAAAAAAGAAACTCCTCATAGTTAACGAGAAGGGAAGAAAGCAAGCAATTGATGGCGGATATACAGGTAAAATAACAAATGTTAATGCCGCTCTTTTAAAGTCACTATTAGAACTAGGATATACTCCAGTAATATCTCCAATCGCATTAAGTGAAGAATTTGATTTCCTAAATGTAGATGGCGATAGGGCAGCAGCTTATGTTGCAGGAAAGATTCAAAGCGACAAAGTTTTGTTCCTAACAAATGTTGATGGATTATTGATGGATGAAAAATTAGTAACCAGTCTGACACTTGAGGAAGCAAAAGCGATTATGCCTAAGATTGGATTTGGGATGGAAAAAAAGATCCTAGCTGCAACTGAAGCATTAGACATGGGAGTAAAAGAGGCACTAATTGCAAATGGACAAAGAGAAAATCCTATATCAGCAGCTATCGCTCATGATAAATGCACGGTAATTCAAAAATGACTGAAGAGCAATTCACTGGAAATCTGTATCAGAGGTTTCCAGTTACAATAGAGAAGGGACTAGGCGCTCACGTTTGGGATGTAAATGGCAAAGAGTACATAGACTGTATGGGCGGATATGGAGTGGCACTAGTAGGTCATCGAAACGAACGTGTTGTTAATGCAATAAAATCACAACTTGAAAAAATAATTACTGTTCATAGCTCGCTGTACAACAAAACCAGAGAAAAGTTTCTTGAAAATTTAATCAGCATTGCCCCAAAGAGTTTATCTCAAGTTCATTTAAACAACAGTGGTGCAGAAGCAATCGAAGCTGCAATAAAGTTTGCAAGAAAATTTACTCAGAAAAAGGGAATGATTGCAATGAATGGGTCATACCATGGAAAATCTATGGGTGCATTATCACTTACCTTTAATCCAAAATATAGGAAGGAGTTTGAGCCACTAGTAGAGAAGGTTTCGTTTTCTCCGTTTGGAGATATTGATGCACTGCGTTCTAAAATTGATGATGATACAGGTTTTGTAATTTTAGAACCAATTCAAGGGGAAAGCGGTATTCATGTGGCACCAGATGGATTTTTACAAGACGTTAGAAAGCTTTGTGATGAACGCGGTATTCTTCTGATTTTTGACGAAATTCAATCAGGATTTGGTCGAACGGGACGAATGTGGGCAGGAGAACACTGGAATACAACACCAGACATAATGTGTCTTGCAAAAGGAATTGCAGGAGGGATACCAATGGGTGCAACACTAGTCAGACCAGATATTCTTGCTTGCATGAAAAAAGGAGAGCATTCATCTACTTTTGGTGGTAACCCTTTGTCATGTGCAGCTGGAACAGGCGCAATTCAGGCATTAACACAAGATGGTTTAATTCAAAATGCAGAAAAGATGGGTAAAAAATTCCGAGAGGGGCTAGAACTGCTAAAAGATAAGCATAAAATAATTCGTGAAGTACGTGGCAAAGGCCTCATGATTGGAATAGAATTAAAGTTTGAAGTGAAAGATATTCTAATGGATGGTATTGAGAAAGGGGTACTGCTGTTATATTCAGGCCGAAATATTATCAGATTGTTGCCTCCACTAGTTATATCAGAAGATGATATTACAAAGGTTTTAGAGACATTAGATATATTATTTAGTGCTGAGGAAAAAAGAAATCATGTATAGAGATAACATTGATGAAAAAATAATAGAATTTTTGAGAAATGATTCTAGGGAATCATTTGTAGATATTGGAAAAAAACTAAAATTATCAGAGTCTGCTGTGCGAAGAAGAGTAAAAAATTTAGTTGATAGTGGTACGATAAAAAAATTTACAGTAGAAGTTGGAGGAGGAAATTCTACAAGTGCAATTGTTTTAATTTCAGTTGAATCTTCAATGGATACATCCAAAGTTTCCTCAAAGCTTACCAAACTTCCTGGTGTAAGAACAGTCTATGAAATAACTGGACAATATGACATTACAGTAGTTATTACTGCTCCAAATATTACTGAAATAAACGGGTGTATTGATGCATTACGAAAGATACCTGGGGTTTCTGATACTAATACGGTAATTATTCTTAGAACAGTTACATAAAACGAGATTCGGATAATATTTTTTATTATTAACTAATACAGGATCAAATAATTCAAACTCCGACGAATTTAGTACGGATATGTTTATATTCAATGTATTTTACACCTAAATTCGCAATGAATGATCCGAATTACTATGCAAACCAATACAATGCATACGACAAGAAACCAAAAAAAATACGAATCTTAGATAGCACGTTACGTGAAGGAGAACAACATCCAGGGGTTTCGTTTACCAACAAACAAAGAATACAGATAGCATGGATGCTTGATTATTTTGGAGTTGATCAGATTGAAATTTCGCCAGTGATATCAAAGAATCACTTTGAATCTACTAAAACAATAATCAAACAAGGCTTAAAAGCAGATATAGTTTCACATGGAAGGGCATTAAAAGAAGACATTGACATATCGTTAAAATGTGATGCAACATGGACTGCAGCTTATCTAGGAATTTCTGATATACATCTTAAAGATAAGTTAAGAATTTCACGTCAAGAAGCACTAAAAAGAGCAGTAGAAACTGTCGAATATGCAAAGTCACATGGTCTTAAAATCAGGTTTACTGTAGAAGACGGCAGTAGAGCTGAGCCAAAATTTTTACTTCAAGTTTGTAAAGCAATTGAAGAGGCTGGCGTAGACAGAATTAGTCTACCTGATACAGTTGGAATAATGAGGCCTATTGGCATGTATAATTTTGTACAAACTGTTCGTAAAGAAATTAAGGTACCACTAGATGCACATGTTCATAATGATATTGGCCTTGCACTAGCTAATGCATTTGCTGCTTGTGATGCAGGAGCAGATCAAATTCATACTACAATTGATGGCATAGGAGAAAGAACAGGAATTCCATCTCTTGCAGAAACTGCAGTAGCACTTACATATTTGTACAAATCTCCTAATGATTTTAGATTAGATATGTTAATGGATCTTTCAAGACTTATCGAACAATACACTTCAATAAAACCATATGACTCTAAGCCAATAGTTGGATCATCTGCATACAAACACAAGGCAGGTACTCACTTGGCAGCAATACTAAAAAATCCTGCAGCATACGAACCTATTCCACCAAAAGTTGTAGGAAATAGACGAAGAATAGTTTTTGGAGAATTAGCAGGAAAAACTGGAGCTGCCTATCTTATGTCTCTTTTAGGTCTCAAAAAAGATGATGCTGGTGCAAAAGAGGTAGCCTTGGGCCTCAAAAACCTTCGAATGGGAGACCTAATGGAAATCCCTCTAGAAGACAGGCTTGAAAGAAAGATAATTAATGACAATGAAGGAAACGAGTAGAGGAAACAAGATGACTAAATGTCCTGAATGTGATGCAAATATCTCTATTCCAGGCGATGCTTTGGATGGAGAAATCATAACTTGCCCCGATTGTGGAGCAAGCTTTGAACTAGCCAAGGGAGTAGATGGATTTGATCTAAAACCTGCTCATACAGTTGGAGAGGACTGGGGGCAGTGACCCCTGAAATTACCGTTCTTTACGATACTATCCGATGGGAAGAAAAGGCACTCCTAGAGGCGGGTAAAAAAAAGAACACGAATCTTCAGATGTTAGATTGTAAAAAATTATCGTTAGATCTGGACAAAAAACCTGATGATTATGGAATGGTCTTACAAAGATGTGTAAGCTATTACAGAAATCTACACTCCACTGCTGGATTAGAGGGAATGGGGGTTAATGTAGTAAATTGTCTTAACACTGGAATTTTTGCTGGAAATAAACTATTCACACATATGCTCTTAAAAAAACATGGAATTTCTACCCCATTTGCAACTGTTTCGTTTTCTAAAGATGCTGCACTTGAAACATTAGAGAAACATGGATATCCTCAAGTAATAAAGCCAACAGTTGGGAGTTGGGGCAGAATGGTTTCTAAAATTAATGACAGTGATTCTGCAGAAGGAATTATTGAAACTAGGGAAAAGATGTATCCAATTTATCAAATTCATTATCTAGAAGAATTTGTTCAACGACCTCCACGAGACATTAGAGCAATTGTAGTTGGGGATAGCGTAGTTGCTGCAATTTACAGAAGTTCGGGAAATGGTTCTTGGAAAACTAACATGGCGCTAGGCGGAATCGCTGAGAAATGCATAGTTTCCAATGAGATGGAAGATATATGTATCAGAGCAAAAAATGCAGTTCAAGGACAAATAGTAGGAGTAGATTTGATGGAAAGTAAAGATAAAGGATTGCTAGTTCACGAAATAAACAATACAACAGAATACAAGAATACTGTTAGAGTTTGTGGAGTAGATATTCCATCACTAATGATAGACCATGTATTAAATTTGTCAAAGTAAGAAATGAATACCTCTTTTACAGTCACCCCCAGATTTTGCATAAAGATGCTAGAAAAGGCACTTAGGTTATACACGCCTTCACTTGGCGAAAAGCCATTGGCAGATTTTCTTGCAGACAAGTGTGATGATCTAAGCTTTGATGATATACGTATTGATGAAGTAGGAAATTTGATAGCTACAAAAGGTTCTGGTTTACCAAGAATTCTTTTGTGTGGACATATGGATACAGTGCCTGGTAAAATTAAGGTAAGAAAAGAAGGCGATTGGCTATACGGACGTGGAGCTTCAGATGCTAAAGCCCCATTAATGGCAATGTTATTTGCTGCAGCATCCATTCAAAACGATAGTGGGACTGTAATTTTTGTAGGAGCTGTTGATGAAGAAGGAAATGCAACTGGCATAAAAAATCTTGTAAAAAGTAAACTAGACATTGATTATGCAGTTTTTGGAGAGCCAAGTGGAATTAAACAAGTAACTATTGCGTATAAAGGGCGTATTGCAATTAATCTAAAAATAAATGTAGGAAACAGCTCCCATGCAAGCGCTCCATGGCTTTCAAAAAATGCAATTGAAGAATCTTTGATATTTACCGCCGAATTAAAAAAAGTCTTAGAGTCTGGACAGGAAAACAAGAAAAAAGGTATGTTGTTAACAGCTACTGTTACTGAAATAAAAGGTGGAACAAGTCACAATGTTACTCCAAAGGAGTGCGATGTAATTATGGACATTAGAATTCCAGTTGATATGAATTGTAAAATGATTGAAGAAAAAATATCAACTTTGGTACAAGAGATTTCAAAAAAGCGGAAAGTTGAAGCGTTCCATTCAATACTGGATGAAACCGAACCATTTGAGGCTCCTCACAATTCTCCTCTAGTTAGAGCATTTACTTTGGGAGTTATTGACGTTGAACATTCTAGACCTATTCTAATTCGTAAAACAGGAACTGGTGACATGAATGTAATAGGTAATCAGCTTAACATACCTGTAGTGACTTATGGTCCTGGAGATCCACATGCATCTCACACCATCGATGAAAAAGTATCCATTGATGAATACCTTCGTGGAATTGAAGTTCTCAAAAAGACGTTACAGCATTTAAAAAGACTACATGATAGAGCAAAATAATGCTGTGGTTTGTAGGTCTTGGGCTATCAGGCATAGAATCAATTTCTATTGAAACACAAAAACTACTAAAGAATGCAGATGTTGTATATCTTGAACAGTTTACTAGCCCGATTAGCAAATCTGAATTAGCTAAAATCAAAAAGATTGTAAAAGGTGAATTCAAAATTGGAAAACGATGGATTGTTGAAGATGGTAAAGAGATTCTAAGTAATGCAAAGAAAAAAAAGGTGCTGCTTTTAACCTATGGAGACCCGTATATAGCTACAACGCATATTGAATTACGAACAAGAGCAATTCAAAATAAAATTAAAACAAATACAATTCATGCTGCTTCTTCAATAACAGCCCTTGTTGGAGAATGTGGACTGCACTTTTACAAAGTTGGACGAATAGTAACTGTCATGAATGACCTAAAATCAATGACAACGCCATATTACGCCATATATGAAAACGCTTTAGCAGGATACCACACCATACTACTTTTAGAATATAATCAAGATGCAAAGTTTTTTTTTGAGCCTCTTGACGCGCTTTCAGATCTAATAGAAACTGAAAAAGAACAAAAGCGAAAAGTCATTTCTTCTTCTACTTTTGCAATTATTGCTTCTCGCATTGGATTCAAAAATCAAGCCATTACTGCTGGAAAGATTTCAAATCTAATGAAAAAAAGTTTTGGAAAACCTCCCCATACCATAATAATACCAGGGAGTCTTCATTTTACAGAATCAGATGCACTCAAAGTGCTAGTGGAGTGCATTGATACCCCTTTTGATAATTCTAAAAACATAAAAAAAATTTCAGATCAAATGCTTGAAAAGTATGTCCCGATGGTAAGAAAGGCTTTAGAAGAAATTGCTCCTCATTACCAAAATTCAAAGGAATTCCAAGAGGTGCTAGAAAATGCTGAATTGTACATTAAAGATGCAGAAAAATTCCTAGAACAAGGCAAAGACGAAGTAGCAATATTGAGCATAGGATATGCAGATGGATTAGTTGATGCCTTACGAATTGCAAAGGGATTAGAACCAAGAATGTAGTCTATAGCGATGAATTAAAAAAGAGAGAGAATGTTTCAGTAATAATTGGATTTACTAGACAATGCCATTTTATCAGCCATGTTAGTGGGGTCTCTTACCAGTAGCAATGCAATAGAGATTGTTAAGAAAAAAAATTTCTTGCCAGAAGATTACATCATTTCAAGAATAGATCGTCTAATTAAAAATGGACTTGTGGAACCAGACAAAAAAACACTTACAGATTTGGGAAGAACGTCTTTAAGAGTTGTTTTAGCTGGAGGTGTATTTGATATTATTCACCCAGGTCACATATACACTCTCAATTCAGCAAAATCATTAGGGGATGTACTAGTTGTTGTAGTTGCTACAGATAAGACAGCGCAAAAAATGAAAAATAGAACTCCTCTTCATAATCAAGAACAAAGAAAAAAACTCGTAAACTCTTTGTCAATGGTGGATCTTTGTTTGATTGGCTATGAGGGGGATATTTTCAAGACTGTAGAGATGGTTAGACCAGAAATTATAGCTTTAGGGTATGATCAAGTCCATCAAGAGAAATTCATTACAGATGGATGTAGTAAATTAAATTTAGAAGTAAAAGTTGCTCGATTGCAATCACCAAATCCAGAAATATCAAGCTCCAAAATAGAAGAAAAATATGGGGAAAACATTCACGACATTTAGATAATTCATTTTTAGCAAAAGTAATTAGACTTTTAAATTATCATGATAGGTTAATTGTATGCCCTTTTTTATAGATGGTCATAACATGAAAGGATTAACCGCAGAACAAATAAAAAAAATTGTAAATAATCCTCCAGATAAACACGGAGTAACCCATCAAGAAATTCTTTATAATGAAAAAGAAAACAAGATATTCTGTATACTAAAAGCCCCCAACAAAGAATCAATTGAAAAACATCATCAAGATATTGGAATAAAATGTGATTTTATTTTGGAAACTTCTTTGGCAAAAACAGAATCACTGATACGAACCCAGAGGTTTAGTGCAATTGGGGAATTATCAGCTCGTGTTGCTCATGATTTAAGAAATCCTCTTGGAATAATAAAAAATGCAGTTGAGTTAATTGAAATTTCTTCTACATACAATACTGATGAAAAATTGCAAAAGCGAATAGGCATGATTAAAAATGCTGCTGAAAGGATGTTGCGTCAGATTAGTGATGTTTTAGACTTTGTTAGAACAAGACCATTGCAACTTGAAAAAAATTCCTTATCTATGATATTAGAATCGTCATTAAAATCAATCATTCCCAAATCGATAAAAATTACAAAGCCCCATAATGATGTATCAATAATGTGTGACAGTAAATATCTTGAAGTAGTTTTTGGCAATATTATTACAAACGCTATTCAGGCCATGGAAAATTCTGGGGAGATTAAAGTTAGGTTCATAGAGAATAAAAAAGATGTTAAAATTGAGATAGAAGATTCTGGTCCAGGAATACCTGAAGACAAGATAGAACAAATTTTTGATCCATTATTTACTACAAAACCAAGTGGAACCGGGCTAGGTCTGGTTACCTGTAAAAACATAGTAGAACTGCATGAAGGCAATATATCATTTAGAAATAACCCAAGCATCTTTGAGATAAATTTACCAATAAAATAATTTGTTAATTCTTTATAGGGATTCTAATAGTTAGTTTAGAATTATCTCGTAGTTTTGCAGTTTTTCTAATGTTAGTTTTTGAAATTAATTCTATTATTGAATTATCATGATGAGTACGTTCTAGAATTATTAATTCACAGTCAATTGAGTTGTTTAGTTTAGCTTTAAAACATTTCACCCAACCATAAGTCCTCTTGCTATCACAGAATCCCTTTATGGTTACGCCATCTAGTGAACGAAATTGCTGTGCTGCTTCAATGTACTCTTTTTCGTGTAACTTTACATTGAGTGTGCCAGGAAATGGAATGTAGTTTATTTTAGATTTGAATTGTTTAGTATATCCTTTAAGCGACATGTAATATGCGCCTTCGCCCATTCCGCTAACAAGAGTGCCTTTTAATTCAACAAAAGATGGAAATGAATTCAAGCTTGATTTTAGTATAGATGATAATTTCACCATCTCAGAATATCCTTTGGATGTTATTTTTACAGAAAATTTTCTTCCATTCATAATTCGTTCTATGAATCCATCTTCCTCTAATTCTCGAAGATGTTGTGAGGCAGATTGTTGGGATTTATTGATGCTTTTTCCAAGGTAAGAAGTAGTGATTGGTACAAAGTTATGTCTAGCTCCTTGAGCAATTAATTGGGTTAGCGTTAGTATGTGCTGAATCTTAAGATCTGTCATAGATTCTAGGCAATGCCAAGTTCAGCAAATGTTTTGAGTTTCAAACCATCGCGACTAACTAGTTTAGCAACACGATGACCTACAACACATTCAACACCTGCTTGTTTTGCACCATCAAGTAATCGTTGTGTTATAATGCCATCCAAAACAAGATATTTTATTCCAGATTGAGTTGAAAGTTTGTCAACTACTTCACTTATCGGAACTTTAAAAATTTCTTTTTGATTAGAGCCTATAGCTATTGCTTCAAGGCTTTCGTTCAAATCTGGATAAACTTTGTTTGCAAGTTCTGCAAGTGGTTTATCGTCAGGATCATCTATTGTTGGTTTTGATGTTTCCTTTTTCATATCTGCAGCAGTATCTTTGAGGATGTCATCAATTTGTTGAGGGGTTAATTCTTCTACTTCTACATCCGTAGGTGCTCGATGTTCTACATCAATGCGTACAAGAGATTTTAGCTCTTTTAAAATAAATCCACCTGCTCTATCTCCATCTAAAAATGCAACTACTTTTTCTTTCTTATCACATAGTTCTTTAATAGATTCATCAATTTTAGCACCTTCAATTGCAAGAGCGTTGTCATATCCAGCTCTAAGCAGATTAATTACATCTGCTCTTCCTTCTACTAAAATAATCCATGGTGAATCAAAAATGCCATCACTGCACGTTAATTTTTCCTTTCCATATGTAGTTAGTTTGCCTGTATCTCCTTCATGTACATCTTTTAGCATAGAATCACCCTCACTAACGGACTTTGTCGACCACTTTTGTTTGATTTCTTTTGCGCGTTTTACAATATCTTCTTTTTTTGATGCTCTAATGTCATCGATTGAATCTAATGTAAATTTACAATCAAACGGACCGACTTTATCTATACTTTCTATAGCTGCAGCAATTAATGCACAAGTATCAATATCGGTACTCATAGGAAGTAAAGCGTTACCTTTTGTTGTGTTAGTTGATGAAGAAGTGTTTACTTCGATTCGACCGACCTTAGATACTCTCTGAAGCTCGTTTAGATTCATCTCTGGGCCTAACAGTCCTTCCGTTTGGCCAAAGATAGCTCCGATTATATCTGCTCTTTCAACGAGCCCATCAACATCGAAGGATAGTTTAACGTGATATTTGACAATTCCTGATTGAGGCAATACATTTTCTCCTTAATAATCAACTATCTTTCATTTTTTTTTCAAGAATATAAGTGCTTATCAGAAAAAATTATACATACAATAGGACGCAGAAAATTTTTAGGCAGAAAAACAGTCCATACTAGATAAATTCAAAAATTGGAAAAATTGTGATTTTATTCTGTACTAAATGAACTACCACAAGAACAGGATTTTTTTACGTTTGGATTGTTTATTTTAAATCCAGACCCCATTAGACTTTCGATATAGTCAACGTTAGCTCCCTTTAGATGATCTTGACTGTAACTATCAATGAGGAGTTTTACGCCATTTTCTTCGATGACTGTATCATCTTCTTCTGGTTTTGTTTCAAAACCCATTCCATATGAAAGTCCAGAGCATCCTCCCCCTTGAACATACACTCTAAGATATTCAGGGTGTTCAGATTCTTCTTTCATGAATTCCTGGATCTTCTCTGCTGCTTTTTGAGTTACTGTTACCAATTTCTCGGTTTGTTCAGTTGCCATTTAATTCAAAATGTCGTTACTAATTATAATAAGCTTTTCATACCCAACCTAGTAGTAATTCAATAAATTAAGATGAAAATTAGGAAGAGCTTACTTTTTTGATTTGTTAACAAAAGCAGTCATTCGCTCTTGTCGATCTGGGTGAGTAAAACAATTTCTCCACGCCAAGAGTTCTATTCCAAGACCAGTATCTAGGTCTGCATTTCTTCCTTTGTTGATTGCAGTTTTTGACATTCTTACGGCAATTGCAGAGTTTCCAGCTATTGTTTTTGCCATCTTCATTGTTTCATCCATTAGAGTTGAAAGTTCTACCACTTGGTTTACCAAACCGATTTCTTTGGCTTCTTCTGCTTTGATCATCTTTCCTGTATAGACCATCTCCTTTGCTTTTGCAATTCCAACAATTCTCATTAATCTCTGTGTACCTCCCCATCCAGGTGGTATTCCGATGGTTACTTCAGGTTGACCCATCTTTGCAGTATCTGCTGCAATTCTAATGTCACAAGACATTGCAAGTTCGCATCCACCACCTAATGCAAATCCATTGACAGCTGCAATTGTTGGTTGTTTAACGTTTTCAACTGTTGCAGTTACTAGCTGACCAAGTTTAGCGTATTCTTCAGATTCGTCAGGAGATATTTTAGACATGTATTCTATATCCGCGCCTGCAGAAAATGCTTTATCGCCTTCACCAGTTAAAATGATGACCTTAACAGTGTCATCTTTTCCAAGATTTTCAAAAATGTTAACGAGTTCTTTTGCAGCATCCATATTCATTGCATTAAGTTTGTCAGGTCTGTTAATTTTGACAGTACAAATGCCATCAGATTTTGAGGTTGTTACAAGAGACATAATCTTATTCGAATTTTTGCAGGACTTAAATGTTATCTAGAACCTTTTACTTTTCCCCATTGGGATAACGCTGATGCAACGGCAACCCAAGTTCTAAGATCATCGTATACTGGGACGCCCTTTTTCTCAATCAATGCAGAAATTTTTTCTGTATATGGCCCTCCATTTCCTCCTACAAGAATTGGTTTCTTTTTCATCTTAGAGAATTGTGCCAGATAATCAATGATTGTTTCTTCTAATGGATCATCTTGGAATACGAACCATGGCATAACGATGTCTACATTTGGATCATCCATAAAACATTGTATTGTATATCTATAATCATCTGCATTTGCACCACCAGTTACATCTGCAGGGTTTCCTTTACCAACCACATATGTTGGTGGAAAATGTTTTACCATTTTCTGTCGTGTTTTTTCTGTAACTTTTGCAAGTGAAAGTCCTAATCTTTCAAAATGATCAATTGCACCAATCATTGGCCCTGCTCCGTTACTACATGTCCCTACACGATTTCCTTTTGCGGCAGGTTGCCATGCAAGTCCCTTTGCAACACCCACAAGTTCTTGATAGCTGTCAACTGAAATAATGCCTGCTTGTTTGAATGCGCCCATAATTATGGCATTAGAGCCACCGAGTGAACCTGTATGAGAAGCTGCCTGCTTTGCTCCAGCAGCAGATCTTCCACTTTTCCAAATTAATATTGGTTTTTTCTTTTCTTTCATTACTCTTTTTGCAGTGTTAACAAATTTTCTCCCGTCACCAAAGCCCTCAACATACAAGGCAATTACTTTGGTTTGAGGATCATTTGCCAAATACCATATCATATCAGCCTCGTCTACATCGGATCTATTGCCATAGCTAACCATCTTTGATAGCCCAAATGAATCAGCAGATTCTAAGAAACTAATTCCCATTGTTCCACTTTGGGATAACAATGCAACAGGCCCAAGTTTTGCTCTAACCATTCTTTCTTGACCTTGAAAAGCGCAGTCAAGTCGATTAGCAGCATTAAACATTCCAATACAGTTAGGACCAATTATTCTGATCTTATGTTTGAGAGCTAAACGCTTGACTTCAGCTTCATAATCTGCCCTTTGACCTCCAAGTTCTTTACCACCGCCAGAAACAATTACAACGTTGTGAACTCCCTTCTTAGCACAGTCTTTTAGAACAGGTGCAGTAATTGAGAGATCTACACACACAACAACCAAGTCAACTTTACCTGGAATTGCAGAAACAGACGGATAACATTTTAAATTAAAAATCTTTTTTTGTTTTGGATTTATTGGGTATACCTTCCCTTTGTAATCATAGTTTGCTAGACTATCCAAAACAGAATTGCCAATTTTGCCTGGAGTGGCTGAGGCACCAACAAGTGCTACAGATTTTGGAGTAAAAAATTGCTCCATATACTTTGGATCAGGTTTTACTTTGGAAATAGCATTTTTCTTATACTCTTTTCGAAGTAATATTTTTGCATCAACTACATAGTAGGATTGTGGATAAACTACTATTGGATTAAAATCAATGCTGTCAAAATGACCTGCATTGTCTACTCCTAATTTTCCAATGCCAACAAGAGCTTTTGCTACCATGTTAATATCAATGGGTTTACTACCACGGAATCCTTTGAGAATTTCAGAGCCTTTAAGCTCATTTAACATTGATTTTGCATCCGATAAACTAATTGGCAACATTCTAAAAGCTACATCTTTGAAAATTTCTGTAAGCACTCCTCCAAGTCCTACCATGATTACAGGGCCAAACTGAGGATCATTTTGCAGACCTACTATTAGCTCTACACCTTTTGGAACCATCTTTTCAAGTAGGATCCCTTTGACGTGAACTCCTTTCTTTTTAGAAAGACGTCCATACATGTCATTAAAAGTTTTTTTCACATCGTTTACATTATCAATACCAACTTTTACTCCACCTACATCTGTTTTGTGTAGAATTTGTGGTGAAACTACTTTCATTACTAGAGGAAAGCCAAGTTTTTTTGCAGCCCTTGCAGCTTCGTCAGCTGATTTTACTAAAGCATAACCAGGTACTGTGATGTGATAATTTTTTAGAATTGATTTTGCGAGTTCTTCTGTGATAACTTTATGATCTGTTTTGATTGTTTGGTCAAAGATTTGAGAAACAGAGTTCATAATTAGATCGAAGAAAATCTAAATCATATATTAAACTTTGGTCAAAGATGGAATGTTGATTTGAAATTTTTATAAAAAATCTCCATATTGTTTTGAACTAATGGAATTTTTTCATCTATCTCCTGACGAATATTATTAGGATTAATGTATGAAATCTCTTTGAGTTCTTTTTGTGCCTTGTCTAACCATAATTTAACAAGGGTTTTATCCACTTCTAAATGAAATTGGATACCAACTGCACTCTCTAGTTGAAATGCTTGGTTTTCATAATTTTGTGAGTGAGCAATTCTGATTGAATTATCTGGAAGACTAAATGTATCACCATGCCAATGAAAGACTGTCATGGGGCTTTTTATTCCAGAAAATAAGCTTGGATTGTTATCAAGGATCAAGTCATTATAGAATCCAATTTCTTTTTTATGCCCAGTAAACACCTTGGCGCCAAATGCTTTTGCTATTAATTGAGAACCAAGACAAATTCCTAACACAGGAATATTATTTTGTACAAATTTTCTAATTAACTTCTGCTCATCTAATAAATAAGAGAGATTATCATTTGCACTTTCAGGAGCACCTAATACAACAAGTAAAGGAAAATCATCTGTTGGAATTTTTTCTTGTTTAGCATGAACAGTTCGTAGCCGAAATCCGTCAGATTCCAATAGATTGCCCAAAGTTCCAATGCCTTCAGATTTTGAATTTTGTATTACTAAAACATCTGTCATTTTCTTAATTTTCTAAAAACTTCTTAATATGTCAAAGTGTTAGCAATATCATGATGGTTTCAGAACAAGAAATTCAAGAGATCAAAAATTTCATAGGTTTACTCAATTCAAAATCAGATAGTGCTGTAATTGTAGAGGGAAAACGTGATTCTGAGGCATTAAAGAATCTTGGATTTTCAGGAAGAGTACTAGAATTTCACAAGTTTCGTGGATTGAGGAAATTTGTAGACTTGGTTTCAGAGTACAATAGTTTGATAATTCTTTTAGATAGAGACAGAAAGGGAAGATATCTTACTACAAAAATTGTTGAGCAGTTAGAACGCAGAGTAAAAATTGATCTTTCATTTAAGAGAAAACTAGTATCGATAACAAAAGGTAAAGTACGTTTTATTGAAGATCTTGGTTGTTACAAATCTTTTTTGTAATAAAATAAGTTCTAAGGCCAGAGGCCTCTTTGATTGAATGCTTCAACCACACGACCTACAGCCAACACCATTGCTGCTCGACGCATGTCAACTTGGTGTTTCTTTGAAAGTGCGTATGTATCTCTGAAACCTCGAGTTATGTGGTCTTCCATTTTCTTTGCTACCTCGTTAAATGTCCAATAGTATCCCATGTTATTTTGTACCCATTCAAGATACGATATGCATACGCCACCAGAGTTTGCCAAAATATCAGGAATTACTATTATTTTCTTCTTGTAGATAATAGGATCTGCTTCAGGTAACGTTGGACCATTTGCAGCTTCAGCAATAATTTTACATTTTAAATTATTTGCAATCTTTGCATTAATTTGGTTTTCAAGTGCTGCTGGAACTAGAATATCACATTTTGTAGTGAGTAATTCTTCAGTAGAGATTTTCTTACTGCCTGGATACCCCACTAGAGAGCCCTTCTTTTGCTTGTATTCTATGAGATTGTTAGTTTTAATGCCATTTGGATTAATTATAGAGCCCTTTGAATCACTTGCAGCAATTACTTTTGCGCCCATCTTCTCAAGATACTCACCAGTAAACGTCGCAGCGTTTCCAAAACCCTGCAGGACTACTTTTGCACCCTTTAGTTTGAGTTTTACTACCTTTGCTGCTTCTCTGACACAGTATGCAGCACCAAGCCCTGTTGCTACGTTTCTAGCTAGTGAACCACCCACAGAAAGTGGTTTTCCTGTAATTATTCCTGGGTTATACGTAACACCATGCAATTTTTCATAAGTATCCATAATCTGTGTCATTTCTTTACCAGTTGTGTAAACATCAGGAGCTGGAACATCTTTTTGCGGTCCTATAATTTCAGAAATAGCAAATGCAAATCTTCTTGTGACCCTTTCTAGCTCACCATCACTGATTTTTTCTGTCTTTGGATTAAGATAGATTCCTCCCTTACCTCCACCCATTGGAATATCTACGACAGCACATTTCCACGTCATCCAAGCTGACAATGCCATTACTTCTCTTTCCATGTACTCTACTCCACCTTCTGGGTTAAAGTAACGGATTCCTCCTTTGTATGGCCCTCTGTCATTGTTATGTTGACTTCTAAAACCAGTGAAAACTCTAATTTTTCCGTTATCCATTTTTACTGGAATTTTTACTCGGATCATTTTATTTGGCATGGCCAAATAGTCGCGAGTACCTTGATCGATTTTTAAAATTTTACACGCATCATCAAGTTGTTTTGTTGCGTTTACAAACGGATCATTTTTGATCAAGTTAATCGAAATTAGGATCCTCAGATTATATTTAAGTTTGGCTAGATTTCTCTAGAGGGTTTTCATTACCCGCGAATTCCCAAATCGTCATGTACAAATTTTAAATCTTTTATCCTTTATCACTATCATATAGCATTGAAAATTCTAATTACAGGTGCATCTGGATTCATAGGATCTAGATTAGCAACCAGACTTACTGAAAAGGGTCATTCAGTGACTGGACTAGTCCACAATAACAAAATCAACAATACAGCAATAGAAATAATTTCAGCAGATTTGACAGATACAAATTTTACTATACCAAATGAAAAATTTGATGTTGTTTTTCATTTAGCAGCGACTACACCAATGGAAAAAAATAAGAAAACCATTAAGAAAGTAAATTTTGATGGCACCGTAAATCTTTTCAATCAAATTAAAAATAAAACCAATTTTTTAGTTTATGTTTCTGGACTAGGGGTATTTGGAGATCCAGGAGATAAAGTAATTGATGAAAATGCTCCTCTGAATCCTCATACAGATTATACGAAGATAAGATTGGAAGCTCAGCAATACTTGGAAACTAACTGCAAAAATAATTCCATTCATTTATCAGTTGTATATCTTGGTGAGGTTTATGGGAATGGGGGATGGTTTATCTCACAGATAGTCAATAGATTGAAAAAAGGAAGTTTTAGGATGCCTAAATCAGGTGAATACTATAGATGCCTTGTACATGTAGACGATGTAGTGAATTCCTTGATTGCAATAGCTGAGAATAAAGTGCATGATGAATCGTTTATAATTACAGATTCAAATCCAGTTTTGTTCAAAGATTTCATTAATTTTACCAGCGACAAACTTGGAGTAAAACATCCAGGAAGCATTCCAACATTTTTAGCAAATACCGTTCTTGGAGGAGATTTTGTCAAACTACTCACAACATCGATTAAGACATCAAATAAAAAAATTTTAAAATTAAATGTTTTCCAGTATCCTTCATACAAGGAAGGAGTTGAATCAGTTATTTCAAAAATTAAATAAAAAATTTAATAGTATACCTTTTTAGAATTCACATTTCGTTCTAATTTTTCGATTACTTCACCCAGAGCAGTGATGTTAACCTCTAGGAAATTTGAAAGATAGAAAATTGCGCCATATTTTTCTCCAACTTTTGTAACTAGGTTATTTTTTTCTAAAATTTTCATGTGATGTTGAACTGCTTTGTAATCCAGTCCTAGCTCTTTTGATAATTGGTTTGTGTTAAATGCCCTTGCTTCTAAATTTATGATAATTTTTAGTCTGGTATATCCACCCTTTGTTCCAGTAAACAAATACAGTAACAACTTCCTAGTGGCACGATCTGGCTTTCGATTTACGGATTCTGATTTAGAGTTTATCAGAGATTTGAATTCTAATAGTTGAGCTTCCATCATACTTGAACTTAGTACATAATTATAGAAATGTATTAAAACCATATTTCCAAATCTATTCCAAATTCATTACAAATTGATATCAGAAATTGGATTTTCAATAACTAACCCTTAAATTGAATATCCTAGAACTCGTCTTGAATTGATGGCATCACGAGGCTACGATATGACGCCTACTATGTATTCTCCAGATGGAAGAATATACCAAGTAGAGTACGCAATTGAGACAGTAAAACGTGGGACTCTAGCGATCGGGATAAAATGTAAAGATGGTGTGATAATTGCAGTAGAGGAAAATCCTCGTGCACTGCAGGTTTCAAGTGTTACTCAGAAGATTTTCCAAGTCGATAAACACATAGGAGTAGCTGCAGCTGGCTATATTCCAGATGCCAGAGTTCAAGTTGATAATGCTCGATTCTTCTCACAGAGTAACAAATTAACCTATGACGAACCTGTTGAGGTTGAAACGGTTGCAAAACATCTTGCAGACCAGTGTCATCAATTTACCCAATATTCTGGCGTCAGACCATATGGAGTTGCCTTGATTATAGCTGGCGTAGATCAAAAAGGAGGTTCAATCTATGTAACTGATCCTAGTGGAACCTATGTATCATATGCAGCAGTAGCTATTGGGGCAAGCTCTGAAGAGGTTACTGAGTTTTTGGAAAAACACTACAAGCCAGAAATGACTTTGGAAGATGGGGGAGCACTAGCTACCGCAGCAATTAATATAAAAAGTGAAAAGAAGGATGGTGCAAAACATGTTAAGATGTCCTGGATTAAATTAGATAAACAAATACTTGAAAAAGTTTCCGAAAGCGAAATTGAAAAATTTGCAAAAAATGCTAGCCAAAAATTCTCAAAGTAAATTCTTCTCTGTTAACTACCATCAAATATAATATACTGCAATTCAAGTTTTCTTGTGGGCTTAGGAAGTTACTGGGGAGAGGTTTTAGATGTTTTACGTGACATCATTCCAGTTTATGATAAGGTAAATTCATACATCTCTTTGGGAAAAGATAAAGCTCATCGCATTAGAGGAATTAAAGGTAGAGTCAAAAGCGGAGATTTAGTTCTTGATGCAGGTTCAGGTTTTGGCAATATGTCAAAGACTGCCATGGATATTTCAGGTGGTAAAATACACATTACACTTTATGATCCGCTTGTACCCATGTTACAACAAACAAGTAAATTTTTTGACGAGAAGCCGAACCTGATATCAGGGGTTTTTGAACACATTCCATTTCAAAATGATGAGTTTGACGTAGTGTTGTGTGGGTATTCGCTTCGTGATGCCATAAACCTTAGAATTGCAATATCAGAAATTCATCGAGTTTTAAAAAAAGGGGGTAGATTCGTAATTGTCGATTTAGGAAAACCAGATGAGGCAATAATTAGATTGGGAGTTTCATTTTATCTTAGGGCAATTTTACCAATCATTGCGCTAATTGCTGGAGGAAGATTAGGATTAAAGTTTGCAACACTTTATGGAACTTACAAGCGGTGGCCTCAAAACAAAAAACTAGAGTCGTTACTACTTGAGAAATTTTCAAGAGTAGAATTTGAAAAGGATCTAATGGGTGGCGCAATTATGGTAGCAGCCTACAAGTGACATGAAACTACCTATTCTTCTTGTTTATCTTACTGCACTAATTGTAGGACTGTCCTATGGAATGCACAATCCAATAGTTCCTGTTTTCTCAAAAGAGGTTATAGGTGCATCCTATTTTGAATTGGGAATTATTGGCCTTACAAATTTTCTTCCATACATGTTTATTCCACTTTTTGTCGGCATTTTACTTGACAAATTTAACAACGGTTTGCTATTATCTGCAGGAATTGCATTAAACACAGCATCTATCTATTTACTTTCAATATCACAGTCAGTTCCAGAAATTGCATTTTTTAGAGCACTTACAGGGATGGCTCATGCATTTTTTTGGCCTCCATGTGAAAGAATTATTTCGCAAGTTGAAGATCCCGAGAATCGAGTAAAGTCAATTGCAAGATTTATGGGATTTTTTGTAGGAGGACTAATGATTGGCCCTCTAATTGGAACCTTTTTGCTTGAAAACCTGGACGTAACTTATAGAATTTTGTTTCAATACTCCACATATGCAATTGCAATTGGAATTATCACAAGTTTGTTACTCTCAAAATATGGAAAAACTACGCAGCACAGTACAATCTCCTTTGGCTCAATAAAGCAGATGACAAAATTTCCTGTAATTGTAATAATGTTGATATTTTGTAGTACTGCATTTGGAACTTTTCTAACCATATATCCTGCTTTTATGAATGATAGGTCGATTTCAGAGTCTAACATAGAACTGCTATTTTTTATTTTTGGAATATCAAGGCTAGTTACACTGGTATTTGTTGGTCCACTACAAAGAAGGACGTTTCATAGTTTGATTGCAACTATACTTTCTATAGCAGTTGGAATGTTAATTGTATTTTACTCGTTTACCTTTGAGATGTTTACTATAGCTATGTTGATCATGGGTTTTGGTTTTACAATCTATTTCCCATTAACCTTTGAGATAATAATGCGAAGATCACAGAAGAAATTTTCTGGGGGGTTAATTGGGGCATATGAAGCAACATTTGGAATTGGATGGGCTGCAGGACCATTATTTGCAGGAATTGTAGCAGAGGCCTTTGGAAAAGATGCACCATATCTTGGTTTTTTTGTAATTGGAATAATTGTGACTGTTATACTAGTTCTAAACAGGAAAAAATTACAGATTCAGTGGAATCAAAATCTTTAATTCAATTTATGGTTACCTTACTAGGATTATACAAGAGTAGAATTCTTTATGAAGTCATTAACCAAGTAATAGATATTTGATAATAGGGATTTGAAATTTATATAATTAGCATTACTCAAACTTTTGAATTTCATATATGCACAATTATAAAACAGATGAAGGGTTAATTTACTAGTATGGGCATTATTCCTTAATGTGTTAAGAATCGCCATCATGTTTTTAATTACTATCATTTTCATATCACTTACTACAAGTTCTTTGGCATTTGCACAAATGGAATCGATGAAAATCACTGGTCCTAAATATCCTCTACTTAATTCAATTTTTACAATCAAAGTGACAATAGAAGGTACATCAAGGGCATCTTATGGGGATTTCAGTACAACAATGTATCTAATCGACAAGGAAAAAGGAATAGACTTGGACGCATTTCCGTTGTATCTTCTAAGCGGTGAAAATTCCGTTATAGTAAATCTGAAGAGTCTTGTAAGCACAGAAAAAGTGCAATCAGGAAAGTATTACATTGTGAAAATTCAACACACAAACATTATTTCCGAGTTTGAATTCACACCGATTTTGCCTGGAGAAGAAAAACCAAAAGAAACACCAATCGAACAACCAATCCAAGATATTCCCATCGTAACTCAAGATGTCATCAATCTAGACAAATATAATTCTGGATCTGATGGTTCATCCATTAAAGTAATCAGTGCTATTGAAACAGGCCGACCTAATCAATATCTGATATATTTTGAAATCTGTGCAGGTACTAAAAAAGTAACTGTACCTGAGGTAACTGTTAGTTCTGATTCGGAGTCATACACTCGCGAAGTTGCAACTGTTCTAAACCCTGGTTCATGTTATCTTGTTGACAGTAACGTTGAGGCTGATGAACCTACTACAATTGATGTTACTTTCGGGAATGTAGTAAAAGATGACACCCAGATTGTAGAGTTAAAAGCTGAAATTTCTGAATTAAAAGAAGAACTAAAGAAAAAAGACGCTGTTTTAATGGAACAACTCAAAGTTATACAAAACCTAGCATCCATGATAAAGAAAGTGTTTTTTGATAGTTTCTTAAACTATTTTCAATTAGTTTAGCATTAGAATTTTACATAAACAGTGTTACACAAAATTTAAGCCAAATAGTTCCAAGTATATCATAGGTAAATAGAATGAATGAGGTTTTAAGCTCATGGAAAAATCTGGAATTATAGCTGGTAGCATATTAGGGGCTACTATAGTTTTATTGGCATTTGCTTTTATTCTAATTCCTCCACCAACGATTGCCCCGCCGGAAATCACTGTAACAAATGGACATGGGACAGGCGTTACTGAGGAAAAAGACCCTCAATTGACTGTAATCCCAGAGCCTGCTAGAGAAGAAGCTCCCAAGGTGGTTGTAGAAACTCCTCCATCATCTGTAAAAGAACTTTCTTTAATTCAAATTTTTGAGCGAACTGAGGAGGGGGTAGTTCGTGTCAATATACAAAGATCCAATTACACAACAGGAGTAAATGGAGTTGGTTCTGGATTTGTTTTTGACAAGAATGGATATGTAATAACAAACACACATGTTGTTGAAAATTCTGATAAAGTCGTTGTAACATTTCTTGATGGACGCTCATACAATGCTCAAGTGGTTGGGGTTGATCCATTTACTGATATTGCAGTAGTCAAAGTAGATGCTACGCCTTCCTTGTTAAAACCACTTGTACTAGGAGATTCCTCAAATCTCAAAGTCGGAATGGATGTTGCTGCGATTGGAAACCCATTTGGTCTTTCGGGAACAATGACCTCTGGTATTGTCAGTGCGTTAGGACGCTTATTGCCACAAGAATCTGGTTTTTCAATTCCGGATGTAATTCAGACAGACGCAGCTATCAACCCTGGAAACTCGGGAGGACCACTTTTGAATTCAAGGGCTGAAGTTGTCGGAATAAACACAGCAATCCAATCCACAACAGGAGAGTTTACTGGAGTAGGGTTTGCCATCCCGTCAAACACTATAGCAAAAATTGTACCAAAGCTGATTTCAGATGGTACATATCACCACCCGTGGGTAGGAATTTCAGGAAGAGACATTGATCCTGATCTTGCCAAAATACTAAATCTAGTAGATGCCAGAGGTTTTCTAATTGTCAATGTTGTGGATTCAAGTCCAGCAGACAAGGCAGGTTTGAAGGGAACATCTGAAACCAAAGAGATCAACGGGGTACAGTATGCGCTAGGAGGAGATATTATCTTATCAGTTGACGGGATAACAGTTAGAAAAATTGATGACATATTGATTCATCTTCAGCGTTACAAGTCAGTTGGAGATGAGATGGTTTTAGAAATATTACGAGATGGTAGGGTTACGAATCTTGTTGTAAAGTTAGATGAAAGACCTGTTCAAGTAGAAGCTCAGTAATAACTACAGTGAAAAATTTCAAAGAGGATATGCAATATTGCAAATAATTAATTTCGTCAAGTCATAAACAACAGATATGATACAAGAATTTAGTTTGCAAGGTAAGGCGTTGCAACCCCTGCCAAAAAAGTCAGAATGTTAGCCTATTGACAAAAATCAGGCATGTTTGTAAAAATGGACAACGCAAATTATAAGGCTATTTGTGCTCTAGTAATATTAGACCAAAAAGACATCAACTCTCAAAATGCCAGCCCGGTATTTTCCATGATGTTCTTTTTGGTCTAATTCAATTTGAGCCCTTTAAATAATTTACGTTAGATAAAATGCGCAAAAAATATTTGTTAGGGCTGGGGGAGGAGCGATCTACTCTCATATGACATGTTCAAACTATATGTTACAACATCAACACCTCAAGCACAAACAGACTCTATCTCACTATAGAGCCTTTAATTTTCAAGCTCTTGTGCTAATTGAACTAGTATAGTGTACTTGCATTTACTGGCATGTCTTCATACATAATGTATAGCAAAAACACATGTAATGTACTAATCGTACTTGAAGTTGTTTGGCTAACAGTTAAGACACAATATCAAAAAAAGAAGAAAGCCACTCAGACCTTAATAAGGTGGGATGGAAAAATCTGTATCAAGAAGATCAAAGGTATGAGTTTGAATTTGTAAGTGGTAGTTTCAAATTAGTATTTCATTTTTCGCAGATAACCGCGCTATTTTTGCTACCATTGTATAATGATATTATGGCATCTATGTTGCAATCTGAGATGTATGGGTATTGCGTGGTTATCAACGAATTCATCAGATCCTCAGGGGCGGTAGAGTGTGCCAATCCCAGAGCATGGCCTAATTCATGTCTAAGTATTGCTTCAAATTGTTCATCAGTCAGGTTTTTCATATCATAGATTGTGATTTCTGATTTGAGTATCTGGTTTTTTAACTCGTCAATAATTGATTTTGTAAAGCCAGAGTATCCGTCACCGCTTCGTTGGTCTGTTAACGTAATTATGATTTCTCCTTGTTCTTTTTGAGTTTCAACAACGGCCATCTCTGATGGAATGTACAGCTCAGTAGGGTTGGCAGATGCATCCTTTAGTGCACCAGTCCAACCAATGTAATATGTCGAAGTAGTTCCTTTTGGACCCTTGTGAAGTAGGGAATCATCTATCTCTACTACCTCTTCAGACAGGACGACTTTTTTGATTAATTGAATCTTGTCTGGGTACAGTGCGCCATTGATTATTCCTATGTGAAGCGTGGAGCCAGGCACAAGCCTCCATGAGAGCCATGTGTCTATAGTGTCCCCTCGCAGATTTTGTATTACATAGCCATCCTTTAGCCTCTCAAGCCCTGCAACCTCGTAGTGTTGGCCTGCAATCTGGACTACATATAGAGAATAACTGACAAATGATACAGTCATTACGATACTAGCAAGTGCTATTAGTGTAACATTTTTTTTAGTAAGCTTGGAGATTTTTTGCTCTTCTGCTGTGATTGTTCTCTCAAGTATTGCCTCCTCCTGTTTTATCTCCTTATTTTGAAATTGTGATTGTTTTAGCGAGTCCTGTAATTGCTTATTTTTAATGTCACGCTGAGTGCTTTTTTTCTCTAGTATTTCATTTATCCGCTCCAGCAAAAGTTTTGACTGTTGTAGCTCCCTTATTTTATGTTTGGTGTCATCGACAGTTTGAAAGTTTCTTTTATCTAAGAGCATCTCAATTTTATTTTGCATCTGGATTGTATTTAATTTGATTACTTCGAGTTTTTCCTTTTGTTTATCTGTCAGATCTCCAAATTTTCCTGCAGCCAACATATCAACGTAAGATCGTATTGGTGTCAGAGGAGTTCTAAGCTCATGATTAAGTACAGTAAAAAAATTGTCACTTAGCCTGATTTCTTTTGAGGATAGCTCATTGATTAGCTTTGTTGTAAAGTTGTTTGCATTTTCAAGGTGATCAATTAAAATATTTTTTTCAGCAGGAGCAGAAAGGCCTAGGGAATTTATTTTTTGCTGGATTAGTTTTAGTTGTTGAAGTTCCCGGAGAAGGTGCTCCTCATTAATTATTAACCACCTCCGGCTTTTTTATCAAATTGTTGAATGTGATTCATGATACTATCTGGATCTATTGGTTTTTTCAATATGGAATGAACGCCCATTTCCTTTAGTTCGTCCTCATAATCCATCGAAGGAGAGGATGCAGTAAGAACCACAATGTTTGTGTTTTTTATTTTCCCGCTTTTTACCAGATGTGATACGATATCTCTTCCAGAAAATTCAGGCATTGCCAGATCAAGTAAGATAACATCAAATTTTTGATCTTCGATTAGAGTCAGTGCATTGCGTCCACTATTGCTGACTGTACATGCATGGCCCTTTAGTGTAAAGTATTTTTTTAGCATTTGGGTAATTGATTCGTTGTCGTCTACAACATGTATATTCATTGTATAATTTATTTCCAAAATTTGATATAAGTACAAGGCAGCTCAACATGCACATTATACGTTAGCCATTTAATGCAAATTTCATATACACCGTAGTTCCCATCTTTCCATCGCTTTCAAGCCATATCGTGCCTCCAAGTTTTTTGACGATTCCTTTTGAAATTACAAGCCCAAGTCCTGTTCCTCCAACTGGCCTTCGCTCAGATGTGTCTATTTGGTAGAATTTCTGAAATAGTTCATGTTGTTTTTCAAGAGGAATACCGCATCCATTGTCCTTGACATAGAACACTACGTGGTTGTCTTGTTTGTAAGCTCCGACTTCGATTTTTCCATTATTGGCGGTAAATTTAATCGAGTTTCCAATGATGTTGTCAAAGACCTGTCGCAGTCGTGTTCTATCAGCCCTTATAACCCCTCCACTAAAAGAAGGCTTTAATGTAAAGTCCTTTCCGATATCCTTGAGAATTGTTTGGTAGCTGGAGCCAAGGTTTGCAAAAAATTCATCAATGGATAGATCTTCAATGTGAAACTTCATCTTGTCTAACTCTAACTTTCTTGCATCCATGATATCGCTGATTAATGTCTCAAGCTGCTTTGCATTTTTTTCAATTGATTCGATTGAATCAAGTTGTTCCTTGTTGAGGTTTCCAAGCATGTTGTTTTTGAGCATCTTACAGTATCCTAGGATTGGCATCAGTGGCGTCTTGAGCTCATGAGTGACCATAGCGGAAAATTCTTCCTTCTTAATTGATGCGTTTTGCAGGTCATTTGTAAGACGGAAATTTTTTCGTGAAATGGCGTAAACAAAATAGCTAAAACCACCAACTATCAAACTCAATAATATTGCCATGATAAATCTTAACTCCTCAATGAAAATTGTGGTGTAAAATGCGTCATCGTATGGCTGTATAACCAACAATGCCCAGTTAACCGACCCAAGACTAATTGGACTAAACGCTACTACCAGATCGTCAAGGATAACTATGTCTTTTTTTCCAGAAATTGCCTTGCTTATTATGCCAGGAGGGATGATAGGATTGTTTTCTGTGTTAGTATCAAGAATTATTTTTCCATACTGATCATAATACATTATCTGTAAATTTTTTTCTAAAATCAAATCATTAATCAAGTCTTTTAGGAATTCTAATTTTAGATTTCCCCCCCATATTCCTATTAATTTATCACCATCAAAGATGGGAGTTCTAATTGCAGCCACATTTCGTTTGGTTGTTGTAGATTCATACACCTCACTGAGATACAATTTACCTGTGTTTATCACGCCCAAATACCAGTCCCTATCGGCAAAATTGAGTCTGGTCAAATTTAGCTGATCAGAATATGGCTCCATGAGGTAAAAATCGCCATTTGGCATGTGAAAGGTTATGACCTCAAAGACTGGATATTGCTTGAGTATGTCTTGGGCTGCCTTTCTTTTTTTAATGTCAAGGTCGCCAGGTATTCCCTTGTATTCTTCGCTGATAAAGCTTGAATAGTTTGTGTTCGTTACTACAGGAAGATTCTTGCTTGCCTCAATTATGTTAGCTGCACTATCAAGTTGTGATTCAATGTTTTTTGCCAACAAGATAACACGGTTAGAGTATTTGTTTGTAATTTCATTTGTTTCAGCTTCGATTATCATATTTCCAAAGTAATATGCAGTGCCCAATACTGAGATCTCAACTAAAACTGCCAGCAAAATGATCAAGTGAATTTTTGAAACCATAAAATTACTAGTTAACCCTATAATATTATAGTCTTTTACGAATAATCAGCAAGATAATGAGCTAAAAAAATGCAAAAACAGATGTAACCATTCCAAAATATTTTGCGTTTACAAATCTCATAATACATCACAGAAATTTTGTAGTAACTATCATCAATTACTTAGTTAAATTAAAGACGTGTGATTAATTGTTTTTATAATAATTCATGATGTAGTTAAAGCTATGCCAGTAGAATATGATTTTCTGTGAAGATCTTGTTTCCAGAGTTTTGTAAATATGAAAAAATGTATAGAGAACTCAAATAGAACTAAACGAAACGCAAACAAACTAATATGATCTCAAAATATATGAGAAGATGAAAACAAGATAATTTATAATTTTTTTAAAAAAAGAATTTAAGATGATCAAAGTACATACTATTCATTTCTTCTACTGAAAAATATTTTGTTGTAAATTACACTAGAACAAATCGGAGTTGTTAATCAAAATATCCCAAAAAGTTTTACAGTGAACGACATAGTAGTAGTTTTTGTTAATTATTTTTGCTAGTTTTTTAGATTGTTTCTATTTAATTTTTTCTCACTTAATTTTTAGGATTCTTTCTTCTTAAGAAAAAAAACTTTTCAGTACGGATTTTCCCAGAGGCAATAAAAACAATTCATGATGCTGTATTTTTCCATGGGATTGGCAGTTATGAAAATCATGCCTATTGTAACATCAAGATGGTAAGAGGATTTATCCAAGTGACTACCATATGTGATTATAACGCATGATAATTTACCTCCAGTTAATAATATTTCAAAAACTCACATTGTATGAAAAACTAATGGTGATAAAAGTTGAGTGAAACACTTGAGAAAAAGCATGATACATTAAGCCGGCTGCGTCCTACATTTGTCTGTCTAGCAGTAATTGCGGCATCTATGATAATTGCAAATATTTTTGGCCAGGACGCTGCGATGAGTGCATCTAATGTGATGTTTTTTGTTGTTCCAGTTGCACTAGTAGCTTTTGCATTTTACATTGAGCAAAAATATGAGCCATATGCAAGCAACATATTCATTTTGTTTTTAGCGTTTACAGTATTCTCATTGGTCGGCGAACAGCTCTGGACTATTTACGAAGCAGTATATCAAACAGATCCCTTTCCATCCATGGCAGATTTTTTCTGGCTTGGTGGATATCTTTTTTTGGCAATTTTTCTAAGTAAAATAACAAAAGGGATAAAGAAATCAACAACTGCTCAGTCTCTTTCAATAATCATATCAGTAGTGGTGCTTGTTCCCTCGTTTTTTATTGTGCAAAGTGTAAGTTCTGATACAGAGTTTTTTGATTTGGTAATTTCACTTGCATACCCAGTAGCTGATGCCGTGATTTTATATCAAGCATTAAACGGATTCTTTTCATCCCTAAGTGGTAGTCGCAGAGATTATCTAATGTTGTTCCTAACTATTGGCATATTCTGTTTTGTCATAGCAGATACATTTTTTATTTATTTAGAAGCCGAGGAGATGTATTACACTGGACATCTAATTGAAATATTGTGGGCTTGTGGATATCTGCTTTTCATAACAGGCCTATACATGCAAGCAAAATACAACAAAATGTCTACCTTTGAGGATGTGTTTTCAAAAGAAAAGAGCATTTCAGAAATTAAATATTCACGCAGTAGATATATTCCTCTTGGTTTTGTAATGGGAATAGTCGCAATTGCAGTTGGATTGACCTATCATTATGAGTTTGGGAATTACTCAGAGTCAGAGCTTTCAATCTTGAGGCCGTTACTTTATGGATGCATAACTATACTGGCAGCGCTTTCCATTGTCGTAATTTTTATCATAAAAAAGATTTCTACTACAAGACAAAGCACTGAAGCAATAGATAGACAGACAACTGAGGCTAAAAAGACACCAGATTATGAGCAAAAGACGTCAAGTCAATTTTTAATGTTGCAAAAACAGCTTGTTAATCTAGAAAAGCGTAGCAAAAAAACCACAGATCTCATCATGATTACTGGTTTTGTAATAGGGGCCATGTTAACATACTTTGTTGCTGATAACTTGATGAATTCCGATGGCAACTTGGAAGAGCTAACATCTGGCAGATTTTTAATCGAGGATCTAAAGGGAGATACAATAAACACGTGGATTGCATGGAGGTTAGCTCAAGGAGAACCACTCCACATCACAATAATGAACTCAGAAATGCTCCCACATGATAAAATCGATGCAATAAAGAGTGCCATACTGTCAACTGAAACAATCACCATTAGAAATTCTGAGATGGGAAAGTTTCCACCAGAAGAAGAGTCAGTTTACTACAAAGGTTGGAAGGGAATGCTTGAAGAAGCTGCACAGCACCAAACTGAATTTTATATCCCACAAGATTTTGAGATTGTAGATTCTTACAAATCAATAGGTGATATTGTAATAATTTTATCGCCACTCAAAGAGGCAGATGGTTCGCTTGGCTTTACAAGATCAATTGCTGACGGTGAACAAAACCAAGTTCTCAAGTCATTTATTACCATATTTGATGTCAAAAACTTGAGAACCGAGGAGATTGCAGCCATAGTTAGACATGAATTTGGCCACACTCTAGGACTAAAGCATTCTACTGCTACAGAGGATCTGATGTATGAAAGATATCATACCATTAATCCATATATCTCACAGTGCGACATGGATGCAATAATTTCGCTCTACAACAATGAGGGACTCACACATGTAACATGTGAGAATTAAGGACAAAAATAATGTCTGAGAACCATAAATCTATTTTATTTGTGTTTTTTGCCTTGATTTTTTTGATGATAGTAATACCTAGTTCAGGTTATGCGTTGCCAGATAACTCAACTAAGATACCTGAAAATGGATTAGATTTTTTAAAACCTGATTTTGTGATTGATGAAATTCTTTCTTGGTATTTTGAAAATGTAAACAATGATGGATTAGCAATTTTTGGCAAGCCTCATCTAGTTAATGACGGAATTGGAAATTCGGTAGGGTTTGATGGCAAATCAGACTGGCTGCAAGTAGAAAATATCAAAAAAAATGAAAAACTATCAAATATTTCAATTTCAGTCTGGGTAAAGCCAAATTACGAGCAATCCTCAAAGGAGCTGGTAATTCTAAGCCAGCAAGGCGCCTTTGAGCTTTTCATAAATAACTATGGCAAAGACCACAGGGTCGTCTTTTCGATTTTTGATGGAATTAGATGGATTTCCGTGGAGTCAGAAAAGAGTCTGCCTGAAGATTGGACTAATGTTGTTGCCATATACGACGGCATCGGGATTGCAATTTTCATAAACGGAAATCTTGACTCGGTAGAGGAGATTAGCAAAGAGGATATGTATTTTGTTGGCTATATGCCATATACTTATACTCGACAAGAGTATGGCGACATTTTTTCTAGTCATGATACAGTAATCGGCGCCTCAAAGAAGGGCGCCAAAGTTGAGCGCTACTACTCTGGATTCCTAGATGAAATACAGCTTAGCTTTTCTCCATCAATAATTTTGCAGCTTCGGCTGACGCTATTTCCAGATGTAAAATACACGTTGAATTCAGATAGCTGTGGCAAAAATTTTGTGTGTTCAATAAATATAGAATTTACAACAGGACAAATAAAAGATGATAAGAGCCAGATAGATTTTCAGGATGGAAAAATTTTCATTAATGGAAATGAATTTGTCATAGAGCCAGATGGATGGAGGGGAACCATCCCACTAAAAGGTGGCTTGTTAACATTTACAGGCAATGCAATGGATGCAAATGGGAAGATCATTTCTCCGATCTTTACAGGAAAATTCCTTGATATGGAGATAGAGGGGGCAGTGTACGATACGTTTGGAAGTGTGGAAATTGACGGACAGCGTTTATCATTTGATGGAACGTTTGTACTCAAGACAGAATACAAAGAAGAAAAGAAAATAGCTCCGCCACCGGAAGAAAAACCACCAGATATTATCCTTTTGTCTACTCATTATGTTAGAGCATATTTTGGCCAGTACTACAAGACTGAATCAAAGGTCTACTATACTGAACAAAACCCATTAAAAAATTACTATCTTCACGGTGGCGAAGTAATTAACGCTACCCTTCATATTGATATGATTAGTCCTTCTAAAAAAATTGTAAAATCGTTTGACGGTACTACAGACAAGTTTGGAATCCACTATGAAACTTTCATAATTCCACATACCTTTGAGCAGGGAATGTATACCGTAAACTTTACTGCTACAAAGGATGGAGCAAGAGACTCAAAAGAATTGTTTGTGTACATTACTCAATATCCCAGAGATGATGATAAAAAGGACGAAATCATACCAGATATAATTCCAGAAACTGAGACCTTATCTGCACAAAAGGATAGTTTTATGCGAAGCGGAAGCGCTAACCGAAATGAAGGGATAAATGAAATCTTACGAGTAAATTCAAATAGTCGTATAGTAATTGCGTTTTCGCAAACAGAAATTGAAAATACAATTGGAAGTCTTAACTTACAAAATGCAACCATGAGATTGTATGTTGAGAGTAGTAATAACTGGGGATCTAGTGGACGCACCATTGACATTCACAAAATCACAGAATCATGGATAGAAGGAAACGGCTGGAATGATGGAAACAACATTAGAGGTACAGGCAGTGGAGTCACTTGGAATTGCGCAATAGATACGGACATTAGCAATACTCAAGCAAATTGCAATCCTCGATGGAACGGCGGAAACTTTGGCGTCAGTACTGATTCTATATTAATGACTAACGTAATGGAAAATCAATTCATTGAATTTGATGTAACAGAAGACATTCAAGCCTTCCTTGATGGAATTGAACAGAACAATGGCTGGATAATCAAAAAGACTTCTGAATCTCAGGGGGGTGAATTTGAGGCTGCCTCTGGCGAAGGTGCAACTCACAATCCAGAACTTGTGTTAGTTTTTGGTTAAGAATATCTGTTGGATTGGTAATTACAGGTCTTGGAATAATGTTAGAATTTGTAAGACGAAAATATGAGGTACAAAAATGAAAACCACACCTTTTATTCTTTAAGAATAAAACTTAGTAATTCTTGGGGGAATAGATGTAAAACATCTAATGTCCTCCGAAGGCCCACTAGTTAAATAAAAACTCAAACACAACAGGCAAGAAAGTCGCCCTATCAAATGTTAGAGCCTCAATTCAATATTAATTTAATATTAATGAGGCTGGAAAAATGATAGTAAATGAGATTCTACCTATTTTGATTAATCCAGATTGATTCTTGTTTTTCAGAATAAACAAGGATGACATTAAATGATATGAATTTACAAATTAATGTAAGAGTTATGTCTGATGTATATATAGGACTGCCTAGAATAAAGAGTGAATCAGAAATGATGGTAAATCCTATTATGAATTTTTCCACTACATCAGATGAACTTTCACATTATACACAATTAGTAGTTGAATTAACCTCCACACTAAACGATGATCCTTTACAAACCGAACGTTCCCACTTTGAATCTATACGAACTGAACTGATGAAAGATCCTGAACTTAAAGACGGATATGTAGCTATTCTTGATCATGAAGTAATTGGACATGGTCCTAAAGGTGCAGAGCTTGCAATCAAAATGTATAAGGAACATGGCTATGTTCCAATTTTAATAGAGAAAGTAAGTGAAGATATAAAATACACTTCCAGTCCACGTATAGAATAATTGAGTTGTAACGGACGATATAGTGGTCAAAGTAGATATGGTAACACCTTAGCTCCAGTAAGAATTGTTAGATTCATTAATCCAGTATACACAACACAGTTTGTTGATAGAGAATCTCTCATTGATTCTGGTGCTAGTGGGACCATGATTCCTAAAGATATAGCTGAAAAATTGGCATTAATTGAAATCAGAAAATCAGATTCATATGATTATGAGGGTAACTTTACGGGTAGAAAATCGGTTTATGTGGTAACTGTTTCGTGTGACAATTTATCACACAATGTAGAAGCGCTTGAAACAAACGGGATTCCAATTATTGGTAGGGACATTCTAAACACATTACAATTAACACTTCGTGGTCCACAACAACGTTGGGAGATGGGTTAACACGGTAAAAATAAAATCACATACACTTCGCACAATAAAAGAAGAATTTGACGAGTATGAGTTAGAAGATGGTAATATCCTAAGGGTAAAACAAGCATTAATTACATTTGCATTCGCTGATGATTCTAAAGTTGTTGAAAAAGGAAAAAAAATAGTAAATACTATCTTACAAGCTAAGTTAGTTGCTGGAATTGTCCCAACCGGAGAGGTTGATACAACAAATCTAGTTGAAAACTTGGTTGAGCCTCTTCGTAAAGAGGATCGTGTGAAGGAAGTAGGATTCAAACCGATAAGAACTCACTTGAATATTTATGAAACAGATGAAGTTCTAATTCTTACTCGTAATCATTTACAGAAAGTCTGGTTGACAAAATCAAAAGATAACGCAGGGATTCCACGTTATTGGGTAGAAGCAACAATCTCAGCTAGGGTCGAAGGTAAAGAAACTCCTACTTCTCTTCCTAATTTAGGATAAAATCGACAACTCAAAGGTTTAATTTATCAAACACTTCGCTTATTTTTCCAACTTTAACCTTATAACATAATTAGTGGAACAAGTGGTGCTCTTGATTTTGCAGCATCAAAAGCTGTTAGGCGGTATGCCATAACTTTTCCACTCGGGATATATCCAACTGTATTGGCAATGAACTATTGATAAAAATATTATAGTTAAATAATACAACTAACAGGTCAGCTTTTATGGAAAATTGTTGATTTGTTTTTAAACCTTATGTCAATTCTCTTTTTTGAGAACGGTTTACAATATTTTTAGTCATCTTAATGGGTGTAACAATTGCATGGACTAACAATACATTCTACAGACTTTGACAATCTCGTGTTGGCGATCTTTTTACCACATTTTCCACAATTTATGATAAAGTTTCTTGTTTGAACCGTTTTCGTTCAATTATAAGATACATATCAATTATCTCATAGATTTTTTCTTCAATTGATAAACCATATTCGTTTGATATTCTCATAAAGTCGTGATAATCCTTATCGTTTAATTTTATTACAAATTCTCTCACAAAAATACGCCACGCAGATAAGGTTGGATTGTTTTGATTTTTAATTGAGGGTAATGATAGAATCAATCAGAGCCATTTTACATGTAATTTTTCATAAAAATATGTGATTTGTCTTATTCCATATTGTAACGCAGAAGCATACATACTGATAACATTGTATTATTTTTCTAGCAAATATTCAAAAAAACCGCTCTGTAGAATGGTTTTTCGTTTATGCGAGAAGCATGCAAGAATGATATCAGGAGATGAAATAATAGTAAAAATTCAGATTTTAAATTAAAATTCTTAATTCTTTGGAACTCAAACACAACAGGCAAAAAAGTCACTCTATAATCGTATTTAAGCTTCAAAAAAATTTAGAACGGGTTATGTATCTAAAACTTTAATTTTAGAATTAGTCCTAGATACTTTGTGTTAGATTATTGGCTCAACATTATGGGCAGCGAGTGGATAATCATCATATTTGTTGCACTCATAGTTCTTTTAGGGACAAATAGGCTTCCAGAGGTTACTAAAAAATTAGGTAAAGCAGTAGGAGAATACAACAAAGCAAAAAATGATATGCAAAAACAATTCAAAGACCTTACAAATACCAATCTAAATGTATTAGGTCCTGTTCAAAATGAAAGAGAAAAGCTAGATACTATTGCAAAAACTATTGGAATCGACTCTACAAATAGATCAGATGAAGAACTACGAGAATTGATTTCTGGAAAGATTGGAAAGCAGAATCAAGATACAAGCTCTGAAAATAATTCTAAAAATTTGAATTAATCTGATTCTTTAATCCTGTACATGTTCTTATCAAGTCTTTTTTTTGCAAACTTGTAATACTCTTTTACAATTTCAAATCCCAAATACTGTCTACCTTTCTTTTTACTTACAACTGCTACTTGTCCTGAACCTAAAAAGGGATCAAATACAATATCTTTTTTTTGACTTGAATATTCTAAAATCTTCTCAATTAGTTCAGAAGGAAGTTTTGTGGGAGTTTTTTGATCCCCTGTCCAATATTCACGCTTAATTGACCATACATCTTCTTTATCTTGATAGTGTAAACTTTTTCCATCAGGAGTTTTAGAATTTTTTTTAAATCGTGTAAATGAATAAAACTTTCTCTTCTTTGGATTTTTACATACATATAGACAATGATAGTGTGATGTGACAAATTTTTTTGAAGTTACTACACCAAATTGATATTTCCATATGATATGGTTAATTGTAGTAAACCCAGCATCATCTAAGGCAAGAAGAATGTCTTTCAGATTGTTCCATCCAGAAAAAACATACATACTTCCAGAATCTTTTAAAATTCTAAAAGCCTCACTCATCCACTGAAAGGAAAAATCATAATATTGCGCCGCCTTTATTTCGTTGTAACCTGCGATAACCCTAGATGCAGTTCGATTATAGTTTTCCTTTTTTGCTTTAAAATCAATTGCAAATGGAGGATCGGTTACAATTAGATCTATTTTTTTATCAGGAATTAATGTCATCCCTGTGATGCAGTTCAGGTTGTAAATTTTATTAAATTCAATTTTTTTCAATTTCATCATTTGTAATTAGTTCGTAGTTTAATAATGTCATGAAATAATTCAAAAATAAAATGATGGACTACCAGTCCACCAAGATTTGATATTACTTTTTTATTTTGTAGCTATTTGTAATCCAACCTATTTTTGATACGATTTACTAGTGCCATCTCTTCTCTTAGATGCTTTTGCAGTAGTCGCTCATGTTGTTTTTTGTGAGCCCAGTATGCATTTAAAACCGTCTGCCTAGATTTTGCTCTTTTAAGAGCGGTGCTAAATTGTCGGTGGATTTTAGCTACTTCATTGGTATAGCTAGCCATGTAATCTTCGATCAAAATACTATAGATAACTTTTTCGTATCAATTGCTCTAACATCAAACTGGTCATCCATATAGCAGGGGAACCCTAGGACAGCTAAACACCCCTAAATGACGCAAGATCTACACTAAGAATTAAGACAGAATGGTTCTCAAGTAATAAATCGGGATTCATCTATGGCAATATAAGATGAAGTATGCCTGCCCCAAGTGTAAATCAGGACTAACCATTCAAAAAACCTTCAACCATAAGATTATGATTTCGTGTGATACGTGTAGTCTAGAGGATCTTTTAGAATATGCTAAAAATATCGATGAGGCATATCTTGATTTTTTGACAAAGTTTGATGAAGGTAAGATTCCTGATAAAAAACAAATGAGTTTGGGTTTAAGAACTGAGGGAATTATCAGAGATGAAAAAGAAATCAAAGAGATGATAGGGGATAATTCTCTTGATGAGTTAACCAAGTCAGTTTTGTATTCAAAAAAAGATTACATTTCAAAGTTTAAGACATTAAAAAATCCCCTTCCAACGTTGGGTTCAAAAGTAGATGAATTAGGATTAGACAGGAAAATATCAGATTATTTACAAAAAATTGATATCAAAAGATTTTACAAATTCCAAGAGGACGCAATTAGAGAAATTTCCTATGGAAGTAATGTGGTAATAGAAGCACCTACTGCATCAGGGAAAACTGAGGCCTTTCTTATTCCAGTTTTACAAAAAATTAATGATAAAAATGATAACCACGGTAAGATTTTGGCGTTATTTGTATATCCTACTAAAGCCCTTGCAAGGGATCAATATCCAAAAATTTTAGAATTTGCTAAACGGGTTGGAATTACAGTTAGTGTTTTTGATGGAGACACTAAACAATCAGAACGGGCAGAAATTTTAGATGATCCTCCTCAACTAGTTATTACTAATTTTGATGTATTGCATTATCATCTCTGGCATAGAACAAGATTTGCATCTTTGTTAAATTCAGTAAAATTTTTGATAACCGATGAGGTTCATGTTTATTCTGGTATTTTTGGGTCAAATGTACACTATATCATAAAGCGTCTCAAGCGAATTTGTAACAAAATTCAATTTATTGCCTCATCTGCAACGCTTGAAAATGCGGTAGAATTTTGTGAAAGCCTGTTTGACGAAAAAATGAAGCTAATACGTGGCTCTGGCAGAAAGGGAGAAACTGACTTTCTGATGCTTTTTCCTTCTCTTAGAACACAGAGAGCACTAATGGTAGATTTGATAAAAAAACTAACCTCCAGAAAACACAAAACAATGGTTTTTAGCAATTCACATAAAAATTCAGAACTAGTAGCAATGCAAGCAAGAAAACAAAAAGTCGACATTAAAGTTCACAGAGCAGGCTTGATGGCAAACTATCGCAAGTCTGTTGAAAAATCCTTCAAAGATAATAGTCTCATGGCAATATCTTGCACACCAACACTTGAGCTTGGAATTGATGTTGGAAATGTTGATGGCGTAATATCTGCAACAATTCCAGTTAACAGACTCGTGCAAAGAATTGGTCGTGCAGCACGAAAGGGTCAACGAGGATATGCTTTTTTGACACTTGGAAACGATCCAATCTCACAATATTACAAAAATCATCCTGATGATTATTTTGATGATGTTGAACGAATCTATATTGATCCAAAAAATCCATTTGTTGAAGAGTTTCAAGTAATTGCAATGGCAAGTGACAAACCTATTGCCAAACACGAGTTAAGAGAACATGCAAGTGTAATTGAAAAGCATGTAGCTGATGGCACACTTTTTTTACATGAAAACCGATATGTTCCTAACTATGAAAAGGTAAAGACACTTCTCAATGAATATAGTATTAGGGGAATAGGTAAATCAATTGATATATTTTTCAATGATAGAAAGCTTGGGGATAGAATACTGCCTATTGCTTTAGAGGAGCTACACGAGTCTGCTATCTATTTTCTTGCAGGCACAAGATACAAGGTTAAAGAGTTCGGATACCCAGAAAAAAATTACGCAAAATTAGAGAGAATTCCGCGAGATTACCCATATTATACAAAAGCATTAACTGAGGAATGGCCAACGATTGAAAAAATTTTTGAAAAAAGAAATGTATTTGGAATTGAGGTTGCATTTTGTAAACTCCATATACAAAAAAGAGTTTATGGTTATGCAAATATTGAATTTGGACAGGAGGTAATTCAAGGCAAAAAGGTTTTGTTAGACAGGCCATTAGATTATGACTTTATCACAAAGGGCATTGTTTTTCATGCCCCCCGACCATTAAAGGAGATAGAAAGATCCGAAGATGAGGAATACGTGGAAGCCAGTGGATACCACGCAACAGAACATGTAGTAATTGAAGGCAGCAATATGATAACTGGCGGGGTTTCACAGGATTTGGGCGGAATTTCTCTTGGTACTTCTGGTTTGATTTTCATTTATGATAGTGCTATAGGCGGTAATGGGGCTAGCAAGGCACTTTATGATAGATTTGAAAAAGCCTTGGAGCGTAGTATGTATATTGTTAAAGAATGTCCTTGTAAAAATGAGGCAGGATGTCCAAGATGTACCTTTTCTTATCGCTGTGGCAATAATAATGAATTTTTGCACAAACTCTCTTCACTTGAAATTTTACAGAGAATTAATGATGGAGAGCAAACTGTTTTAGAAGAGCCAAGGGAAGGAGATAGACCGCTTGTTTAATTTAAGTAAAAAGATGTACAGTTTTCAAATTTTGATAGTTTTTTTCATTGCAATAATTTTCTCTGGCGGCTCTTTCTTGTTTGCTTTTGGGCAAGAGTTTGAAAATTATAATGTTAAAGTTGTAACTGTTGCTGAAAATTTGGAGATTCCTTGGGAAATTGCATTTGCTCCAGATGGAAGAATTTTTTTCACTGAGAGAGTTGGAAATTTAAGAGTAATAGAAAATGGTCAATTAAATCCAGAACCTGTTATCATTCTTGATGTTGGGACTGTTGAAGGAGGACTATTAGGACTCGCGCTAGATCCTAACTTTGAGCAAAACCATTTTCTGTATTTGTATTACACTTATTTTGAATTCCCATTCACTTACAACAAAGTAGTAAGATTTACTGAAAAAAACAATTCTCTTGTAGATGAATTTGTTTTAGTTGATAAGATTCCTGGTGCAGCAATTCATGATGGTGGAAGATTAAAGTTTGGTCTAGATGAAAAATTATACATAACAACTGGGGATGCAGGAAACTCTAATTCTGCACAAGATCTAAATTCTTTGTCAGGAAAAATTCTAAGAATTAATCCAGATGGCACTGTACCTTCTGATAATCCATTTGCTGATTCGATGATATTTTCTTACGGACATAGAAATCCTCAAGGACTTGACTGGGATCCTGTAACTGGAAAATTGGTTGTTACAGAACACGGATCATCTGCACATGATGAGATTAATGTTGTGGAATCTGGAAAAAATTATGGATGGCCTAAGATAATTGGAGGAGAGCATGACCCTGAATTTGTCGATCCTATCATACATACGGGAGAAGATACATGGGCTCCTTCTGGTGCGACCTTTTATGATTCTAAAAACATACCTGAATGGACTAACAAGTATTTTGTAGCTACATTGAGAGGAGGGCATCTTAGAATGCTTGATTTGAATCTTGAAGAAAATCAGGTCATCTCAAGTGAGGCATTATTCTCAAATATCTATGGAAGATTACGAGATGCAAGTGTTAGTCCTGATGGGAATCTCTACCTTTTGACAAGTAATAGAGACGGAAGAGGGGCACCTGCAGAAAACGACGATAGAATACTCAAAATCATACCAATTATTTCTGAAGAGAAAAAAGTCGGCGATATCTCCTTGTCTCCACTAAAACAAGTAAGGACTGGGATTTTACCATCGGATGTAGCTTGCAAGACAGGGTATGAGTTGATTATAAAATCCACTACAGGTAATCCTGCTTGTGTTTTTCCTCCTACTGCCTCAAAATTAATATCTGCAGGATGGGGAGCTTTGCCTTGAGCAAAATTTTGGCCGATATGAATTATTAGTACCGCTTTACAACTCTAATTATGGAAAAAGTTGCACTTGTAACTGGCAGCTCAAGTGGGATTGGATTTGAAACTGCCCTTGCCTTGGCAAGAGAAAATTATTTTACATATGCGTCAATGCGAACCACAAGCAAGGCTGGAAAAATTCAAGAAATTGCAAAAAAAGAGAATCTAAATTTGCAAGTAATAGAGCTAGACATTGATAAAGAAGATTCTATAAAATCTGCAGTAAAAAAAATTCAAGAACAAAAAGGCAGTATTGATGTTTTAGTAAATAATGCTGGCTATGGCTTGTTTGGATGTATAGAGGACATTACCATGGATGAGCTTAAGGCACAATTTCAGACAAATTTCTTTGGAGTAGTTAGTTTGATTCAAGAAATTGCCCCAATTATGCGAAAGCAAGGTTCTGGAATTATAGTAAATGTTAGCTCAGTAGCTGGCAGGATTGGTTTTCCTGGAACTCCGGCATACATTAGCTCAAAGTTTGCATTAGAAGGATTAAGCGAATGTATGAGATACGAGTTATCTCCTTTTGGGATAAAGACGATAATAATAGAGCCAGGAGTTATCCAGACAAACTTTTTTTCCTCGATGAAGGTTGCATATGGAAAACCTGGTTCTCCCTACAAGGAGATTACTGAGAAGGTAATGAATGGTGTAAAAATGATGGCCGAGATGGGAACTCCTCCAATAGAGGTGGCAAAAACCATAATGAAGGCAATAAACACAGCCGAACCTCTGCCAAGATATGTGGTAGGTAGTGATGCATCTATGTTCTTGGAGGCAAAAAAGATGAAGACAGACCTTGAGTTTGAAAATTACATAAAAAAAGAGCTATTCAGTGACTAGTTCTACGGTAAATTGATATACGCCTGAGTACGGTTTTTATCAAAGTCCGCAATTTATAGGAAAATGATGATTTGATATGAAATGGAAAACCCTGGAACACAACGGAATTCTTTTTCCTCCACAATTTGAATCACAGGGAATTAAGATCAAGATTAAAGGAGAAAAAATGGATATTGACTTGCTCCAAGAGGAGATGATTTACCAGTGGGCAAAGAAAAAAGACACCCCATACGTGCAAGACAAGGTTTTTCAGAAAAACTTTGTTTCAGATTTTGCAAAAACTTTGCCTGCAAAATTTAAAAATATTTCATACTCTGACATTGATTTTTCAGACGCGTACAAGATAGTTGACAAAGAAAAAGATGCAAGAGAAGGCATGACTAAAGAGGCAAAAAAATCGCTAGCTGCCAAAAGAAAAAAACTTCGCGAGGATATGAAAGAAAAATACGGAAAGGCAATCATGGATGGAAAACAAGTCGAGGTTGGAAACTATATGGCAGAGCCTCCTGGGATTTTTATTGGAAGGGGGGATCATCCAATCAGAGGCAGATGGAAGCCAAGGGTTACTCCAAAAGATGTTACTTTGAATCTTGGAAAAGATGCCAAGGTTCCTCCAGGAAATTGGGGAACAATTATTCATAATCAAGACTTTATGTGGCTTGCAAGTTGGATGGATGTTTTAACTCAAAAACGCAAATATGTTTGGCTTGCAGACACTGCAGGCCTAAAACAAGAAAGAGATCAAGAAAAATACGATAAAGCAGTCAAGCTTGCAAAAGAGATTGAAAAAATAAAAGAAAAGATGGTAAAGAATCTAAAAAGTAATGATCCTAAAATTAGAAGGATTGCTACTGCGTGCTACTTGATTTATAGAACTGCAATGAGGGTCGGTGATGAAAAGGATCCTGATGAGGCAGATACCGTTGGCGCAACAACGCTTCGAACTGAACACATAAAGCTAACTGCCAATGCAATAGAGTTTGATTTCTTGGGAAAAGATAGTGTGAGATGGCAAGAAACCGTTCCTGCTATTGGCGATGACAAGCAATTTTATGATAATCTAAAAGAGTTGATTAAAAATAAAAAACCAAAAGATGAGATTTTTCATGGAATTACCTCAAGGCATGTAAACGCCTTTTTTTCAGGAATAGTTAAGGGATTAACTGCAAAGGTGTTTAGGACATATCTTGCTACAAATGTGGTAAAAGAATACTTGAAAAAGCATGATAATATCAAGTCAAAATCAGAAAATGAAAAACTCTATCATGCAAAGCTTGCAAATTTGGAAGCAGCAATGATGTGCAATCATAAAAGAACTATCCCTAAAACCTTTGAGGATGCATTACAAAAAAAGAAAGAGATGCTAAAAAAATTAGATAGCACACAACCAAAGACTGAAAAACAAAAAGAAACGCTAAAAGAAAGAAAAGAAAAGATAAGGCTTGCAATTGACCTTGCTGGAAAAACTCGTGATTATAACTTGGGAACCTCGCTTCGAAATTATATAGATCCGCGAGTCTTCAAGGCATGGACAGATGAAGTAAAGGCAGACTGGGAAAAACTATACACTGCTGCTTTGCAAAAAAAATTCCTTTGGGTAAAAAAGGTAGATACGGATTGGAAAAATATTGCATAGTTATGATTTGTTGGAATTAAAATTGATTATTTTCCTAGCTTGCTTTTGAACTCGATTATTTCTACGTCTTTTCCGTTAAACGTTCCTTTTGTAATTGTGGGTTTGAAATTAGGTTCATCTTTTGGCAATATTTGACCAAGTGGATTGGATTCTGCATACACATACACAGCGGTTGCAATTGACACTACAAATATGGCCAAAAACAGTATTGCAAATTTCATACATCACATGGACTGAATTCATATTAAAGTAATGAGGAAATTTGGCAAAAAACATGTGGCCATTTAGGAAATTATCTAATTACATTTTAGAATCATTTAATTGAACAAAAAAATACGCGTAATTTGTGCCGGGGTAGCTCAGCCTGGTCTAGAGTGCCAGTCCACATAAAGGGCAATACTCATAATCTGGAGGTCGTGGGTTCGAAACCCACCCCCGGTACGTTACAAAAAGTTCAACACCCCAACAATAGTATTCATAGGTTCAGTGTAAAGATCTGAAAAAAAGGTTAGAAACTAGTCATGAGCAAGATCATCTAAAAGTTTAGAGTATTTCTCAATAAGTTCATCGTTGATTTTCTTATCTTCTGGGCTCATGTTCTTTCATTCTTTTTGAAATATAAAAAGACATCTGTCCCATGACTTCTTGATTCAAGGTTAACATTTGGTCCTTGATCCTTCTTAACATCAGTATTAATTCCAAATTCTCCTCTTCTGGAACAATATCTAAATCATATCCATTATCACGCAAAAATTTACCTGCTGCGATAATTCCAGTTCTTCTATTACCATCCATGAATGGTTGTTTCAAAGGAATTACCCCCAGAATATGAGTAGCTACTTCAAGCAAATCTTGTTCTTTATTTCCAGAATTACCAACATTATTTATCATTGAAAGCACTTCAACCATATTTTTTTGGATGACCTCAATGTATACTCGCTCACCAGTTCTTTCCTTTTGTCTTAGGAGAACCTGTTCATTAGTTTCAGTTAGGTATTGTTCATGAATTTTCATTACTATATTATCTGAGACCATGGATTTCGCCTGAAAAGTGTTAAACCCTACCCAATTTAGGAATGTTGCCTAAAATTCCTATCCCTCTTGCTCCGTAATTTATTGCCAAAGAAGGTTCAAGCCTTAAATCTCATCATCTAAGGAAAATATCGTCCCCGGTACGTCACTAGTATGACATATCGAGAAAATAAATGGTAAATAATGGTATGAAATTAAAATTTTGAAAAATCCTACAAGATCTATTTATGTATTTTTTTGATGGTATTTTGCAAAGCAGCTAGTTAGATATATGCATTTTTTTATTCGTTTTCAAATTATATGCTAATAAGGCACTTCTGCTCATTTTGATTATGGGAATGAAATTTGACGCAAGAAGAAGGACAGGAACCTCCAGGAGTAGATGTAGCAAACGATGAGTTTGACCATGCTAATGGAAGGCCAACAAAACAGGAACAGATCAAAATCGAAGGAGAGCTTCGACCATACTTTGACAATGGATTCCCTGCTTATTTTACTGCTAACAAATTAGGATACGACATAAAGACAGTACTACGATATTTTAACAAGTGGCAACAAGAAATACTTGATCCAGAAAATTCTGATTTTTTAAAACGAGCCAAAGAGCAAAAAGAACGCGCAGTGATTTATTTAGATAATGAGATTAATTCGCTAATTACATCTAAAAAGGAAGTTGAGGAAATTATAGAAGCAGCAAAGAGAGCTGGTAATTTTAATTTATATGAAAAACTTAGTAGACTGAAATTAAAAATCATCGATTCTATTGGAAAATTTGTCTCAGAGAAGCTAAACCTTGTCAATGCGGCCACAAGCGATGTATTGTTAGAACTAAACAAAATGGAGGAGAAAAAAGATGGCCATTGACTTTTCTAGATGGGCAAAATCCCATCAATTTATTGCAAACAAATATCTACAAGATAAAAATGGTGGCGCAAGACGAGTCCAACTACCAACTCTTCCAACGGATATTTTAGAGTGGGTAAAGGAAGCCAGACCCAAAGTAGAGGGAATTGAACGCTCATTTCTCATATGCCCATTCTGGATTCCAATATACAAAGACAATCATGATTTTAAGATGGTTGTAGGCGGAAGGCAGATATTCAAATCTACAGCAACAACAGACTTTATTGCGCACCAAGCTACTGCATTTCCTGGGACGCAGGTTTGTTATGTTACATTTGATGAGCCGAGTTTATCTTCGTACTCTAAGCAAAAACTTCAGGTAGGAACATTTTTGCAAAATCCAAAGCTGGCTTTATTCCCACGTCATAAATTGGGAAACGTTCATGAAATTTCTCTTAAAAATAACAGTACCATTTACATGACTACAGACAATCATGAATACAAGCACGTGGAAGGCAAGTCTCCATCACTGGTAATCCTAGATGAGGCACAATATCAGGACATTCAGTTCATTGGAAAAATAGATCAGACTATGACGGCTACAAAGGGAAAAATGATGGTGTTTGGGATTGGGGGAGAGTCTGGCAGTCCTTATGAAAAACTTTGGCTACGCACAAATCAGATGGAATGGATTTATGATGATCCTAACTGGCGAGACAATTTACAATTTAATGACAAGGGTTTGGCGGTAGGGGATTATCTGAAAAATGTTCTAGTTGGAAGGTGGGTTCCAAAAAATCCTGATGCCACGCTGTACCATGGATATCACTTGCCACAAACACTTTTTCCTACAATCCCATTAACAGAGGAAGATGCAATTAAAAAATATAAAATTCATCCAAAATTTTCAATTGAATTTCAGAGAAAGGAACTTTCGGAATCCCTTTTTTGCTCCCATGTTTTAGGTACATTTTACAAAAGCTCACGCAGACCAATCACAAGAGAAATGGTACTAGGCTGTATGGAACCGTATGCAGAATTTTCATTGATGGAACCTGATGAAGTTACACAACTCAAAAATGACCAAGGAGATAAAATCAAGATAGCGATGGGCGTTGATTTTGGTTCTAGTCCTGCCAAAAGTGCAACTGCTATTGCAATTATGATTTGGTGGAGAAAATCTGATATATATCAGCTGGCTTGGATTGAAAAAAGGCCCCAGGAGAACCAGATGGATCAAGCCGAGTACATTACAAAGTTATTCCAAAAATATCACTGCGACATTGGCGTTGGGGATTTGGGATATGGTCAAAACCAGATAAAATTAATCCAAGAAGGGGGATACAGTAATGCTAACGGTGCGTACTATCAGGGAGTTACAAGTTCAAAGTTTTTTGGATGTAGAACAATTTCTGATGAGACAAAACCAATGCAGTACTTTGAGAAAAAAATAGATGAACATGGCGATGAGGTGGGGCGACTACAAATTGATAAGACCTCATGTATTGAATCTCTCATTGAAGTTTTTGAAAAGTCAAGTTCTCTTGTTTTTAATGAGGACAAAATGATTAGATCAAAATTAATTATTCCATCAAAAAATAGTTATGAAACTGGATTTCTTATAGAAGATCTAACCAGTCTCACTCGCAAGGATCTAAACAAAATTGAGGATTACACTATACCAGACGGCAGACAACGACCAAGAAAAGAGTATAATCATCCAGCCGATAGTGTCATGGCATTAATCTATGCAATAGTAGGTTTTCAAAAAGATACTAGATGGAATTGGGTTCGTGTTTAAATTTTAACGAATAATTTTTATACCATAGTATACCATAGTATACCATGAGTAATACAACGATGAAGATATCTAAAGGCACCAAAAAGAAATTATCTGAACAAAGAAACTATCCCAAAGAAGCATTAGAAGATGTTGTACTACGATTACTAGAATTTTCAGAACAAGATGACGAATTAACCCCACAAGACATCAAAGACATTGAGGAAGGATTAGCTGACATTAAAGCTGATAGAGTAGTTACCACTGAACAGCTACGCAAGAACTTAGGTCTAAGTTAGTTTGGTCTGGGTAGTGAGATGGTCAGAAAAAGCACAAGATGCATTATCAAGAATAGATGAAGCTGATAAAATAATAACAGCAGTAGAAGAAGCAAGCAAAGATCCTTTTCGATATACAAAAAGACTTGTTAGTAAACCGTTGAATAGTTTACGAGTAGGAAAATACCGAGTAATTATGCAATTACACCGAAAAATAATGCTAATCTATGTTGTAAATGTTAGTCATCGTAGTCGAGTTTATGATTAATTATATCTGTGTATGATGCAATTAGCTCAGGCATATCCATAATTAATTTTGGTTAAATCGGGATTTAATGGAATACTTTATGAATTGGACAAATGGAATCGTTTTGAGGAACTTGACTAGCAACTCCCAAATATTTCTGATTTTAATAGGCTTTGTTGCAATCACACTTGTAAATTTGGAGCAAGGATCATTTGCTCAAAGCTCTACTTCTATGAGCATTGATACCAATCTTGATTCTGAATTTGTTCTTCAAGTCAATCAAAGCGCAGAAATAAAATCTGAAGACATTACAGTAACATTTTTGAATGTTACATCTGACTCTCGATGTCCATCTGATGTGACATGTATTTGGCAGGGTCAGGCAGGAATCGAACTTGGGGTACAAAAAGGAGAAGAAGTGTCCACTGTAAACTTGTCAATTGGTGGAGATTCTAGCCCTGAAGAATCTATTTTTGATTCATATTTGATTCAGTTAGTTGACCTTAGTCCTTATCCAATTAGCACCAAAAATATACAGCCTGAAGACTATACTGCAGCAATAAAAATTACAAAGTATGAGGAACTCCAAAATGAAGAAACGTCTATACTTCCGCCACTAAAGCAGGTAAAACTTGGCATAGAGATATCGTGCAAATCAGATCTAGTATTGATAACAAAATATGATGGCTTTCCAGCATGTGTAAAGCCAGAAACTAGAGAAAAACTCATTGAACGTGGCTGGACATTAAAAGATACTTGAATCAATTTTTAGTAAATTAGTCTACCACAGGATTTGGCAAAACATGCCATAGTGGAATTTTTAGTATTAATAGGTTCAAAAAAGTGTTCCGTGGTGATTTATTATCGCCTAGTCAAATGTTCCAATAGGATCCACATGAGAAAGGAATTTGCATTGATTATGGTATCATGTATAATTGGAGTATCTAGTGCATATGGCGATACCCAAGTTAACATAGAGCAATCTCCAGGTCAGACTGTTCCTCCTTTTACGATTACTGACAGTAGCAGTAATGTTTTATTTCAAATCCTAAGTGATGGGCAGGCAATAGTCAATCAATTCATCCAATTTTCAAGTTCTGGGCTAACTGCACTTAGAACATATGTTTTTCCAGATTCTGATGGAACAGTTGTTTTAGAAGATACTACACAAACACTTTCCCAAAAAACAATTGATGCAGATTCTAATACTATATCCAACATTGATGACGATGAAATCAAGTCTAATGCGGGAATTGATGTTACAAAATTAAGTACTGGATTAGTCGATAACACAGAATTTGATAGTTTGGATGGAGTTACCTCAGACATTCAAGCTCAGCTTGATTCCAAAATAGTTCCGTCGATAGTAAGACTAGGTAGTGATATTACAACAAACGCTACTTCTTGCTGTGTGGATGCAACTGGTTTGTCGTTTAGTGTTTCGTCAGGCAATGTTTATCATTTTAAATTTCTAGTTAAATGGGATACAACAGATACAGCTAGGGGTATTGGATTAACACTGAATGGACCAACAACAACATTTCTGACCTATGATGTAATTTATCCAGTTAATGATAATGGTGCTGGCGGTGAAACTCATGGTAGAAATTCCTACAACACTGTAAATCCTACTCCTAGATCACCTTACCTCACAAATAATCTTGGGATAATTGAAGGACTAATTCAACTCTCGTCTGATGGAACATTGATGGTTAGATTCCAAATGGAGACTCCGGTGAATCCAGGAGTAAATAATATCACAATAAAAGCAAACAGTGTCGGCTTTCTAACAGAGATCCCATAAGCAAAAAGGGGTTACGAGGTACTACATTTTTGAAAAGAATTGAATTACAAATCCGAAAAACCCATTTTGTAATTGTTTTACTTCTTGTTTCATTTTCCTTTGTAACCTATGTGTATGCAGACCTTACAGTAGAAGGAATCACAGTAAATCTTGATAAGGTAACTTGGAACTTTCCAAATTCCATTACTGTGTCTAATATTTTCGTACAAGACAATGAAATGACGCTCAAACTTGATGATACATCTGAAGAAAGAAAGTACAATTTCTTTAGATCCGGCTTTTTGACTTCATATGACATTAGTTTAGTTGGTTTTACCTCAGAAAAAATTGATTTTACAGTTGATTCACTTGGATTAACTGATGCAATCCTTAACGTTAGTGGAACAGAGATAGATGGCGTTACACTTGATAATGTTGTATCTGGTTTCACTTATGACGGAGCAGTAAATACAGTCAACATTAATTCTGCAACTCTGGTTTCAATCTATTTCATAAACGCACCGCTGGTTCCTCAAACAGGTGGTGGAAGTAGTGGAGACCGTACTGCTCCTACATTTAACACGTTTTCAGTTACTGGAGCAAAAACTCTGCAAGAAGATGGTACTATTGGCTTTGGTGGAATACTAGGCCAGGAAATACAGTTGACAAATAAAATGCCTACTGCAATAGTTGAGACAGGTAACCAAATCCAATTAAGAGTACTCTTGTATGAAAACTCTGGCACATCGGCATTACAACACATTGCACTTTACACTAACTTGCATGATAACAAAGGCCAGATTGATAAAAGCGATACCTATGTAGAGTATGATAAAGGAAAACCAATCAAAATAGTAAATAAAAATGGATACCTATCAGATGCTGATGTATCATTTGTACAGCGAAATAATAATCTTGAGGCAGTTTTTTCGTTGACATTTGCAAAACCAATGGACATCTCAAACGTTGTTGTAAGAGCATGGGATACAAACAGAAACTCTAGAGATGCGATATTTCTAAATGCAATCAAAGTGGAACAGGCAGAATCAATACTAGTTCAAAGTGGGCAATTAGAATCTGAACCTGCAGTAAAGTTAGAATCAGACATCCTAGAGATGGATCCAGAGCCTCTGTTGTCAGTTTCATTGTTAAAAAGATGGGCAGGTTTTTCTGAGGATTCTGTCTCTGATGAAGAATTTTTAAAAAATCTAGGACTAGAAGGAACTAAAATGCCATCCTGGTTTAAGAAAAGCCAGGTTACAAGATGGGTAATAGAAGAAACCATATCACAAAGAGAGCTACTAGACACGCTCAAATTTTTTAAAAACAGTAACTGGTAAATTAAGCACGGCTAGCTGGGATCAAAACTGTGTTATCATTAGTGAAACTAGTTTGATATCTGGTCTCAAATGGACTGAATCAGGATAATGACTTCTACATGATAATACAAGATCATAACCATAAAGGAACAAAGCGCTCTGATATTGTAACAAAAACACTAGTAGTTTTGACTGTGGGTATTTTGCTTGGCACTACAGCGACATTTTTTAAGGAAGCATATAGTGAAAGCAAACTATCTAATGATCAGCTAAACCAATGTGAATCTCTTTATTTTAATTTCAAAAAATTTGGAGAAAATGAATTCATCTACAGATATTCATTTAAATCGTTTATCAAAGAATGCGTAAAGCTATACAATGATCCCGAGTGGACATTTGTAGGAAAAGACAAGATTGACAAGTATTATGAAAAGCAGGAAGCTGCAAAAACTGCAGAGCAGCCTACTGCTAATGAGGTACAAGTTTCAATTACAGAAATATATCAAATAGATAAAACTAGACATGTAATATCCTTTGAGGCATGCACTCAGAATAGTAGGATGCAAGCTGTGTTTTTGATAAACTCCGATATTGACAAATTCATAGCAACATCGCAAAAACTAATTCCACAAGACTCTTGCAGCACTTACTGGACAAATGTTTATGCAAAGGTATCTGATTCAATTGGTATTCAATACGTAAAAGATCCTGATGCATTTGTTGATTTACTAAAAAAAGATGTGTAAAAACAAATGATTGAAATCATAGATAAGATTCTGCACGGATTTTCTACAATTGCACAGCCAATTATAGATCTATTCCAGTAATTAGGCAGTTACATAAAAAAAAGTCTTAATTGACTTTGGTGCCTAATGGAGCTTTTCATCTTTGATAATTTACCATCTACTTTATCCACATACCCAAGTACTAAAAAATATGGCACGTAGATTATCTGAAGAAAAAAAAGAAGAGCAACGCAAAGAAGGAAAAATTAGAATTGAAAATCCTTCAAAATTAAGAAAAGGTTCTTCTAAAAGAATGCAAAATACAAAAAAACCTAGTAATAAAGGTAAAGTAGCAAAATCACATAAAGCGATACAGTAAAATTTTGTTAATTCTGGTTTTTCTTAATTAGCAATGCACAATATGCAAGGAGAAAAGTTCTTGCTTTTTGCATTTTCTAAAGTATCTGGATCAAAGTATTGCTTGTCATTTATTTTCACATCAGAAATTTTACAGTCTTTTTTCATGTTTGCTAGATGATGTACCACATTGGTTTGTTTGTCGCCAAGAAAACCAGGCATTCTAAGTTACCTGGATTTTCTTTTTGTGTGTCTTTTCATGGACACGTACCTTATCAAAAGTATTAACAGTTCCTTCCCATTGAAAATTACATTCTGGGCATTTCCACTTCATTACTTTTTTTACTCTGATTTCTTGTTTTCTGATTCTTTAAACGCATTGACGTTTTCAGATTTCTTTTCGTCTTTATGTGTCAGTTTTGCAATTAATTTTTTGAACATGGTGAGACACGCTTTTGCCCCCATATAAAGACAGGAATAGAGGATTAATTGAGTTATCAGACGTATCTGAGCGGTTAATTAGGATAAAGATACTAATGATATCATGAATACTGCACCCTTTTGGCATAAAAAAGTCTGTTCAGACTGTAAAAGAATGAAATGTCAGAAAGGATGTAACTGCGATTGTCATTGGAATCCTTGATAGAGAATTATTTTTAGTGAAAATTTAAGAACTAAGGTTTTCAATAAACTCCATTATATGGCCACATGTATAACATGGATACAATTTTTTTGTAATTATAGTTCCATCATCTAATGCGGCAGTTTCAAGCTTTGATTTCATAAAAGAGCCCTTACCGCAATAAATACATGATAGAGACTTGAGCCTATCTGTTTTAGACTCTAAGAGTTTTTTGTTAAGAGCTTGCAAGTTGTCTTGGTTGTTTTCTGTCTCGGGTATTTTTTCTTGGCAGTAATCATGAACCCAGATGCCACTTGCCACTCTCACTATCTCATCACCAATGTATATTTTCTGGCTGCACATCTGACATTGGGCCTCTAAGCTTGACTGCATTAGTTTTGGTGTAGTGTAAAATTATGTATAAAGTGGTGTGTGTAGATTTAGAAAAATTATAAAAAACAATCAATTTTTTGCCTAATCTGTAAGCAGGGAAAAAAGGTTTATCTATTTGAATACAAACTATCCGTTGTGAGATTTGAAATCTTAATTATTGCAATTCTTGGTTTTACTATAATCGCAGGAACCTCAACTCAGGCATTTGCCGCAGTTGATTATTTCCTAAAGATTGACGGAATTGATGGCGAATCAAAAGATGACAAGCATAAAAATGAAATTGATATAGAATCATGGAGCTTTGGAGCTTCACAATCTGGCTCTATGGCATCAGGAGGGGGAGGTGGTGCAGGAAAGGTTGTCATGCAGGACTTTACATTTACAAAATCCGTTGACAAAGCTTCTCCAAAATTATTTGAGGCTCTAGCAACAGGCAAGCATCTCAAGGAAGTAAAACTAGTCCTCCGAGGAAGCTCCTCAGTAGAATATCTAACCTTTACTTTGACTGATGTTATGATTTCAAGCTATTCAACTGGTGGCTCTAGTGGAGATAACAGACCGACAGAATCTGTCTCACTTAATTTTGCACAGATAAAGATGAGCTATGTAGAGCAGGATGCAAGTGGACGTGCTGGCGCTGCTGTAGAATTTGGATGGGATCTTAAAGCAAACAAGAAGGTCTAACCAAACTCTCTGAGGCAAAAATTGTCAAACAAAATTATCTTACTTTCAATTTCTCTATTTACTATACTAGTAGGATTTTCATTCCAAGACGCATTTGCAGCAGTAGACATGTTTTTAAAAATTGAAGGAGTGGAAGGCGAATCTAAAGACAAGGCTCATGGAAAGGAAATTGATGTTTTATTTTTGAACTGGTCTAGTGCAATGCAGTCTTCTAGAGCAGGAGCTGCTGGTACTGTCAAGGCAAGTGGAGAGGATGTTTCTGTGACAAAATATATCGATAAAGCCACTCCAAAATTATTTGAGTCCCTTGCAACTGGCAAACACATTGCAGAGGCAAAGATTGTTGTGCGAAGTACTGGTGGCAATCCAGTGGAATATCTTAAATACACTCTACTAGACGTTATGATTTCAAGCTATTCAACTGGTGCTAGTGGCGAGGACAGACCAACAGAAAGTATTTCATTTAACTATGGAAAAATCGAGGTAGAGTACACTGAACTAAACCCTGACGGAACACCAGGAAAGGTAACTGTCAGAGGGTGGGATCCTGTAAAAAAACAAACGTACTGTCCTGATACAGCTGGAACATGTGACGATGTTCCTGCAGAAGCATTTGCACCACTTGAAAAAGATACAGATGCATCAAAACCAGGAGAGCCAACTAGAACAGAGACCAAAGTCGAAACAAAAGAGATGAGAAAGCTAACTGTACCTAAAGACAAGCCAGCATCAATTCCTCTTTCTGGTGAGATTGTTTACAAGCGAGGCATCCCACTAGAGGTAATTGTAGAAAAGCCTGATGGCACAACAGAGTCATTTAACATAATGCCAGAATCAACTGGGGCATATAATACTGATATTCCAATTCCAGGAGATGACTCATCTGGACTGTATAAAATCAAGGTAAAGTATGACACAGAAGAAGTTGAATCATTTTCCATATCAATTCTAAAAGAAATGGTTCCATCATGGATTAAAAATAATGCAAAGTGGTGGGCACAAAAACAAATTGGTGATACAGACTTCCTAAGTGGAATTCAATTTATGATTCAGCAAAAAATAATTCTAGTTAGCGGTACTCCTGGAGAATCATCTCAAGATGTACCAGTACCAGAGTGGGTTAGAAACAATGCAGGATGGTGGGCAGATGATCAAATCTCCGAAGAAGAGTTTGTAAAGGCACTAGAATTTTTAATACAAAATGGCATAATTAGAATCTCATAGAACACATCTAATTGCAAACTAGAATTTTTCTTTTTCTACCAGTGTTCGAACAAATGAACAAAATCAGACATTTTAGTTATTTCTAATAATTTGAGATAGCATTGCATGATAACACTTTGAGAATTTCAAAAATAAAATCTATGGAGATGGGTGAAGATGTTGAATGGCGTAATGCGTCCAGACAAAAACCAATGAATGTTCTAAATTATATCACAATGTCTTTAATTCTTCAAATTCGTGATTTGTTATGTCCACCAAAGAAAGTCTTAAGCGAAGTAGAAATCACTCCTGGAATTTGTGTCCTAGACTTTGGATGTGGCATAGGGAGTTATTCTATTGAAACAGCAGAACTACTCGCAAGATCTGGTAAGGTTTTTGCTTTAGATATACATCCGCTGGCAATTGAAGATGTTAGTAAAACTGCATCGAAAAAAAAACTGACAAACCTTGAAACAATACTTTCGGATTGTGAAACTAGATTGCCGTCAAACAGTGTGGATATTATCTTGCTATACTATGTATTTAATGATTTGAAAAACCCTGATAAAGTTTTACACGAATTACATCGAGTGATTAAACCACAAGGCATTCTTTCTTTTTCAGAGTTCAGAGTTGAAAAAATCTCGCCAGGCATAGCCAAAACTGGTCTATTCCAACTCCAATGCAAAGGTAATAGAACTCATACCTTTATGAAGATGCAATAATTTTTCTTGTGTCAAACCATAAATGATTTAACGAAATTGAAATCTACTCTAATTCTTCGTCTAACCTTTCTAGTTCTTTTTTCATAAATTCTTCAAGCGCTTGTGCAAATTCTGGATAAGAGCGTCTAAGGTCGCGCATAAAAATATCGGTCGCATTAATTTCTCCATCAAACTCTTGATGGTTATTTGATTCCTTAATTGCCGATTTTCCCATATTCATAACTACACTAGACTGCAAATAAGTTTAGAGGAAAACCTCCTTTAGTGAATTATCGTTTCATTCCCACTTTACACATGCCAATCTTACAGTTATGACACACAAAGTCATCTGCAGGGTTTTGACATCCGCAAGAGCAGGTACAGGTATAATCATTCATTTCGAATTAAGTTGCTGGGAAAGACTCGCTTTTCATTTCCTTATCCAATATTTTTTTCCTAATTTTTTCTCGGTCTACTTCTTTAGACATGTATAATATAGTACGTTATAATATTAAAAGAAAAACTAGGGCTAGGCTCAGATTTAGTCGGAAGAAAAATCCAAGTCCAGTTTTCAAAATAAAATACCATCGTGCCAAAGAAAGTTTGACGTGAAACTACAATAAGAAACGGCAAAAACAAAACTTTGAAAAGAAGTATGAAAACAGGTTCTCTTCAACAAAATCGAATATTGATTATCATACCTATTCAATGATACCAATCTTTACTTTTACTGTGTAATCTTACTAGGATTACCCATAGTTTGTCTTTTTCTTTGGTTTTCCATACATCATATACAAAACCGCAACGACGGCCAATGCTCCAGGAACAGTAATTATTGCCACTAACAATTCATACTGGAGCTCGACTCTTTTTGCAGGCTGGACAACTATTTCATGATGTGCCTGTTTTTCCGGATTATCATAAACCATGGTACTAAACACTACCGTTCTTAAGGAAGGATCTGTCATTGGTAGCCTTGACACACTTTCTATTCCTGATGTACCACCACTTTCTATATTTTCAAATCTAATCTCTATGGATCCTGGCTTGACAAAAATAAATTTCCTATAATCACCGCCTATTCCAGTAAGTCCTTTATCACGAAATAATTCCTCCCCATTTTGAATTATAATAAAATCATATCTCATTTTGTCAAGATTTGAGTTTGTCATTGGATCATAAGTTTGATAGATGAAGGATACCTCATCATGTGCCATGATCACATTTGGCTCCCATGTCATATCCAACTCAATTAAACCGTCAGCAGTATACTCTAATACAGGAAATTTTTCTATTTTATTTCCTTCAGCATCGTGAGGATAATTAGGAATTGATTTACCAACAAAAACTACTCCTTCCATCCATGGGTGAATTGTACAAAAATAGTTAAACAGTCCTTCCTCACCAAATGTATTAGACCAGGACTCTCCTAGCAAGAATCGTTCACTATCAAAATAACCATCAGGCTCCCCAAATTTGTCGCCTCCCATCCATCCAAATCTCCCAGCACCTTTGCCACTTGTAACAGTGTGGCCTTCTCTGTCATTGTTTGTCCATATCACAGTATCGCCTTCCTGAATGGAAACCACAGGAGGTTCATACCAATTATCAACTGGTGTTTCAAATGTTGGATCAAAAGCACCAAAGGGAATGGAAACTTGAAATTCTTCAGCATATGCATTTGGAACAACAATCTGCAGTAATCCAGCTAAAGCAATGAAAATTATGATAGAACTATTCATTGTGTGTGGTAGTTATTTTTGTTAATTAAGAGTTAACGACAGATTTTTCTGTATTTCAGGTATGTAAGAGTGGCCATGGAATCAAATTTTCTTTAACTAAGAGGCAAGCCCAATAAACTGATCAGAATTGTATAATCTTACAGGATTATCCACAACAAATTTGTCATTGTTGGTTTATTCAATCTATAAATGGTAAATAAAATGAAAACTAAATTATATTCATGGAAGGTTTTATGCCTGCCAAAAGTGTGGCAAAGTCTTTGATAGGCAAAAAAAGCCCAAACACAAATACAATCTAGACCCAGGCAAGCAGTTTATTTCTACTCTGAATCAAGTAATGACTATGCGTGCACACGAAACCCAGGTTGATAATCAAGATCACATCCAAATCAAAATTGTTGACTATCAAAATTAAATCCAGTCTTGGGAGTATGAGGGGTGCTCAAAAATCATCAGATAACATTGTTCCTAGTTGCAGTGTCTTTACTATCATTATCATATGTACAGGCTGAAGCAACTCTACCATCTTTGCAAGTTACTATAAACCCAGAAAAGCAAACCTATCAGATTAACGAATACCCAAAGCTTGTAGGGTATGTGACTGACCAGACTGGAAACCCAGTTCCAAAGGCATCAGTCCAAATCACAGCGGCAAAGTACGGAGTCTGGACTGCCACAAATCTGGAAGGAATGTTTGTATTTGATCAAAAGGTTTTGCCAGATGCAGGCGTTAACATTTTCAACGTTATGGTGAAAAAGGAGGGCTATGCAGATGGCATTGCATCAACGAGTTTCATTGTAAATGGTGCAGCCCCACAAAAACTCCAATCACAACCTGTACAACCTAGCCAGGTACCTGACAAAACAACAATGATAAAAATTCTAGAGCAGGCAAAACAATTCCAAGAAAGGGTTGCAAATCAGGAAAAGAAAAGACAGGAACTGCAGGCCCAACAGCAACTAATCCAGCAGCAAAGAGAGGCTGCGTATTCGAATTTGCTTACTGACTTGACAAAGATGGATCTTGAAACACTTCCAAACGCACCAAGAAACGCATTTGCAGCATTTCTCACTACTGTTGATGAAGGGGTACATGCAATCTTCTGGTCGCAGTTTGAGCTAACAGAAAAAATAAGCCAAGAGGCACACCAGGCAAAACTAAAGGCATTGCAGAGTGGAATGTCTGCACCTGATGCAATGAAGGTTTTTCAAAAAAAGGCAGCCATATCAAAATATCAACTAATTGAGCACAACAAGAACATCCAAATCCAGTATGGTCATGCAGACAAAAGTGTTCAGGACAAGTTTGACAAAAACGGCAAGCTGCCAAGAATAGACGATTAAATCAATCTATAATGAAAGTATTTTTTCCGGATAATCTTTCTAGTATTACACAGAACCAAAAATGAGGTTCTGTAAAATCTGTGGTTGATCTTATCCATGTCAAAAATCGGTTGATTTTATTTCTGTACAGGAAATTTCTGTACAGAAACTGTTGATATTTTTTTAAAAAATAGATCAGCGTTAATTAGTCGTAACGTTACGCGGCTTATAAAGCGCTGTAAATGGATGTGTGTTTAAAACAACTTAAATAATCATTTTTGTTATGATTATAACATGGGCGAAGCAGCAGAAGGAACTTGTACTATTAGATTTAATGATGAAACTGAACAAGTAAAGGCTTTCAACCATCTTATTCATTCTAAGGTAAGTTTTAGTGGTGTTAATGAAACTACAATAATCATCAAAACAAGTGATTGTAAAGCACTCAAAAGTAAAGATATACACTACGAAGAAATTGCCTAATTAGTGGCACGTCTTAAACTCACAATCTTACTTCCATTATATCACAATCCTGATAAAAATGGTAAACGCAAAAAAATTATCGGTAGAGAATTTTTAGACACGTATAAGGAATTAATTAAAAAATTTGGAGGTTGCACTGTAGACCCACATACCTTATCTGGAGGTTGGATTAACCCCGATACTGGAATAGAAGTTACTGACGAACTTACAGTCTATTGGATTCTTTATAAAAATACAAAAGAGAATATCAAATTCCTAAAAAAATACAAAAAAGTGTTAAAGATGAGATTTAAACAAGATGATATTATGATGTATTCTGTTTCTATAACTCAATTCTAATTCTTTTTACTTGCATTTTGAATTAAAGTAATCCATTTGTTATTTCCATTAATCAAAATCCCACATTTTTCCGCAGGTGTCTTACCCAACTTATCACAGTATTACTAATGAAAACTAACCATTCACCATTAGACAATAAATGCTAAGAACCAATAACGTCTTTTAAGTTTCCTGTGTACACTATTGGTTTAATTTCTCCAGATGTAACTTTGGATTTGTACTCTTTAACTGCTTTCGTATCTTCATCTGTCCATATCAATTTGCGTGATTCCATGCCGTTTGCCAATCCATCCTTACATCAGTTGAATATATTAATATATTACTCACAAAAGTGAACGATCTCTTAAACCTCTATTGAGTTATAGAGGTATACTATCCATTAGTAATTTATCAACCGATTTTTGACATGGATAAGATCAACCACAGATTTTACAGAACCTCTTACTAGGATTACTCAAATAGAGTAAAAATTGAATTATAGAATTAAAAAAATAAGAAAATGCTTTATTACATTCCGGCAAACTGTGTGCCTAAAAATGATTCAAGCAGATTCGTTATCTCTGGGTTTTGTCCTACGTATAGGACAATGATTTTGCCTTTTGTGTAAAAGTGTGGTGTGTCCATCCAGCGAATTATGCTGGTTCCAATCTCTGTTCCATCTTCTGAAATCGTCATGCTTGATACTTGCGCATCTGATTCACTTTGGAATTCATATACCTGAATGTCTGCTCCTCCAACTGAGATCACTTTGATAGGTACAGAAAATGATGAGCCTTCGGCTGCAATTTCTTCAATGTATTTTACCAAAACACCACGTGACTTTATAGCATCAATTAATGATGTGTAATCAGTCACAATTCCATCTGATGAAGTAATTGGTTCATCACTTGATGGCAGTTTTTGTTGTGGCTTTTTTAGCACATATTGATGGTTCAGTTCATCCCAAACTTCATCAGTTACTGCAGAGAGTACCTCTCCTTCTGACACTATAATGTCTACTTTATGAGAAGTGATGACCTGAGTTAGGATCTGGCCTTCTCTGTTTCCAAATCCACCATGAGAAGAATCAAAGGCTATTTTGATTTGGTATTGTACAGGATAGGACTCCATAATAGAAACATCCTCTACATCAAGTGTCTCTGGCATTCCATCAAATGCAAATGTAGGACTGGTAACTATGTATTTTTTGGCAACCTCCATTGCATCGTATCTTTGTTGTTCTTCTTGCGTGGTTGGAATTTGGGTCAGCGTGGTTTGGGCTGAAACAAAGTAGGTTCCAATTACACCTGCAGCAATAACTCCAATTATTGCCGCAGTTATGGCAAATTTTTTGTGTTTTACTTGTTGTGACATTTTTTGTCTAATACGTAATGATACCTTGCAAGTATAACCTTTGATTAAATTTGGTTTTAACCATAAATTTATGTAACAATACAAAATTTGGGTTCAAATCTTAACAAACTGGCATTTTTGTATAATCTTATTAGGATTATCAAGAAAATTCACACCAATCGTCCAAAATTTTTAGTTCTTCTGTAAAAAGGAATTTTTTTCAAATTTTAAGAGAATGCTAAAAAGGATTTTACTCATTTCTCTAGTCATTATTGGAATAGCCATACTGGTGTCACCAAGTAGTTTTGATTTTTTTAAAGATATTCCAAATGAAGGAAAAAAGATCACTTTGGAATTAACTGATCCAGCAGAAGATACTGCAGAGACTTGGCAAAATAATTTTAATAAAGCCTTTGCCTTTGTAGGAGAGAAATTCGAAAGTTTAGTCTTTTCTGCAGATGTATTCTTATCAAAACAGGAAAACGAAAACAAGACCTCAAAACAAGAAGAGGTAGGCTTTTATGGAAAATTAAATGGGCAAAAAACATCTGAACCAAAAACATCCCCTACTGGAAGTTCAGGGAGTGGAGGTACTCAAGCAGGAAACAATAATGGAAACAGCAATCCTGCAAGTGTTCCTGCAATTATTCAAAATCCAACTACTCCACCCATCACAAGTAAAATACCGTTTGATACACTTTCACTAATAACTAAAAAACAATCAGATAACAAAGTATCAATGGAATATGATGACACATCAGGAAAAACTAGCAGTGTAACGGTTCAAATTAGAAATGAGGAACAAGTTCTCTTTACGGGGCAATATTTCTCATCAAGTTTTGAAACTACAATAACTGATTTTTCAGCTACGTCACATTTTATTGATCTAGTTGTAGAGCATACAGTTTATGGGCAAGTCACTGCAACTGCCTTTATTCCTGTTGGAAACAACGATAGTGTAATCTACGGCGTATTTTCAAAAAATTAAAAATTTTATCATTTCATTTTCATGATAATATTGTATAATCTATACAGGATCATCTAGAAATAAAAAAGAAAAAGAGGGGATTATTTCATGTTGTTTATTATGGATTTTGCAGTGTCGTGATATGTTTTTAGGATGCTTGATAATGTTTGTAAAGCCTGTTGTTGCTTTTGCATGGCATTTTGCAATTCCAGTTGCATCAATTTTGTATCCTCACCCATTGTTTGATGCTGACTTTCTAGTTTTACCAAGAGTGATGTAGCATCACGAATTGACCCTAATGCCACAGTTGTGCCATCTCCTGACTGGGCAGCATATGTGAACTTTATTGGCCATACATTATTTGATATGACGTCTCTTAGCTCAGAAATGTCTTCTCGAAGTGCTGCTTTTGCATCTAGGCTTGTCTGTAGCTTGTTTGCAAAATTCATAGTCTCAGTTTCTGCAGATGCTAGCTGTTTTTGCAGCTTTTCAACTGCATACTGACCAGTGGCAGGATCAGTAAGTGCCTTTTGCATATTTGATATCATGTTGTTTGTTTGCATCATTTCTTTTCCTGCAGTGTCATCCATTTTCATCTCATTATATCCGCCACTAGGTGCTAAGACACTTTTCATTCCGGGAAGTATCTTTCCATCTGGAAGCTTATGCGATGGCATGGTTTCTGCATTGTAAACACGTCCAATTATAATTGGTCTGTCAGGATCACCGTTTTCAAATGAAACCAAAAGCTCATCTTCAATAACTGGAATCCAAACCATTGCTTGTGATTGTGTTGGTTTTATTTTCTCAGCATAAATCTCTGAAGTAAAGCTGGCTACGTCCTCTTTGTTGGCTGTATCCCAATGAAACTGGGCTTTAATGCGGCCATACTTGTCAGATTCAGATGAATCTGAAGGGCCTTGTTGTGTTACATGGGTTAGTTCATGACCTAATTGTTCGTGAAGCTTTTGGTTTTCATCTCGAAGTTGTTTTATTACATCTGCTTTTTCCTGGTCTAAAACAATAATGTCCTGGTTCATCAGATACGTTAGTGCATTTACAAACTCTTGCTCAGATACTACTCCCTGACTGTACCACTCTATGTTTTTTTTCATAAACCCTGGAATTCTCTCAGCTGCTTGAGCTTCTGAAAGTACAAGGGAGGGAATTAGCAATGATAGCATTGCTGCACCAAGTATTACTGGTTTTATCTTGTTCATTAAACAATAGAATAACTTTTCATCTACTTAATTATGATCAAAAAATATGAAACTGGAAAAATACGTTAACCCATTATTTGATATGTCCGTGTCTGTTATTTTGGAAAAAATACTTCAAAAAGTTGTTTTAGTTTCTTAGTGGCAGGATCAGATGCAAGACCGGTAACTACTGCAATTGTTGCAACCCCGTATGGATTAAAAATATCAACTGAAACACTAGTTAGGATTCCTCCCCTAAAGGCAAAATACACTGCAAGAGCCAAAGCTGCCCCTACAAAGGGTCTAGAGACATACCAAAAAATTTCCTTTGTCTTAAAATTTCCTTTTTCTGCATGAGATGCAAGGCGAGATATCCCATGGATTAGTCCTCCAAGTGAGCCTGCAAAAATTACTATCAGTGTAAGATGCATGTTAATATTTGTAGGAGTACCAACAATTGTTCCAATAAGAGAGCCAGATAATGATTGGTAGCTCACACCTTGCGCTGCTAGTCTTTTGCTGTCCTCTGTTTGGCCAGAGATATCAATCGGTACTGTCTCTAGTAAGAAAATCAAATTAAAAACAATTGCAGATAATAAATAAAATGCAATTACTCCTATTGCAATCTTTTGTGCTTGAGTATATGATGGTTCCATACTAGCCAAGAGATACAAAGTACGACGAGGATTGTTAAAAATTCTCCTACAGAATTGAACCTAAAAACGCTTGAAGAAAAGTGAGAAAATGAGTGAGGATTTAGAAAAGACTATTGGAACATTGTGTCGCTTTCATCTTTGTCGTTTTCTTCATCTACTGATACAATTGCAGATTCTTCTTCCATGTCAATTGAGATTTTAAGCACCTGGCTTAGGTCAGAATATACTAGAGCCTTGTCTCGCAGTGATTCTGCTTCTGCTCTTAGTTTGTCAGCTTGTTTTTCAAGATCATTTGCTTGCTTTGTTTTTCCTTGGAGAAGTTTTTCTTGGGCTTGAACATCATACTTGTCTGCCCTTGTTTCTAGATCATCTGCTCTTTTGTTGAGCTTTACTACTTTGGAATCCCATATTGAGACTCTTTTCTCCAGTCCGTCAACTGATTTTGCAAGAAGATTATCCTGCGAGTCAACTGGAATTTTTTGTGGAGGCGATGAACCTAGTGATATTTGTAAAACTGAAATAAGATCCTCTAGAATCTCAATTTTATCTTGCTTGTCAGCTGATCTGTCTCGCAACTGCTGTGCTTTAACTAGATTGCCTTTTTCTTCTGCCTTGTCAGCCTGTGATTCTAGTAGAGGAATGGTTTTTTCGTGTATGACGATTCTAAGATCCCAGAGTTTCATCTGTGCCTTAAAGTGACTAGTCATTTTCTTTGTCAGATGCTCTCGTAGCTCTGGCTCTACAAATTTCTGGTCCATGTCAACTTGTGAATCAGGTTCCAGTGGAGTTTCCTCTCCGTCTTGTTCTAGAACAACTGGAGAGGTGTTTGTATCTGGTGCAGAAAATATCAGAGTGTCTACATCTATTGTGAGATCATTTCCTTCTGGAATGGTAATTGTAATTATTTTTCCATCGTCAGTTGTCAGCGTAACTACTGCGGTACCAGCGTTTGAGCTCAAGGTAAACGTTGTTGCATCAAACTCAAAGTCCTGAGTCTCTAGTAGAGTAGAATCAATTGAGTTTCCTTCTGTATCAGTATATGATACATCAACTGTTCCTGAAACAACTTGAATAATTGAGCTACCACAAGTAAGATTTACTGTACTGCCAGAAGCAAGGCTTGCATGTAATCCGCTACACCAGCTAATTACTGCGGGAGTTGCGCCACCTGTGGCAGAAACTCGTACTCCCTGTGGATTTGGTAAATCTGCAAAGGATAAAGTCTGGTCTCCACGGCTAATTATGGTTCCAGCAGTTGGAATTGGGGCGCCATTGTCGTTAAAGTCATTTGATGGATTTGTGTCATCTGTATCTAAAACATCTGGAATTCCGTCTCCATCAGTATCTGCTGGAGGCAAAGAACCACAAAGGCCTGAGCTTGGTGCGTCAATCTTTACATTTTGTTCTACATCCCAGCCAAATGAGACCTCTGTGCACTTGCCGTCTTGGTTTTGTTTGATATAGTGGGTTTCAATTTTTGCAAAATTTAGTGTGACTGATTCTGTTGGCCTGTCTTCGCCAACAGAGCCACCTGTGGATACACTGGTTACAATTAGATCCTTTAGAACATACTTTAGAAAGTCAAATGGCTTGTCTCCAGATTTTCTAACGG